>ERZ507044.193-NODE-193-length-46272-cov-12.6721_pt1 | contig 46272 bp, 46 predicted proteins | sample MGYA00512870_ERZ507044 | MGnify/ENA metagenome assembly ERZ507044
GAAGCCACTGGAGCACCTCAAAAACACCATCATACACTAAATCAGTAAGTTGGCAGCATCACCCTGTCTGGATACTGTGGTATTTAGAAGAGTGCGTTAAGCATTCTCTTTCACATTAAACAGCCTACTGCGTCATTACAATTCCACTACCCAACTTAATAACTAAACATCGTCTATGACCAAATACGTTCTGGATAATAAAGAGAGCGGATTATAGTTTCTGAAAAACAAAAAGTTACGGTGAATATTAATCAGATGACTATGTTAGTGTGCCACGACAACCGCAAATCGACAGTACTGAGAACCGGGTTGAGAAGCAAAAAAATCCGTAATCCCTGGGAGATTACGGATTCTTACACAACGACTGCATCGGTCAGCTTTCGGCTTTAGAAACATGCCCGGCTATAACCGTATCCTGCTGAGAGCTCATCCCTTCACCACAATCAACGGTTCAATGTCGCTCTCTTTCTTAATAACCAGCGATTCGTCGCCACGCAGGCAGGTGCCGCCGTAGTTGCCGCCAACGGTAAAAGTGCACACCTGAATATACTTACCGGCAACGTTTGGCAGACACCATAATTGCTGATAAATGTTCTTCTGTGCAGCAAATTTCCCGCTGGTTTTGTCCAGCAGTTCTTCCTGATGGCTGACCAGGTCGATATTGCTGCCACAGCGACCCGCAATCGGTTTCACCGCATAACCGGTTTGCGCCAGTTCATCATTGACGACAAAATCGGTATCCAGCAGATAGCGGTGGTGCGGGAAAAGTTGCCACAGGATCGGCAGGATCGCTTTGTTACCCGGGATCACCGTCCACAGCGGCTCAAAGACCAGCACTTCCGGGCGCAGTAGCACATCGATCAACCGCACATCCTGATGGGTATGTCCGGTACGAATCGGCACGGCGGCATACTCGGTTTCGCTGACTTCACGCACCTGCTCAATCGCCGTTTCCCATGCCCAGGTTTTCCAGACGCAGTTAACCAGGCGTCCTTCACCATCAATGAGTTGTCCGGCATCGTCCCAGCGCAGTTCATCCAGCCCACGCAGGATCTTACTTTCAAACCCGGCCTGATGCAGCGCCTGCTGCATAAACTGGGCATGATAGTTCTCCTCAATATCCTTATCCTGCATGATGTGCACGAATGGACGCGCGTGGCTGTGTTTCCAGGCCCCCGCCAGCTCATTGAGCAGACCTTCCGCCGGGTTATGTCCTTTACCGGTATAGCCCTGCTCCGCCCAGCGTTCGAGGATTAGCCCCGCCTCGGTATGGCACGACGCGGAATCGGCGTTGTATTCGTACACCTTCAGCCCGCGCTCATCCATGCAGAAATCCATACGACCGGTGATCATATGGTGGCGACGGCGCTGCCAGGAGAGGCGCAAACGCGGCCAGAGGATTTTGGGAATGTCGAACAGCGCCAGCAGATTGTCGTCTTTCAGCACCTTGTCTGTAGCGTGCAGATACATCAGATGCAACTCGTTGGTCGCTTTGATCAACTCCTGTTCGGCACTCTCGGTCATCGTGAAATACTGATACGGATCCTGATTGATCACGTGACCGTTCGCTGTCACATAGGCTTTTTGCAGCAGATCCTGTTCATCCAGCCATTTACCGTCAAACTGGCCGTTTTCTTCCAGTCTTGCCGCGCCAATCTTCAGCGAATCATTGGCGATCTCCGGCTGTGGCAGGCTGTGCCGGGTATCGTCGGTCTGGATCATCCAGCCCAGAATAGTAGTGTCGTCAAAGGTGTCTTTCAGGGTATAGCAGCCATTTTCCACCACCATCTCCAGCTCACGCGTCCACTGCTGTCCGGGAGGAAGCGGCGTGTGAATGACGTTCTGCTCGGCAATGCGGATTTTGTTATCCAGCAATTGAGTGATAATCGCGACATGGCCGGTGTCTTTAAATTCTCCGCCTTTCTGCCAGATCAGCAGCGCCCCGGCGACCGGTGCGCGAGGCGACCCGTTAGGAAACGCCTGTAGCGGCAGAATGTTGTCGTTCACCACTTCGCGCAGGAAACGCAACGAGAAAATCTCCCACGCCATGCCGACATCGGTGAACACCGCACCATAATTCAGGAAGAGGAAACGACGCGCGAATTCGACGCACTGCCATTTGTGGCCCATGTATTCGTTGTCGATGTAGCTGCGAAACGCGGCGTCATCGTCATAGTCCCGCGGGTCGAGGGAGCTGTAATCTGAAGAGTAGATCGCTACACCACCGGGGGCATAGCCCAATAATGTCCCGAACGGGGCATCCTGACTGGTCGTTCCTTTGCTCATGCACCTTACCTCAAAACTATACAGCTGGGCAGCTTCTGCTTGCCTGCCCTACACCGCCGACCATCATACACCTCAACGCAGCGGGTGCGTGCGCAACAACGAAAAATAGACAGGTGTAAATGTGCCGATCTGTTAAAGGTACGAATGGCGACCTGCTACACTGCTTCAACACAACCACTCAGAAGGCAGATCAACATGTCAGATAACACTTATCAGCCCGCGAAAGTCTGGACGTGGGAAAAATCCAATGGCGGTGCGTTCGCCAACATCAACCGTCCTGTCTCCGGTCCGACGCACGACAAAACGCTGCCGGTCGGTAAACATCCGCTTCAGCTCTATTCGCTGGGCACGCCGAACGGCCAGAAAGTCACCATCATGCTGGAAGAACTGCTGGCACAGGGAGTGAGCGGTGCGGAATATGATGCCTGGCTGATTCGCATTGGCGAAGGGGATCAGTTCTCCAGCGGCTTTGTGGAGGTGAATCCCAACTCGAAGATCCCGGCATTGCGCGATCATTCGCAAAATCCACCGGTGCGTGTGTTTGAGTCGGGCTCGATCCTGCTGTATCTGGCAGAAAAATATGGTTATTTCCTGCCACAGGATTTAGCAAAACGTACAGAGACATTGAACTGGCTGTTCTGGCTGCAGGGTGCAGCGCCCTTCCTCGGCGGCGGCTTCGGTCACTTCTATCACTACGCGCCGGTGAAGATTGAGTACGCGATCAACCGCTTTACAATGGAAGCCAAACGCCTGCTGGACGTGCTGGATAAACAGCTGGCGAATAACGCTTACGTGGCAGGCGATGAGTACACCATTGCCGATATGGCTATCTGGCCGTGGTTTGGCAACGTGGTGCTGGGCAATGTGTACGATGCGGCAGAATTCCTTGACGCGGGAAACTATAAAAATGTGCAGCGTTGGGCAAAAGAGATCGCTGAACGTCCGGCCGTTAAACGCGGGCGGATTGTGAACCGGACCAACGGGCCATTGAATGAGCAGCTTCATGAACGTCATGATGCCAGCGATTTCGAGACCAATACCGAAGATAAGCGTCAGAATTAACGCAAAAAAATGCCGGACAGAACCTATCCGGCATTCACTCTTATGCGCTGGTGACGTCGTACTCCATACGACGTAGTGCATCCAGCGTGGCTTTGGCTTCTTCTTCATCAATGATGCTCATGGCAAACCCCACATGCACTAACACCCACTGCCCGACCAGTTCCGCAGGACTGCCTTCACAAATCAGCGCAATATTCACATCACGCTTGATGCCGCACACTTCCACCTGCGCAAGCTGGTGAATATCTTCACCGACGGCCAAAACCTGGCCTGGAACGCCTATACACATGTCTGACTCCGCCCCATGTCACATCATGGGTTATTCAACTTCAATACTTTTCACTTTCAGCGAATCGCCGGTATCAACACGCAGTCGGTCGCCATGACAACGCGGACATTGCGCATCGTGTTGGGTGATTTCAACCGCCTGACTGCAATCCCAGCACCATGCCTGCGCCGGTTTGTAATCGATGTGCAATTCACAGCCTTGCGCTACCGTCCCCTGGCAGACAATATCAAAACTAAAACGTACCGCGCTCTCTTCAACACAGGACAGCGCGCCAATCTCCAGCCACACGCCGGTGACGCGCTTTACGCCATGCTGTTCAGCCTGCTGTTGAATAATTTCAACCGCACTCTGGCAAAGAGACAGCTCATGCATTATGCAAACCCCGACGCCCGAACAGCAGCGCGCGACGGCTTGTCTGCGGCGCATCCGGATCGCTGACCGGCAGCGACAACAGCATGCGCGCGCAGTCATCAGCCAGACGTACGCCCTCTTCAGACGACATACTGTGATTGAGCGGTGACATCAGCGAGCAGGAGAGGTATTGCGATACACCATCCAGTTCGCCCACCGTGAATGTCATCGTGCCATACGGCAGACGCAACCCAAGCTTTTCACTGACTTTACGCACTGGCCAGAGCTGGTCTGGTCCGGGGAAAATCAGCGCGCTCAGCATCCACGGCGTAATCACACATCCCGTCCACTGCCCTTCAAACAATGTAAAGTCAGAGACATACACTGGCATATCAGGATGCAGAAAGGACAGATCGTGCATTGAACGCTGCGCAATCGCTTCAAACGCAGCCTGAACCTGTGCTTTCGGAGCAGTCTGGAACCCGGAAATCTCCTCAGACATGCGTCGCCTCCCGTGGGATCGCTTCAACGCCCGACTCACGCAGCGCAGCCAGAACCTGCGCAAGCGCAGGTTCAATCATCGCTTCAACCGTTGGCGTTAAACCAATATTCGGCTCCAGCGATTCCGGAATGACGCCAATCAGCGTCAGTTTTTTCGGAAACTCGCCGGTAAAGCGAAGGGCCGACAGAACGTCGGCCAAGCCCAATTGATGCGGGGAGATTTTGTTGGTAAACAGCGCCGGCACTTCATCATCCCGCAGGACCATGATCGTACCCGGGGTGTTTTTTCTCGAGACAATGGCGTCCGCGATGATCAGATGATCCCGGTTCGCCATGTCGCCGAGCAACTCCATACCCGCCGTACCGCCATCGAGGATTTCAACGAAATCCGGCAATTCATATCGCTGCTCTAAGGCTTCAACGATACGAACGCCGATGGCTTCATCGGTCAGCAAAATATTGCCGACCCCTAAGACTAAAATCCGCATTACAGAACCTTCACAGAGACAACTTCGTTCCCGTCAGCGTCAACAACATGTACCGCACACGCCATACAAGGATCGAAGGAGTGAATAGTACGTACTACTTCAAGCGGTTTTTCCGGATCGGCAATCGGCGTACCTACCAACGACTGTTCGTACGGACCGACGTCATCGTTGAAGTTACGCGGGCCGGAGTTCCAGGTTGACGGTACAACCGCCTGATAGTTACTGATGATACCGTCTTTAATCACCATCCAGTGAGAAAGCATCCCGCGCGGTGCTTCAAGGAAACCCACACCTTTAAATTCGCCTGTCGCCGGAATATTCGGTTTCACGAACGTGGTGTGGTCACCTTTGCCGATATTGGCAATCAGCGCGCTGTACTGATTCTGCAGGATACCCTGTAGTTCACAGCAGTGAACGGTACGACCAATAATACGCCCCAGCGTAGAGTGCAACTGCGCCACTTCCAGCGTTTTGCCCGTCAGCTTCTGATAAATCGCGATGATTTCATTCAGTTTCGCTTTCGTGGCCTCACGTCCGGACGCCAGTTTAACCAGCATATTCGCCAGCGGCCCCACTTCGACGGTTTTACCGTAGAAGGTCGGAGATTTCACCCATGAATATTTGCCATCATCCGACCAGCCGTTATATTCCGGAATGGTCGTCCCTTCCCACGGTGCCTGCGGAGCTTCGTCTTTATACCAGGCATGTTTGGCGCTCTCCTGGATCCCTTTGATCAGGTACTCGTCGGAGTGAGAGGAGATCGGACGATAGCTCGCCAGATCGGCATTCTCAATATAACCGCCAGGGAACAGGAAGCTGCCGTTTTTACCGTCGGTCGGGAATTCCGGTGCAGCCAGATAGTTAACCGCCCCCTTACCGCGCTCCAGCCATTCTGGATAGAACGCGGCGATAACCGCAGTATCGACCTTGTACACCTGTTCAACAAAGTCGCTCAGCTTGTCGATGAAGGACTTGATGTACATCAGGCGTTCCAGGTTCAGTACGCCCAGACCGTCGAGGTTGATCGGGTTGGCAACGCCACCCACCGCCAGGTTCTGGATGTGCGGCGTTTTACCGCCCAGCAGTGCCACCACGCGGTTAGCATCACGCTGGCATTCCAGCGCCTGCAGATAGTGAGCTACCGCAATCAGGTTCACTTCCGGCGGCAGTTTCATCGCCGGATGTCCCCAGTAACCGTTGGCGAAAATCCCCAACTGGCCGCTGGCGACCAGGTCTTTGATCTTGTTCTGGACTTTCGTGAACTCTTCCGCGCTGTTCAGATGCCAGGTCGACACGCCGTTCAGCATCGCTGACGCTTTTGCCGGATCGGCTTTCAGCGCCGAGGTAATATCCACCCAGTCCAGCGCCGAAAGCTGATAGAAGTGAACGATATGGTCATGAGTAGTATGCGCTGAAAGAATGATGTTACGGATGTATTGTGCGTTAACCGGAACGTCAATGTTCAGCGCGCTTTCTGCCGCACGAACCGAGGAGATCGCGTGCGTAGTCGTACAAACACCGCAAATACGTTGCACAATCATCCACGCATCACGCGGATCGCGATTTTTCACGATCTCTTCCATGCCGCGCCACATGGTACCGGAGGCCCATGCTTTTGATACAACGCCGTTTTCGATTTCGCAATCGATACGTAAGTGCCCCTCAATACGGGTTACGGGATCAATAGTAATTCTCTGGCTCATGCTTTGCTCGCCTCATGACGATTGTGATCGTTTTGTTTTAAAGGAGGAAGTATCGGCAGTAGACGAATGAGTACGATGTAAGCGCAAATCTCAATAGCCACAAAACCAATAGAAATCAACAGTTCTTCCCAGGTCGGGAAGTAGGCATAACCGCCGCCCGGGTTGAATGCCACCAGCGAATAGGTCAGACGCCAGGTTGCACAACCTAACAGTGCGCTCAGTGCTGACAGGAACAGCATGCGGGAATCATTACGCAGCTTCGCCACACGCAGAACGACCAGCGGGAAGAGCATCAGCAGGACTTCAATCCAGAACATCACGGAGTAGAAGTCACCGGCAAACGCTAACGACAGCTTGTCGCGATAGATAAGCTCGCCAAAGCGCAGCACGATGAAAATCGCCAGCAACACACTGATGGTGTTGGTCAGCTTGACGAACAGACTCTTTTCATCCGGACCGTTGCCACGCAGACCCGCCTGCACCAGCGAACCTTCAAAGATGACAATCGAGAAGCCCATGATGAACGCCGTCAGCAGCGAGAACAGCGGCAACATTTCATAGCTCTGCCACAACGGATGCACCTTGTAGCCCGCCGAGATCATCAGTGACCCCATTGAAGACTGGTGCATGGTCGGCAACAGCGCGCCAAGTGCAATGATGAAGAACATCACCTTGTTCAGACGCTGTAGCGACACCTTCCAGCCCAGACGTTCAAACAGTGCCGGAGCAAACTCCAGAGCCATCACGCCGATGTAGATGGTCATACAGACCGCCGTCTCGAACAGTACCGAGTTCACGTTGAAGTGACCCGGAATGTAGAAGTACGGCAGGTTCCAGTAGCGACCCACGTCGATAGTGATCGACAAACCACCCAGTGAGTAACCAAACAGACTCGCCAACAGCGCCGGACGCACCAGCGGATGGTATTGCCCACGGTTAAAGACGTATACCGCCCACGCCAGCGCCCAGCCGCCACAGGCAAAGCCGGTGCCAATCAGCAGGTCAAACGCGATCCACACGCCCCACGGGAAGCCGCCGTTCAGGTCAGAGACAGAGCCCAGACCGAACACCAGACGCTTCACAATCAGGAGCATACAGATGACGATTAACGGTCCAAAAATCATGACCGGTTTACTGATGATTTTGCCGCCCAGCGGTTGTGGATCATGACTCATGATCGTCTCCTCCGTCGTGATGGTCGTTTTTGGTGTTGCGACGAACCAGCACGGTTAAGCCCGCCAGCACAGCCAGTGGTAGCATCATGCCTTTATACAGGGTGTGTTGAATATTTTCGGAACGCGCACCGGTAGAAAGATCGTCCAGTTTCGGCAGGTCGAGATTTTCATAAGGCACACCCGTCAGTACCAGAACCTGAGTACCGCCGCCCTCTTTCTCGCCGTACAGATGCGGATAATATTTCGGCACCGTATGCAGGTAAGTGTCGCCAGATTTCAGCGTCTGACGCGGATAGTGGTATTCGCTGCCAGGCTTCAGCGCCAGACGTTTTTTCGCCTCCGCCATCAGCTCTTCACGCGTACCGAAAATCACCGCGCCCGCCGGGCACACTTCTACGCAGCCAGGTAGACCGCCTTTATCGAGACGTTCCACACCTTTCTGGTTGCACAGCTCGCACTTATGCAGCGCACCAAACGGGTTGTTGTAGTCGTACTTCGGCACGTTGTACGGACAGGCGACCATGCAGTAACGGCAACCGGTGCACACGTCTTTGTCGTAATGGACAATGCCGGTTTTCGGATCTTTTTTCAGTGCAGAGACCGGGCACACAGAGACACAGTTCGGATCGACGCAGTGCATACACTGTTTCTTAATGTACGCGTAGCCGTTCTCCTCCTGGTCTTTGTTGACCCCTGTGCCGCTGGTCCACACCTGAATGATGTTATTGGTATACGGCGACAGTTTGTCGTTGTTCGACCAGGTCTGTTCCCCTTGCGGGTTACGTTCAGGGAAATTGATATCCTGACACTTGGTGACGCAAGCCTGGCAGCCTACGCACAAGGTCGAGTCGTACAACATCCCCAGCGATCCCGGAATTGGCGGGCGGTTTTCAGCAGCCGCATGACTGACAGACGGCAGCGCGCCCGTCAGCAATGCCCCGCAGGAGGCTGCTTTAATAAAATTACGTCTGTTCACGGTTATTCTCCCCGTGAGTCAGCGTTATCTTTCTTTTGCTGACGCCCCAGTTCACGTACCGCCATCACGCTGACGCCGGCCACCAGACCGACAACGCCGCCAAGCAACCCAATAGCGCCGGCAGAAATGTTGCCGCCCTCTTTCATGTTCACATCAGGTTTTTCGGAGCGGGGCGTCTGATTTTCCACGTGAGCAAGTTGGTGAATGCCCTTATGGAAACCAACGCCTTCTTCGTTGCAGCCGTAGCATGGGTGACCAATCGCCACCGGCCAGACGCCGCCAACGTCGCAGAATTGCAGTGTGGAGCAGTTGCCCCAGGTCTCAGGCCCTTTACAGCCGAGGTGGTAGAGGCACCAGCCTTCGCGGTGACCTTCATCGCCGAACTCTTTCGCAAAGCGACCAGCATCGAAGTGCGGACGACGTTCGCAGTGCTCGTGAATCAGGCGGCCATAGGCGAAGGTCGGACGGTTTTTCGCATCCAGCTTCGGCGGCTTGCCCCAAGTGATGATATGGGCGACGGTCGCCAGGAAGTTATGCGGGTTCGGCGGACAGCCCGGAATGTTGATGATGGTTTTACCCGGCAGAACTTCCTGCAGGCCAACCGCACCGGTCGGGTTCACGCCAGCAGCAGCGACGCCGCCCCATGCAGCGCAGGAACCGATAGCGATAATTGCCGCCGCGCCTTCTGCCGCTTTGCGGATATGATCCACAATGGGCTCACCGGCAACCATGCAGTAAATACCGTTATCTTTTAGCGGGATGGAACCATCAACGACCAACACATACTGCCCTTTGTATTTCTCGAGCGCATTGTGTTTGTTCTCTTCAACCTGGTGGCCGAAGGCGGCGGAAAGCACCTCATGGTATTCCAGAGAGATGGTCTCCAGGACAAGGTTTTCTACCGTAGGGTGGGTCGCGCGAAGCAGGGATTCGGTACAGCCCGTGCATTCCTGAGCACCAATCCAGACAACCGGCGGGCGCTGCGGACGGGATACCGACTCAGCCATTTCGGCGGCGGCTTTGCTGCTGAGCCCCATTGTGGCGGCGAGTGCTGCACAAAGCTTCATGAAATCACGGCGGTTGACGCCATGGGAATTGATGAGAGTGTTATCTCCAGTCATTTTATAGTTATTCCGTTACGAAGACCTGGCTCTTATTTTGCATCAATCGCAAAACCGTAACTGCGATCGGTGCGCCATTTACCACACTTTTGTTATGGTTATGTAGTCTATGATACTGCGAGGGGATACTAAAACGAAGGGAATAGCCGGTAGTGTAATTAATTAAAGCAAGATAATACCCCCTTTGGATCAACCTTCGAGTCGATAGCCGGCCATAAAAAAACGAATCGTGATGCTGGACTGATTTTCCCGAAAGAAATCCATCACCATTTCTTTATCTAACCCATAGCGACGCGTCAGGATCCCCGCTTCCCAGGCGCTGAGTTGCCTGTCGCCGGTTTTTTCAAACATGCGATGCGAGAATCCTAGTACGAAGCCACGTTTATAATCCGAACAAAATTTCGCTACGTTTCGGGCGCTGTCAGCCTGCGTGGCGTTTAATCCGGCCATCAGACCCTTGCCAAAATGATTATTCATGACCTCTCCTCAATCGCTATACAATAAATTATATAGCGATATTTTAAGCAAAGGCCAGAGGGTTCAGCGACTTTTTACTGGGCCTTAGAATGCCACCCATTCATCGCCTGCCGCTGTGGGAGTCGGGCGTCGCTGCCCGGCGGGAGCGGCACCTTTTCCGGGGAGACTGGGGGCGTCATTTTGCGATAACCGGAACTGTTGCACAGAACGTTGTAAATCTTCCGTTTGTCTCTCCAGCGCCGCAGCCGCGGCGGAAACCTGCTCCACCAGCGCGGCGTTTTGCTGCGTAACGCCATCCATCTGAGTAATCGCAACGCCCACCTGCGAAATCCCTTTGCTCTGTTCTTCAGACGCCGAGGCAATTTGTTTCATGATGGTGTTCACTTCCGTCACGCCACGCAGGAGCGCCTCCATCGTTGAGCCGGTATCCTTCACCAGCGTCGCGCCGTGGTCGACGCGGCGCACGGATTCGGCAATCAGTGTTTCAATCTCTTTTGCCGCGTTTGCACTGCGGCTTGCCAGATTACGCACTTCACCTGCGACGACGGCAAATCCACGCCCTTGCTCACCCGCACGCGCCGCTTCGACCGCAGCGTTCAATGCAAGAATGTTGGTCTGGAAGGCAATGCTATTGATGACGGTCGTAATTTCCGCAATCTGCTTCGAGCTGGCGGAAATTCCGTCCATGGTCTCGACCACTTCGGACACCAGCGAACCGCCTTTTCCTGCCGTGCGTGATGCCGCATCAGCCAGAAGACTTGCCTGACGGGCGTTATCCGCATTCAGTTTCACCGTTGCGGTGAGCTGCTCCATGCTGGCAGCCGTCTCTTCCAGCGCCGCAGCCTGCTCTTCCGTTCGCGATGAAAGATCGTTGTTGCCGCTGGAGATTTCAGTGGCGCCGCGCCAGATATTATCGCTGCCAGAACGGATAGTATTCACGGCGTCGCGCAGACTGTCCTGCATCGCCCGTAATAAAGGCACTAATTGGCCGACGCAGTTGCGGCCAATATCGTCAATCGGCTGACTGAGATCGCCCTGAGCAATCTGGCGAAACTGTTGGCGGATCCGCGCCAGCGGTTTCACCAGCATGGTCACCAGATAGCGATCGGTGAAGAAGAGAATTGCAATGCCCAGGATCACCGCGCCAATGATTAGGGTACGGATGATCGACGTTTTGCCATCTACCATGACGCGGGTTTGATCGAGCATCACACCTGCGGCCTTATTAAAGCGTTCTGCACTGGCACCAAACGCCCGGCTCAACGCAGGCGTCACATTATTCGCCTGCTCACTCCATGCACTCTGCGTGCCCTGCTGCGCCAGTTGCATTTGCGGCGTGACGCCTTTATCGAGCAGATCCTGCCAGCTCGCCAGCACCGCAGCGGCAACCTCAGGATCCATCGGCCCTGGCGAGAGCGTTTTCATTTCCTGCAACTTTTTGCTCATGTTATCCAGCGCCTGCTGCACGGGAGCGAAATCCGGCGTGCCGCCGCTGGCTTTCAACTCCATCGCACGACTGAGGCGGGTAACAAAGCGGAAATATTGATCGTTGCCCTGGCTGAGCACCGTCATCTGGCGAACAAGATGGCGATCGACTTCGTTGCCTTCTGACACTTTTGACAGCGCGTGAACGCTGTATAATCCCACTCCTGACCAGAGAAGACAAAAGACGCCCAGTATTGTCAGCATGACAAGACGAATGGTGAAATTTTGCAAAAGTCGCATAGATATATCCTTGCCATATTAAAGGGATTCGCCATCTGGCGAGACTCACCTTCGTTATCGGCAAAGAGTGAAGAATATATACTTACTTTTAGTTTTTTTACTCTCGCAAACAATATCCCTGGTCGCTGTATACATATAAAAGATAATGAAAAATGCCAGTAGTATTAATCAATCGTTTATTTTCCTTTTTTTTATCATAAATATTTATCAAACCATCCCAACGTTCGTTTCCACGCTAATTCGGCGGCAGCCTCGTCATATCGCGGTGTGGAATCATTATGAAATCCGTGGTTTACACCGGGATAGATCCAGGCTTCATAGACCTTATTGTTGGCCTTCAGCGCGGCTTCATAGGCGGGCCAGCCTTCATTGATATTTTTATCCAGCGCCGCGTAGTGCAGCAGGATCGGCGCTTTTATCTTCGGCACATCCGCAGCGGCAGGCTGGCGACCATAAAACGGCACCGCACACGCCAGTTCAGGATAAGCCACGGCAGCGGCATTTGAGACGCCACCGCCGTAACAAAATCCGGTGATCCCCACTTTCCCGCTGGCGTCCGGGTGTTGCTTCATAAACTCGACGGCAGCGAAAAAGTCATTCATCAGCTTTGTCGGATCCACTTTCTGCTGCAAGACCTTCCCTTCTTCATCGTTTCCTGGATAGCCACCTACCGAGCTTAAACCGTCGGGCGCCAGCGCAATGTAGCCCGCTTTTGCTACCCGCCTTGCAACATCTTCAATATAAGGATTCAGCCCCCGGTTCTCATGCACCACCACCACGGCGGAGACCTTGTCCGTTGTGTTGGCCGGTTTCACCAGATACCCGCGCACGCTGCCATGACCGTTTGGTGACGGATAATGAATATACTCAGGCAATATATCGGGATCGGTAAATTTCACCTGTTCCGCCAGCGCGTAGTTGGGCTTGAGCATATTGAAGAGCGCCAGCGCCGTCACCCCGCCAACGGCGTACTTTGCCGCAAGATTGAGGAACTCCCGTTTTGAGATTTTCCCGTGGGCGTAGTAGTCATAATAATCGAGTAATTCTTGCGGAAAATCTTTGGCTGTCAGACGCGTCATCGCATATCTCCGGGATTTGTGATTCTATAAGCATAGAATGAAAACGCTGTTTCGAAAATTCATCACAAGAAAGGAGACATCATGTCCTGGAACGCCTCCCCTGACCGCTATGAGAATATGCAGTACCGCTACTGCGGTAACAGCGGCCTCCAACTGCCTGCGCTATCGCTCGGTCTGTGGCACAACTTCGGTCACGTACAAGCCCTCGACTCGCAGCGCGCACTGTTGCGAAAAGCCTTTGATTTAGGCATTACTCACTTTGATTTAGCCAATAACTATGGGCCGCCTCCGGGCAGCGCCGAAGAAAATTTCGGGCGTCTGCTGCGCGAAGACTTTGCCCAGTATCGTGATGAACTGATTATTTCGACCAAAGCCGGTTACGACATGTGGCCAGGTCCTTATGGTTCCGGCGGCTCGCGTAAATACCTGCTCGCCAGTCTCGATCAGAGCCTGAAACGGATGGGCCTGGATTACGTCGATATTTTCTATTCTCATCGCGTGGACGAAAACACGCCGATGGAAGAGACGGCGTCTGCGCTGGCACACGCTGTGCAAAGTGGGAAAGCGCTGTATGTTGGTATTTCGTCATACTCGCCGGAGCGGACACAAAAAATGGCTGAGCTTTTGCGCGAATGGAAGATCCCGCTGCTGATCCATCAGCCCTCTTATAACCTGCTGAACCGCTGGGTGGATAAAAGCGGTTTGCTGGATACGCTGAAAGCCAATGGCGTGGGCTGCATCGCCTTTACGCCACTGGCGCAGGGATTGCTCACCGGGAAGTATTTGAACGGCATTCCGGACGGTTCACGTATGCAGCGCGAAGGGAAGAAAGTGCGCGGTCTGACTGAGAATATGCTGACGGAAGCTAACCTCAGCAGTCTGCGTCTGCTTAATAAGATGGCGCAACAGCGCGGTCAGTCAATGGCGCAAATGGCGCTTAGCTGGCTGCTGAAAGACGATCGCGTCACTTCTGTGCTGATTGGCGCAAGCCGCCCGGAGCAACTGGAAGAAAACGTTCAGGCGTTGAAAAATTTGTCGTTCACCACAGAAGAATTGACGCAGATTGATAAGCATGTCGCTGACGGCCAACTGAACCTCTGGCAGGCATCGTCCGATAAGTAACGTTCAGCGCCGGGTAGCGTTAAGGGCTGCCCGGCCTGTTCTGTCAGTGCTTATGGCGGTTTAACCGGTCGAGGCAGCCCATCAAAAACGCCGACAAGACGAAAGTGAGATGGATAATGACGTACCACATCAGCTTGTTATCCGGCACGTTTTTCGCATCCATAAATACACGCAACAGATGAATGGAAGAGATAGCAACAATCGAGGCCGCAACTTTGTTTTTCAGTGAGGTCGCATCCATCTTCCCCAGCCAGTTCAGTTTTTCCCGTCCCTCAGCGATATCGAGTTGCGAGACGAAATTCTCATAGCCGGAAAACATCACCATTACCAGCAGTCCCCCGACCAGCGTCATATCCACCAGGGACAGCAGCACCAGAATCAGGTCAGCTTCTGCCATCGAAAAGACATTGGGCAGAACATGAAAAATTTCCTGAAAGAATTTTAGCGCCAGCGCAACCAACGCCAGCGACAAACCAAAGTAGACCGGGGCCAGCAGCCAGCGAGACGCATACATAACGTTTTCGAGAAAGCGTTCCATAAATTCCTGTGATGTTGCAAAAACCGGGCGACAGTATATCCCAATTGCGCAACATCAGATCAACATCCTCCTTAAACTTCGTCGGGATTGATCCACGGGCGCTGATACTCGGGCCACACCAGCGCCACCAGCGATGGATACGCCTCGACGCTAAACTCCCGGAAGCACTGGCGTAAGTTCAGCACATCGAGATCGGAATGGGGAACTTTTTCGCCGTTGAGACAGCGTTTTTTTATCGTGTCGTAGTATTTATACACCGCTGAATTGAGATCGCTGCAGCGTCGCTGGGCGTCAAACAGTCCTGGCGTGTCATTCAATTGCGCCATCGTCATGCGTTTTATTGTTGCGTGAAGGAAATCAATATATTCGTGATTGACGCGCCAGTACCATACCGGTGTAATAGCATTCATCAGCGCGGAGAAATGGTCCTCCCCCTCTTCTTTAGTCAGCGGTATTGATTGAGTCTCAGAGGGCAGTTCTTCAGCGTTGCGCGATTTATTAAACTCGCGCATTAATAAAAGCACGCCGCCGGTCAACAATAGCAAGGTAATGACAGAATAAAAAATACTGTTCATAGAATGACTCCATTTTTTTTGATTCTAAAATTACCCCATGTTATTGTCAACGCGACCTGCCAAATAAAAATAACTATACATTTGATATTAAAGGATATTGTGACATGCTGCCTGAGCACCTTGTCCCACCGTGTTTTCATCTGTCAGCGTCAGGTCAGACGGAAGAAACAGTAGAAAATAATGATAATTTTACTCAGGGAAAAACAACCCTCAGTGATTATGAGGCCGATATCTTAATTAGCACAACCGCCACCGGGCAATCTAAAAATATCCTACTCGAAGAACGTGACCGTCATTTTAAAGAACGTCTTGAGCGGGTAGCGAAAATTGAGACTTTCGCTCGGGTTATTAATGCGTTACAGGCTGAAGGCGATATCGATGCCCAGACCTTAAGTAAAATAATCACTGAAATGACCACGCATATAAATGAAAACGGCAACGAAATTTGGCTTAACTTAATTACCCGGGAGAAAGACTCCCCCCTTTTCTATTCTCTGGACGACGAACAATGATTAAAGATGTTGAAGATAACAATGTCTATTTGGCTTTAGATGAGAATAAAAGCGATCAATTTATCTTAAAGCAGAATCTTGCCGCACTCATCGCCAATAAAAATGCGGTCCTCGAAAGCGTGGCGCAAGAAGTGACTTCTATTCCTGCGGCGCTGGTTCGTCTGAAATGGCAAAACCGGCGGGAAATATACGCGCTTCAGGTGAAGGAAGAGATTTATGGCGCGGCGATCAACGCCATTATCAAACAGAACCCGGCGCTGGGTGACAAAATCATGGCGCGACTGGAGAGCACCTGGCAGCATTTGCTGGCTCGTGAGACCGCCACGCTGCGACTGACGCGCAAACTGGCCGAAGGAAACACCCGCACGATTACCATCACTACCGTTGCGCTCAATGAACGTCAGGTGCAAACCCGGCGCGATGGGCAATAAAAAAGCCGGGTAGCGATAACGCCGTACCCGGCCTTTCTTTCATTGTGCCCATGGCGACAACGATTATTTCGCTTTCGCGACCTCTTCGCCGACCAGACCGATCTTCAGATAACCAGCCTGATGCAGCGTGTCCATCACCTTCATCAGGGTTTCATAGTCGACAGTTTTATCCGCACGGAAGAAGATCGTGGTGTCTTTCTTCCCTTCGGTCAGCGCGTTCAGTTCTGCCACCATGGTCTCGTCCGTCACCGGATCGTTACCAATGAACATGCTGTTGTCCGCTTTGACCGACAGATAAACCGGTTTTTCCGGACGCGGTTGCGGCGTACTGGAGGACGCGGGCAGATTGACCTTCACATCCACTGTCGCCAGCGGCGCAGCCACCATAAAGATGATCAGCAGTACCAGCATAACGTCGATAAACGGCGTCACGTTGATTTCATGCATTTCACCGTTATCGTCCAGATTTTCATTAAGACGCATTGCCATGAAACATTACCCTACACGTAATTTCTGCGCGGTACGCACCGGACGGGCAGATGCGCTTGCATCCAGATCCAGGTCGCGGCTTTGCAGTAACAGCACCTGTGCCGCTACATCGCCCAGCATCGCTTTAAGACCGCCAATCTGACGGGCAAAGATGTTATAGATAACCACCGCAGGAATGGCCGCAACCAAACCGATGGCTGTCGCCAGCAGCGCTTCAGCAATACCGGGGGCGACGACGGCGAGGTTAGTGGTCTGCGTTTGTGCAATCCCGATGAAACTGTTCATGATACCCCAGACCGTACCGAAGAGACCGACAAATGGCGAAATCGCCCCGATGGTCGCCAGGTAGCCATTTCCGCGCCCCATCTGACGTCCCGCTGCCGCAACGCGACGCTCCAGACGAAAACCGGTACGCTCTTTAATGCCTTCGTTGTCTGCACTGCCCTGGGACAGTTCCAGTTCGTTCTGCGCTTCATTGAGCAATTGGGTGCTTAAGCTATTGGCGCCAAAGTTTGCTGCGATATCGCTTGCCTGATCCAGAGAGCGGGCGTCCGCCAACAGCTGCTGTTCGCGTTTAAGCCGACGCTTCAGGGAGAAGAACTCAACGCTCTTACTGAAGAAGATAGCCCAGGTGACCACTGACGCCAGAATCAGACCAATCATCACGCACTTAACCACGATATCGGCGTGCTGATACATACCCCAGACGGAAAGATCCGTCTGCATCAAATTATTACCCACTCTGTATCTCCAGGACGCAAATCACAAATTCTGAGCGTAATAATATCAAAATGACGTCGAATTGATAGTCGTTCTCATTACTATTTACATAGTGCCGCACCTTTGGTTTCTTTTCCTTGCGCTTACGCAGTAAAACGTCACGGGAGGCGATTTTGATAAAATATTGTGCTTTATCCCGTTCCTGAGGATGCGCATTTTTCCATTCGTGATAGTTTAGACGTCCAGACGTATAAAAACAGGAAACCCAACATGGCAGATAAACAACTGGACACCCGACTGGTCAGCGCAGGGCGCAGTAAAAAATACACGCTGGGCTCAGTGAATAGTGTGATTCAGCGCGCTTCTTCGCTGGTTTTTGAAACGGTCGAAGCCAAAAAGCACGCCACCCGCAACCGCGCCAACGGCGAACTTTTTTACGGGCGCCGCGGCACATTAACCCATTTCTCGCTGCAGGAAGCGATGTGTGAACTCGAAGGCGGCGCTGGCTGTGCGCTCTTCCCCTGCGGCGCGGCGGCCGTCGCCAATACGATTCTGGCTTTTGTCGAACAGGGCGATCACGTGCTGATGACCAATACAGCCTATGAGCCGAGCCAGGATTTCTGCACCAAAATCCTCGGCAAACTGGGTGTGACCACTGGCTGGTTCGATCCGCTGATTGGCGCTGACATAGTTAAGCATCTTCAGCCCAACACCAAAGTCGTTTTCCTCGAGTCTCCGGGTTCCGTGACCATGGAAGTCCACGACGTCCCGGCAATTGTCGCCGCTGTCAGACGCGTTGTGCCGGACGCCATCATTATGATCGATAACACCTGGGCGGCGGGCATATTGTTTAAAGCCCTCGACTTCGGCGTTGATATTTCGATTCAGGCCGGGACCAAGTACCTGATTGGTCACTCGGATGCCATGGTCGGCACCGCCGTTTCGAACGCCCGCTGTTGGGATCAACTGCGCGAGAATGCCTATCTGATGGGACAAATGGTCGATGCCGATACGGCCTATATGACCAGCCGCGGGCTGCGCACCCTGGGCGTGCGTCTACGCCAGCATCATGAAAGCAGTCTGAAAATTGCCGAATGGCTGACAGCCCATCCGCAGGTCGCGCGGGTCAATCATCCGGCGTTACCAGGCAGTAAAGGACACGAATTCTGGAAACGTGACTTTACGGGGAGCAGCGGCTTGTTCTCGTTTGTGCTGAATAAAAAGCTCAATAATGACGAGCTGTCCGCTTATCTGGATCACTTCAGCCTCTTCAGCATGGCCTATTCGTGGGGCGGTTTTGAGTCGCTAATTCTGGCCAATCAGCCTGAACAGATTGCAGAAATTCGCCCGGAAGGGGGTGTGGATTTCAGCGGCACACTGATTCGTCTCCACATTGGTTTAGAGAATGTTGACGATCTGATTGCAGATTTAGCCGCCGGATTTTCCCGCCTCGTGTAAAATTGACGCCAATGGACATCTATGCAGACACGTCGAACGAATTTGTCTGCATTTGTTGCGCCCGGGATCAAGTCATCCGGGTCCGTTCAGGAGTACAATAGGATTATTAAGGCGTAAACGCTGTTCCACAGGAAAGTCCATGGCTGTCATTCAAGATATTATCGCTGCGCTCTGGCAACATGATTTTGCCGCGCTGGCGGACCCACATGTTGTTAGCGTCGTCTACTTTGTGATGTTTGCCACGCTGTTTTTAGAGAATGGCCTGTTACCGGCCTCATTTTTGCCCGGCGATAGTCTGCTGCTCTTAGCAGGCGCATTGGTCGCTCAAGGCGTCATGAGCTTTGTTCCTACCCTGCTGATCCTGACGACAGCGGCCAGCCTCGGCTGTTGGCTCAGTTATATTCAGGGACGCTGGCTGGGCAATACGCGAACGGTAAAAGGCTGGCTGGCGCAACTTCCGGCGAAATACCACCAGCGCGCGACCTGCATGTTTGACCGTCACGGTCTGCTGGCGCTGTTGGCAGGCCGTTTTCTGGCGTTCGTGCGCACACTACTGCCAACCATGGCGGGGATTTCCGGGCTCTCTAACCGTCGCTTCCAGTTTTTCAACTGGCTGAGCGGGCTGCTGTGGGTCGGCGTGGTCACCAGCTTTGGCTACGCACTTAGCATGATCCCGTTTGTGAAGCGCCATGAAGATCAGGTCATGACCTTCCTGATGATCCTGCCCATTTTTCTGCTGGCGGCGGGGTTGATCGGCACGGTGGTGGTAGTGATTAAGAAGAAATACTGCAGCGCCTGACCTGAATCCAGCCGGATGACACGTCGTTCATCCGGCTGACTCACAATAACGTTAACTCCCCTGCATAGTGCGGATCCGCGCCGCATCTTCCCCCGGCGTCACCCCGAAATAGCGCTTAAATTCACGACTAAACTGCGACGCGCTTTCATAACCCACCCGCATTGCCGCCGCGCTGGCCTTCATGCCGTCGTGAATTATCATCATCCGCGCTTTATGTAACCGATAGGTTTTCAGATACTGCAACGGCGATGTGCTGGTCACTGACTTAAAATTATGATGGAACGCAGAAACGCTCATATTGGCTTCGGCCGCCAGTTGCTCGACGTTGAGGTTTTCGGTGTACTTATTTTCAATGCGTTTGAGCACACGGCTAATCAGGCTGAAATGGGTCTGGCGACTCACCAGCGCCAGCAGCGCGCCGCCGCGTGGCCCGGTCAGAACGTGATAGAGGATTTCACGGATAATCTGTTTACCGAGGATCCGTGCGTCCAGCGGTCGCTCCATGACGTCGAGCAGACGTTCCGCCGCGCAGAGGATCTCTTCTGAGAGCGTGGCGGAGTTGATCCCACTTGCCGCCATCGACGGCTGAAAGTGTTCGTCTTCGCCAATGTCCATCAGCAGTTCCTGCAATTGCAGGATATCGACATTGATGCGAAATCCGGCGAGCGGTACGTCCGGAGTCGCATAGGTTTCACATTCGAAGGGTAAAGGTACGGTCAGCAGCAAGTATTCATTGGCGTCATAACGGAAAACCCGCTCATTGATGTAACCGATTTTATGACCGGAAAAGAGAAATATGATGCCGGGGTCGTACATCACGGGTGTCCGTAAACCCGGTTCAGTACCGTACAGCAGACGGATGTCCGGCAGCAGCTCATTGAGCTTATGTTCATTGTTTTTCAATTGCTTAACTTTATCTGTCAGCAGTAAACAGATCTCTTCGCGGTTCATAACGGGTTATTTTCTCAACGGATGACGACGCCTTGATTGTGCGCAAATTTATCGCTTTTCTCCAGCGCCCTGGAGAAATGGGCAAGACATTGGCAGAAATGAGCATTGAGAGGATAGCCGCGCACGACCACAATGTTCTCCATCCGGCAGACCCTCCTGCCCTCTTTTTTTACCCACATAAGGGAACGAGCAATGAATAACTTTAATCTGCATACCCCGACCCGCATTCTGTTTGGTAAAGGCGCAATCGCTGAACTGCGCGCACAAATCCCACAAGACGCACGCGTGCTGATCACCTACGGCGGCGGCAGCGTGAAAAAGACGGGCGTACTGGCGCAGGTCCAGGAGGCGCTGAAAGGCCTGGACGTGCGCGAATTTGGCGGCATTGAGCCTAACCCGTCGTATGAAACGCTGATGGACGCAGTCAACATCGCCCGTGAAGAGAACATTACCTTCCTGCTGGCCGTCGGCGGGGGTTCTGTTCTTGATGGCACCAAATTCATCGCTGCTGCCGCCCACTATGCGGATGGCGTTGACCCGTGGCATATCCTGCAAACCAGCGGTAGCGATATCAAAAGTGCAATCCCGATGGGTTCTGTGCTGACGCTGCCGGCGACCGGTTCTGAATCCAACAAAGGCGCGGTTATCTCGCGTAAAACCACCGGCGACAAACAGGCCTTCCATTCTGCCCATGTGCAGCCGGTCTTTGCGGTACTGGATCCGGTTTATACCTACACCCTTCCGCCACGTCAGGTGGCGAACGGTGTGGTTGATGCGTTTGTGCATACCGTTGAACAGTACGTCACATATCCGGTTGATGCCAAAATTCAGGATCGCTTCGCGGAGGGCATTCTGCTGACGCTGGTGGAAGATGGCCCGAAAGCGCTAAAAGACCCGGAAAACTACGATGTACGTGCGAACGTTATGTGGGCAGCCACCCAGGCGCTGAACGGCCTGATTGGCGCAGGCGTGCCGCAGGACTGGGCAACCCATATGTTGGGCCATGAACTAACAGCGATGCACGGTCTGGATCACGCTCAGACGCTGGCGGTCGTTCTGCCCGCACTGTGGAATGAAAAACGCGATACCAAACGCGAAAAACTGCTGCAATATGCAGAGCGCGTGTGGAACATCACCGACGGTTCTGAAGATGAGCGTATTGATGCCGCGATTGCAGCCACCCGTAATTTCTTCGAGCAACTGGGCGTCCCGACTCGCCTGTCTGGCTATGGCCTTGACGGCAGTTCAATCCCGGCTCTGCTGGCGAAACTGGAAGAGCACGGCATGACGCAACTGGGTGAGCATAAAGACATTACCCTGGATGTCAGCCGCCGCATTTACGAGGCAGCGCGCTAAGCTTTTTTCACCTCTGACTTTCGTTTTTGGGCATTTCGTCCAGACTTAAGTCACCTTACATCACCGGAGTCCCCCTCCGGTGATGAGCACATGAAGGAGGAAAAATGGCAAACCAAACCGTAATTAAGCTTCAGGATGGCAATGTAATGCCCCAACTGGGGTTAGGCGTATGGAAAGCCGGTAACGACGAGGTCGTCTCCGCCATTCATAAAGCACTGGAAGTCGGCTATCGGTCCATAGATACCGCCGCCGCCTACAAAAATGAAGACGGCGTCGGCAAAGCGTTAGCCAGCGCAGGTCTCCCCCGCGATGAGTTGTTCATCACCACCAAGCTGTGGAATGACGATCAGAAACGCCCCCGCGACGCGTTGATGGAGAGTCTGGAAAAACTCCAGTTAGATTATCTCGACCTGTATCTGATGCACTGGCCGGTTCCGGCAATCGATCACTATGTTTCCGCCTGGCAAGGCATGATCGATCTGCAAAAAGAGGGGCTGATTAAGAGCATCGGTGTGTGTAATTTCCAGGTCAACCACCTCCAGCGCCTGATTGACGAAACGGGCGTTACGCCGGTGATTAACCAGATCGAACTGCATCCGCTGATGCAACAGCGCCAGCTACACGCGTGGAATGCGACGCACAAAATCCAGACGGAATCCTGGAGTCCGCTGGCACAGGGCGGCGAAGGCGTTTTCGATCAAAAAATCATTCGTGATCTGGCGGATAAATACGGTAAAACACCGGCGCAGATTGTCATTCGCTGGCATCTGGATAACGGTCTGGTCGTGATCCCGAAATCCGTCACGCCATCGCGTATCGCCGAGAACTTCGACGTCTGGGATTTCCGACTCGACAAAGACGAACTTGGTGAGATTGCGAAGCTCGATCAGGGCAAGCGCCTGGGGCCCGATCCGGATCAGTTCGGCGGCTAATTCCCTTCTCTTTTAATAAGCCCGGTGTTTACCACCGGGCAACCCCATTATCGCCCGGCGACTTTGGTACGCTTTTTGTTGGCGGCGGGCGTCTGACGCTGATGCGCCACCGGCGTATGCTTGGTCAGCGCCGGACGGGTGTTACGGTTCTGACGGCGCGCTTCGCGCATCTCTTCCAGCGTCGGCGCCGGTACCAGGCACTCACGGCGTCCGCCAATCAGATGCTTTTTACCCATCTCTTCCAGCGCCTGACGGATCATCGGCCAGTTAGCCGGATCGTGGTAACGCAGCAGCGCTTTATGCAGACGACGCTGCTTATCTCCCTTCGGCACCACCACATCTTCACTCTTATAGCCAATCTTACCCAGCGGGTTTTTGCCGGTGTAATACATGGTGGTCGAGTTGGCCAGCGGCGACGGATAGAAGTTCTGCACCTGATCGAGACGGAAGCGATGTTTCTTCAACCACAGCGCCAGATTCACCATATCCTCGTCACGCGTTCCCGGATGCGCGGAGATGAAGTACGGGATCAGATACTGCTCTTTCCCGGCCTGCTTCGAGTAGAGATCGAACAGTTGTTTGAAGCGGTCATAGCTGCCCATACCCGGCTTCATCATCTTCGACAACGGCCCTTCTTCGGTATGTTCCGGCGCAATCTTCAGATAACCGCCGACGTGGTGGCTCGCCAGCTCTTTGATATAGCGCGGATCTTCCACTGCGATGTCGTAACGCACGCCGGAGGCAATCAGGATCTTCTTGATGCCTTTCAGATCGCGCGCGCGGCGATAGAGGTTGATCGTCGGCTCGTGGTTGGTATCCATATGCGGACAGATATCCGGATAAACACACGACAGACGACGACAGGTCTGTTCTGCGCGCGGTGACTTACAGCGCAGCATATACATGTTGGCCGTCGGTCCGCCGAGATCGGAGATCACGCCGGTAAAACCCGGCACGGTATCGCGGATCGCTTCAATCTCATTGATGATTGAATCTTCAGAACGGCTCTGAATAATGCGTCCTTCGTGTTCGGTGATCGAACAGAACGAGCAACCACCGAAACAGCCGCGCATGATGTTGATCGAGAAACGGATCATCTCGTAGGCCGGGATGCGGCTGTTGCCGTATGCCGGGTGTGGCACGCGCTTATATGGCAGGGCAAAAACGCTGTCCATCTCTTCAGTAGAGAGTGGGATCGCTGGCGGGTTGATCCAGATGTAGCGATCGCCATGCTTTTGCATCAGCGCACGCGCACAGCCTGGGTTGGTTTCATGGTGCAGGATCCGCGAAGCGTGCGCATACAGCACTTTGTCGCCCTTCACTTTTTCAAAGGACGGCAGCAGAACGTAGGTTTTTTCCCACGGTTTCGGACGCGCGGGCTGCACGGTAATGGCTTTCGCTTCCTGCTTTTTCGGGGAAACCGGTTTGTTGTCGGCGCACGGCAAATCTTCACCATACGGATGCGGGATCGGATCGATTTTCCCCGGCGTATCCAGACGCGTGGAATCGACACCGCTCCAGCCAGGCAGCGCTTCTTTCACCATAATCGCCGTGTTACGCACATCGCGGATCTGATCGATGGTTTCACCCATCGCCAGTCGGTGCGCCACTTCCACCAGCGGACGCTCGCCGTTGCCAAACATCAGCATATCGGCTTTAGAATCCACCAGCACGGAACGGCGCACAGTATCAGACCAGTAATCGTAATGCGCGGTACGACGCAGGCTCGCTTCAATACCACCGAGGATCACCGGCACATCTTTCCACGCCTCTTTACAGCGCTGGGTATAGACCAGCGTGGCGCGGTCCGGGCGCTTGCCCGCGACGTTATCCGGCGTGTAGGCATCGTCATGGCGCAGGCGGCGATCGGCAGTGTAGCGGTTGATCATCGAGTCCATGTTGCCAGCGGTTACGCCAAAGAACAGGTTCGGTTTGCCCAGACGCATAAAGTCGTCTTTGCTGTTCCAGTCCGGCTGCGCAATGATGCCGACACGGAAGCCCTGTGCTTCCAGCATTCGACCACAAATCGCCATACCAAAACTCGGGTGATCGACATAGGCGTCGCCGGTTACCAGAATAATGTCGCAGCTATCCCAGCCAAGTTGATCCATTTCGTCGCGTGACATCGGCAAAAAAGGAGCGGGACCAAAACAGGCCGCCCAGTACTGAGGCCAGGAGAAGAGATCTCTGTCTGGCTGGATCAGGGATATTGCGCTCATAGTGCTTCCAAAAATGGTAAAAAAATAATCAAAGGCCGGCGATTATATGCCGGAACGAATGAGAAATCGAAGGATAATCTCTCTCGCATCGTCGCGAGAGAGAGGAGGATTACGCCGCCGGATTCACCAGAATCTGACCGATTGAACCACGGTCCGCCATTTCCAGCGTCTGGCTGTGGAAGTAAAACGGGAAATGCGCCCAGGACGGCTGTCCGTAGTAAACCAGCAGCTCTACCTGCCCATCCACCCAGACGGTATCTTTCCAGCCACGATCTTCCGGGAATGGCATCGCGCCGTTGACGTTACGCACGAGGAACGACACCCCTTCAATGTGGAATGACTGCGGCATATCGGCCCGCACCGTCCAGCGCTCCCAGGAACCCTGCTGCGCAGTGATATCAATGCGGTTGACGTCCCATAACTGGCCGTTGATGCCTGGATCGTCGCCCAGACTGATGTCGCGACTGCGAATTGGCGTACCACTCATGATCTCGGTCGGCAGCAGACGCATCGGCAGGCTGTCGGTCACCAGTGGCAACAGACCGGTTGGGCGCAGCGTTAACACCAGCGTGGACACCAGAATGCTCGACGGTTCAAAGAACCCCCGGATCCGGTCGACAATGCTCGCTGCCTCACCGCAGGTAATCGACACTTCATCGCCATTGGTCATATCAACCAGAATTTCGCGGCGCTCGCCGGGTGCCAGCGACAACTGTTTTACCGACACCGGTGCCGGCAAAAAGCCCTGGTCGCCGGAGATAACATGCAGCGCGCGACCGTCGCTCATCTGCAACTGATAACGACGGGAGTTAGAGGCGTTCAGCAAACGCAGACGCACCCAGCCGCGGGACACTTCCACGTAAGGGCTTTGGACGCCGTTGACCAACAGCGTATCGCCGACAAAACCGCCGCTGCCAGGCTCGCTGTATTCCGGTGTGCCGAAGTTATCCAGCCGCTTGTCCTGAATAATAATCGGGAAGTCATCGACACCGTAATGGTTGGGGATCGGCAGCGATTTACTGACCTCATCTTCAACCAGCCACATCCCGGCCAGGCCATTATAAACCTGCTGCGCGGTACGGTTCGGCGTATTGGCGTGGTACCACAGCGTGGAGGCGTTCTGACGGATGGGCAGTACCGGCGCCCAGTCCGCGTTTGGCGACATCATGCGCGCCGGACCGCCCATCAGCGGACCCGGCACCTGGAGACCGGCGATAGTCATCGAGACGTTTTCTGCCAGACGGTTACTGTAGATCAGCTTAACGTCATCCCCTTTCCAGACGCGGATCGTCGGCCCGAGATAACGCCCGTTAATCCCCCAGACCGGTGCTCGCGTGCCCTGGGTAAAGGACCAGTGCGAACGCTGCAGCGTCATAAACAGCGGCTGGCCCCGGCGGGACTCCAGTAGCGGCGGAACGGGCAGCGGCTGTTGCTGACCGGCAGCATGGGCCCTCAGCGGAACGGCACCTGCGCACAGCGCGATCCCCGATGCCTGAATGAACTGACGCCGACTGAGTGACATATAAGCTCCATGTAAAACTGGCTAAATTACGGGCAGGAACTCGTTTCCTGCAAAAACTCGTCATACTCCAGGCTGCATGCGCGTTGGCTTGCAGCACGAATGAGTAAGCATTTATCGCTGAATCACACTTTTCCGGCGGCTTCGCGCTCGGCGACTTCTTTATCCAGTTCAGCGATCTTTTGTTCCATCAACGAGCGGCAGTGCGCGGCCAGTTCACGAACTTGATCTTTACCATACTGACTGATATCCACCGGCGGCAGCATCTCCACAATCACCAGACCATTCTTCAGGCGATTCAGATTAATTTTATTCGAGGTATTGGAAACGCACACCGGAATAATCGGGACGCCGGCCGCAATCGCGGCATGAAACGCCCCGGTTTTAAACGGCAGCAGGCCACGACCCCGGCTGCGGGTGCCTTCCGGAAACATCCAGATGGAGATACGACGCTTTTTAAAATGATTCACCACTTCAGCAATCGTGCCGTGCGCTTTTGCGCGGTTATTACGGTCGATCAGCAGGTTCCCTGTCAACCAGTAAAGCTGACCAAAAAACGGGATCCACAACAGGCTCTTCTTCCCGACGGTCACGGTGGGCGGCTGCACGATATTCGCGGCGGTCACCATATCGTAGTTATTCTGATGGTTAGCGATATAGATAGCGTTGCCGTAGCTTTCCGCATCCGCGGGTTTACGGCACTCTACCTTCAGGCCGAACAGCGGCGCCAGGCGACCAAACATATGCCCGAAGGTCGCGACGTGTTTTGGGTTACGCGGGCTGAGCAGGCAGTAAAGAGAACCGAAAACACAAACCAGAATGGAATAGATAACGGTAATAATAAGTCGAAAAATAAATAGCATAACAACCTCTGAAGGCCTAAGAGCCCGGGATTCTACGTCACCTGCTATCAGGTTAGGGTATTGTTAATGTGGCTCTCTGGAAAACTGTATTGTTAATCGCGACTCACGAATAAACAACGGTTTTACGGGAAATTTTACTGTCATCCGGCCTGGCGGTATCGTTACAACCGCAGGCCGGATAAGGTATTAACGCCGCCATCCGGCACGATAGTGTTGCCTGATGGCGGCGCGTTGCCTCTTATCAGGTCTACTTATGCCTTCAGGCGTTTAACAGCATTTTACTCTTCGCTGTCGCCACTGCTGGCACGACGCGGCGAATCAATGTCGATGCGATCGATGCGTTGCAAACCGCGCATCAACGTCCCGCGACGGCCGCGCTCGCCGGTCACTTTCTGCAATTCCTCAGGGCGCAGCTTGATTTTGCGTTTCCCGACGTGAATCGTCAGCGTACTTTGCGGCGGCAGAACATACAGCAGCGCCAGCGCATCGTCACCACGCGCCGCATCCGCAGACGGAATGTTAATGATCTTATTCCCTTTGCCTTTCGACAACTGCGGCAGATCGCTGACCGGGAACATCAGCATACGTCCGGCCGTCGTTATCGCCAGCAGCATGTCCGTTTCATCTTCAATCACCACCGGCGGCATCACACGAGCATTATCCGGAAGCGTAATCAATGTCTTACCGGCACGGTTACGTGCCACCAGATCGTTGAACGTACAGACAAAACCGTAACCCGCATCGGATGCCATCAGCAGTTTCTGCTCATCGCCTTCCATCAGCATGTGCTCAACGGTCGCGCCTGGCGGCAGCGTCAGTTTGCCGGTCAACGGTTCGCCCTGACCGCGCGCCGACGGCAGCGTGATCGGATCAATAGCGTAGCTGCGCCCGGTGGTATCGATAAACACCACGGGCTGATTGCTCTTCCCTTTCACTGCGGATTTAAAGCTGTCGCCCGCTTTATAGTTCAATCCCTGTGCATCGATGTCATGACCTTTGGCGCTACGCACCCAGCCCATCTGCGACAACACGATCGTCACTGGCTCAGACGGCAGCATGTCGTGTTCGCTCATTGCTTTCGCTTCTTCGCGCTCGCGAAGCGGTGAACGACGATCGTCACCATAGGCGTCGGCATCGGCCTGCAGCTCTTTCTTCAGCAGGGTATTCATTTTGCGTTCAGACGCGAGGATCGCCTGTAGCTGATCGCGTTCTTTCGCCAGTTCATCCTGCTCACCGCGAATCTTCATCTCTTCCAGTTTGGCGAGATGACGCAATTTCAGTTCGAGGATCGCTTCGGCCTGCGTTTCGGTAATACCAAAACGCGACATCAGCGCGGGTTTCGGCTCATCTTCCGTACGGATGATCTCAATGACTTCGTCAATATTGAGAAACGCCACCAGCAAACCTTCCAGGATATGCAGGCGTTTGAGGACTTTCTCGAGGCGATAGTTCAGGCGACGACGCACGGTATCGCGACGGAACGCCAGCCATTCGGTGAGGATCTCCAGCAGGTTTTTCACCGCCGGACGCCCGTCAAGACCGATCATATTAAGGTTAATGCGATAGCTCTTTTCCAGATCGGTGGTGGCAAACAGGTGGTTCATCACCTGTTCCATGTCCACGCGATTGGAACGCGGCACCACCACCAGACGGGTCGGGTTTTCGTGGTCTGACTCATCGCGCAAATCGTCTACCATCGGCAGCTTTTTATTGCGCATCTGCGCGGCGATTTGCTCCAGCACGCGCGCGCCGGAAACCTGGTGCGGCAGCGCGGTAATTACCACCGCGCCGTCTTCTTTCTTCCACACCGCGCGCATGCGCACGGAGCCGCGCCCGTTTTCATAAATTTTACGAATCTCGGCGCGCGGGGTAATGATTTCCGCTTCGGTCGGGTAGTCCGGGCCGTGGACAATATCCAGCACCTCGTCCAGCGTGGTTTTCGGCTGCTCAATCAGGGTGATCGCGGCTTTTGCCACTTCACGCAGGTTGTGCGGCGGAATATCGGTCGCCATGCCGACCGCGATACCGGTTGTACCGTTAAGCAGGATGTTCGGCAGACGCGCAGGCAGCATTTTCGGCTCCTGCATTGTTCCGTCGAAGTTTGGCACCCAGTCAGCGGTTCCCTGGCCGAGTTCACTCAGCAGCAGTTCGGCGTATCTGGACAGGCGGGATTCGGTATAACGCATCGCCGCGAAGGATTTCGGATCGTCCGGCGCCCCCCAGTTCCCCTGGCCATCAACCAGCGGATAACGGTAAGAGAACGGCTGCGCCATCAGCACCATGGCCTCATAGCAGGCGCTGTCTCCGTGCGGGTGGTATTTACCCAACACGTCGCCGACGGTACGGGCGGATTTTTTAAATTTGGCGCTGGCATTCAGCCCCAGCTCTGACATCGCATAGACGATGCGGCGCTGAACGGGTTTCAGACCATCACCAATAAACGGCAACGCCCTGTCCATGATGACGTACATGGAGTAATTCAGATAGGCGTTTTCCGTGAATTCATGCAGCGCAAGGCGCTCTGCCATATCGCTCATTAATCGTGATTCCTCAACTGTAAGCCCGCCAGATACCCGGTATCTTTTCAGGCAATATTGCCGCAGATACTACCTTATCTGACGCGTTGAGTCACAAAGAAAAGGGCCGCGAACGCGGCCCTGACAGGGATTATTTGCTGACTTTACTGATTTGCTTCACGTCAATTTCAACGGAATTCCAGTCTTTATCCACTTCACCCTGAATTTCAACGGTATCCTGCGGGGTAACCGTCACGCCATTCCAGCGTTTGTGGTCGATATCGACATTGATGGTGCCTGTCGCATCTTTAAACAGATAGAGGTCATCGGAAATACGTTCAACGATGTTGCCGCGCAGCGTCACCCAGGTGTCATCACGCAAGGATTTCGCACTTTCTACCGTCGTGCTACTACCGTTAGGCCCCTGGAAGCCGCCGCTCTGCGTTTGCGTCGCGGACGGGCCAGAAAAACCACCCTGCTGCGCGGCCAGAACCGGTGCGGAGCAGAGCGCCATGACGGCAACAATTGCAGCCAGTTTTTTCATGATCATTTCTCCCTTTGATGTCATTTCACATCCATTAAATACGGTAATCCTTAACAAGTTCTTAAGGCAAAAAAAGTCTCTTTTTTGCTGTACATCACGTGCAACATCGCGGTTTACTTGCCTTTATCACAGCGGGTGCAGGGATGAAAATATGCGAATTTTACTGGTTGAAGATGATGCGTTGATTGGTGACGGCATTAAAACCGGGCTGAGTAAAATGGGCTTTAGCGTCGACTGGTTTACCGAAGGTCGTCAGGGAAAAGAAGCGCTCTACAGCGCGCCTTACGACGCGGTGATCCTCGATCTCACGCTGCCGGGAATGGACGGGCGCGATATTCTGCGCGACTGGCGCGAACAGGGAAAGCGCGAGCCGGTGCTGATCCTCACCGCACGCGATGCGCTGGCCGAACGCGTCGAAGGGCTTCGACTCGGGGCCGATGATTATCTGTGTAAACCCTTTGCACTGATAGAAGTCGCCGCCAGACTGGAGGCGCTGATGCGTCGCGCCAGCGGTCAGGCCAGCAGTGAATTACGCCATGGGCGAGTGAGCTTACGTCCCGGCGATCGGGTCGCGACGCTGGCGGGTGAGCCATTGATACTCAAGCCAAAAGAGTTCGCGCTTCTGGAATTGCTGATGCGTAATAAAGGTCGCGTGCTGCCGCGCAAGCTCATTGAAGAGAAGCTGTATAACTGGGACGAAGAGGTCACCAGCAATGCCGTTGAAGTGCACGTCCACCATCTGCGGCGCAAACTGGGCAGCGATTTCATTCGCACCGTTCACGGCATCGGCTATACGCTTGGCGAGGTATCATCGTGACCCAGCGACTCAGCCTGCGCGTCAGGCTTACCCTCATTTTTCTGATTCTGTCAGCCATTACCTGGGCGGCATCGAGTTTTGTCGCCTGGAAAAAAACAACGGATAACGTCGATGAACTGTTTGATACCCAGCTGATGCTCTTCGCCAAACGCCTGGTTACGCTCGATATCAATGAACTGCACGCCACCGAACGGATGGCGCATACGCCAAAGAAATTCAAACACGGTCATGTTGATGATGATGCGCTGACCTTTGCCGTCTACACCACGGACGGCAAGATGGTGCTGCACGACGGCGATAATGGTCAGAACATCCCCTATAGCTACCGCCGGGAAGGCTTTGATGACGGCAAGTTAAATGGCGATGACGATAAATGGCGTTTTATCTGGCTGACTTCCTCCGATGGTAAGTACCGCATCGTGGTCGGTCAGGAGTGGGAATACCGTGAAGATATGGCGCTGGCGATTGTGACGGCGCAACTGATTCCCTGGCTTATCGCCCTGCCGCTGATGCTGCTGTTGTTGATTATGCTGCTGCATCGGGAGCTCATGCCGCTTAAAAAGCTGGCGCAGGCGTTGCGTCTGCGCGATCCGGAATCCAGCGAGCCGCTCAGCTCACACGGCGTCCCGAGTGAAGTGCGCCCGCTGGTCGAATCGCTCAACCAGCTTTTTACCCGTACCCATAAGATGATGGTGCGCGAACGGCGCTTTACCTCAGACGCCGCCCACGAACTGCGTAGTCCGTTAACGGCGCTAAAAGTCCAGACGGAGGTGGCGCAGCTTTCTGATGATGATCCGCAAGCACGCGAGAAAGCGCTGATGCAACTCCATACGGGCATCGATCGTGCCACGCGTCTGGTCGACCAGTTGCTGACGCTTTCCCGTCTCGACTCGCTGGATAACCTGCAGGACGTCGCCACGCTCTCTCTTGAGGGAGTGCTTCAGTCTGCGGTAATGGACATCTGGCAACCCGCGCAGCAGGCGCAGATTGATGTGCGTTTGCAGATCAACGCTCATAATGTGACGCACACCGGGCAACCGCTACTGCTCAGTTTGCTGGTGCGCAATCTACTGGATAACGCCATCCGCTACAGCCCCAAAGGTAGCGAGGTGGATGTCACGCTTGACGCCCGGCAGTTTACGGTCAGAGACAACGGCCCCGGCGTCACGGCAGAAGTCTTGCCTCACATTGGCGAACGCTTTTATCGTCCGCCCGGACAGCAGGTTACCGGCAGCGGGCTGGGCCTGTCGATTGTCCGTCGCATTGCCGCCCTGCACACAATGACAGTGTCGTTTGACAATGCGCCAGACGGGGGTTTTATCGCGACAGTGAAGTGGTAATCGTCGATTATTGCGCCAGATGCAAAAGACTTTGCACATTTTGCTAATTTCACCCTACCGGCTGTTGACGTAAAATTAGCCTCAAACGCATTTCAGAGGATTAAGAATGAGCAACATCCTGATTATCAACGGCGCGAAAAAATTCGCACACTCCAACGGCCAATTGAACGACACCCTGACGGAAGTCGCTGACGGCACGCTGCGCGACCTCGGGCATAGCGTCAAAATCGTCCGCGCTGACAGCGATTACGACGTGAAAGAAGAAGTGCAGAACTTCGTCTGGGCGGACGTGGTTATCTGGCAAATGCCAGGCTGGTGGATGGGTGCGCCGTGGACCGTGAAAAAATACATTGATGACGTGTTCACCGAAGGCCACGGCACACTGTATGCCAGCGATGGTCGTACCCGCTCAGATGCTTCGAAGAAATACGGCTCCGGCGGTCTGATTCAGGGGAAAAAATACATGCTTTCTCTGACCTGGAACGCACCGATGGAAGCCTTCACCGATAAAGATCAGTTTTTCCACGGCGTGGGCGTTGATGGCGTTTATCTGCCGTTCCATAAGGCGAATCAATTCCTTGGAATGGAAGCGCTGCCGACCTTTATTACCAATGACGTCATTAAAATGCCGGATGTACCACGTTCTGTTGCAGAATATCGCGAGCATCTGCAGGCGATTTTTGGTTAACTGGTAACCTGGAATTAGAAGGAGTTAACCATGCTTACAGTTATTGCTGAAATCCGCACCCGTCCGGGACAACATCACCGTCAGGCCGTCCTCGATCAGTTTGCGAAAATTGTTCCAACCGTACTGAAAGAAGAAGGCTGCCACGGCTACGCGCCGATGGTAGATCATGCGGCAAACGTGAGTTTTCAGACCATGGCGCCTGATTCAATCGTGATGATTGAGCAGTGGGAAAGCATCGCGCATCTTGAAGCGCACCTGCAAACCCCGCATATGAAAGCCTACAGCGAAGCCGTTAAGGGCGATGTGCTGGAGATGAATATTCGTATTCTGGAATCCGGTATTTAAACATACCGCGTTGCGCCGGGTCAGCCATCAGCGTCAGACCCGGCAACAGCGACCTCAGGGCAACGCTTTTTTCAATCTCCGTACCGCTTCTTCAAGCTCATCCGCCGTTGGCGTCGCAAAAGACATCCGTAGCGTCCGTTTGTCCGGCTTATCACAGAAGAAGAACTCTCCCGGCACGAATACCACTTTTTCCTGCAGTGTGCGGGAAAGCCATGCCGTGGTATCAAAATCATCACGGAACGTCCCCCACAGGAACATCCCACCCTGCGGCATATGGAATGAGATATGCTCGCCCAGTTCGCTGCGAATCGCGTCCGCCAGCAAATAGCACTTCTCACGGTACGCCTGACGAATGAGCTGAATTTGATCGTCCAGACGGCCTAACGTCAAATAGCTGGCGGCCATTGCCTGCGAATGCGCGCTGGTATGCAGATCGGTCGCCTGTTTAACGATGGTCGCTTTTTGTCTGATCCATTCCGGCAGTACCACCCAACCCACACGCAGGCCTGGAGCCAGAATCTTGGAAAAAGTCGAGGTATAAATCACCTGCTCAGGGCATCCGCTCTCTCGGGCATGCTGGAACAGCGTTTTATAGGTCTCGCCGGTGAAATTGATTTCACCGTAGGGATCGTCTTCGATGATGGCAAAGTCATGCTGTTTCGCCAGTTGAACCAACTTCTGACGACGGGAATCACTAAGAACCACGCCACCGGGGTTACCGAACGTCGGCACGATGTACACAAACTTGATCGTGTTGTTCTGCAGCAAAACTTCCAGATCGTCTACGATCATGCCGTCTTTATCGGTACCGACAGACAGAATATCCGCCTGAGACAGTTGCAGCACCTGCAAGGCGGCAAGATAGGTCGGACGTTCGACGACCACTTTGTCGCCCGGATTGATCAGCGTTCTCACCAGAATATCCAGCGACTGCTGGGACCCATTGGTCACCAGAATGGCGTCGGACGCAGTCTGAATGCCTCGCTTCTGACACAACTGAGCGATCGCTTCCCGCAGAGGCGGAAAACCTTCACTCAGACCATACTGGAACGCATCCAGAAACTGGTTTTCCATCATGTTACGCGTGGCCATTTCCAGCCCTGTATTATCAAACAGTTCCGGGCTGGGAATACCGCCGCCCAGCGATATCACGCCAGGCATTTTGCTATGTTTGAGTAATTCCCTGATAGCGGAGGGTTTAAGGGCGTCGACGCTCTTAGACAGATGTGTGTTGTTCATCCTGTTTCCTTATTATGTATTTTTGGCGTCCATCCCCGGTCAGTGCCATAACGTCAATCCGCGTTCTCGCCTCGATTGAGCCTAATAGACCTCTCTGGCAAGATCAATCAGATATCCTGAAAGCAAAAGGGTAAGCCATCATGGCTTACCCTTTTTATTAACAATGAAACGTATAATTACCCGTCGATATCTGCGAGGTCGCCTTTTTCCTGCAACCAGTTACGGCGATCTTCAGAGCGTTTCTTCGCCAGCAGCATATCCATCATGGCGTTAGTGCGCTGATCGTCCTCATCATCAATGACGAGCTGGACCAGACGACGCGTGTTGGGATCCAGCGTGGTTTCACGCAACTGCATCGGGTTCATTTCACCCAGTCCTTTAAAGCGCTGTACGTTTGGCTTGCCTTTCTTGCGCTTCAACTGTTCCAGTACGCCCGCTTTCTCTTCTTCCGTCAGCGCGTAATAAACCTCTTTGCCGAGGTCAATTCGGTACAACGGCGGTAGCGCGACGTAGACGTGTCCGTGTTTCACCAGCGTGCGGAAATGCTTCACAAACAGCGCGCACAGTAGCGTGGCGATGTGCAGACCATCGGAGTCCGCATCCGCCAGGATACAGATCTTACCGTAACGTAACTGGCTCAGATCGTCGCTGTCCGGATCGATGCCGATCGCGACAGAAATATCGTGCACTTCCTGTGAGGCCAGTACTTCATCAGAAGAGACTTCCCAGGTGTTCAGGATCTTACCCTTAAGCGGCATGATCGCCTGATATTCACGATCGCGCGCCTGCTTGGCGGAGCCGCCCGCCGAGTCCCCTTCCACCAGGAACAGTTCGGTACGATTCAGATCCTGCGCGGTACAGTCCGCCAGTTTTCCCGGCAGCGCCGGACCGCTGGTCAGCTTTTTACGCACCACTTTTTTCGCCGCGCGCAGTCGGCGCTGAGCGCTGGAGATCACCATCTCCGCTAACTGCTCGGCTGACTGGACGTTCTGGTTCAGCCACAGGCTGAAGGCATCTTTCACCACACCAGAGACGAACGCTGCACACTGACGCGACGACAAACGTTCTTTGGTCTGTCCGGCAAACTGTGGATCCTGCATTTTCACCGACAGCACGTAGGCGCAGCGATCCCAGATATCTTCCGCTGAGAGCTTCACGCCGCGCGGCAGAATGTTGCGGTATTCGCAGAACTCACGCATCGCGTCGAGCAGCCCCTGACGCAGACCATTGACGTGCGTCCCGCCCTGCATGGTCGGGATCAGGTTCACGTAGCTTTCGGTCAGCAGTTCGCCGCCTTCCGGCAACCACAGCAGCGCCCAGTCGACCGTTTCCGTGTCACCGGAAAAATTGCCGATGAACGGTTTTTCCGGCAGCGTCGGCAGGCCGTTTACCGCTTCGCGCAGATAATCGTTCAGGCCATCCTGATAGCACCAGCGCTGTTCGCTGTTATTAACTTCATCTTTAAAGGTGATTTCAACGCCAGGGCACAGCACAGCTTTGGCTTTCAGCACGTGCGTTAAGCGCGAGACAGAAAAACGCGGGCTGTCGAAAAAGGTTTCGTCAGGCCAGAAATGGACGCTGGTGCCGGTATTACGCTTGCCGCAGGTGCCAACAACCTGCAAATCCTGAACCTTGTCGCCGTTCTCAAACGCAATGTTATACACCTGACCATCACGACGCACGTTCACTTCCACGCGCTTCGACAGAGCGTTGACCACGGAGATCCCTACGCCGTGCAGGCCGCCGGAGAACTGATAGTTCTTGTTCGAGAACTTGCCGCCCGCGTGCAGCCGACAGAGGATCAGTTCAACCGCCGGAACGCCCTCTTCCGGGTGAATGTCCACGGGCATGCCGCGACCGTCGTCGATAACTTCCAGAGATTGATCGGCATGTAAAATCACATCCACGCGTTTCGCGTGGCCCGCCAGTGCTTCATCGACACTGTTATCAATCACTTCCTGCCCAAGATGGTTAGGGCGGGTCGTATCGGTATACATCCCTGGGCGACGGCGTACCGGCTCAAGCCCAGTGAGTACCTCAATGGCATCAGCGTTATAAGTTTGCGTCATGGTTTTAATAGCAATTCGAAATGATTGTCAGCAACTGTGCAGTCCAAGGAAATCGACAATCGGGTTGAAATAATCTTCGAAGCCCGTGAATGCATGGTTTCCACCTTCAATAACAGTCTGGCGGCATGAGGCGTAATACGCCACTGCCTGGCGGTAGTCCAGCACTTCATCTCCCGTCTGTTGCAGCAGCCAGATTAAATCCGACGCTTCCAGCGGGTCGATCTGCATGACTTTAAGATCGTAAATATGGCGTGACTCTAGCACATATTGCTGCCCCGTGTAGGGGTTCTCGTTCTGACCGAGGTAGTCAGTCAACAGTTCAAATGGCCGGACAGCCGGGTTGACGACAACCGCGGGCAGCATAAAGCACTGTGACAGCCAGGTGGCGTAATAACCGCCTAATGATGATCCCACCACGCCCAGCGCCTCGCCGCCATGCTCCAGTACGATAGACTCCAGCATCTCTGCGGCATCGGCCGGATACGGCGGCAGCTGCGGCACAACCATCTCGACATGAGGATAGTGTTCGTGCAGCCAGTTTTTCAGCAGGCAGGCCTTCGCCGAACGGGGCGAGCTATTGAAGCCGTGCAGGTAAAGAAGCGTAGACATCAGTAGCCTTCAGAAGCGGTATCAGGTCGGAACTCAGTCCCTTGCAAACGACAGACGTCTGTTTTCAACGTACCGTCGGCAAACAGCTCCAGCGTACGCCAGCCAGGGCCGATGCTATCAAGGGTAAAGTTCGCACAATGGGGTTTGAACTGAACGCAGGTGGAGGGCGTCGCCAGCAGACGGCGGCCATTCCAGTCGAGATCCAGTTCCTGATGAATATGCCCGCAAAGCAGATATTTCACGCGCGGATAATTCACCAGCACGTTGTCCAGTTCCGCCGCGTTACGCAGGCTGTGTTGATCCAGCCAACTGCATCCCGCAGGCATGGGGTGATGATGCAGAAGCAGCAGAGTGTGACGCTCAGGGGCCGCAGCAAGTTTACGCTCCAGCCACTCGAGCTGAAATTCGCTCAGTTCACCGTGAGGTACGCCGAAGACCTGACTGTCCAGCAGCAGAATTTGCCACTGCTCGCCAACCATGACGCATTTTGCAGGGGAGATCCCCGCCTCTTGTAATGCGCTATACATCGCAGGCTGGAAGTCATGATTACCGGGCAACCAAACGCAAGGCGCACGAAAGCTTGCGATGCCTTCAGCAAAATGCTGATAAGCCGCAGCGGTTTGATCCTGAGCTAAATCACCTGTCGCCACGATCAGATCGTATTCCTGCCCCTCGGCATGAATGGCATCCAACACGGCCTGGTAGCTTTCCCAGGTGTTTACGCCCAATAGCGTTTCGTGCTTTTCGGCAAACAGGTGAGTATCAGTAATTTGTAAGATCCTGACCCTGGCCTCACCAGCCAGAGAAAGGTTTAACAGGCTTTCCAAATGGTGTCCTTAGGTTTCACGACGCTAGTAAACCGGAATCGCCATCGCTCCATGTGCTAAGCAGTATCGCAGCCAATCGGCCAGAAACTGATTAATTTGATGCTTTTCGTCGCGTTGATGCAACTTTTTATTTGGATAATCATACCGTGCTTTGAAGCGAAAGATCTGCTGACTTGAACACACTTCGGCGACCATTGCGTCATGGTAGAGCCGTACAGTCAGTGACGGCAGGCTCCAGTAAGTGATGGTCGGTGCCGTCTGCTCGATGGTCACCAGCGTGGTGTATCGGGTCGATTCAACGATCGTAATCCGATATTGTGCGTTGCCCACCTGGTAACTCACCGTTTCGCCAGGCGCATCATTACGCGGCAGCAGACGTCGCAGTTGCGAAAAGTTCGTTTCGCAAAGACGCATCATTTCAGGGAAGTCAGGTGTATAGCGCTTCATTTTTTCCACTCGTTTATTAGCTCTTTATAGTGCAGTTGCAGCCATTGCAGAGCGATGACCGAAGCCGCGTTATCAATTTTCCCCTCTTCCACCCAACGGTAAGCCTGCTCCCGGCTTACCACATGAACCCGAATGTCTTCGTTTTCATCAGCCAGACCGTGAATCCCGTTTGCGGTCGTGGCGTCCACTTCACCCACTATAATTGACGAGCGCTCACTGGTGCCGCCAGGGCTTGCCAGAAAACTGAGCACCGGTTTCGTCCGTTTTACCTCAATGCCGGCCTCTTCCATCGCTTCACGGCGGGCCACATCCTCAACGCTTTCACCCTCTTCGATCATCCCGGCCACCATTTCCAGTAGCCACGGCGTTTCACTGGTGTCATAGGCCGCGATGCGCACCTGCTCAACTAACACCACTTCATCCCGCTCAGGGTCAAAGGGTAGCAAGACTGCCGCATGGCCGCGCTCAAAAATTTCTCTACGCACTTCCTGGCTCATTTCACCGTTGAACAAACGGTGGCGAAAGCGATAAAGATCCAGCGAAAAAAAACCGCGATATAGCGTTTCTCGTGCAATAATTTCTACATCGTTTTTGGCGAAAGTTACTGGCGAGTTGCCTGATTTGCGCATTGTGCCGTCCTGTACCAATAGTGATTTAAATGTGAATTTCAAGGGCGTTTGACTGCCGTTTCATCGACCTTGTGGTAAATTGGTGCAAATTAACGCCTGATGGCACAGAACGCCAACTTTTTGCGGTGGCGGATTCTGCTAGAATCAGCAATTATTTTTAAAATTTGATCAGCGCTAAATACTGCTTCACAACAAGGAATGCAAATGAAGAAATTGCTCCCCATCCTTATCGGCCTGAGCCTGTCGGGGTTCAGCACACTGAGCCAGGCAGAGAACCTGATGCAAGTTTATCAGCAAGCACGCCTGAGCAACCCGGAATTGCGTAAATCCGCCGCCGATCGCGATGCTGCATTCGAAAAAATCAACGAAGCACGTAGTCCTTTACTGCCTCAACTGGGCTTAGGTGCCGATTACACCTACAGCAACGGCTACCGCGATGCTAACGGCGTGAACTCAAATGCCACCAGCGCGTCCCTGCAATTAACGCAGACCCTTTTCGATATGTCGAAATGGCGTGCGCTGACCCTGCAGGAAAAATCGGCGGGTATTCAGGACGTGACTTTCCAGACGGACCAGCAGACGCTGATCCTCAACACCGCGAGCGCCTATTTTAAAGTGCTGAACGCCATTGACGTTCTCTCTTACACCCAGGCGCAGAAAGAGGCGATTTATCGTCAGTTGGATCAAACCACCCAGCGTTTCAACGTGGGTCTGGTGGCCATCACTGACGTGCAAAACGCCCGTTCGCAATACGATACCGTGCTGGCCAACGAAGTGACCGCCCGTAACGATCTCGACAATGCGGTTGAAGAACTGCGTCAGGTTACCGGCAACTACTACCCGGAGCTGGCATCGCTGAACGTTGACAGCTTCAAAACCGACAAGCCGCAGGCGGTGAACGCCCTGCTGAAAGAAGCCGAAAACCGCAACCTGACGTTGTTGCAGGCGCGTCTGAGCCAGGATCTGGCACGTGAGCAGATTCGCCAGGCGCAGGATGGTCACCTGCCAACGCTGGACTTAACTGCCTCTACTGGCGTATCTGATACCTCCTACAGTGGTTCGAAAACCCGCGGCAGCGCGGTAGGCTCCCAGTATGACGACAGCAACATGGGCCAGAACAAAGTCGGCCTGAGCTTCTCGCTGCCGATTTATCAGGGCGGGATGGTGAACTCGCAGGTGAAACAGGCGCAATACAACTTTGTTGGCGCCAGTGAGCAACTGGAAAGTGCCCACCGTAGCGTAGTGCAGACCGTACGTTCTTCCTTCAACAATATCAATGCGTCAATCAGCAGCATTAACGCGTACAAACAAGCGGTGGTTTCCGCCCAGAGCTCATTAGACGCGATGGAAGCAGGCTACTCCGTGGGTACACGTACTATCGTTGATGTATTGGATGCGACCACCACGCTGTACAACGCCAAGCAGCAACTGGCGAATGCGCGTTATAACTACCTGATCAACCAGCTGAATATCAAGTCAGCGCTGGGTACGTTGAACGAGCAGGATCTGGTGGCGCTGAACAACACGTTGGGCAAACCGATCTCCACCTCGCCGGAACACGTCGCGCCGGAAACCCCGCAGATGGACGCGAACGCTGACGGCTATGCCGCCAACGCGACAGCGCCCGCCACGCAACCGGCGTCGGTACGTTCTTCCAGCAGCAACGGTAAAAATCCGTTCCGTAATTAAACGCGATGACGGGGCTGCGGCCCCGTCTGAACGTAAGGCAACGTAAAGATCCCGCCATTGTTCCGCATTCCCGCCTCTTCTCGCTTCATTTTCAACCACTCATCCTCTATCCTGAGCAGTAATAACCACTGGGTCCAGGAAAGACGAAAATGAAACGGACAAAATCCATCCATCACGCCTCGTTCCGCAAAAGCTGGAGCGCACGCCATCTGACGCCTGTGGCGTTAGCCGTTACCGCTGTGTTTATGCTGGCGGGCTGTGAGAAAAGCGATGAAACCGTATCGCTGTATCAGAATGCGGATGACTGCTCGGCAGCCAATCCGGGTAAAAGTGCGGAATGTACCACCACATACAACAATGCGCTGAAAGAAGCGGAACGTACCGCGCCGAAATATGCCACTCGCGAAGATTGTATCGCTGAGTTCGGTGAAGGCCAGTGTCAGCAAGCCCCTGCTCAGTCAGGCATGGCGCCAGAAGCGCAGGCACAGCAGTCCAGCGGCAGTTTCTGGATGCCGCTGATGGCGGGTTATATGATGGGCCGCATGATGGGCGGCGGCGCGGGCTTTGCGCAGCAACCGCTGTTCAGCTCGAAAAACCCGGCCAGCCCGGCTTACGGTAAATACACCGATGCGGGTGGTAAAAACTACGGCGCCGCACAGCCTGGTCGTACGATGACGGTTCCTAAAACCGCCATGGCGCCGAAACCGGCAACCACCTCTACCGTAACGCGCGGCGGCTTCGGTGAATCTGTAGCCAAACAGAGCGCCATGCAGCGTAGCGCAAGCGGCACCTCCACGCGTTCAATGGGTGGCTGATACGCATGGAAAGAGTCAGTATTACCGAACGCCCGGACTGGCGCGATAAAGCCACGGAATACGGTTTTAATTTTCACACCATGTACGGCGAACCGTACTGGTGTGAAGATGCCTATTACAAACTCACGCTGGCCCAGGTTGAAAAGCTGGAAGATGTGACCGCTGAGCTGCACCAGATGTGTCTCAAGGTGGTCGAGAAAGTGATCGCCAGCGACGAACTAATGACCAAATTCCGTATTCCTAAGCACACCTGGGGCTTTGTTCGTCAGTCCTGGCAGACAAACCAGCCGTCGCTCTACTCGCGTCTTGATCTGGCGTGGGATGGCTCTGGCGAACCGAAGCTGCTGGAGAACAACGCCGATACTCCGACCTCGCTGTACGAAGCGGCGTTTTTCCAGTGGATCTGGCTTGAAGATCAGATCAATGCGGGCAATCTGCCGGAAGGCAGCGACCAGTTTAACAGCCTGCAGGAAAAGCTCATCGAGCGCTTCGCCGAGCTGCGTGAGCAGTACGGCTTCCAGCTTCTGCATCTGACCTGCTGTCGTGATACGGTTGAAGATCGCGGCACCATTCAGTATCTGCAGGATTGTGCAGCGGAAGCGGAGATCGCCACTGAATTCCTCTATATTGAAGATATTGGGCTGGGTGAAAAAGGTCAGTTCACGGATTTACAGGATCAGGTGATAGCCAACCTGTTCAAACTCTATCCGTGGGAGTTTATGCTGCGCGAGATGTTTTCCACTAAGCTGGAAGACGCTGGCGTGCGCTGGCTGGAGCCGGCCTGGAAAAGCATTATCTCCAACAAGGCGCTGTTGCCGCTGCTGTGGGAAATGTTCCCGAACCATCCGAACCTGCTTCCCGCTTATTTCGCCGAAGACGATTATCCGCAGATGGAAAAATTCGTCGTGAAACCGATCTTCTCGCGTGAAGGCGCAAACGTCTCCATTATCGAGAACGGTAAAACAATCGAAGCAGTGGAAGGACCGTACGGTGAAGAAGGCATGATCGTACAGCAGTTTCATCAACTGCCGAAATTTGGCGACAGTTATATGCTGATCGGTAGCTGGTTGATCAACGATCAGCCTGCCGGGATCGGTATTCGCGAAGACAGAGCGCTGATCACTCAGGATCTGTCCCGCTTCTACCCGCATATTTTTGTCGAGTAATTGAGAACGCCGGGTGGCGACTCCGCCTTACCCGGCATTAATCATCCCACCTGTACCGACAGCATACTCAGGCTGCCCATCTCGATACCATCAACCGGGATCGTCATCGGTTCTTTACCATCCCATGCGCCCAGCACATACAGCAGCGGCAGATAGTGATCCGGTGTCGGGTTCGACAGTGAGCCGCCTTCATGATCGAGATAATTGACCAACGGATGCTGCTCAACCGGTCCCTGCCAGCTCAGGTTCGCTTTGACAAAATCATTGAACGATGTCGCCCACGGATACGGGTTATTATCGCCGTGCCAGCGCGCCGTGCGCAGGTTATGCACTACGTTGCCGCTGGCCACCAGCATGATGCCTTCATCACGCAGCGCCGCCAGTTTACGCCCGATTTCAAAATGCCAGGCCGCCGGTTTGGTGCTATCAATGCTCAACTGCACCATGGGGATATCGGCATTCGGGTACATCTTTATCAGCACACCCCAGGAACCGTGGTCAAAGCCCCAGGCTTCTTTGTCGAGCGCAACCGGCACCGGTGCAAGCAAATCAACCAGGTGCTGCGCCAGTTCAGGTGAGCCGGGCGCCGGGTAATGCGTGTCGTACAACGCCTGCGGGAAACCGCTGAAATCATGAATGGTCTTAGGCGCTTCCATCGCGGTGACGCCGGTACCTCGGGTGTACCAGTGGGCAGACACCACCACAATCGCTTTCGGACGCGGCAGTGTCTCCCCAAGCTGCTGCCAGGCGCGGGTATACAGGTTATCTTCCAGAACGTTCATCGGACTGCCGTGTCCCAAAAACAATGCTGGCATACGAATTGAAGACATGATGATATCCTTACTCAGGGAGTCATTTTGATGGTCTTACAATACCCTCTTTCGATGAATGAAGAACTCTGATAACCATGATGATGATCATCAGTTATTTTGAAGGTCAGCGAGATGTATAAGGAGTCATTGATGTCAGTACCTTTAATTCTGACCTTACTGGCGGGGGCCGCCACGTTCATTGGCGCGTTTCTTGGCGTACTGGGGCAAAAGCCCTCTAATCGCCTGCTGGCGTTTTCGCTCGGATTTGCCGCCGGGATCATGCTGCTGATCTCTTTGATGGAGATGCTGCCCGCCGCGCTGGGTACAAAGGGAATGCCGCCAGTTCTGGGCTACGGCATGTTTATCATCGGCCTGCTGGGTTATTTTGGTTTGGATCGTCTGCTTCCACATGCCCACCCGCAGGATCTGATGCAAAAAAGAACGCAGCCGATTCCTGGCTCGATTAAACGTACCGCCATCCTGCTGACGCTGGGGATCAGTCTGCACAACTTCCCGGAAGGAATTGCCACCTACGTCACCGCCAGCAGTAACCTGGAGTTAGGATTCGGCGTCGCGCTGGCGGTTGCCCTGCATAATATTCCGGAAGGTCTGGCAGTCGCCGGGCCGGTCTATGCGGCCACCGGTTCTAAACGAACCGCGATTTTCTGGGCGGGCATTTCCGGGATGGCAGAAATATTGGGCGGTGTGCTGGCGTGGCTAATTCTTGGTAGCCTGGTGTCACCTGTCGTTATGGCGGCGATTATGGCCGCAGTCGCCGGCATTATGGTTGCGCTGTCGGTGGATGAACTGATGCCGCTGGCAAAAGAGATCGATCCCAACAACAACCCCAGCTATGGCGTTCTGTGCGGAATGTCGGTGATGGGGCTGAGTCTGGTCATACTTCAGACGATGGGGATCGGGTAACAGAGAGGGCAGGAAGCGGTTATTCCTGCTCTTTAGTCATGACGCGTTCTTCATCATCACGACGAAGTAATTTATTGCGGATTTCCATTAGCGCATCACGATCCTGCCGAAACGCCTTACAGTAGCGTTTCATGTGGCAAACATATCCCACGACCACCAGAACAATTAATACAATCCAGTACCAGGCAATAAACATCCTTTTACCCTTAAAATTTAACATTAACAGATATTTAGCGTTAAAATTTAACATACCTATAAGTAGGTAGGATTATATACTGGCATAGTATGAAATCGAAAAGATGATTTCGATCATAGAGAAAAAGATTGGATGTTTATTAACCGACAGGATGTTTGAAAAAGCGAAATTTGCCGGATAAGGTGCTTGCACCACTATCCGGCAAGGCAGAGTTAGCTGGCTTTACGTTCGTGCGCCTGTCGGTAAGCCACCAGGTCTTCGATCGTCACAACAGCCATATTGTGTTTGCCTGCAAAGTCGATGCACTCCGGCGCACGCGCCATGCTGCCATCATCATTGGTCAGTTCACACAGGACACCCGCCGGTTTGAAGCCCGCCAGCGTCACCAGATCGATGGTCGCTTCGGTGTGGCCACCGCGGGTCAATACGCCGCCCGGCTGAGCGCGCAATGGGAAAACGTGTCCCGGACGGTTCAGATCGGAAGGTTTTGCGCCATCGGCGATCGCCGCACGAACGGTGGTCACGCGATCGGCTGCGGAAACGCCGGTTGTAACACCTACCGCCGCTTCAATAGTCACGGTAAAACCGGTGCCATAAGCGCTGGTGTTATTTTCCACCATCATCGGCAGATCGAGTTGTTTACGACGATCTTCGGTGATGCACAGGCAGACAATACCGCTACCGTGACGGATGGTCAGTGCCATCTGCTCAACGGTCATGGTTTCTGCCGGGAAAATCATATCGCCTTCGTTTTCACGATCTTCGTCATCCAGCACCATCACACCGCGGCCTTCGCGCAGCGCAGACAGAGCGTGTTCGACACGTTCAAAAGGCGTACCAAAAGAGGAAAGTAGCGTCTGATTCATGGTAAAAAAACCTCACT
>ERZ507044.195-NODE-195-length-45873-cov-14.9271_pt1 | contig 45873 bp, 40 predicted proteins | sample MGYA00512870_ERZ507044 | MGnify/ENA metagenome assembly ERZ507044
CTCAAATAATTGACGTTTCCTGTTCAGTTTTCAAAGACCGAAATTTCTATTTCGTGCGCCGCTGTACTCATCAGCGCTCGTATATAATACAACGAATCATACCCTGTGTCAACGATAAAATTCATTTTTTTCATCTTTTTTTTAACATTATCAATCGTAAACGGTTACATCCTTTGTTTACAGCTGTTTCTCTATTCTATAGGAGCTTTTCCATCTCCGTTTATAAAATAAAATGCGATGAAAGGTAATAAAAAGCTGTGACAACCTGCCTGAAGACAGTCTGTCACAGCTCTTTTAGTTGCTTCCATTTTGTAAAGCTCTTATGCTTCCTCGCGAACCCTGCCGCAGATCGGATAGTTTGCACAGCTTGGATTACATGCCTGCTGTGCGGTAAGCCGCAGCTTCGCCGGAACAAGTGCCGTAATTTCATCATCGTCATATCCGACAACGAAGCTCTTCTCATTGATCATAATCGGACGCTTCAGAATGGATGGATTTTTCTGTATTATATCCACCAGCTCCTTGATAGAGATATCATCCAAATCTCTATGCAGCTCCTGAAATGCCTTGGAACGCGTGGATATGATATCCTCCGTACCATTCTCTGTTCTCTGCAGAAGGTATTTGATTTCATCCTCCTTCAGCAGTGTTGTAAAAATATTCTTTTCAATGTATTTCATATCATTGTCTTTTAACCATTGTTTCGCTTTTCTACAGCTAGCACACCCAGGCGAAGTATATAAAATAATCATCTTCTCTGCCTCCTTCACATATATCTATTATAATTCATTGTATTTTAATAGGAAAGCAATTTTTGCAGATTTTGCTTTTTTCCTTGTTTTTCATATTTGATAATAGTATGATAATAAGGAATCAGAAATGCAGAGATGAAGATATAGTAGTTTTACGGCAGTTCCTCAACAGAGAGCTGGTATATGGTGCAAGTCAGCAGGAGCCTGTAAAATGAATTGGGTCTTTGGAGCATGTTCCTGCGGGAACCGTAAAAGCCTTTAACGTTACAGGCAAGTGATTCCCTTGTGCGAAAAGCAATGGAATAAGTCGGGTGGTACCACGCTGTCAGCGTCCCTACATGGTACTTTTTTTATTTTATGGAGGTGTTTTATATGAAAAGAATGCTAAGCGGCATCAAACCAACCGGGCGTTTAACACTCGGAAACTATATCGGAGCTATACGGAATTTCGTAGCTTACCAGGACGATTATGAAATGTATGTCTTCATTGCGAATATGCATGCAATCACGGTTCCACAGGAGCGTGCAGAGCTGAAAAAGAACACAAAGGATTTAATTGCCCTGTACCTGGCTGCCGGACTGGATCCAAAAAAAGCTACAATCTTTTTACAGAGCGATGTGCATGAACATGCGGAGCTTGGATGGATAATGACCTGCAATTCCTATATGGGCGAGCTGCAGCGAATGACACAGTATAAGGATAAGACCGCAAAGGGTGAAACAGGTATTACCGCAGGACTGTTTACGTATCCTTCTTTGATGGCTGCGGATATCCTGCTGTATGATGCGGATTTTGTACCGGTAGGTCTGGATCAGAAGCAGCATGTGGAGCTGACCAGAAATCTGGCAGAGCGCTTCAACAACCGTTATGGTGATACCTTTATCATTCCGGAACCGCTTGTCAGTAAGGTAGGTGCAAAAATTTATTCCCTGCAGGATCCTACAAAGAAGATGTCCAAATCTGAGGAAAATCCAAAGGGTACCATTGATCTGCTGGATGAACCGGCAGTAGCACGAAAGAAAATTATGTCTGCAGTTACTGATTCATTGGGTATCATTCAGTATGACCCCGAACATCAACCGGGTGTTTCCAATCTGTTAACAATCTTATCATCCTTGAATGGGGAAAGCATCGAAAGCATTGTTGAGCGCTATAAAGGTAAGGGCTATGGCGATTTCAAGAAGGAGGTCGGCGCTGCAGTCTTTGATTTCCTGAGTGAGCTGCAGGCAAAGTACAAAGAGATTCTCTCCAGCGGTATGGTGGAAAAGGTTATTACAGAAGGAAATGAAAAAGCAAGACGCAGTGCGCACAAAAAGCTGATGAAGGTCAAGAAAAAAGTTGGTTTCCAGTTATTTTAAATAAACGCATTGCTTATAATTTTTCAATTGTTCGAATAAGAAGCATTCCCCGTAATGCTTCTTTTCTCTTCCAGCAGCTTATTTGCTGGTTTTCCTGTTAATGTATGATATGATACATATAGAAGGAGGGGGTTGTATGCATAGCTTATTTCTACGCGAAGTATCAATAGATTGGGATGCTGTTAGCGACTATACGCAACATATTGCGGCACTGCACTCCTTTGACCGGCTAATCTTTCAAAAACAGATTACCTTTTTTACAGGATAAAACGGCTCCGGCAAATCAACGCTTCTGGAGGCGATTGCTGTTGCTTATGGTTTTAATCCGGAGGGTGGTACCAAAAACTACCGCTTTTATACAAAGGATACGCATTCCTCCCTGCACGAGGGGATTCATTTAAGCCGCGGTTTCTGTCAGCCCTCCTGTTCTTATTTTTTACGGGCGGAAAGTTTTTATAATCTTGCGACCAAGGCTGAGGAGTATGCGTCCATCTATCAGGGAAGAGAACTGCATTCCTGTTCCCATGGTGAGAGCTTTTTATCCTTTATACAAAGCTTTCGGGACATCGGCTTGTTTTTACTGGATGAGCCGGAGGCCGCATTGTCCCCACAGCGCCAGCTGACCCTGCTGATACAGCTGTCAACGATGGCTTGGGAGGGCTCACAGTTTCTCATTGCAACAAACTCTCCGATTTTGCTTGGTATTCCCAATGCACAGATTTTAAGCTTTGATGATGGAATCATTGAAGAAATCACCTATGAGCAGACCGCATCCTATCAAATCACCGAAATGTTTATGAATAACCGTGAGTATATGCTCGACAAGCTGTTACGGGAAAACGAGAAATAAAAAGCGATGAATACAAAACAAGCTGCTACCATACAGCAAAGGAGATGTTGATGATAACACTACGCAAGGTTGACAAACGCAATATCTGGTCCATTGTTCGGCTGAAGGTGCATGATGAACAGCAAAGCTTTGTGGCAACCAATACAGAGAGCATGCTGCAGGCATATACAACGATGACAGAAGGTGGTGTTGCTTTGCCGTTTGGCATCTACGATGAGGAAAGTCTGATTGGTTTTGTCATGTTTGGCTACGGACGACAGGAAGAAAGTGATCCGCCGATCGCACAGAATAATTATTCCATTTGGCGGTTTATGATTGATAAAGCCTGGCAGGGAAAAGGACTAGGCAAGCAGGCGCTGCAGACTTCCATTGATTTTGTAAAAACGATGCCCTGTGGTAAAGCAGTGTTCATATGGCTTTCCTATGAGGCAGAGAATACAGCTGCTCGTGCCTTATATTATGCAGCAGGCTTTCGTGAAAACAACGAGCTGTGTGACAGTGAAACCGTAGCCGTTTTGCGGCTAAAGGAAGCATAGCAGTATGGATATACAGAAATTTTGGGAATCCTTTCTGAAAGAGGCGCAAGCTTCCCTTTACCACCACATATCAGGAAGCCTTTCATTTTGAACTGACACAAACGCTTGCGGACAGCCAGCTAAAGCTGGTGCTTGATAACATAAAAAGAGCTACTGCAAGCAGCCTCTATGCATATGAAATACAGCAGGAACGGCTGCCGCAGGTCAATGACTTCAATATTCTGACCGACTGGGCAGGCACTCCCTTCTGTGTGATCAAAACCACAGCCGTTACGATCCTTCCCTTCCATAAGATAACCTTCACGCTGTGTATGCGGGAGGGTGAGGACGATACACTGGAATCGTGGCAGAAAACCCATCGTGCCTTTTTCACAAAGGAAGGAAATGCTTTGGGCTATTCGTTTTGTGAGGATATGCCGGTTGTAATCGAGGATTTTGAGGTCGTCTACAGGCGATAGAGAAAAGGGATGCGTCTTTTTGAGGGTTCTTTCTCTATTGCTGGTAAACTTAAACAGGGAGATATCAACACGATTGTATTTATCAATAGAAGTTGATTTCTCCCTTTTTCAAACAGACTAAAGTAAGAAAGAACCCTTTTGAGAAGCATCCTTCTCTATGTACATTATCGTTGCACTGCTTCTGTTTGAGAATAGCACGAGCTGGAAACAAGCCATATCAGCCTTTATGCATAAGCAAACAAGGCAGAAGCTGAACCAGCCTCTGCCTTGTATACGATTGAATTAAATTGCACTTAAATTTAATACGCCGAGGAAGTAACAGATCAGCACTGCGACACCTACAACGATTCGATAATATCCAAAGATTTTGAAATCATGGTTGCGGATGTAATTCATCAGGAAGCGGATGGCAAACATGGATATCACAAATGCGATAATGCTTGCGACAACGAGCAGTGCAATATTTCCCCCGCTCATGGAGAATCCGTAATGCATGAAGTATTTTAGGAATTTTAATCCGCTGGCACCCGCCATGGCAGGAATTGCCATAAAGAAGGAAAACTCACTGGCCGCAAAACGGGAACACCCCAGTATGGAAGCTCCTAAAATGGTTGCCCCACTCCGTGAGGTTCCGGGAACCAGAGCCGCAATCAGCTGGAACAAACCAATCAGTAAGGCCGTTTGATAGGTGATTTCACCAACCCTACGGTATTTGGGATGATGCTTGGTGCTTTCCAGTACAATAAATCCGATACCGAATACGATCAGTGCAATTGCCACAACAATGGCATTGTTCATATACTTTTCAACATAGTCATTCAGAAAGATACCGATGATGCCGGGAATGGACGCTACCAGCACATGAAACCACAAATCCCAGGTATTGCGCTTTTCACTGATGGATTTTCTTGGTGAAAATGGATTCAGCTTATGAAAATACAAAACACAGACCGCCAGAATGGACCCCAGCTGGATAACTACCAGAAACAATCCCCAAAATGCAAATTCCGGAGTATCCGGTTTGGCCAGCGACGAGCTCATTGGAAAGAAGCTGTTGAACAGAATCATATGTCCGGTGCTGCTGACAGGAAGCCATTCCGTAATCCCCTGAATGATTCCCAGCAGAACCGCTTTTATCATATCAAATAGAAACATAGTGTAATCTCCTTTTTTTCGTTCTTTACCATTGTAAACCACGCGGAGGTAAAGCACAACCTTTCCCCTTGAAAAAACAATAACAATTGTGTAAGAAATAAGCTTTTTTCTGGACCAAAACAGCTAGGGTGTATGCATAAGCTCCTATTTCAGACCTATGCCTGCAGCCACTTTCTTACCATTTCCTTAAACAGGGCACCGCGCACCTCATAGTTTGGAAACTGGTCATAGCTCGAGCATGCCGGTGACAGCAGGACGATATCCTGTTCCTCACTGTTCGCAACTGCCGCATCCAGTGCCTCCTGCATGGTTTCCACAACCTGAACACAGGAGAAGATATCCTGAAACTGCGGTCCGGTTTCCCCAAAAGCCACACACAGCTTGACGCGTTCATCATACTGCTTCAAATCTTCAAAGCTGATGCCCTTGTCATGCCCGCCGGCAAGCAGAATGATATTTTTATCAAAGGAGTTCAATGCCGCAGCAACCGCATGGGTATTGGTTGCCTTGGAGTCATTGTAAAATTTTACACCGTTTTTCTCTCCGATATATTCCAGACGATGCTCCACCGGCGAAAAGGCGGCGATCGCCTTTTGAATATCAGAAACGGATACGCCCAGCTTATAGGCCATGCAGGATGCAATCATGGCATTGGACAGATTATAGTCGCCGACGACATGAAAGTTTTTTTCTTCAAACAGCGCAAGCTCATGCAGATATACCGTACCGTCTTTACGATACAAATCAACATCCTGACGTGTCAGGGAAAAATCAATCACTTTACATGGAATATGCTGCGCATACTGCATGACGGTTGCATCATCCACATTGCGCAGGAACCAATCATCCTCTGTACAGTTCTCATAAATGCGCATTTTGCTTTCATAATAGGATTCCACACTCGGCATATAGTCCAGATGATCCGGTGCGAGGTTGCATACCACGCTGACATGCGGCGCAAAGTGTTCAATGCCCAGCAGCTGAAAGTTACTCAGCTCCAAGGCGACATCCTTTTCTTCATCTTCATAAGCAAGCGCAAGCTCACTCAGCGGCCAGCCGATGTTGCCGGCTACGATTGCCTTATGGTTATATTTCAGCATTTCATACAGCATGGTGGTGATGGTGGTTTTTCCATTCGTCCCCGTCACAGCACCATACTTGAATTTTGTCGCATACCGGTAGCCGATTTCCACCTCTGTCAGGATCTTCACCTTGTGCTCCACAAAGTAGCGGACAAAGGGAACCGTGTATTTGATCCCCGGATTTTTCACAACGAAGGCATAGTCCTCGCGCTTTAGTTCTTCCGGATGTCCCTTTTCAAACACATGAATGCCCAGAGTCTGCAGCTCATCCAGCTCATGGATCGCATTCATATCCGTAATCGTAACATCAAAGCCATGCCGCTGTAACAGCTTTGCGACCGCAACACCGCTTTTTGCGGCTCCAATTACCAGTACATGTTCCTTCATATTACATTACCCCCAGCCATAAGCCAAGTGCCGCAAGGACAACACCGATGCTCCAGAACATCAGCACCACCTGTGTTTCCTTCATACCGCCCAGCTCGAAATGATGATGCAGCGGTGCCATCCGAAACACTCGCTTCTTTGTCGCCTTATAGCTTGTTACCTGAATGACAACAGACAGCAGCTCCATGACGAAGACACCGCCGATCACTACCAGCAGCAGCTCCTGCTTTAAAATCATGGCGCTTGCCGCAAGCAGACCGCCGATTGCCAGGGAGCCGGTATCCCCCATAAAGATTTTAGCCGGATGCACATTAAAGCGCAGATACCCAAGCAGCGAACCGCATACCGCCAAAAGCAGCATTGCCAGATCCTTATTTCCCTGCAGCAGGGCAAATATCACAAAGGGCGCAATCGCAATGATGGAGGTTCCGGCGCACAGGCCATCCAGACCATCCGTCAGATTGACGGCATTGGATTCACAGGTGAACATAAAGAAGATCAGTACAAAATACAGAATTCCCAGCTCCAGTGAAATATGAACAACCGGAAGAATCAGCGTCGTTTCCGCAATGGAGCGGTAGAACAGATAAAATACGACCGCCAGCACGGACTGCATCAGAAACTTCACAGATGGTTTCAGACCGTCATTGTTCTTTTTCACGACGATCAGGAAATCATCAATGAATCCGATGAGGGCATAGCCCAGATAAGCCAGGACACAGATCAGCATTTCCCCTGAGAAAAAAGCCTTGTAGTCCAGAACCAGCATAACTAGGATCGGGACACTTACAAATACCAGTCCTCCCATCGTCGGGGTTCCCGTTTTCGCCATATGGCTCTGCGGTCCTTCCTTGCGGATGCTCTGTCCGAATTTAATTTTATGTAGAAACGGAATGAGCAGCGGCATTACCACCAGGGTTGCCACCAGACTGATTCCGAATGCAAGCAGATATTTTATTTCCAAAGTAGTTCCTCCTTAGCTAGACGTTCCTTTACGCAGGATCGATCAGAAAAGGGATATTCGTGTCCGAAAGCCGTGATGGTTTCCTCGCTCCCTTTTCCAGCGATTATTATTATATCACTATTTTGTGCTACTTTGATAGTATGTTTTATCGCAAAGTAGCGATTTTCGAAGACTGCTGCGTTGGGAAAGCTCTCACATTTCATGTCAGCAAGGATACGGTCTACACTTTCCCCTCTTGGATTATCACTCGTGAAAACGGCAAGATCACTGTATTTTGCGGCAATGGCAGCCATGGCAGGACGCTTGGTGCGATCCCGTTCTCCTCCACACCCCAAGATGGTCAGAATCCTTCCTTTTTTTACAGAATTGGCAAAGACCAGCAGCTCTTCGACCGCGGCTGCAGTATGTGCATAGTCGATCCAGATGGTGAATCCGCCAACCTCCATAACCTCCATGCGACCGCTGACCGGCAGCAGCTTCTCACAATCCTTACGCAAGCGCTCATAGGAAAAGCCCAGTCGATGGACAACCACAATTGCCTCTGCCAGATTGTATACGTTCACCATACCCAGCAAACGGGCATGAAAATCATAGCCCTGCAGGCGAAAGGAAAGGTCATGATCACTAAGTTCCACATCATGCAGCGGAAAATGTGCTGCCTGCATACCGATGCTGATACAGGCATGCTGGGCAAGGTTGACCAGCTCCTGCATATAGCTGAGGTCACTGTTGTACACAATGGTTCCCTGTGGCTTCAGATAGCGGCGCAGCTTGAATTTGGTATAGCGGTAATGCACTCTGGTCAGGTGATAATCCAGATGATCCTGTGTGATATTCGTATATACGATATCATCAAAATGCAGAAAGCTGATGCGGTTTTGATCAATGGCATGTGAGCTGACCTCCATGACAACATGGGTAATCTTCTCATCGTGCGCTCTCCTGAAATAGTTTGCCAGCTGAAAACAGCCCGGAGTGGTGTTGTGAATTTCAATGACCTCGTCTGGATAGCGTACACTCCCGGTGCCGATCTGCAGAACCCGGCATCCTTCCATCTTCAGCAGCTGGGAGATGATGCTGGCAACGCTTGTTTTTCCATTGGTTCCCGTAATGCCGATCACATGCAGACGGGTACATAAATCCCCATAGTACAGCTCCAGCAATGCCTGTGTAATGCGCTCTACATGCGGTGTGTAGTAGACATGCTGCATAGGCAGCATCTGATCGCACAGCACCACTGCCCCCTTGTCCAGCGCCTCCTGTAAAAACGCCGCTCCATCATACAGGCTTCCTTTGCGGCAGACAAAGAGCCAGTCCTTTTTTACGTCGCGGGTATCATCACTGATTCCCTGCAGGATACGCGCATCCTCACAGTCGATATGCAGCAGTGCAAACAACTCATTTAACCTTATCATTTCCAAGATAAATCCAAACCTCCCCTCCCTCAGCACTGAGTGTGGTGCCTGCTTCCGGCATCTGTTCCATTACCGTATCGCCGCTGCCGATAAAGGTAAAGGTGACACCCTCCTGCGCTACATCCTTTTTCTTCTTTCCTCTAAAATCCTGCACCTTGATATTTTCCGTTTCCGGCCAGACCAGCTTCTTCGGAATCTGTTCCTCCGCCTTTTTCACGCCGAGATAGGGCAGAATATCCTCATAGCAGGCCTTTGCGACCGGCGCAATGACCGTTCCACCGTATAGTACGTCATTCTGCGGACTGTCTGCCGCAATATACAGCACGATCTGCGGATCATCAATCGGTGCCGCACTCAGAAAGGACAGAATGTAGTTACTGGTGGAATACACACCGTTTTCCGCAATCTGTGCCGTACCGGTCTTACCACCGATTTTATAGCCCTCGGTATATGCCGGCTTACCGCCGCCATTGGCGACAACGCTTTCCAATGCATAGCGCATCTTCTTGCTGGTATCCTCACTGATCACCTTGCGTTTTGCTGTCGGCTTATATTCCAGTATTGCATCATGGGTAATCGGGTCGTTGATGCTTTTGGTGATATACGGCGTATACAGGGTTCCGCCGTTGATGATGGCAGAGAAAGCGGTAACCAGCTGAATCGGTGTGACACTCAGCCCCTGTCCAAATGCAACCGTCGCCTGTTCCAGCTCTCCCATCGCACTTTTCTTAAACATGATGCCCTTGCTTTCTCCGGGCAGATCAATGCCCGTTTTTTCACCGAAGCCGAATTTTTTTACAAAGTCATATTCATTGTCCAGTCCCATACGCCTCGATATTTCCACAAAGCCAGGATTGGAGGAATTTTCCAGCACCTGCAGGAAGGTCTGCTGCCCATGACCTCCCGCCTTCCAGGATTTGATACGGGCACCGCCGACCATTTCATAGCCGCGGTCGTAATACGTATCCTTAAACATATCAAACAGCTTCAGCTCCAATGCAGAAGCGAAGGTTACGGATTTAAAGGTGGAGCCGGGCTCATAGCTCTTCCAGATTGGCAGATTGCGGTTATATACATCACTGGAATAATCCTTGTAATGATTCGGATCGAAGTCAGGCTTACTGACCATGGCCAGAATTTCCCCGGTATTCGGATTCATCGCCAGAGCCAGTGCGGATTTCGGCTTATAGCGCTTGACCAGATTGTTCAGCTCCCGCTCCACGATATCCTGAATATTGGAATCAATGGTCAGCTGTACATCCATCCCTCTGCCCGGTGCCTCATAGCTTTCCTTATATAATTCAACATTATGCCCCTTGGCATCAAACGGGATGTTCAAAGCACCGCTTTTCGCAGACAAAATATCATTATACTGCAGCTCCAGACCTGCCAGTCCCTGATTATCGATACCGGTAAAGCCCAGCACCTGTGCAAGATAGTTATTATTCGGATAGTTGCGCAGGGAATCCTGCACCAGATAAACGCCTGGTAAATCCATCGCCTCCAGCTTGCGCGCCTTATCATCGCTGATCAAACGTCCCTCCGGCTGCAGCTTCTGGGTGCTGACATGCTTGGTGATGGTAGACAGGATTTTTTTCTTATCCGCCTGTAATACATCTGCCAGCTGCTGGGCTGTCTTGTCGGCATCCTGTATCTGGGCAGGTACGACCATCACCGATGTACTTGGAATATCATGTGCCAGAACATTTCCGTTTTTATCCAGAATGGAACCGCGCAGACCCGCTACGGTAAAGTCACGCTCCCACAGGCTCAGGGCTTTTTCCATAATATCGGTATGATGAAAGATCTGTTCATAACCGAGCTTGCCCAGTATACAGCAAAAAATAAGAATGCAGCAGAGAAAGATAGTGGATATTCTCGTTTTGACCTTTCCTCGAATCATACCGGATCACCTCAATCCATCGTATGAAATCAAGTCCGGTTTTATGATGGAAATCATGCGCAAGCCCTGGCTTCATTCCTAGGATTCCCTTTTTGCAGCAGTGCTCAGTAAATAATATTTTTTTGTTGACTCTCACGCTGCGTGATACTGTATGATGAAAGAGAAGATATGGTAAGCATTGGCGCACGCAAAGTAAAATGACTTACGTATCGAAGACAGGAGTGGTACCATGAAAACAGTAAAAGAGGTCGCAGCGCTGACAGGCATCAGTGTCAGGACCCTGCAATATTATGATGAAATCGGCGTATTCAAACCAACGACACTTACGGAAGCAGGCTATCGCCTGTATGATGAGGAAGCATTGAAAACCCTGCAGCAGATTCTGCTCTTTCGGGAGCTGGATTTTCCGCTGAAGGAAATCAAACGCATTATGACACAGAAGGAATACGATCAGGCAGAAGCATTTCAGAAGCAGAAGGCTTTGCTGATCAAGCGGCGGGATCGGTTAGATCGTCTGCTATCGCTGCTCGATAAATTAGAGAAGGGAGAATCCTGTATGGAATTTGAAGATTTTAAGCTGCAGAGCTACCTGCAGCTGCTGGAGCAATTTAAAGCTGAGCATACCGAGGAAATTATGCAGCAGTGGGGCAGCATTGCCGCCTTTGATGACATTATCGCCCATATACGTGAGCATGAAGCGGATATCGCAAAAACCGCAGTTGAATACTATGGAAGCACTGCGGCGTATACTGATGCCATGAAGTACAATCTGGAGCATTTTTCAGAGATTATGGAAAAGCTGGAGCATATCAGGCAGCAGAATTATGGAAAACGTAATCAACAGCTCATGGAGAAGCTGCTGCAGGATACCACATGTGATCCCGCATCCGCACAGGTGCAGCAGATCATTTACGACATGCAGCATCTGATACCGGAAGAGGAAGCCTGTGGCAGTAATCCAGGTATGCATCAGCAAAAGCTGCTGATTGACAGCTACCTGCATAATGAAGCGTTGATACAGCAGACGGATCAGCGCTATGGCAAGGGAGCATCCAGATTCATGGGAAAAGCGTTGCGCATCTATTTTGACAAGGAGGATGCGGCAAAAAAACAGAGATGAAGAAACATGCAATGAGAAAGGCAAAGGAATGCATAAAAGCCACAGGAACTAACAAAAGCCCTGTGGCTTTTATAAATTGTTTAATCAACAACGTATGCAAGCAAGACTGCAATATGCAAATGGCTGTGCTGGATGACGATATCGCGGATTCCTCTGCATGGGAACACAGCTATTGGAATAACAAAAAGAATGTGTAGAGAATATCCGAATCGTGTCGGTGCAGATGCTGATTATGAGGAGAAGAAGCATTCTTAAGGATGCGCAAGGGTATACGCAAACATCATTTCTCAGAACTTCATGCGTTGTATTGCAGTGACAGAACCGGCAGTGAATGCAGAGCTGGTGCAGCATAGGAAAAAGAATAAATTAGCTTTATCACCTGTTTTTTATGATATGATATAGGTGATAGAAGAACCATTCCGAGGAGGCGCATACTATGAAAATAACAGCTGCTATAACCGCAAATCTAATGGCGATCACCGTGTTTGCTCCCTGTGAAAACGATACTTGTATATTCAGCTGAAAACAAACTCAATCGTGAGAAATAACAAACAAGCAACACAAAGAAAAAAGCCATTAGCTGCCAAGGATGAGCAAGAAAAACTAATAAAAGAAAAATTTACTGAGGAGGAGGTAACAGAGCTGTTAAAGGAAGGATTCACCATGGAACAAATAGCATATGTGGCAAAAGATAAAATAAAAGGTGATAAACAGTGCAGAATCATAGGTATAATTTTTGATATCCTTACATGGTTTATTCCGGATTTTAAATAAGCTAAGCCAGGACACCCGCATGAGATATACCAAAGAGGCTGTTGTTCCAATGCCGGTTATACAACCGTGCTCGTAAAGAAAAGCATGTAAATGACGTACCCCTACGATAATTTGATATCCATTATTTTTAAGGAAGCTTATGTAAGCTTCCTTTTGCGTGCAAGAAGTAAAGCAGCGCGATCATGTTATCCTCTGCTTTTATCTTCCGGATACTTTCTTTATAAGGACATGCTTAAGAGGCATGTGGCATCCTCGTTCGATACATACCACAAGCAGGCAAACGGTTAAGAAATCACACTCTGGGAAGCACCTTTGGTATAGGGGCTCCTGCTCCAGTCAACGGGTTGTGGGAATATGGCGAAACTGCATGGTAAGCTTACACATAATTCTTCACATCCCTATTCCAAAGAAGCTCTTTCTATCCTTGTTCAAGCTGCCCGATTTGAGATTGAAGACAGCCCTGTATACGACTTTTCCTTATGAGTATAGGTTATCAATTTCTATGCACAGGATATCCTGACTTTGAATTATGCACACTGGATATACAGCTTGCATTAACCGAATACTTTTTTACGTATACCGTTCCAGCTGTATTTTCATGCGTATCCTTACCTCTGTTTTTCATCCGCAAGTCCGCAGCGTTTTTCATACATCTGTACAGAAATAAGATACAGCATCAGATCGAACAGGAAGACAACCGCCAGAGTTAAAAGATTGATCGGCAGCAGTGTTTTTGTTCGCATAACCCGTTCAATGGCATGAATGATGAACACACTGGAAATAGCTGTCAGCAGCAGCGGCATGATATAGGTGAAGCCCAATTCCCTGTGGATGGCTTTTTTCATGTCTTGTTTCGATATGCCGATATTTTTCAGAATCTGACAGCGGCCATAATCATCATGCGCATCGTTGCAGGTTTTCATGAAGATCACACCACCGCAGGAAACGACGAAGACTAGAAACATGAAGACACAGGCAGCGTACATAACGCGGACAAATGCCAGATCATCATTTTCAGGATCGACCCCCATAGCTGAAATCTGTTCATCACACAGCGGTGCCAATACCTTGCGAAGCTCTTTGATATCGACGGCGGTATCCATCTGCACCATTTGCATATGCATATATTGTGTTTTTTCATTGATAACAGCCTGATAGTCCTCATCATTCAGAATGATAAAGTTCATATTGTTTTGCATGATTCCAAAATAATACTCCTCACTCTTTTCCTGAATATGGATAGAGCGTCGAGGAAAGGGAACGATATCCTCTACCTCATCAGCCATGGAAATCAGATATTTCTTTGATAGACGAAGACCGTTTCCCGGCTTCGGTTCCCTGGCGAACACCTGTTTATGAATGCTTTTACAATATGTCTCATAGTCTGTATAGGAAAGCACCATATCTGTATAGATCAGATGGTTTTCATCCTCATAGGTATACGGAAAGCCCTGCAGCACTGCCTGATATTCCATGTTTCCAAAAGCCGCTGCGGCTTTGTTAAGGTCTTCTGTCGGAATAGGCTGTGTACTGAGCAGAATATAGGAGAATTGTCCTTCCCCTGCCGCCATGGCGTCATAGCGCTGCTTAAAGGCCAGCCCTGCATTCAGAGCACTGACGGAGCACAGCATCATAATGGTTACGATGGCATAGGTACGATAATTTTTCTTTACACGAAATACCAGATTGTTGATCCATAATGTCCGCTGCTTTCGATAAAGAAAACCCTTTTTGATAGAAAGCTGCTGTAAAAGATAGGGAAACAGCGAACGATACAGGCCGTATACACCAGCAATGACCAGAACAACAGCAAGCAGCATATAGCTGAAGCTGTCCATTTCCCCAATCTGCATAGCACAGAAGTATCCGCCAATCAGCAGGATGGAAAAGAGAAGAGAAGAGAAGAAAGCAGAGCACGAAGCCCCTGTTGCCCTTACCACCTCACGCTGACGGGTTGCCTCCAGCATATCTCTGATGCTTGTCTTTATGATAGAAAAATACCCTTTTATGGCAAGTAGCAGATATAAAATGAGAAAGGCTGCGGCACATTGCAGAGCGGATACGAAGGAAAACTGCATGGAAATATCCGCTTCCATACCACTCAGCTGAAAAAACAGCATGGCAAACAGCTTAAAGAATACAACACCTGCACCAATACCGGTCAATACGGCACTCAAAGCAGCCAACAGCATTTCCAGCGTATACATACGGGAGATTTCTTTCTGGTCCAGTCCCATGAAAATAAAGGTCCCCATTTCCTTCTTCCGCAAATTCAAAAACACGTTGGTCGCATACCAGAGAAAGCAGAAGACGAAAAACAGCAGCACGACAATCATAGAGACCAGAATCATATCACTGAACTCCTGATTCTTTTTTCCCATGATTTCCAGCAGTCCGGAATCCATTAAGGCAAGAAAGTCATACAGGATAAAGGCGCTGAAGGAAAGAGACAGAATATAGGACAGATAGAACCGGATATTGCGTTTGAAATTTGCAATACTCAGACGCAGTATCTGCATGTTAGTCACCTCCCATGGAAGCGAGCAGCTGCAGGATGCGCTCATAGAATACCGAACGCTCTGCATCCGCATGAAGCGTTGTAAATATCTCTCCGTCCTTCAGCATAAACACCTTGCGGGCGTAGCTGGCACTGAAGGCATCGTGTGTGACCATCAGAATCGTCGCATTGCGCTCCTCGTTGATTTCCTTCAGGCTGCATAAAAGCTCACGGCTGCTTTTGGAATCCAGTGCACCCGTCGGTTCATCCGCAAACACAATGCGGGGATTGCGAATCAGTGCGCGTGCAGCGGCTCCACGCTGCTTTTGACCTCCGCTTAGCTGATGCGGATACTTTTTCAAATGCCCCTCCAGATGAAACAGCCCTGCCATTTCCTGCACACGCTGCTGTATGTTTTTTGCCTTCTCGTTTGATAAAGAAAGCGGCAGGGCAATATTGTCCATCAGCGTCATATTATCCAGTAGATTGTAATCCTGAAAGATAAAGCCGATGTGTTCCTTTCGAAGCTTTGCCAGCTTTTCATTGCGAATGGCTGTCAGCTCCTGTCCATCCAGTATAATGCTGCCCTGTGTCGGCTTGTCAATCGTACTCAGCAGATTCAAAAGCGTACTCTTCCCCGCCCCGCTGGGACCCATGACCGCGATGAAATCCCCTTCCTCAATATCCAGTGACAGATTATTCAGTACTGTCGTTCTTACCTCTTTTTTTCCATAGATTTTCGACAGATTTCTTATTTTCATGATTTCATTCATCTTCAGATTCCTCCTTACAGGTTAAGCATACCATGCCCGTGATAGTAAAATCCTTACCACAGGATGACAGTTTTTATACGTAACCTTACAAATTTGTCAGATGAAAGAAATCGCCGTCATGGGAAAAGGTAATCTGTATATCCGTATAGTCCTGTTCACGAGAGGTGATGGTAACCGTATGTCCCAGAAGGTCTGCAATCTTGCGCACAAAATACAGACCCATCCCCGTCGAACGATAGGCACCATTGCGTTGATTTCTTCCCGTATACCCCCGTTCAAACACCGCTGAAAGCTCCTCCTGACGAATTCCGATGCCATTATCTCGAACGTGCAGAACAGCATATTCCCTTACTTCACAGGAAAAGGTAAGCACGGGGTGCTCTTTGTGGTATTTGACAGCATTGGATATCAGCTGATCCAGCATATAGACAAGCCATTGTTCATCACTGAGGACAAGGATATCCACAGAATCCTCGATTTGAATTTCAAAGCCCTCGTGAATCAGAAAATAGGAAGCATTTTTCACAGCGCTTTGAATGGCTTTTTTCAATTCTATTTTCATAATGCTGCGATCCCCTGCCGGCATCCAGGCTTTGGCGGTGCACAGCATCATATGCAGCTGACGCTCCATTTTCTCCAGCTGCTTTTGCATATCCTTCTGCAAGGCGGCATCGGTATTTCGCTCATTCATCATTCGCAGGGCAGCCAGCGGCAGCTTTATTTCATGCGACCAGCGGGATATGTAGTCCTGCAGCTCCTGCTGCTGCATATAATGCTCCTTTTGTTCCCTGAGGTATTCCTGCTCATTATGTGCAAGCACCGTTTGCAGTTCTCCGGTATCATCCAGCTCCTCAATCAGTACATAGGAGGCTGTCTGCATCGCGTTTTGCCAACCTTCTGTCTTTTTTATCCATCGATACCAATCAGACACCGTACACACTCCGATCACCACGAGCAGCATGAAATCCGCATAAAGCAGTTCGGACAGCTCCATTTTTACAGAGGAAAGCCAGAGAAAATACAGATGGTAAATGATCAGCACCGCTAACAGGATACAAATGCATAAACGCCTGTCCTTCAGCCAGCCCTTCATATCAGCAGATACCCCTGTTTCTTGCGTGTCTGTATCAAATCCTCATCACTGAACAACCGCAGCTTTGCCTTTAAGCGTGAAATGCCGGTAGTCAAGGAGCCATCCGATATAAATTCATCCGTACTCCAAATCTGCATCATCAGCTCCTCACGGCTTACGATACTGCCACGGTTTCGAGCAAGAATCTGCAAAATCTTATGCTCTGTCCTGGTCAGCACAATCTCCTGTGAACCATACTGCAGCACTCCTTTGTCAAGATCGTAGCAAAGAGATTCATGCAGTACAATTACGGTATGTCCGACATATTCATAGCTCCTTCGCAAAAGCGCCTGCAGCTTCGCCATCAGAAGGGGTAAAGAGAAGGGCTTTTGCAGATAATCATCGCCACCGCTCATCATCGCCATGATTTTATCCTGATCCTGATCCCTGCTGGATATGAACAAAATCGGAAGCATGGAACATCTGCGGATGGTTTCACACCAGTAAAAGCCGTCATAGTATGGGAGATTGATATCCAGCAACAGAAGGTCCGGCTTCAGCTGTGCTAGCGTTTCTGCGATTTGCTGGAAATCCTGCACGGTATCCACGGTAAAGCCCCAGCGTGTGCAGGCCATTTGTATTTCTCTTGCCAATACCTCATCATCCTCGGCTATCAGAATTTTCATACGATTCCTTCTTTCTCTTCTTTAGCGTATTTTCTTTTCTTTATTATACCTGAAGAACACGATCAGGTATCTATCAGTTTTGTCATGTAACCGATAAACACCGCAGTGCTGCCATGCTGTGTAAGGTCGTATTTTCAGGAGCTTCACATCCCTTCAGCAAGCAATTCCACCAGTATCTCGTCGTCATATTTTTGCACGTGCAGCTGATGAAAAAAGAAGAACTATCAGCTTCTATCCGCCTTCTAAAGTACGTATAACAGTTAAAACAAAGAAAAGGTGAATTTCCTATCAGGCTGTAAAGCATCATCGGGAATGTATAAAAAAGAAGATGACAAGCATTCGCTTTGTATCATCCTCTTATTCATCCAAGTTTCATGACTCGCTGTCCCATGTACGCACTCCTGCTATCATAATCACTTTATAGGATTGTAAAGTCTTATTCCATATTACATTTTCCCTGCTTTATCGGGAGGTATTGTGTATTCCCTGCTTTCATCCTGTATCCGCCGCTATCCGCTCTTTGGCAATCGCATTATTTCATTGTCACCTGAATCACAGTATCCTTATTGATCGCCTTTCCTGCTTTTATATTCTGCGAAGCAACCATTCCGGTTCCATCCATTTCCATAGCGATATGTGTCAGCTTCCAGAATGCGGTGATATCCTTTTTCGTCCAGCCTGTCATATCCGGCATCGTTAAGCGGCCGCCATTACTGAGAAGGAATACTCTCTGATTGGAAATGATGGTTTCCTTTGGCTGTGGAAACTGTTCCATAACCTCACTGCCATCCCCGATGATGATCTGCTCCGTATGCGTGTCCTTCAGCTTATCCAATGCATAGGAAAGTGAATGATTTCTCAGTACGGGCATTTGCGTTTCTCTGAAACCCTTATATGCTTTCTCTTCATTCAGGGACGCTTTATCGGTAGTGATGTTGGCTGCGACCAACGCAGAGCGCATGACCTCTTTCGCAGGCTCTCTGTCATAGTTCAGATAATCACTCGCCTGAAATGCATAGTAGACCATCACCTTGGGATTCTTTGCAGGAGCTGCCATCATAATGGAATTCGTATACAGACTGCGATCATAGCCTTGCTTGCCATATACCTGTCCGGTACCGGTCTTCGCTATGATATCCACATCCTCCATCCGGTACATTCTTGCCGTTCCATCCTTATCATCCACAACCCGCTTCATCAGCTTTTGTATATAGGCGCTTGTTTTTTCTGAAATCGGCTTCCCCACCACCTTCGGTTCATATTGCTTCACGACAGTTCCGTTGGAACGCTCGATGCGATCCACCACATAGGGCCGCATCATGGTGCCGTCATTGAAAATAGCAGAAAACGCCTGTGCCATCTGTAAAGCATTGACATTGATTGCCTGTCCAAAGCCGGTGGAAAGCTTTTCCAATGCATAGGTAAACTGCATTTCTCCGGGCTTATTGCTGAGATAAGGGGTATCCACCGATTTCAGAAAGCCGAATTTTTCAAGATATTCCTTATAGATCGATGGCTCCATATAGCTTGCCAGTAGCTCACAGATACCGATGTTGCTCGATAACACAAAGCCCTTGTCAAAGCTGATCGTCCCGTGCTTGTATTGCTCGGCATCATAGATTGCCTGATCATTCGCATTATTCGTACGATGGATGTTTCCCTTGCTGTCCTCTACAAAATGATACACATCACTGTCAAAGGTTTTGTTATAGGGATAATGTCCGCTGTCTACCGCCGCTGCGTAGGTGATGCCCTTCATGACAGACCCCGGCTCATATAAAAAATCAGAAGGAAGATCCACATAATCCTTAATATCATCCCGGCTGTTCAGATTAAAGGACGGTGAGGAAGCCCAGCCCAAAATCTTACCGGTTTTTACCTCCATGACAATTCCCCAGCCGCGAACACCGCCGCTTGTCTTCTTTACGCTTTTATCCAGTGAGCTCTGCAGGGTCTGCTGCACATTGCGATCCAGTGTCAATACGACATTATCGCCATCCTTCGCATAGGCCTTTGTATATTCTGTACCCGGCAGTGGGTTGCCATCCGCATCCTTCTGATATTCCTTACTGCCATTGGTACCACTCAGCTCCTCATCCAGCGCTGCTTCCAGACCGATTTGTCCGGTGATTTTCTTCTTTGCTTCATCATATTGTGCAAAGCCAAGCAGATGCGAGGCAAAGACACTGTTGGGATAGGTTCTTTTCACACTGCTCTGAAATTCTATGCCCGGCAGCTTTAAGGCTGCTATACTTTCCTTGACACTGTTAGAAAGATATTTCCCCTTTTCTCCGAATTCGGTCTGATACATATTCGAATCTCTGGCATCCTGCAGCTTTTTACGAAGAAAGGCCTCCTCCAGACCGAGCTTGGGTGCAAGCAGCCTTGCTGTTTTATCAATGTCCTGTACATAAGCGGGTCGATTACCGATATCCTTTCTAGTCCTGCTGAGAACAGCAATGATTGTATATGTGTCCTCATCCTTTGCAAGAATTTCTCCGCTGCGGTCCAGAATGCTTCCCCTTTTGGCCTTTAAAACCTCGGTTTTTACGATATCGCCATCCTTATATTCTTTTACATTCATTCCGGTACGAAAATGTCTGGCGGAGGTCATGGTATATAAAACATTGGATAAAATGAACAGCGTAATGCATCCCATAGCCATCATCATTACCAGTGTGCGGTTGCTTCTCTTCATCTACAATCCCCCTTTACAGGAAATGGCCCCTTAACAGGTGCCACTTCCACTATTCCATCTTAACTTTAATAACGGTATCCTTATTGATTGATTTTCCCGTTTTGATATTCTGTGAGGTCACCCTGCCGGTACCGCTCATTTCAACCTCGATATGCGTCAGCTCCCAGAATGCGGTGATATCCTTCTTTGTCCAGCCCTTCATATCCGGCATGGTGATTTTGGAGCCATCTGTCAGAATAAAGACATTCTGATTGGATATAATGGTTTCTCCCACCTCCGGATACTGCTTGATAACACTGGAGCCGTTTCCGATGATGACCTGACTGGTTGCGGTTCCCTCCAGCTTTTCCTTTGCATAGTCAAGAGAATGATTCAATAAAGAAGGCATATCGGACTGCTTAAAATCCTTATATGTTTTCTGTCCATTATTCGATTCCCCGTCACTGGTGATGTTTGCCGCTACCAGAGCAGAGCGCATGACTTCCTTCATCGGCTCTCTGTCATAGCTGAGAATATCACTTGCCTGAAATGCATAATACACCATGACCTTCGGATCATCCGCCGGTGCCGCCATCATGACAGAGTTGGTGTACAGGCTGCCGTCATAGCCGTTTTTCCCCGCAACCTCGCCGGTTCCTGTCTTGGCAATGATTTCCACATCATTCATTTTATAGGGAGCTGCCGTACCATCCTTATCATATACGACCCGTTTCATCAGCTTTTGCATATACTTGCTTGTTTTCTCTGAAATCGGCTGACCTGCTATCGTTGTGTCATACTGCTTTACAATCTTGCCATTCGCATTTTCAATACGGTCGACAACAAACGGCTCCACCATTTTCCCATCATTGAAAATTGCGGAATATGCCTGTACCATCTGCAGGGCATTAACATTGATTGCCTGTCCAAAGCCGGTGGAGAGCTTCTCCGATGCATAATTAAAGGACATCGTACCTCCTCTATTATTTAAGAATGGCGAATTCACCGGCTTCAAAAAACCAAATTTATCAAGATATTCCTTATAGATTGAGGGATCCATATACTTTGTCAAAAGCTCACAGATTCCAATGTTGCTGGACAATACAAAGCCCTTATCAAAGGTAACCGTGCCGTGATTCTTACCCAATGCATCATATATAGTTAAATCCGAATTACTTGTTCGATAGATTTTCCCCTTGGAGTCCTCCACGAAATGGAAGGCTCCGGAATCAAAGGTCTCATTATACGGATACTTGCCGCTGTCGATGGCCGCAGAATACGTAATGCCTTTCATAACAGACCCCGGTTCATACAGATAGCCTGATGGAAGGTCTATGTAATCCTTCATATCCCGTTTATTCAAATCAAAGGAAGGAGAGGATGCCCAACCGAGAATTTTCCCTGTTTCCACCTCCATGACAATGCCCCAGCCACGGACTCCGCCTGCTGTTTTTTTCACACTCTTATCCAGTGAATTCTGCAGGGTCTGCTGGACATTGCGATCCAGTGTTAAAACGACATTGTTCCCATCCGTCGCATAGGTCTTCGTATATTTGGTACCCGGCAACAGGTTTCCGTCTGCATCCTGCTGATACACCTCTAGACCGTCCTTACCGCTTAGATATTTATTTAACGCAGACTCCAGCCCCATTTTGCCAACCATTGTATTCTTTTCTTCATCAAACTGCGCATAGCCGATCAGATGAGAAGCAAATACGCTGGATGGATAATACCGTTTTACCGATTCTTCAAAGGAAATACCCGGCAGCTCCAGCGCCTCGATGCTCTCCTTTACCTCCTTGGTAAGATTTTTCCCCTTATCCCCGAGCTCTGTCTGATACTGATTGTTTTTTTGTGCCCTTGTCAGCGTATCGACAATATCCTTCTCGTCCATGCCCAGCTTCGGGGCAAGCAGTCTGGCCGTCTTGGTGATATCCTGTACATAGGCAGGCTTGTTGCCGATTCCCTTACGATTCTTGTTCAGGTATGCAATCAGCTTGTAGGTATCCTCATCCTGCGCAATTACCTCGCCGTTTCGATCATAAATTGTACCGCGCTTTGCCTTCAGGACATTGCTGCTGGAAATGTCGGGATCCTTGTATTCCTTTACATTGGTACCGGTACGCAGATGCTTCTGTGTCACCATAGTAAAAAGGACATTGGATAAAATAACTACCCCAATGATCCCTATCATCAACAGCATATATACTAATGTTCGATTACTTCTTTTCGGGTTCATATCATCACGCCTTTGTTATTTCTTTTCATCTTTATCTACAACAACAACGTTGTCCTGATTCGTTTTGATCCCCTCTTTTTCAGCCATTCCAAGTACGCGGTCGCGATCCTCCAGCTTTGTGATATCCGCCTCCAGATTTGCCACGTCCTCTTTTAATGTGTTTGCCTTCTGCTCGCTTTCCTGTGCCTTCAGCTGAAGCGTTATGTTATAGGATTTCAGTGCAAACTTGGCACCGAAGTATCCGAAAATCGACAGTGTTAAAAGCAGTGTCGCAAGTCCTTCTATACGCAGTCTTCTTTTTCTTTTCACTATTTTCGCCTTCGCCATGTTCATCACCTGATCCTTTCTATACATCTTAGCTTTGCGGAATGAGAGCGCATGTTTTCCCTCAGCTCCTCTTCCGTAGCGGTTATCGGCTTTTTATTGAGAAGCCGATACGGTGCAGCTTCCATATCCTGCGGCAGGATCGGAATGCGCTTATCATATTGCTTCGGCTTGCTGCAGGAGGCAAAGGTATCCTTTACGATCCGATCCTCCAGCGACTGAAAGCTGATGACACACAGCCTTCCTCCGACATGGAGAAGCTCCAGTGCATCCCGCAGCACCAGCTGCAGCTCACCCAGCTCATCATTCACGGCAATACGAATTGCCTGAAACACCTTTTTTGCCGGGTGTCCCTTCTTATTCAGCACCTTCGCAGGCAGTGCGGATTTAATGACATCCACCAACGCAAAGGTTGTTTCAATCGGTTTTACTTCTCTTGCTTTTTCAATTTTTCTGGCAATCTGCTTCGCAAAGCTTTCCTCACCAAACTGAAAAAAGATGCGTACTAGCTCCTGGTACTCCCACTCGTTCACCACCTGATAGGCACTGAGCTTCTGGCTCTGATCCATGCGCATATCCAGCGGTGCATCAAAGCGGTAGCTGAAACCGCGCTGTGCTTCATCAAACTGCGGTGAAGATACGCCCAGATCCAGAACCATACCATCGATGCCGGTAACGCCGCGTGCTGTTAATTCACGCTTCAGATTTGAAAAATTACTATGTATCAGGGTTACATTATCGCCAATCTGCGCAAGCCGTTCCCTGGATTCCTCGATAGCAGAGGCATCACGGTCAAAGGCATATAAATGCCCCTGCGGTATCCGTGCGAGTATTTCCGCGCTGTGACCGCCTCGTCCCAGCGTACCATCCACGTAGATTCCATCGCTATGAATTGCCAGATTGTCAATGCTCTCCTGCAGTAATACGCTGTAGTGTTTCATCATATCATAAACTCCGTTAAGCTCTCGGCTATGTCTTCAAAGGCGTCGTTTGCTTCCTCATCCACCGGCTCCCAGCGTTCTCTGGACCAAATTTCCACATGATTGGCAGCACCGATCACCATGCATTCCTTCACAAGTTCTGCCAGCTTCACAAGGGGAGAGGGAATCAGTACACGACCCTGTGCATCAATTTCACATTCAGCGGCCTTGCTCGTCATCATTCGGACAAACATACGGGCATCCTTCTTCGTTGAAGGCAGCTTCATCAGCTGCTCATAGATGGTCTCCCACTGCTCTTTTGTGTAAACAGCCAGACAGCCGTCCAGCCCGCGTGTGATGATGACATGATCTCCCAGCTCCTCTCGAAACTTTGCAGGAATGATGATACGCCCTTTTTTATCAATATTATGTGCGTATTCACCCATGAACATGCCCTTCACCTCCACTATCTACCACTTTCTGCTACTTTATACCACCATTATACCCTCTGGCTATGGTTTTGTACATAAAGAATTAAAAAAATTAAGGATTTTATCCTGCCGGGTTCGACGGATTTTCCTTAATTTTCCAGTTATGTGACGTATATGGAAGAAATGCATCAAAAGCTGCGTTCTCTGCGATTTCCTCACTTGATGATGAATTTATCAGAAAGCTCTGCACGGGCCAGTTTTGTTATTTCCTCAATACATTCTGTTTTTGCCTGTGTATATCCATCCCGATCTCTGCGATAGGTCTGTGCCAGTTCTTTTTTCAAGGCTGCATATTTGCGACACACCGCATCATGCGTACGCAGATACTCACAGAAATAAAGCTCCCCCCATGCTGCAGGATAGCGTACATGCAGATGATATACCTTCTCCGTAAACCCAAGGGCCGTGTAGCCTTTATTGAAGCATAAGATATCCCCCTGCTCCTCCTGTTTTCTCGACATCAGTATCCAGCCGTCCCGTGTAAGCGTTTTGATCAGCTTCTGCGGATGGCGGGTATCCGTTTCCAGCAGAATATCCACACAGGGCTTTGCTTCCAATCCCTTTACCGCGGTACTTCCTATATGGGATATTCGTACGATAGAAGCCTTTAGAAGGCTTTGAAAACGAAGACGCTGCGCATCATACCATGCTGTATATTGCTCATTATACGGTCGTATGACAATCGGAAACAGTTCCCAGAGCTGTTCCAGAGAAAGCTTCTGCAGTTCCGTTGCATCCTGATTATCTGTACGATTGAAATCAGACTTCTGTAATCGGTACAGAAGAGGGGTCTTTGCTATGGCAGGATGTTCCTGCTCATATTCGATTCTTTGAAAGCCCAGCTGAACAAGATTTTCCTGCAGCTGCTGCTCCTTTGCATCCACCTCCATCATCACCTGCTCGATATCCCAGCGATACAGGACGTAGAACAGCAGCATATACACATACTGTCGATGCAGCAGTGCAAAATTCTTTCCGATATTCGCCAGCCGCATTGCGATCGTCACCGTGCGTGCAGACTGAAGCGTCACCTGCATATAGCCGGCATAAATGGTATCCAGCAGCAGATACAGCTGCAAAGTGCTGTTCATTAGATTTTCCTGCAGCTGAGGAACACAGGTTGTATCACATACAGGAATACTTCCTTCCGCTTTGCTGCAGATGGTAAAATTTTTATAAACCAGCTTCATAAACGCCTCCATTTTCTTCCTTCGCAAGCATATGTCTTTCCCTGCTTCCAGATTGCGCCGCTTTCATGTCTCTCTTGCATACAGGAACAAGCTGTATGATTTTCTTAGGAGTTCTCCTGTTCATCTGTCTCATGAACCAGCTGTATACCGTATTCCTTCTGCTTCCATACGCTTCATTATTCCAGCTTTGAGCTGCAGCATTTTTCCAGCTGATGCTGAATATAGGGGGCATCCTCATCATCCAGTAAGGCGATTAGCTTATCCCCGGTATGCAGCACAGTACTTCCTTTCGGCAGAAGCTCCTTCCCCTGCCGCTCAATGCTGATCAGCAGGCACTTATTCGGCCACTTCACATCGCATATCGCCTGATCACAGACCGGACTTCCCAGCTCTACAACGGCTTCCACCAGATGGCGCTCTCCATGGAAGGCAGAAAGATTCACACCGTTTTTCACAAGGAGATTGTGCAGCAGGCTTTCATAAATCGGCTCACAGTTCAACAGACTGGCGCACAGATAGCTGATCAGCGATACCACCGCCAGCGGCAGAAGATTCGTCAAGGTACCACTCATCTCTGCTATCAGAATGATTCCGGTGATCGGTGCGCGAACGATAGCGGCAAATGCCCCTGCCATCGCCATAATGATAATATTATTCATATAGCCGGCAGAGAAGCCGAACACCTGTACGGCGATATTCCCGAAAATTGCCCCGGTAAAGCTGCCAAGGACAAGCAGCGGGAAGAAAATACCGCCCGGAGCTCCGGAGCCGAAGCTGATAAGGGAGAACGCAAATTTCACTGCCAGAAGAAGAAACAGTGTGCGAAGCATCATGACAGGATTCTCACTGAGCATTTCGATCATCGCATGTCCGCTGCCAAGCACATCGCTCAGACACAGGGCAAGCACACCGGACAGCAGCATTGCCACCATCACACCGTAATGCTGCAGACCGCTTTTTGCAAACAGTGCCTGCACCTTCATCGTGGATTTGTTATACAGTACTCCAAACAAGCCGCAGACGATTCCCAGCAGAATCAGCATCCAGTAATAGCCAAGCGGAAAGGTGTTCAGGACTTCAAAATGAAATGCCGGAGCCAGACCGAACACATTGCGGGATAGAAAATCTCCGCTCACACTCGCACACATGACGGAAATCAATACCGACACGCTGAAATTTTTATGAATCTCCTCCAGTGCAAACATCACACCGGCAAGGGGTGCGTTAAATGCTGCAGCCAATCCTGCCGCAGCCCCGCAGGTCAAAAGCAGACGCTCTTCCATCTTTACACGGTGAAACAGCTTTGCAATCGCTTTTCCTGCCATCGCTCCCAGCTGTATGCTGGGGCCTTCCCTTCCCAGAGACAGACCGCCGAAGGCACACAGCGTTCCGCCAATCACCTTCGCAGGCAGCACACGCGTCCACTGCTGGTCGATAAAGGACATGATTTCTCCTTCCACCTGCGGAATTCCGCTACCGGAGATCAACGGCTCCGCCTTCAAGAGCTGCGCAACCAGAAATCCCAGTATGAGCAGAAAAGCAAACCACAACACGATATGCGTCCAGTCGGTGCGGATAAATGCAACCGCAGCCGCAACAAAATCCTCCGCGTAGCCCAGAATGATGCGATACAGCACGGCAATCAGACCGGCACAAAGACCGGCCGCAAGCCCTTCCCCAATCAATACGTATTTAAAATTTCCTGCACTATGCAGAATATGAAGCGTACTTCCATGTTTTCTCTCTTTCACAAATCTCATCCTTCTTTCTCTAAAATTATAGCATTCGTATCTCCCTTTTACAAATCACTTCCCGTTGCTACACGATTCTTATACGGCCGAAGCCGTCAGCAGTCACACCGTTCAGCCTGTACAGGTGCAATTTACGAATCAATGCTCTTTTATAAGGGCGAAGAAAAACAGGCATATGCCTGTTCATCCTACAACACGGAAGTGCTGTTTTGCGAGTCAAGGATTCCTTAACGCTTAAAAGGAAAACAGAGACATCTGATTTTCATCCTGCATTCCCTCCAGAACTCCCATACTCTCCATCTTCTTCACCAGTGTTCCGCTCAATGCCGTACGTCGCTGTAAATCCTCCTTGGAAAGGAAGGCTCCCTGCTTTCGTGCCTCCACAACCGTATCCGCAACGTTCTCACCAAGTCCGTCGATGCTGGTAAACGGCGGAATGATGTAGTTTGCATTCTCCGGATCGACGATAAACTCACGGGATGCCGAGCGCATGATATCAATATTGGTAAAGTAATAGCCTCGCAGGTTCATTTCCAGAGCAAGCTCCAGCGTATTGAAGGTATCCTTATCCTTTTTGGAAACATCCTTTTTCGTTTCATTATTTTTCAGCATATCGCTGATTTCCTGCATCCGGCGCCGTATCGCCTGTTCTCCCTTAATCATCGTTTCAATGTCATAGGCATCACAGCGAATCGAGAAGAACATGCAGTAATACACCTGCGGACGATGCACCTTGAACCAGGCGATACGTATCGCCATCATAACATAGGCTGTCGCATGTGCCTTCGGGAACATATACTTGATTTTCAGACAGGAATCAATATACCAGTCCTCCACACCATTGGCCTTCATTTCCGGAATCCATTCATCCTTTAAGCCCTTCCCCTTACGCACACTCTCCATGATGGTAAAGGCAAGCTTCGGACGCAGTCCCTTGTGCAGCAGATAGACCATGATGTCATCTCGACATCCGATGACACTCTTCAGCGTACACGTTCCGTTGTCGATCAGATCCTTCGCATTTCCCAGCCAGACATCGGTACCATGGCTCAGACCGGATATTTTCAAAAGCTCATCAAAGGTGGTCGGGCGCGTCAGCTCCAGTATACCGCGCACAAACGGCGTTCCGAACTCCGGTAATCCAGCTGCTCCGGTTTCCTCACAGGATTTACTCGTATCAATCTTCAGGGCATCCACCTTGGAGAAAACACTCATCGTTTCCGGGTCATTCATCGGAATCGTCGTCGGATCAATCCCGCTCATCCGCTCCAGCATCTTCATTGCGGTCGGATCGACATGTCCCAGAATATCAAATTTCAAAACATTGTCATGGATATCGTGGAATTCAAAGTGGGTGGTCTTCCACTCCGCATACGGGTTGTTGGCAGGGTATTGTACCGGTGTAAAATCATGAACATCCAAATCCAGCGGAATGACGATAATACCACCCGGATGCTGCCCGGTCGTACGCTTCACTCCCTCACAGCCCTTCGCCAGATGCAGGACCTGTGCATTTCGCATACTTCCCTCAATGCCCATTTCCTCCTCATAGCCCTTCACATAACCAAACGCTGTCTGCGTCGCAACGGTACCGATCGTTCCTGCACGGTACACATGATCATCCCCGAACACCTCTTTTGTATAGGCGTGGGCATTGGGCTGATAATCACCGGAGAAGTTCAAATCGATATCGGGAACCTTATCCCCTTCAAAGCCAAGGAAGGTTTCAAACGGAATATCGTGTCCGTCCCCTCGTATGGTTTCTCCACAGTTTGGACAGATGATATCCGGCAGATCAAAGCCATCTGCCACGCTTCCGTCCGTATAAAATTTCACATAATGACACTTCGGACATACATAATGCGGTGCAAGCGGGTTAACCTCGGTTATTTCCGACATCGTCGCAACGAAGCTGGAGCCGACCGATCCACGAGAGCCTACCAGATACCCGTCATTCAGACTCTTTTTAACCAGCAGATGGGAAATATAGTAAACAACGTAGAAGCCGTGTCCGATGATACTTGCAAGCTCCTTTTCCAGGCGCTTTTCCACGATTTCGGGAAGCACCGGTCCGTATTTTTTATGAGCATTTTCATAACAGATATCCGTAAGCTTCTGATCAGAGCCCTCGATATCCGGCGGATACAGACGATCCTTGACAGGCTTCACTTCCCCGATCATATCGGCAATCCGTTTGGTGTTTTTAATAACCATATCATAGGCGCGCTGTTCTCCCAGCCATGCGAATTCCTTCAGCATCTCCTTCGTTGTACGGAAGTGCTGGTCCGGCGCCTTGAATTTCCGACGCTTTTCCTGATTGTAGATATAGAGAGGATGACGGACACCGCCAATCGCCTGTGAGGAAATATAAATATCACGAATCATTTTCTCACCGGGCTGTACATAATGACAGTCTCCGCTGGCAACCAGAAGCTTATCCAGCTTATCGGCTGCATTCACAATGGATGTCAGAATTTCCTTTAACCGCTCCATACTGGAAATGGAATCACGTTCCACAAGGTGGCGGTAGTTTTCCAGCGGCTGCAGCTCTATGTAATCATAAAACTGCATAACCTCCTCCAGTGTCTGTTCATTACGAGTCTGTGCCATGTCAAACACTTCGCCGTTCAGACAGCTGGAGCCAATGAGCAGATTGCCGTTGATACGCCGCTTTTCAATTTCACTTCGCAAAATTCTAGGCTCCGCTACGATATTGTTTGTACTTTTACTGCTGTAGGCAAGATAGCTGGTATGGGAAAGCGTCACCAGCTCAAACAGCTCCTTCAGTCCCGCCATATTTTTCGCCAGTATCGTCACATGCTTGACACGCACCTTGCGAAAGCTCTCTGCTGTCTGCATATCCTGAAGCTCCTGCAGGTTTTTGATATGCTTCAAATCGTTCAGCATATTCATATAGGTCTGCGCAAGAACCTCCGCATCATAATCGGCACGGTGAGCAACATCCTCATCGTATCGAATGCCATAGGAACGGGCAATCTGCCCCAGCCGATAGCCCTTACGGTCCGCCTGCATGCTTCTGGCAAGATCCAGTGTATCAATCACGGGATTCATGATTGGGGGACGTCCGATCCTTGCCAGCTCATCGTTTAGAAAGTTATAGTCAAAGGTCGCATTATGTGCCACCAGGATACTGTCCCCGATAAAGTCGAGAATCTCATCTATGCTGTCCGCAAAGGATTTCGCATTCTTCATATGCTCTTCCGTAATACCGGTCAGCTCCGTGGTAAAGGCACTCAGCGCCACCGGCGGCTTGATAAACAGCTGCAGACTCTTTATACAGGCACGATCCTTAACGATCTGCCCGCCGAATTCGATAATGTGATCAAAACGGCTGGATAAGCCGGTTGTTTCAAGGTCAAATACGCAATAGGTTCCCTTTTCCAGTTCAATGTCCTGAATATTACGAACAATCTGCAGGGCGGGATCCACCATATTCATTTCCAGACCGTAAATCATTTTAAACGGTGTTTCTCTGCCCTTATTGATCGCCTCCACCTTATGCTGTGCCTTTGGAAAGGCCTGAACCACAAGATGATCGGTAATGGCGATGGCATCCATTCCCCACGCATTCGCCTGATCGATGTATTCTTCAATATTGCAGACACCATCCATTTCCGAAAGCTTGGTATGCACATGCAGCTCCACACGTTTTTCCTCTGCTTCATCCACACGCTTTACTTCCGCAACCTTTTCAATCACGTCAGGCATAAAGACAAGCTCCCGGGTATAGGCATCGTATTCCGCCTTACCATAGGCTACGACACAGTCTCCGTTCTTTATTTCCGCCAGTACTTCCTTTGTGACGGCACCGCGTTCAAACCGCTTCATGATGATGGCATCGTCGTCATCCCCGATCCACAGCATCTGGATATCACGTCCATTGCGCAGCGTTCGTGTTTCCGTTTCAAAGATCTTACCATGGATACGGATACCATGGCATTCCTCTGTAATATCATGAATGGAAAACGGCACATACTGGTCCAGTCCCTTTTTCCCCTTCGGCTTAAAATTATAGCTTTTCTTTTCCTCATACACCTTCACCGGCTTCGCTGCCGCTTCACTTTTCACCGTGACCGTCGGAATCGGTGCGGATTTTTTCATTTCCTCAACATGAATTTCCAGCTGAAAGCCGCAGCGCTCCAGAAATTCCTGCAGCAAATGCTTATTCTGGATCGCCCGGTCGCGTTCCTGCTCATCCAGAATCTGATAGACAAGATATTTCTGTTCATTGATGGTCGGCAGTGATTCATGAAATATTTTCAGCTGCATATGCCGGGAGACAAAGCGTTCGATATAGCTGGATACCTCCAACAGCTCCGCTTCGGCCTTTTCAGCTGTGATATGCAAATCCACACTGCAGCGTGTCAGCTTTGTTAAACGCATACAGAAAACATCCCATACCTGAAACGGCAGTGGTTTCGGCAGAGAGATTTCCATTTTGATAACATTGGACTTCTTCATATATACCGGCTTCATAGTAAAGGTACCCTGTTTAAAATACTCCAGATCCGGATTGTTCTGTTCCATTTTTCTCACTAAATCAATCAGTTTCAGTTCCATTGAATCCCTCTTTTCCGCTCCTTATATGATAGCATATTTCGCCCCTTTGAAAAAGTAAAATTATCGCTCATTTTCCGGATGTGTCATATTCAAACCACGCGCGACCATTTTGTTCACGGCGCATGCGATGTTCAGCTGACGCTCCCTTTTTACTGCGTATATCCGCTGCGCTTTTCACAACATCTTGTGCAGGATGCAAAAAGCAATCCTCATGTGCCGTAATGGATCAGGCGCAAGAAATTTTCTTCCCTGCACATAAAAAGGATACATCCCGTCCTTTTCGGATGTATCCGTATATCGCTGTTTAAGCAGTTAGCCGCACTGGCTCATCCCAATCGGACTTTGCGTTCCCCATTCACTGGTGGAATGCAGAAGGCTGCTTTACTGCGGCAGAGCCGCCTTTTTCAGTGCATTCTGTGCCGCCATGCGAATTGCTCTGCTGGATATGGTGGCAGAGGAAACATCATCAACAGCCGTACTGTTTTGCTTCTGAATATCTTCAAGAATACGCTCAGCATCTTTCCCCATACCGTTATCGTGCTGAAGCAGTTCAATTCTCTGTATGGCAGCATTCTGAATCCGCAGCCGCAGCCGTACCTGCACCAGACCAGTCTGACATTCTCCCTCATAGCTGCCATCCTGCAGACGGTTCATATCCACGGCTTCAAATGCGAGCGCATCACTTTGCTGCTTCGTCTGATAGAACTGATAAGCAATCCCTCCCGCGCCAAGAAGAATCAGTACCACCAGAGCCTTGATGAGCTTACGCTTCATGAGTCTGCCCTGCAATGACACTGTCAATCGTATCCCAGCGCAGGCGGTCTACAAGTACAGCGTCTTTATCATACAGATGTTCCTGCTTATTCACCATGCGGATGATTTTTCTTTCCAGAAAGCCCAGCTTCTGAAAGTCCAGTCTGCCGCCGATATTCACAGAAAAGGCAAGCTGCCGATAACATGCTTCTCCCAGATTTTCTGTGATGATTTTTTCCGGTGCAGCATCGCTCATACCGCACAGCAGCATACCGACGCTTTTCCCCGCCAGCTCCTTCGTATTTGCACGAATGCAGGCAAGCAGCTGTTTTGCCAGCCTGCCGGCATAAATGCTTCCAACACATACAATGCGCTCATAGCCTTCCCACGACAGTGCAGGGTCTGCTTCCTGTAAATCTGCGCAAAGCTTTTGCTGCAGATACGCTGCCACCTCTTTCCCGGTGCCATGCTTACTTTTATAAATAATCAGTGTTTTCATTTGTTCTCCATTCCCCTGCTTTCTGCAGGCTGCCTCATAGATCGTGATACTGTCTCTGTCATATGCCTGCATTTCTGACTGCTCTGCATCCTATGCTGTTTCATGCGGTCGCAGAGATGCCATGATCAAATCCAGCACTTCCTCAATGACCTTATCCCGGTATGCAGGCACCGGCTGTTCTATGAGGATACGCTCCAAAAGACCGTATACACAGCACCAGATGCCTTGTGCGCGAAGTTCCACCTGCTCCACACTGAACTCGCCGCATGCAATGCCTTCCTCCAGACAGGTGCACAGCATAGCGATACTTTTTCGATGCTGGCGCAGATTTTCCTGCAAAATTGCAGTCTGCTTTTGTACGGAAGGAAGCTTGCTCTGCATGACGACCTGATAAAGCAGCGGATCCTCCAGCATCCCTCTAACATAACCAAACAACGTGGCTCGCAGCTGGGCAGCGGGAGATTTTTCAGATGCCATGGTCTGCTGTATGATGCACAGGATATTATGATATCCCTCCTGTACGACCGCAAGCATCAGCTCCTCCTTCCCGGAAAAATAATGATAAATAATACCGGGTGTCTGCTGTATCATCGCCGCTATTTTACGAATGCTTAAAGCCTCCATTCCCTGCGTTTCCATGATTTCTCTGGCTGCACGCATAATAAGCGCCCTGCGTGATGCTATCTGTTCCTCATCCTTTACGCGCATGCTTCTCCTCCTTTGCATAAAAGCAGATATGGCGGTCTGCTTTGATTTTCTTTTGCTGCTTGTGAATCGTATAATTCATTTTCAAACACATCAGACGGGCTACAAAGCCTGGGATTTTCATTTCCGCCTGCTTTGAAAGCAAGCTGGCAACTTCCGTTTTATGCTGTACACAGGCAATCAGCTTCTGCAGGCAATGCTCCACCGGTACCGCATTGGGAAGACGCTTCAATGTAACACCGTCAATGATTGCCCCTCCCCCGATAATCAAGCCGCCCATCCATCGTTGCTGCATCGCCTTTGCAAACAACTCGATATTGCCGATACAGCAGTGATGCGTATGAGTGTATGGCATTCCACCCTGTGCGATTGCATATACATATTTGTTTCTCGACAGCTCTGCCTGATGCAGCTTAGCCAGTACCTCTACTGCATCCCCCGGGATAGCGTTCACATAACAGGGAGTGATAAAAATCCATGTATCTGCCAGCCCTGCAGCTTCCAGAAAGCTGTCCCATGCAGCCTCGATATCCAGACAGCTCCACAGCTGCGTCTGCTCACCGAGCTGCTCCTGCATAAGTCTTCCCAACAGGGCACTGGTTCCAAGCCTGCGCGGACTCAGATTCAAAATCAGTATGGACATAGTGCTGCCTCCTCGCCAATATACTGTACACGCATGAGCGTACCCCCGGTAATACCATGGATCTCCTCCAGCCATTCCTCAAACAATGCCAGCTCCTGTGGCGTCGCCTCTCCGTAAAGAAGAAATTCGATTTCACGCAGCGGTATTTTCCATCCCTTCTTGGTCAGCTCCCTGTTTTTTACGGTATATTCCGGATAGCCAAGCACCGCCATACGATCCAAAATGCGCTTGCACTTCGGACTGCAGCACCCAAAGCTCTGCCGGCATATGAAGACCAGCTTTTCACATTGCGCGATTTTGGGATACAGCATCTGCATATCATCCGCAACTGCACATTCACCACCATGATGTATGCGACGTTCACAGGCCCCACATCCCATACAGCCCTGCAGCTTCAACTCTCTGACATCCACTGTCTCCATCCCCAATTCATCGCAAAACGCATATTCCGTATCATTCAATCGTAATGTTCTCACAGTCATCACCTCTTAATAAATTAAACACTGTTTAATTTATGTTTATCTTATCGTATCCCGGACATTCTGTCAAGATGGTTTCAGTAGATTAACAAAGCCATTGTCTGTCATTCCTGTCCACCACGATCTGCATAACCGTACAAAAAATGAACGCATTAAAGCATATTCGAAAAACAGGCAGGATGATAAATATACAGAAAAAAGATCAGGTACATGATAAAGACGAACCTGATCCTCCTGATTATTTTATTTTCAAAGCATAAAAACCATAGAAACAGGCCATACCCTCCGCTATTTATTACATGGACAGTAAAATGCTTGTGACATAAGAGCCGAGTATCGCCACACTCGCCAACAGAACCAGGGCGCGATGCTTCTTTCCATATATAACCACCAGTGTACAGACCATGGAAAACGCACCAAAGCCGAGCAGATTCATTACCTGCGGTTCATTGACATAAATGCTTCCCTGCGTAAAGAGAACATCCGCAAAGCAGAGTATGATAAAATTGAACAGGTTACTGCCGACGATATTACCGAAGGATGCGTTGAAATTTCCAATCCGTACCAGATTGACAGAAGCACTCAGCTCCGGCAGTGAGGTAGCCACTCCCAGGAAGATTGCCCCGGCAACCGTAGCCCCCAGCTGCAGCTCCTCCGCAAGGCGGTCCGTTACCGTTGTCAGCAGGATACTTACGATAACAAGTCCCACACTGTAACAGATAAACCGAACAGCAATCTGCCTTACACTCAGCGAGATGTACACTTCCTCCTCCACATCACCGCTGTCATCATTCCCCATGAATTTCACATTTACCGCATACACAAGCAGAATGAGAATGGACATCAGGTTGACCTTCAGAAAACTGAACCCAACCTCCTTCGGCATCATGATGGCCGCAAATACCAGGGCATACATGACCAGACCGAACCACAGCGTCTTGCTGTGTGATTTTGACAGTGTGGCTCTTTGATAACGGCGGGATGTAAACAGCATCAGTCCTCCAATGACACAGAGATTGAAGATATTGCTTCCCAGCACATTTCCCTGTACCAGATCCGGCTGATCCAGTGCCAGAACGGCAGTCAGAGATGTAAATAATTCAGGCAGAGAGGTCACAGCCGCAAGCATGACACCTCCAATAAACGCACCGGACAGATTTGTTTTCTTATCCAGGCAATCAACGTAATACGACAGACGTACAGACAAAAACACCACCAGTGCCGCCAATACGATATATTCAAGATACAGCATACCATTTTCCTTTCCTTTTCCAGCAGCCTCCCTCGCAGAAAGCAGCTGCTCTTTTTCTATTTATTCTATAGCTTCCCCCGACACCGCTTTGACAAACCGGCGCATGCATTCTTCAATCAGTGAACGCGGTGCAGCCATATTGATACGCTCAAAGCCCTTTCCCTGCGCACCGAACAGATAGCCTTCATCCAAAATCAGAGACTGCTGTCGCATCCACTTCTCGAGCTGCCTCTCGTCAGGACAGTACGCACGGACATCCACCCACAACAGATAGGTTCCCTCACAGGGGGAAACAACAGCCTGCGGCAGCTCTTTTTCCAGATAGTCACATGCATAGCGAATATTCTGATCGATATAGGAATTCACCTGATTCAACCAGTCTTCACTTTCATTATATGCCGCCTTCGTTGCCGCTAATGCAAAGGAATTGCAGCTGTTCAAAGACAGTCGGTTTCCGACAAACTCCTTCCAGCGCTGCTGATATTCCGGCTTTGTGATGATGATATTGCTGTTTTGCAGACCTGCCAGATTAAAGCTTTTGCTGGGCGCTGTACAGACGATGATTTCATCCTTATATTCCGGAACCAGCGTATGCAGCGGGATATGATGAATCCCCTCCCGTATCAGATCACAGTGAATTTCATCACTGATGATCCATTTTCCATAGGTATGCGCAAGATCAGCCACCTGCTGCAGCTCTTCTTTTGACCATACCCGGCCTACCGGATTATGCGGAGAACACAAAATCATTCCCTTTACCTCATCCGCAGCCAGCTTTTCCTCTAAATCCGCAAAGTCAATCGTGTAGACTCCATCCGTATTGCACAGGGGACTTTCCACAACACAGCGCCTGGTTGCCAGAATCTTATTGCGAAACGGATAATATACCGGCGGCTGAATCAGTATGCTGTCACCCTCCTCACTCAGAATTTCCAAAAGATAGGCGATAGCTGGAACGACTCCCCCTGCATAAAAGATGGAATCTGCCGCAATCGTCCATTGAAAGCGACGCTGAAACCATCCAGTTACACTGTTTCTGTATGCATCATCAAAGCCGCAGGAGTATCCGTAAATCTGTTCCTCCACACGACGGTGCAGGGCCTCCTGTATCTCTGTGCTGCAGGGAAAATCCATGTCCGCCACCCATAGAGGCAGCACCGTCTGTTCATCACTGCAGGCAAAGGGCTTATCCCATTTGATACATCCGGTTCCCGTTCTCGACAGAACCGTATCAAAATCATATTTCATATGTACCTCCCAAACAAGATCAATCATGTACTCTCATACTGCATTATTATATCGTGTTTAAAAGCCCTTGAACAGAGAAAATACTGTGGATTTTCCCACTTTTTCGAAGCTGTGTCTGCAATGCTGTGCAAACAATCGCATACTGAAGGATGTTTTGAAGTTTTATAATTGCATGATGCCTTCATCGTACCCTCTTCTTCATATACAGCAATGCAGGACAATCGCATAATGTGCTAAGCTTTTTGCCTGTGTATACTGCTTGTACGAGCCATGGTCCAATAACCTACCGTGCCTTCCATGTGATACGCAACCGTATATGCCCGATAGTGCATACGGGCATAGTCACCGCTTCAGACATAGCTGCTGTACATATTATATACAGGCAGGTCGCAAAATAAAAAAAGATTCCCATTTCACTGAATGAAAAGCGCAGATGGAAATCTCCTTGATACCTGTATGGTTGAAAAGCAAGCAACTATTTAGTAACGGAATTCTTCACGGAACAGTTCATCAATGGATTTTCCTGTTTCCTGACGCACATCCTCTACTTCACTGTTCAAGACAATCTGTCCGTTTTTGATGAAGACAACTGTACTGAAGATACGTTCGATATCCGCAATCAGATGCGTTGCGATAAGAATCGTCTGCTCCGGAGAATAATTTTCCAGAATTGTATCCAGAATCACTTCCCTTGCGGCTGGATCGACACCGCCAATCGGCTCATCCAGTACGATGATCTTTGCCTTGCGACTCATTACCAGAGCCAGCTGAAACTTTTCCTTTGTCCCCTTAGACATCGTCTTGATGCGCATTCCATCATCAATTTGAAAACGCCGCATAATCGTCAGGCATTTATCCAGATCAAAATCCGCATACATATCGACAAAAATAGCCAGTGCATCCTTCACCTTCATCCAGTCTGAGAAATACGGCTCATCCGGCAGATAGGACACCATCGCCTTCGTCTCTGCCCCGATGCATGTTCCATCGATTTTTACGACACCGTCATAATCCTTCAGCAGTCCGGTCATAACCTTTAAAAGCGTTGTCTTTCCACTTCCGTTAGGACCGAGCAGACCGATGATCTGCCCTCCCTCAAAAACCATATCCACATTATGCAGGGCCTGCTTTTTCCCATAGGCTTTGCTAAGCCCGCTTATTTCAATCAGCTTTTCCATTGTGCAACCTCTCTTCCACTGTGGCGATGATGGCTTCATCATCACATCCGTATTGACGGATTTCTTCAATAAACATGTCTGTTTTTCTACAGATTACATCTTCCTTTAGTTTCCGTATCATTTCTGTATCGTTGCAGATAAATCTGCCACTCGTGCGTTCACTCGCCACTAGACCGCTGCGCTCCAGTTCACTCAGCGCACGCTGTACCGTATTCGGATTGACACCAAATTCCACAGCCAGTTCACGGACAGAAGGAATTTTCTGAGAAGGCTGATATACATCTGTAACGATCCATCGCTTTATTTCATCCATAATCTGCAGATAGATCGGCATCTTGGAATCAAAATTCATGCAGGTTCACTTCCTTCCTAATACTCTCCGTTTTTCATTCGTTTCACTGTTTGCAGTACTGCTATGATGATAATTCCCAGCAGCAGTGCTCCTACGATATAGATTGGCCATCCGATTCTGAAATAATCCAGCAGCAGATATCCGGTAAATACATACCAGAACGAGAATAGCAGAATAATCAGTATGATCAGTGCTCTCTCCTTCAGGTCATTCATCATTCTATTTCCAGTTTATGATCCAGGATATATTTGCTTCCGAAGAAGAACAGGCTGAGAAGCAGCAGGGATTTCACAATCATAATGCCCACACCTGCCATGAACTGGTATTCCACCTGCATTCCCATAAACATCCCCATGATCGTGCCGGCAAAATCATCGGAGGCAAGATGAAACGGAGCAAGCAATATCCGATCAAACACAAAGCTGAGTATCCAGGATATCAGAATATAAAGCAGAATGGCAACTGCCGTGCGATATCGCGGTACATAGGTGGTATGCGTTATATTCATAACCAGATAGACCAAGGCCACGGATTCTGCCGTACCGACAATCATATAGAACAGATACAGCAGGGAATCCACTGCAATCACGGTGCTGAAGAATTGCTGCAGCGTCTCTGTAATAGCTGAAAAATCAAAGCCGCTGACACGCAGACCGATAATCAGCATCGACAGAAACAGGACAAACACGGAAACAATGATCCAGAACACCGCACTCAGAATTTTTGTCAACAGCAGTTGTGTGCTTGTGACAGGCAGGGTATGCGTCAGATACGAATTCCTGGAGAACATCGAATTGCTGTAATTCTTAATAATGACGACAACACACATGATGAACATAACCACACTCATGATAATATAGACAATTGCTGCAATGTTGGTTATCATTCCCTCATTCCTAGGATTCATCAGAAGTGCCGCACCATGACGATGGCATATAAAACAAGAAAGCTTCGATATGAGCATTTCAGCTCATGCTTGCATAATTTCCAGAACATATAATTCCTCCCTCGTAAATGGTTTGTGTATCACTGTATTAACCATCTAATACAATAGTACAGTATCGAGAAAGAATTGTCAAGCAATACATAGAAATATTTATCGAAATTAAGGTCGCCAGCAATCACTTCCCATATAAATAAGTCCTATCCTGCTGTATGCTTCTTTCATCATGGCTATTTATAGGACAACCGATTCAGGGCAGTCAGACAGGGATACACATTTGGATAATCTGCTAATAGAAAAGATCAGGTGCATTATTTTCTACAAGCCCGTACACTTGATTCTTTTCCCTCTGCTAATACTGCAGCTTACCGTTCTCGATCCGGATAGCTCTGAACGATTCCTATTTTTTATAAAAGGCGAACGGACAGGTGAATCCCCCTGCAAACGAAAAAAGTCATCCTTTCGGATGACTGCCGCTTCCTTTGCCTAGGTATCTCTTTCTATTTGAAATAACAGCGGCGATAGTAATATCATAGCACATTATCACACAGATGTCACATATATCAGGAAAAAACCTGATTTTTTTAAGAATAATCTGCTGTTATCCGTGCTTAATGAATGAGAACAGCAGTAAATGATGAAACTGCTTCATTGCTGCATGACAACTACATTTTTCTTAACCCTGATTCTCATGCAAATTCACACATTTTTCTCATTGCAACAGAAACAGGAGTTGCCTTTATCTTCTGATGATCGCATGAACTGGACAAACCTCTGCGCACAGACCGCAATGCAGGCAATTGTTCTGCCGGATATGGCAGGGTTCCCCACACACAATGCACTGCTGCGGACAATGACGAATACAGCTTCCGCATTGGATACAGCTCTCCTGTATCATAAACCCCTTTTTCGGCATCGATGCTTCTCCGATTGTAAAATATCGGCGTTCGATCGGCTGTCTTCCAAGATCAAAGAATTCAAGCTGTGCATCACAAACCACAAAGGCATCCAGTATGCTGAACGAATTACCGGGATAGACGTCCTTCATAGACGGGTTTTCATCAAAAATACGATGAATCCAATACTCCTGCTGTGACAGACGAATCGAGCGCCCCTGCAGGCGCACCATCTGATACGCGCTGTTCATTCCGGTAATCGCGATTTGCGGATGCTGAAGCAGCTGCCTGTGAAAATCCTTCCCTCTTGAAGTACAGAAATACAGCTTTTCATCCTCTACAAGCATAACATCAATGATTCTGACCTGCGGATTCCCCTGTTCATCAACGCTCGCAAAGGAAACATCCTTTATCTCACGCAGAATTTGCAAACAATCTCCAGCCTGCATATGCATTCCTCCTATCTTCAAACCGGACACACCGTTACCGCTTCTTGTGCGCAAAGAGGAAACAACTGCAACAGCAGCTTTTCATATTCCTTTTGCGGCATTGGCTTATAGTAAACATAGCCCTGAATATAATCACAGCGCATATGCTTTAGAATTTCAATCTGTTCCCTGGTTTCAATCCCCTCTGCCACTGTTTTCACACCAAACTGCCGTACAAGCTGAATGATGCTTTCAACCAGCAGCCGATCCTTTTCCTCTGTCTCCAGATTATGGAAAAACAGCGCATCAATTTTCAATACATCCACATTCAGATTTTTAAACATTCCCAGAGAAGAATAGCCCTTCCCGAAATCATCAATGGAGCATGCAAAGCCACAGGAATGCAGCTGATCCACAATGGAGGTCAGCCTCTCCCAGTTGTCAAACATGACGGATTCTGTAAATTCAATTTCCAGTAGGCCGTCGGGAATGGCATAGCTCTTTTTTATGCCTGCATAGGTCTCTACAAAATCCATATTGCAGAACTGCAGACGTGAAACATTGATAGATACAGGAAGCATCGGCTTACCCTCATCCAGAAGCTTTCGCAACCACACACAAACGGATTCGAATACATATTGATCCAGCTGAGGGATGGTACGATTTTTTTCAAAGACAGGGATAAACTGATCCGGCATCAGCAACGTGCCCTTTTGCGTACGCCAGCGCACCAGTGCTTCCGAGCCTGTAATCTCTGCGGTTCGCATACAAACCTTCGGCTGGTAAAACACTTCAAACTGGCGGCTACTCAAAGCTTCCTCCATACTGCTTTCTATCGACTTTTCTTCCAGTAAATGCTGCCGGATGCTTTCATCATAAAAGCAGTAATTGTTTAATTCATGTCCGTTTTTCACCATTTTTCTCGCAAAATTGGCACGGTTCAGCAATTCATTCAGATTCAGCTTTTCATCGACATCCTCCAGACAGCAGATACCGCAGCAAATACTGAGCGCCTGTCTGTCAAGATGAGAGCGCATATAGTCACGAATAGCAGCATCCACGGCAGACTGCCGTTTTGTCAGCTCAGCTCTGCTGTTATAATGACGGAGAATGATAAAATTATCCGCATTGATGCGTCCTACCAGCTCATCATGCTCCTTATCCTTTATCAGCAGCGCCGCATAGTGCTTCAACAGATTGTCTCCGTTCGCATAACCGAAAACATCATTGATATATTTGAAATCCGAAAAATCCACATAGAACAGTGCGTATTTAAAATTCGTATTGCTTTTCATAAGCTGTTCTGCGCGTGTGATGAAATATTCAAGTGTATAGGCTTTGGTTAGGGTGTCTCTTCCCGCCGTATCCTTCAGCTGTCTGTTTGTGGTTTCCAAACGGAGTATTTTACGAATATTTGTTATGAAAATAAAAACCCATAAAGCGAGCACACTCAAAAACATGATAATATCCAGCAGCATCAGGCGCTTTGCATGCTGCTCGGTAAAGGATTCTGCAGCGAAGACCATATCATTGGTTGTCTGAAAGAAATCCTCACTGTCCTGTAGCAGCTGATGCTTCACGTTTTGATCATTCCTGCTTGTTCTGACAGCATAGGTTTGCTGTTTCAGCTGTTCCCACGCTTCCTTTGTTTGATGCAGCTCGTCAAGATAGTCAGCATCGTCCGGCAAAGGCAGGTCATAAGCACCGCGTCCGGTACAAAGGCTGTTCACAATATCATCAATATACACTATTAAGTCATCCCCATGAATATCATTAAGCTCCATTTTCACGAGTTTCTGAGAAGCTCCGCGCACGATTCCGGTATAATTGATCAGGCGTCCATGTCGCTGGACACGATATATGGAATTGATGGTGACTCCGCCAAGTAGTATAAGACATAAAAAAATTCCGAGCAGAGAAAACAACCAGCCTTTTTTCATAAGGTACCTTCTTTCATGTAGTTCAACAGCTGCAGGAATGAAGGTAGAGCTATGCCGCTGCTTCGTATCATGACAGAATACATCATAATCGAAACGGGCTGATTGCAAACCTGCATATGTAATTTATAACACCATTATATACGCTTTCTGTGTGTTAATCAATGTAAGAGCTACCATTCTATTGCAATTCGGAAAGGGACTGTGTAAGAAAAGTGTACACCTTTCACATATGGAACGTTTTTCATGGTCGCTGTCTATGGTAATTTTACCGCACAGCTTCTCACGCAGGCTACAACCTCCTCTGTTACCCATATATCGTTAAGCTATCGCGTGTGAAACGCCTCGCCCCGCAATATTTGCCCATCATGAGGAATCCCCTGTCGAAAACCGGAAGGTGAACGGATAACATCCCAGCTCCTCCGCCGCTGAATAAGAGCAGCCTATTCGAATCAAGGCACCTTCCCCGCAGAGCATAGAAAAAACCACTCATTTCTGAGTGGTTACATTTCGTCAAATGGTGGTCCCGGTCGGAATCGTACAACTTTTAACCATTCATACGTATTCATATACGATAGATAGCTATCATACGCTATCATCCGTTACATACAGAACACACTTTTTTAAATTTTTTCGTCATTTTTTCGTCATAAGAAGCATATCATGCTAACCCTTTTTCCATTCACCCTGTTTGGCGAATGGGAATTACTACATACGAATTTCGTCCGTAGTCCCTTGTGCTGACTGATAAATGTTTTTCCATTCGCCATTCATGTTGAATGGTCATTTCCAGACTACTTCTAAAGTCCGAAAAACAGACATTAGATATGTCGTATATTATTTTTTAAAAGTACGAAAAGTGTACATTTGAAATACCGGGTAGAAGAAGTGGGTTGTAACTTGCCTCTTCCACTACTATAAACTTAAGGTTTAGACCTTACAAAAATAATCTTCCTAACAATGTTGGCGATGATATGTCGCTGACATAAATACTGAAATCGTTTTCTTAAGAAATCTTAAATATAGTTGATTTTTTATAGCGATTTGTTAAATTAGTTATATAAAGCAAAGGGGTGGGAACATAGTAATAACATAATTCTAATAGACATAAAAGCGAAGAAAGGAGGTTACATGAGTAAAGACAATAAGATGGCAGTTGTGTGTTTGGTGGGAGCTGCTTTATTAATTATTTTAAATGTTTTATATAGACTATCTTTTGTAAACAACTATGTTGCTTTATTGTTTACAATACTAATTTTCATAATTGTATTTTATATCAATCATAAAATAAAAAGGAGATAAATAAAAATGAAAAAAATCTTTATATCTATGTTGCTGATATTATCTGCAACACCAATTTTTAATGTAAAGGCTGATACCAATTCGACAGAATCTTGTGGTATTGATCAATCTGTAGTTGAAGAAAAATACAAAAATCAAGATAATGAGCTTGTTGAGAAATATGAAGATAATGTTGAAGTAATATATAAATCTGATAATAGCATCGTAATTAGGGACTACGCAAACCAATTTAATGCAGAAACACCTAAATTTCGCTCAGGTGGTCTGCTTAAAAAAATCGCTTATTTTATAATTACTGCTGCTGGTCATTGTGGTGGGGTGCAATACCTTACAAATAATAAGGTGGATGTATGTAGAATCGCATTAAGAGCTTTGGGAACAACAAAGAAACCTAATGCAAAATATTTATTAACAGGAAAATATATTTCTGGACGTATACCTGGCTGTGAGCCTATACATTCAGGTCCATGTAATAGAGGTTACTGGGAATACCGGGTTGTAAAACTATAATGATATGACAGGCGATAATCAAATCGCCTTTTTTAAGTATAACATGCCCCTCACACTTGAAAAGACCACCCATAGGTGGTCAATACCGCAAGTTAGATACTGCCTAGATATCAACCTTAGTGTGTGGTGCAGTATAACGATAAAGACCAATATGCATAATTAAATTTATTATTTTCATAGTAATAAATAAAAATATCTATATAGATAACAGGTTACTATATATTTTTAATGACACATCGCAATCGCCTTTGCATAGTTTATATCGGAGGTGAGTGAAATGACAGGCACATTAACAATTGAAACTATGGAAGCAAACGGTACTCCTGTTAATCAGGCAGCTATAAGAGTGTATGAGAGAACAGACAGTGCTTCTAAATTTATAATGGGATGTTATACCGATGAAAAGGGACTAAGTGAACCTATTACTCTCCCTACCCCAGACAGCACACATTCCTTGCATAGCATTCCACAGGCATGTCCTTATGCACAATATGATGTACAAGTCATAAAAGATGATTTTGACAAAGAAATAATCAACGGTGTACAGATATTTCCTAACACAAATTCTACTTTGACCGTTATTATGCAATGCTGTAATGGCAGGACACCAAAGACAAACACAATTGATATAGAGCATCACGAATTATATGATAAATGAATTGATACAAACAATGCTACTCTCCACATTGGAGAGTAGCAAAATGAGAGTGAACAAATATACATTAAGTTTTAGCGCAAGTTACCAATTAGATCCGCATCGAGCATTCCTCATGCAGCGTACAAATTGACGTG
>ERZ507044.215-NODE-215-length-42064-cov-17.3556_pt1 | contig 42064 bp, 46 predicted proteins | sample MGYA00512870_ERZ507044 | MGnify/ENA metagenome assembly ERZ507044
TGAACATCAAATAATCGCACATTATTCCTCTTTTCATGATAGGTGATACACACAGTTGTTGTTTGAACCTGAATTTTATATCAAAAAAGACCTGGAGTTTCCAGGTCTTTTTTCGTCTTTGTTTCTCAAAATGGCAACGATTGACGGGCGTTCTTTGTGATTTTCAATTGGTCTAGCTATGTTGAGAGCCTAAAACGTCGGTAAATCAAGCTTCTTCTCTTTGGATCTTTTTTGAAGAAATCGGGGGGACGAGTTGGAACGGTGTTATGTTCCAAGCTGGACTCGTCGCAAGATAAGCGAAATGTTGCTTTTCTAACAAGCGTAAAATGCAGCGGACTTGATCCGCTGTTTTGTCGGACGTAATAGCCAGGCATTCCACAAAGTCAGCAGGCAAGGAGAAAACGGAACGATTCGCTGTCTGCCAGCCGCTGACGATCGTGGGATCAAATTCATACCGCCGACAAAAATCACTCACCGACAAACCAAGGTGCCCCACGATATACGCAGTAATCGGATAGCTGTCAACATAAGCTGAAAACGACATACACAATTCATCCTTTCAACGCTATCTTAGGTTTCACGGAAAAAGTGCCACCACTTCTTCTGTCTTTCTTGTTTCAGTCGCACGACTTCATTTTCAGGAGTAAATTTCCCCTTATGTTCTGAGGGGGTCTCATAACCACTTTGAGACGTTTTAAAATTTTTGGTATCATTGTTGGATTCTTTGTTTAAATCTTATGAGAAGTGTTCCTGCGACGTCAGAAGCAGTATTTGTTTGTTCGCTTGCAAAGTTAGTTGTTGTTGCTGATCAAGAAGTTTTTGTTGTTGGGCTAATAACGACTGCAGCTGCTCAATTTGTGCGTCCTTTTGTTGCAACTGTGCAAACAACTTCGTTTCTATACTGTCAGAGCTTGCTGCGTCAGGAAGTCCGAACGCTTCAAGCAACTCAGCACGTCCTAGCTTGTCAGCAAGGTGCAACACTCCCGACCACAGAACTGTCTTATACCCTTGGCTGTTTTTGGCAAGGTATGTTGGCTCTAGGTTGTCAGCATGTTTCCTCATAGCTTGTCTGCTGATACCAAAAAGTTCAGCAAGTTCTTTTACTGTCAACATTTGTTTTGGTTATCTATCCGTTGTCACAAGGGTGTCACCTCGTTTGTTTTTCTTTTAGTATACAGGAATCCGATCTAATAAACGAATTTCAATAAGATCCTTTCTAATCAATTAGAAAATATTTTTCAAAAATGCATATGAAAAAAATATAATAAGCAACTATTTAGAGATTAGAGAGAAAAATGAACGCTAATAGTTTTTATCACTAATCGGTCGTAAGGTCCATGGTTTTCCATCCAAATTATGTTTTAATAATATTAAAATCATTTATGGAGAATACTTAGTATGAAAATAGTGAAGCGTATTTTATTAGCTGTAGTGACAATATGTGTTTTATTTTTAGGGATTATCTATTTTTTGGGGTATAAATTAAACATATATTTAGTACCACCATCCCCTCAGAAGTATGTACAAGTTGCCCTAAATAACATGGACGAACTTGGGCTGTTCACTGACTCAAAAGAATGGGTAGAAACTAAAAAAAATACGATACAAGAAACATCAAATGCTAAAGATTATGCAGAAACAATCCCTAATTTAAAAAAGGCGATTAAAGTTGCAGGAGGCAAGCATTCGTTTATTGAAGATGAAGAAAATATGTCAAAAAAAAGTATTGAAGAATATGTAAAACCCAAGGCAGAAGTCGAAAATGATATTTTAGTATTAACTATTCCTGCATTTACTGGAAGTGATAAAGAAGCCGAAGAGTATACTACTATTTTAGAAACGGCATTGCATAAGAAAATTTATAAGTCCGTAATTGTTGATTTATGTGGAAATACAGGAGGAGATATGGCTCCTATGATATTAGGTCTATCTGCCATATTACCAGATGGTAAATTATTTAGTTATGTAGATAAAAACAACGATTTAGAGCCTGTAACTCTTAAAAGTGGCGAATTAAACAGTAACATCTCAACAATAAAAATAAGTGATAACAAAAAAATAAAAAAAGTGCCGATTGCCATATTAATAGACAGTAATACAGGGAGTTCTGGCGAATTAACCGCTTTGTGCTTTAAGGGGATCCCTAATGTTAAATTTTTTGGGTCTGATTCAGCAGGTTACACTTCTGCCAATCAATCTGTCTATTTATACGATGGATCGACATTACAAATAACTTCTGCTTTTGTAAAAGACAGAACAAATAAAATTTATAAAAATGTTCCTATTAATCCAGATGTTCGAACAAATAATAGCAAAAGTTCTGCAATAGAATGGATAAGATCTCAATTAAAGTAAAAAAAACTTGCAAAGAAAAATCTTTGCAAGTTTTTTTTTACTTTGCTACTTGTGCTTTTTTCTTGCAACATGAGTAAATCCAATACTTAACCACCCGAAAAATAACACTAACCAAGTTGTACTATGTCTTGCTAGAAATGCGATTAAACTTAAAATAGCGACAATAAAATATAAAAAATAATCATATTTTGAAAAGAATTTATCCATAACTATTCCACCTTAAAGTTATATTTTCTATAATATATTCTCTTTTCTTAATGTTGGTCTATCAGTTTTTAGTCTTAGTATACGTGCAGCTGCTGTGTCAGGAACTTCGAACGCTTCAAGCAAATCGGGACGACCTAGCTTGTCTGCTGATACCAAAAAATTCAGCAAGTTCTTTTACTGTCAACATTTGTTTTGGTTGTCTATCTGTTGTCAAAAGGTTGTCACCTCAGTTGCTTTTTTCTTTTAGTATACATGAATTCGCTTTGCCAAGCGAAACCGATTGAATGCAGCAATCAAAGTAGAGGAACATGCAGTAAGAAAACTACATGTTTTCTTCTAGTAATTTTAGTGTATAGTCGTCCGCTATGATCTCACCTTGCATGATCAGCAGTAAATGGTCGAAAGGGATTTTTGTGGATTTACTGAGTCGGTTCAGTTCTTCCTCACTCTCGATCCTTTCATAAATTTTTTTGGTTCGCTCGATTCGATCCCATTCTGTATTGGTCAAGTAGCGGGAAAGTTCATAGGTTAGCCGAGAATCCTCTGCACCGTGCACAAGATCAACTCCTCTTTTTATGGATTATTATAAAGGCAATAGAAAATAAAGAAACAACTGATCACTTGAATTGTTCATGTTATACTCGTTAATGGCAACTGCCCCGTGAGGGGGTGTAAATATGCTGGAAACTTTAATATCGCTGATTATCGCTCCACTATTCGTGGGTCTAGTACTCTTACTAGTTGATCGCTGGTTAGACGATTAACCGATAGTCGAAGCAGTTGCCTTCTGGCCCCAACGCTGGAGTCGCAACAGCGCAAAAAAAGCCCTCCTATTCGCAGTAGGAGGGCTTTTTGGTGTAAACATGCTTGTTCTTTAATATCGCTTCGCACATTTATTATAGCAAGAAATTTGGAAAAAATCAAAATGCAGCAATCAGTACCAGTCATTTTTTCGTTCTGAAATTATTTGAAAATTGATATCGAAAAGATAGGTCACATTTTCAACTTTCTATGGTCGAAAATGTGACCTACCTTAAAATTGACCAATCCCATGCAGCACTAACGTTTTACTGATCTCGTTACATGTAGGAAGTTGTTTCCTAACCCCCCTATTAGTAAATGGGGGTTCACGGTCACTTCAGCTCGCACAGCAAGCTGAAGTGACACCAGAAAGGCTACAAGGATTTTTTGCTAGCGCAAAGATCCTACAGCGTCTGCACAGCAAACGCTGTACGCCATTTCTCTTTTTAGCCATAGCAAGCATTTTTTCTTTGAAACAATATAACGATTTGCAACGTTAACAGTTTTCAGGTTTCAACTTTTTTATAGAAAAAAATAAATTACTTGCGGCAAAATTAAAATGATAAAGGTAATCAAACTAATTACAAACAAGATTTTCCAGAATAACAGCTTTTCATTCTGATACATTTTAAAAAACAAGAAACATAAAACAATTACAAAAATATCAAAAAAAACAAATGGTATAAGAGTCATTAGCTTAGTTTCCTTCCAGTTACTAAATAGTTACCAGAAATATTAGCTGTAATTTCAAACAAAACAGCTATTTTCTTCTTCATATTTTTTATCTCGCCTTATTTTCTTTTTTGGTTTTTGTCAATAAAATTTTAATACAAGGAAAATTTTATTGCAACATAATTTTGTATCATATCTATTGTCATTTTTCCCATTTCCAGTAATACTATAATTTTAAATTTGAAAAAATTTCAGTGTAATCAGCATAGTGAATTACCTTTAAATAGAAACTAACCAAGCTCAAATATTTATTAAAAAGCGAAAGAGCATAAGGTAAACGCACCACTCTCATGTTGAAAGTGGCAAGATAGGCTGTGCCTATTGCGTTTTGAAGAAAATGAATGTGATACCACAGCATAGTTTTTAGCAGTTGTCAGGGAGTTGTTCAGAGACTACTCAAGTAGTCATTTTTGCGAAAAGTAGTCTCTAGGTACCACCACCGATCGTCCTTTTTGAAAGACAAATTTTTACAAATACTTCGCAATCAGATCATTGTAAGTGAGCGATTCTGAATTTAGTTTTTCTTCTTTTGCTTTCTCTTTTTGATTATTAACGGGTCTTTTTTGTGATTTATTTTTTGCTTTTTTTCGCCGACTATTTGCCCATTTTCCTCTTTGTTGTGCCTTTACTTCTTTGTATTTTTCAGAATTTTCGAGATCAAAAATATCGACGTCCATCGTTTCTGCAAAACTAGTTGAATAAATTAAAAGTTCATCCAAACGGTTTAAAAGTGCCCGCATTTGGATATTTTCTTTTGTCTTTAATCGATACAATTCCAAAATAATATAGCGAATTAAGGCACTATCCGTTGCCGAATCTTCCACTGCTAACAGTTCTTTTAATTCTTCTAATGCTTCTCTATGTTCAGGATCAATATAAATTTGCAGCCGTTCCTTTGTCATTTGTTTTCACTTCTTTCAGTCTGTTTATTTTTTTAGTCGTATATTTTGCTACTTCTTAAGTATAATAAATATAAGCAATTAAAATATTCAGAAACAACGGTGCACATAATGTTAGTGGGTTTTGGTTGTGCTAAATACTTTAAATAAATCTTCATATTGTATTATCCCCCTCTATTTGTAACAACCGTCATGCATTTTACGAGCTTTATCTAAATGATCAATAGGATTTATCTTATTTATTCCCTAGTCCATATTGTTTTCCATATGATATTCTAGATAGTCTAAATTATTAGTATAGTGAAGTTTATTCTCTTCTTTACTTCTATTTAACGCCTCACCTATTGTATTAATAAATCTCGATCTTGGTTAACAAGATCATTTTTTAGAACCAAATATATATCCTGATTTCAATCACTGACAACACATAGATTCTTCTTCTCTAACGAATCTATTATAAATTGAGATAGTTCATAATCGCTAGATATTAATTTATCCACTGTCAAATTTGCTGGATTAGATACTAGTATTATAAATGTATTTTAAAGAAAACAAGTGTCTTCTTCATAACTATTACATCTCCTCCATCCTCAAAAATTTATACCAAAAAATAAGAAAACAAATGCAATATAAAGGAGGATTCCCCCTCCCAAAACAATAAAAAAGTAGAAAACATATTTAGTCGTTTTGCTAATATCATTCGCATTTCTTATCTTAATACTAATAAAAATATAAAACCCTATGAGTATTAAAATGGTAGCATTTTGATCAACAATTTTTATCCTTCCTTTGAGAAAATCATTTTGGAACTTTTTTTATGTTAACCGATATTATAATTTAAATTTTAATGATTATTCATACACATTATATTCGTCAAGTAAATCGCTATAATTAAAAACTAAGAGATATACTGTAACAACTATACATAAAATAGTAATACATTTTGAAAATGGATCAACTTCAACGTTAAAGACACTTTTAATTATGTTAGATAAATTAATCGCCAGAGTAACTCACATGGTTTCTTGAAAACTAAAAATGCGGCCGCAATCCTTTAAGAATTTACTATAGATCTACTCTGAAAAATAAAATAAATTCATTAAATTGAATTAAAACGTTTCTAAATAACACAATTTATTACACTTAAATCTTTTGATAAAGGTCTACATAAAGATTTACACCATTTTTCTGACAAAAATACTACCTGTCCAAATAATACTCATATTCCACCTGTAAACATTTTAAAAACATAAGAGAAAGCCTAGTATTCTTTACTCAGCTTTTATAGATACATATATCTATACCTTCAATTCCTTCTTCCAACATTCATAAGACTCAACAGTTGCACTTTTTTTCATTCTCCTACAAATTCCACTAAACAATGACCACTTATAATCATCAAGAATGGCAGTACCTACTCCCCCTAATCCTAAGAAAAACAGTAAAAGTAAATATAAAAATAACATCATATTCGTCCATAACGATAAAAGAGTCAACAAAAGAGAAACTAAGCCTACTGTAACAAATGAAAAGAACAGAATACCATAATAAATCTTCAAAAGAACAGACCATTCTTTGATTCTATTAAGAGCAGATACCTCCTCCTCAATCATTAATCAATCCACCTGTTCCTTCTTCTTTTTAGGATCAATACTCTTTAAAAATCTCTCCTCCAACACCAATAAATGACGATAAACATCATCCATTGACCAGCCTGAAGAAAGACTAAGACAATACAAAAAATCACAAGGTAACGTCTTTACTTTGCGGTTTCTTGTTACCCAGCTTGCTACTGTACTCTGCTTATATCCATGTAACTCACAAAATTGCTCTACTGTAAGACCTAACCGCGAAATAATAAACACATTGATCGGGTAGGGATATACAAAGGTATTGATACTCATAGTCAGAAAAACCTCCCACCATATTATTACGTTTGCAATAATAGTACTACTCTTTCTTAAGACCAGCAAGCAAGGCGGAAGAAAAAGAAGGAACGTATCATAGATATAATGTAATAGGCAATTTGCACCTTTTAATTTCAACCTGTATCGATCATGAACAAATCTGTTTGCACGCCGATCTTATTGGGTTCTATCAAGCGTTTCAGTGCTGTCTGGATAAACGTGTATTCTTTTCCAAAAGCTTCTGAGATCGCAGCGAAATAAGCCCCCTGGCTTTCTTTTTTTAGCCGGATAACGGAGCGCATCAATCCATGTATCGAAGCTAGCATAATACCTCCATTACGACCAGCACGAACACGAATATGAATTTTGTTCTCTTCTTTTAACTGCTTCAGTACTTTGTCCAGGGAACGTTTTGGGATCTTTAAACGTTCAGTTAACTCTTTTTTTGTAGAAATAATGTATGGTTGTTCTTCATAGGATTGCTCATTCAAATAGGACAGTAGATCTTCTGCCCATTCATGACTATGTGAATACTTGCGAATAGCTCTTTCTTTCTTGAATTTCCACCAACCTCGTTTTTTGTTGAATAGTTGCTCTTCAGAAAGATTGGCATCGACCCACTCTTGGCATAATAGGACAATTTTTTCTCTGTGCGCTGCTTGATATTTTCCGGAGTAAGCGGAACGAATGATTCTGGTTAATTCTCGATCAGATAAAGGGTTAGCCAAGCGGTCATTGAATTCTAACATCGTCAATTCACATGCTTCTACTTCGTATCCTGACGAAAAGTATGCCAAAGACAAGGTGAATATGACATTATTTCGACCATATACGCCCTTTTCACCTTGTATTTTTTGACTTTTTAGCAACAGCTGGAACCAGGGTTCATCGACTTGACGAAATTCTTGAGTAGATGGTAATACAAAAACGTTTTTGATCTCCGCTTTTTTGTCCGCATCTTCTCTCATTGACCAGTCGATCCATTCTTCAAAACTATAACGATACTGTGGTTCAAAGAATAAAACATTCTCTTCAGAAGGCATACGTGTGATCCCAAAATGATTGGCATTTACATCAACTGGAAACCGATAATCATTTGAAAATTTGTTTCTTAGATTTTTTGAGATCATTTTGGCCACATTGATCACTTTAAAATTTGATTTCTTCGTCACGTATGCAGGCTTGTCTAGTACATAGAAAGCTTGAAATCCATGCGGTGTACGTAGAATCATTGTCGGCATAAAGCCGATCTCGTGACTGGCCAAGATAATTTCTCCATAGTCAAAGTTTGGATCCAATGTGTCAAAATCAACAAAGAAAGTATTGATTTGACGCAAATTGTCCTCAGAATGACCTTTTGTAAACATTCTGGCTTCATCAGCATACGTTCCATAGCGAAATACATTTGGTGTCCAATGAGTGAATCGATTATTGTTTTCGATCACCCCTTCTTCTGAAGTGATCACTAGTCCAATCCCCTCGATCATGTGTTCCTTTGAGCGGTACGCAAAAATAGCCCCCTTCCCCGACTGATCACTAAAAGAGACCGGTTTTAGGTGGCTGTTTTTATATTTGAATTTACGGATACCATTTTGTAATACCGTCGAATATACGACATCCAAAGAAGCTGCCATGACTTTATTCCTTCCCAAACTAAAAGAGAACACAAATAATCTTAAAGATTTGTGTTCTCCCAATAGCTTAGAAGTCTTAAATGAATGACAAAATAAGCGTGTATATATTGAGTTGCTCGTCAAAAAATGGTAGAATAAGTCTGTAAGTTCGGATTGTCAGTCCGAAAAACTTATCAAAATTACATAAGTGGTTGTCAGCCACTTACATAACTTCTGAGACGAGCGAGAACACATAGGCTTTTTATGTGATTCAGATAGAATAGTGAGGCCAATTTCACTTTTTTATCCGTCTCTTTTTTTTTATGTAATTTTCTTTTAAAGTGTAAACTTTTTTTTAATGCTGTAAACCTTTTTTTTATACTACAAAGTTACCCTATTTTTAAACATTTGTAAAGATTATCAAGTGATTTGATTATAAATTATATTTTATAAAATATAATTTATAAAATATAATTGACAACATATTTCTTTCTGGTATAATGTTCTTAGACAGATATATATATTATATTTTGCAATTTATATTTTATATTTTATAAACGGGAGGTTTGTTTAATGGAATTATCGCAAGAAAACTTGAAAATTGTTTTTGAATATAGAAATGTCGTCAGAAGACCATTAACTATTACTGTAGCAAATTCCAAGGGTGGAGTAGGTAAAACTACTATTATAAGATACTTGAGCTATGTACTTGCTAATATGGGATTTAAAGTGTTGGTAGTGGATGCCGATCCGCAATCAAATACTACAAAGACAATGTTGTTGACTAAAAATTATCACTCTAAAGACGATGACATTTTCATTATTGAAAAAACTATGCTAGCTGGAATCGTTGAACGAGATTTAAAACAATTAGTTCTTCCAATAATTGAAAACTTGGATTGCATTCCATCACATATAGATTTTAAAAACTTTCCAAAATATTTAACTAAGCTTTATGGGGACGCTATAGAAGGAATAGACGCTGATTATATCGAGGTCGAAAAAAACAGAATTTCAGTCTTGAAAGATTTACTTGAACCAGTCAAGCCGGATTACGATTTTGTTCTCATCGATACCCCACCTACTATGTCTGATTTCACTAGGAATGCTGCTTACGCTTCTGACTATATTATTATGGCTTTTCAAACACAATCCGACAGCTTAGATGGCGTTGAAGATTATATATCAGAAGAAGTCACTCCTCTTGTTGAAAAATTTGATTGTAAAACTGAAATAGTTGGAATACTTCCAAATCAGTTGAGTAAAGGTAGTATAGATCGCCAAGTTGTCAACGATGCTATCGAAAAGTTTGGTGATCAAAACCTTTTTGATAATATTTTACCCCATGTTAAGCGAGTGCAAACAACACCGAGGACAGGTTTAAATACTGACACTTATTGGGACAAACTTGCTTACGAAGAAGTTTTTGTACCTTTAGCAAAAGATTTCATTCATAGAATAAAATTATTCGAAGGAGAAAACTAACATGACAGATAATGCAAAACCAGGTTTCTTTTCAAAGCAAAAACCTGATAATTCTTATAAAGAGATCCCTAAACCGAAATCAGCATTTACTTCTGACAACACAGATTTACTAGAAAATATTCACCCTGAAGAAGACGTATTAAAGATAAACAACAAGTCGCTTGGTATACCAGCCATAGTCTGGTGCGAATTTACTGCTTTGCTTGATACTACTGATAATGATTATACCTATGAACTACTCGAAGAATTAATTCACGAAAGAACTGCACGTTTCGATCACAATCAAAAAACAACCTACAACCGAATATTAGAGCGTAAGAAAGATCAGGAAAGAGAACGGATATATAAGAAAGAAAAAAGGAAGAAGATTTAGATCTTCTTTTTTTTATTTACAAATTATATTTTATAAAATGCAATTTATAAAATATAATTTGTAAAATACAATTTTGCCTTTATAATCAATTAATTAAACACTATAATAGATTTTTGAAAATTTTATTTTATAATTTATATTCTATATTTTATAATTTATAAATATAATCAGTAAACACTAAATCATAAAATTTCACTTATGAAAGAGTTTAATAAATCTAATATACTAAATATATTGAATATATTTAGTATATAGAAGTTTAATTATCTTGACTAAAAAAAAAGCGAATGTGTGTTCTAATGTGTATATAAAACGTATCTTTTTTTTAGAAAAGGGGATTTATCATGGTTATGCAATTTGGCGTAAATCCAAGGTTTGACTATACTAAAGAACCTTCCCGAGATATTCTTTGTATCGACTGTAAGTCATTTTATGCATCCGTAGAATGCGTAGAAAGAGGACTAAATCCTTTAAAGACAAAGTTAGTGGTCATGTCCTATCCTTCAGACGATCCTTCTCAGCGAGGAAGTGGGTTGATTCTGGCATCGAGTCCGGCCGCAAAAAAAGCCTATGGAATTTCTAATGTCAGTCGATCACGGGATCTTCCTTTTCCGTATCCGGAAGACCTCGTGATCGCACCACCGAGAACGACACTGTATATGAGAAAGAATATAGAGATTAACAATATTTACAAGAAATACGCTGACGAACAAAATCATGCAGTATACAGCATAGATGAGAGGTTTGTGGACGTCACAGACTCATTAAAACTGTTCAGTGCAAAGGACGCAAGAGAGCTGGCGAGAATCATTCAAACTGACGTTTATCGGCAAACTGGAATTTTCACAACGATTGGGATTGGTGACAATCCGCTCTTGGCCAAGTTCGCACTAGACCTCGAAAGTAAAAAAAATTCAGATATGAAAGCAGAATGGCGTTATGAAGACGTACAGCAAAAGCTTTGGTCTGTAGAAAACATTACAGACGTGTGGGGTATAGGACGTCGGACAGCAATCAGACTGAACCGAATGGGCATATTTACTATGCATGACCTGGCACACGCAAATTACTATCAGCTGAAGCAAAATTTTGGTGTCTTAGGTACTCAACTGTATGCACACAGCTGGGGCATCGATCGATCATTCTTAGGTCAGAAATACAAAGTAAAATCTAAGTCGATAGGGAACAGTCAGGTCTTAAATCGGGACTATACACGTCGAAAAGAAATAGAAATTGTAATCAAAGAAATGGCCGACCAAGTAGCAACTAGGTTACGCCGTACAGGAGCGAAAGCTGAGGTAATTTCTTTATGGATCGGCTTTTCAATGGGTTATGTCGATCGATCAGTAAGTCGAGGGTTTCACCAGCAAATGAAGGTACCAGCAACCAATAGAAGCAAACAAATAGCAAACTACTTACTACAGATATTTGATCGTCATTACAAATACCAGGACATTCGAAATGTGGGAGTTAACTGTTCAAAGCTCGTCTATTCTAATGCTTTGCAGCTTGATCTCTTTGAAGATCCGGACGAGCAAGTAAAAGACTTAAAAATCGATTATGTGGTAGATACTATACGCAAAAAATTCGGGTTTAAATCGATCGTTCATGCAAATAGCATAATGGAAGGTGGACGTGCGATCGCTCGCAGCAGTCTTGTCGGAGGACATGCAGGTGGTATGTCTGGACTTGAAGGTGCTGAAAGTCATGGTAAAGCGTACTAAGAAAACATTTACGGACTATAATCAATACAGAGACCGGCCATTTGGACTGAAGTGGGCAACGGCTTACGCCATGGATGATTTGATGAAAGGCGTTTTAGAAAATGAAGCCTGGGCTACGAAAGAAGTTGTTGGTTTGGAGTTAATGAATCGTGAGGAGATCGACACAATACTTTCAGAGTCTTTTCTTTATCATAAACCTATAACGCTGCAGTTAAACACTAAAGACTAATTTGGGCGATTTTTGGATCCTGTAGAAGGACAATTTCTAGGTGAAGCATATGAAGACTATTTTATATTGAATGAACAAGCGACCTATTGGACAGACGTTCGGCACGTATCTATAAAAAAGGAGGAAAAATGGTTCAAAGTTGACTATTTTCAGGACGGAAAATCTTCTCGCAACAAACAAAAGAAAAAAGAGAGTAAAATAGAAAAAGATATTGAGTTAATCAAAAATGAGTATTATCAGGACTTTGCAGACGACGATTGAAGATCATTGTCCATCATTTGACTTTTAAATTGCCTTAGAATGGCTCTCTGACACACGTTTTTTAAACAGATCAGAAAAGGAGAGGGAGAATATGTGTGGAAGATATTTTTTTGATTTATCTTCAGATGAACTAAAAAGCTACTATGATCACGTTGTTTAAAATGCTACAGGTAACCATATTCGTGTTGGTTTTAATGAAATATTTCCAACTAATTATATAGTAACACTAGGACTTAATCAGGACTCAAGGGTAGTATCAGGAATCACTCATTGGGGTTTCCAAGGATTTAAACCAGGTCAACTTATGATAAATGCACGCTCAGAAACAGTGGAAGAAAAGAAGACTTTTTCTAAAGCCTTCAGAGAAACTCGCTGCGTCATACCAGTTTCTGGATTCTATGAGTGGGATTCCGAAAAACGAAAACTACTGTTTACTGCAGGGGATAATGACGTTTTTTATTTGGGAGGATTTTATCGTGTGCATAAAACAGGTGCGGGTTTTGAAACAGAATCGATTATTATGACGACAAAACCTAATAATTCAGTAGCCCCGATACATGATCGTATGCCGCTTATTATTCAAAGAGATCGTATAAAAGATTGGATCAAAGATTTGGATTTCGCACGTAACTATCTTATAGCTGATATGCCAGAATTAACTCGTACTGAAGTAGCAAAATAAAAAGAGCGGATCTTTTATAGATTCGCTCTTTTGTTATTGTTTTGTTTAACTTTACTCAGGATCATTTCAAACGTTTCAAACGTATCGATATCGAGCTGACACAACCAAAGTAAGTACTTCTTTTCCTTAAACGTCCAGTCGATAGTAGGGTAGGAGGATATCAAATTGTTATATCTTGATTTTTGTTCCGTTGAAGCTAATTGCCAGCGTTTTTCAAAAATTTTTTCTTCGTCCACTTAAAAACCTCCCAGCTAAAGTACGAATATCTCAATTTGAAACTAATTACTGACTCACACATCATCATGTTGAGAAAGCAAATTGCCATCTTCTATTACAAAAAATCTTCTACCATCTTTGGCTTGAGATTTTCTTTTTATATGACCAGTAATAGAAGATCTGCATAGCTTTTCATACTTCATACATTCAGTTACAGACGAATACATTCGGACATTATCAGCATAATCAGTTACTTTTACGCCTTTTGTGTTAGAAAAATTGCGACGAGAACGCTCTTTACACGCAATTTCCTTCCCAATTTTTTGGACACTTTCTACGATTTCTGGCTGGCTCATCCATTCTTCAGTAGCAGTTAAATACAATAATTTATAGAACATTTTTTTGTCTTTCAAAACTAATTTATCACCGCCATAATAGAGTCTAGTTAAAAATATTTTTTATTTAAGATATACATTTGTAGTAAAATTATTTAGTATTATATATATATAATACCATCATACCCAAGTGAAATATCCCCATTGCCATCAATAAATTTTTTAAATCGCCTATGATTTTCAAGATTTGTAATTTTGGCCGATAATCCGGAAATTGATTTTAATTTTTTTTCAATTTTCTGTTTATCAACTTCTTTACTTATTTTATTATCCTTAAATTTATTAGATTTGCTAGTTTCCATTTTTGATAGACTGTTATCTTTCAAAAATAATAACTCCTCTTCATCAAATAGCCATTTATTCTCAGGAGAATTACACTCGGAAAATACATTATGATAATCTTCAAGTATTGAAAATATTTTCGCTTCAATACCAAACTTTCCTACCTCGCTATTTAATACTACAAATTCCAATTGATCAATTTTAATTTTTTCTTTGCCCAAAGAATTATTTGATTTGCTGACTAAATAGTTGTAAATATTTTTATAATAATTGAAAATATTTAAGTTTTCATTCATATAAATTTCTTTTTTGCCATTCTTTTCATCCGGATCTATATTGCTTATTATATATTCATTGTTTTCAAAAGAAGTAGCTACAACGTGTCTTTTAAAGTCATTGTAAGGTTGTATATTACCATTATCAAGTTCATACCATACTTTTTTAACACTTTGAGTTTGCTTTTTACCTTTAATTACTATAGAATTATCAACTCTTTTATTATGTGTCGCTTTGGCTTCTATGATATATGCATTCCCATCATGATCAATTCCAAAAAAATCAGGATGTAACTGACTTTTGTATTCCTTGATTCTTGGATCCTTTAAATGATGCAAGTAAGCAATCTTAAAAACCTTATCCGCTACGCATTTTGCTGATATCATACCTATTAAAAATCCAATACTCGTTTTGACTGTTGTTTCAGCGTTCTTATATGAGTCACCAGCAACAAATTTATTATTTGAGTCGATAAAAACCATATCCACTAAACTTTTATAAAATATTTTTCCTTCTTCAGTTACGGAGAAATTAGAAAATTCTCCTACCAGTATTGCATATTTTATGAGATCTTTTCTTTTCACTTTTAAATCACTTGGAACAAACGTCTTACGGATGTAGCCATCTACTGTATCGAAAGTTCTTAATTCAACATCCCTAATCATTTTTTATCACCTATATCCTTTCCTTGGTTCATTATATGCTACAATTTTCTCCATATCTTTTGAAAAGTAAAACTTGATACTACTTGGATTTTCTTCGTAATTAATTATCTTCAAGTCCTTAAAAATGCCCGACCCTTGCAAAATTTTCTTGCAACATGATCCGTTAGAAGTATATTCAATATAGTAATAAAGTAAAATTTCTTCTATCAAAAACATATCCGCCCTTAAAGTATTAACAAAGAAGTGGAATTTTTCTTTTTTCAAATTGCTAGTCTCTAGAAATTGAATGATAGTTGTTACTATTTTATAGTATTGGCCTACAGAATTGAACTTCTTCTTAAATGCTGCTTCCACTGCTGATTTTCTTTTTTGTTCATCAAGAATGTTGATTTTCTTCAATTTAACAGCTAAAAGAGAACCATAAAAATCACTATATGCAGGTTTATTTTTATTATAAGCGCCACTAGCACTTTCAAGATAACCATAGCATTCGATAACATCTTTTACTGAGTAAAAATCAATTGTAGATTTATTTTCGGCATATTCTTTAGCTTTTTTAATTTTATCAATATAGTTTTTTTCTCTCTGGAATTTTTCAAAGCTATCCATATACTTAAAATCCCATTCGGTATTATCAAACACAAGAGCATCCTTGTAGTATCTAAATTGATCTTGAATTTCCTTGGAATCTAAGTCGTTAATGATTCTTTCCATTTTCTCTTCTAATATTTCAATCAAATCTGTACTAAATTCATTAACTAATTTTATGTTTTCTGGTTTTCGAGCTATTTCTACAGCTGTATTCTGAAGTTGATAAATTAATTGATTATATATTTCTTCTTTCAACCCCTGAAAGGCTGCCATTTTCATAAGATCCAATTTTCTATTTTCTAACAACGAATATAGATAATAAAAAGTACTATCATTATTTTCTTCTTTTCGGTTTTGTCTTTCTTCTCGTATCTGTATTCTTACAATGGCCAGAGCTATGATACCACTAAAGATCGATCCAAGGAATCCTCCCCAAAAACCGAGAAAACCATCGGCACTACTGCTCTTACTTGAATCAATAATTGTAAATAGCGTATACATTTGTATAGCCAAAAATTTTAAAAAAATAACGAGACCCCAAAAAATTAAAATGAAGAATAGGGTTTTAAAGATTCTGTTTTTCCAAACCTTCCTAATTATTTTAACCATTATAAGAGTCCTTCTTCCTTGGTTTGTTTTTTTTTCTTTTTAATGTAGGTAATGAAAGATTGGTTTTTCTTACAACCTCTTTCATACTATGTGTCTTCATCAACTCTATTTTCCTCCAATAGAATTTCAAAAATTAAAAAAGACTATATCAGATGATATAGCCATATTCTTTATAGATCTTTTAGTATCCCATATTGCGGGTAACATCGTTAGATGTTACGCCAATAGCATCTACAAGTTTTATCCATCCAGGAATTTTTCTTTTAGCTCCACCTGTAGTACTCATTATGTCTTTCTTGTCCATTTATTGAAATATTTCTTCGATTTCTTTCATAAAAATTCCTCCGATATTATACATATTAATTGTATTCTATTCACTAAAAGAATTTTACGCTCTCAAAACCAGCTTGAATCAACAGCACCTTGTAAAGTAAGTGGTCCATTTTTTGTTTCTAAGTTAAAATCCTTCGAACCTAATCCTGTAAATTCTTTAAACTTCTCTTCAAACACTACAGGATCATTGTAAGGGTCATCATGTTTTTCCAATGTCAAAATATAATGTTTATCCTTCGGATTACTCCAGATTCCAAAACTGTTTAAAGAAGACAAATCCAAGCTTGAAATATCAGAAGATAAAACTATTTTATACTGTCGTCTATACATAACATCATTCAACTTCATCAAATACCTCCTTTTACTAATAATTTTTATAAAATTTATTTTACGGCAATGTTCAAGCAAAATCCAGTAATAAATTAATTAGTTATTTTTTTATTTGAACGCGTCATTCTACTTTAATTATACGCCTTAATAAATAGACCAATCGCTCGAATTCAGTTTATTGTCATGCTAGTAGTTTTAAAATTACGTTAAAAAACTTGTCATAAAATTTGTCTATGTGGAGAAATTTCCTTCATATCAAAGTTTACTGCATTCTGTTTCATCGAAAGTAATTTTTATGGATAAATACAGAAATGTTAAAGCAGAATTGATTCTTTAAAAAGCAAAACGTGCGGTATTCTATTCTTTATAGTATGATACCTCTTTAACTATGTATTGGTTAGAGAATCATATTTGTAGAAAACAAGATCAAAAACTTTTAAGTTTTTGACCCCTTTTTTAATTCCTCATTTCATAGATCTTTCAGCAGCTCAATTATTTAGGTCTGAAAGTTTCTTCTTTTAGAGTATATTCAGTTGAAACTTCTTTTGATTTGAATAAAAGAAAAATACAGATACGATCATGTTTATTAGCCAAAACAAGTAAATGTTACGCAAACAATAAACTCTATAATAGGATTGGACATTTTTTTACCCTCCTTTCATTTTTGTAAGTTGTAACTATAATTAAACATGCGTATAGTTACACTATACAACTATTGTATTATAGTGGGAGGAGATTAAATTTGAGAAAAGCAGTTAGAGTATTTTTAGCAGTATTATTGCCGTGGTCGATTATTGTTGGAACAGGTGAATCAGTTGTAGCCGCAACAGATCAAAAAATAGTTAGTCAAGAAAGTTCAAATCAAGTAGATGAAACGTTACCTGACCCCATTGACGAAAACCTAAATGAAGAAGCATTAACTGCTTTTGTCTCGGAACAAATTGATGATGGAACTGAAATAGAGTTTACAGAAGAAGGCGTTTATATCAATGGGAATTTCTATACTCCTGAGGAATTTGACCATTTACTAGAAAGTATAGAGGAACCTACTGATTTAAGCATAGGTATTTTAGCTGATTCTACTTCAAATAGTGGACAAAGCAGAGCATTTTTTATTCCAGCTGTAGGATGGGCTTCAGTTTGGGTATATGGGGTTCCAGGAGTTGGTCAAATTGCTGTCGTAGCAACAGCTGCTGTAGGTGTGACTGTTGGAACATACATTTTAGGAAAAGCCATTATAAAAAGTGGACATTGGGCTTATAATAAAATTCGAAGTCATGTAAATTCGAAACCTAGGCCAAAAACGAAAAAAAAAGTACAATACAATTATAGTAAATCAGTAACTAAGCAAGAATACACTAGCTACACATATGGCATTCCTAAGAGCCTTTTAGACGGAACCGGTCGTGTGAAATTAAAAAATATGAATCAAAAAGTTCATCGTAAGGGGGCACCTCCTGCTTGGAGAGATCCAAAAACTGGCTATACTAAAGAAAAAGATATGTCAGGCCATGCGGGGAAAGAATGGAAAATCAGAGATAAATCAGGGAAAAGAAAAGCTTCAACAGATGGAAATGGAAAGATTATATCAAAATAGCCTTCATATCTTTAAAGAGGTTGAGAGGAGAACTTTTATGAATCCCAATATAAGGAGCATATTTTTGTCTTCATATAATACTTACAAGCTGAAAGGTAATCTAAGATTTGAACTGGCACCTGAATCAGAAGAGAACTTTCAGAAGAGAATCGAAGCAGCAAAGAATCGGGCTAAAGCATTGCTTAATGAGGTGTTTTCTGACGAGAAAGAACTACAAATAATTATTCCAGCTTCTAAATTCTCAAGAGCTGGCTTGATACGTAAGTACCTCTACAAAGCCAACTATCAAATCGTCGATAGTTTTACTACTTCTGCTTTTGATTCATATTATGAAAATCAAGCGACTATTTTAGTCATCAATACACAGAGAAACAATGTAAGAACTGCAAAAATTATTGATGGCTTGTGCTACAGAGATTTCAATGAAGTTGGAAAATTGAGAGTAAATGACAATCTATTTCTATATAATTCAAAGACAAATACTATTGTTAATATCTATGACGATAGGGGATGTGACATTTGGTCTAATAATATTCAAAGTCAAAAAAAACTGTATGATAGATTTAATGATTGGATTTTAGAGTATGACAAAAATGAAATAGATTTATTTTACAGTAATATTGACGGTATCTAAGAGAGACAAACGATAGAAAACTTATAGTACTATAGCACAAAGGCACTCCCCAACCACAACGGAAGGGAGCGCCTTTTTTATGCTAGTTGTGACTGCTAGCATGTGAGTTGGATACCAACTTGCTTAGTTGTCGTCTTTGTCTTTCTCACTCAACTGTTGTAAATTTAAAGTGTACCCTAAATACACATTGATATTATGTTGAAAAATCTAGCGTTCTGACGTATGATTAGGGTGTATTTTAAATGCTTAAGAAAAGTAGGAAATAAATTTGAAAATTGCTTATATTCGAGTTTCATCCATCGATCAAAATGAACAACGCCAAATTGAAGAAATGGAAAAGTTTGGCGCTGAAAAAATTTTTATAGAAAAGCAATCTGGAGCAACTATCAGTCATCGGCCAATTTTTCAGGAAGCTTTAGATTTTGTCAGAGAGCAAGATATTTTTATTGTAGAAGCCATTGATCGACTTGGACGAAATTATGACGAAATTATCGATTCAGTTAATTATCTAAAGAAGAAGAATGTGCGACTTATTATCACCAGTTTACCAATCATGGCTGAAGCAATCGGAAATCCTCTCCTGGATAAATTCATCAAAGACTTAATCATTCAAATCTTAGCCATGATTGCCGAACAAGAGCGTACTGAATCTAAACGACGCCAGGCACAAGGAATTAAGATTGCTAAAGCAAACGGCGTCTATAAAGGTCGTCCTAAGTTATACAGTGCAGAAACAAAAGATCCTCAGCGACGCCTTGTTTATAAAAGCATCGTTCAGGATCTGGAGAATGGAGTTGCTATCTCAAAGATTGCAAAAGACTATAATGTGACTAGGCAAACAGTTTACCGAATAAAAAAAGAAATGGATCAACTAATTGTATGATTTCTTTTTTAAATCACGTAATTATGAATAGCTTTGTTATCAAGATAGCCAATCAAGTAAAATTCATCTAGCTAAGTTGATTATATTTATGATAACGAGAAATTAGTTGACATAAATATAATCAACACAATAATCATGCTGATTTAAAGCTATTTATCACCGATAACTTTGTATAATGTATCTTATGTAAACTAAAATATCGCTAAAAAACAAACCTATTAAGAATAAGTTTGTTTTTACATTGAATGCATAGCCTTATATTAAAAATAGACTCTCTTCACCTTTAAGACATTCTTTTTACAATATTGAATTGTTCTTTTCTATCTCTTTTTTCTTTAGCAATCTCTATATATTTTTTGATGTTACTTTTAAAATCGTCAAAATGCACTAAAGAAATATATGAGTCGTAATCACCATCAAACAAGTTACTACATTTATTACACTTATAGGACTCTTTAACATTCATCATATTCTTTCTGACCAAATTATCAAAATTTAAAATTGTATTACTCGTTCTCTCTTTATTACACACAGAACAAGTATGAATGCTCTTTTCTTTGACTAAATGCTTACTTTCTTCTGTATAAAGAGCTATAACACCATTTGTTCGATTCGATTGTCGATCCTCTAGTGAGTATCGAAGTTCATCATACAACCAATCATCATACACGCCAAAAATATCCTTCTTGTAATTAACAGCTTCTGGAGTAAGAATAACAATTGTAATCGAGGTATTTTTAAGCTTGTCATATAAATATTTTTGAATAGTATCTTCTGACATATGTGTTCTATCAACATCTTCAGATCTATTAAAAACTTCTCTTGAATTAGAAAACAATTCAACTAATTCATCTTTTAATTCTATACCATCCTTAAATCTAAAAGAAATAAAAACATTTGAAGCCATTATTACACTCCTTTTTGTTGAATATTCTCAATAATTTTCATTGTTGTTTCACTTATTTTTTGGTCATCTTCTTTTTCAAGAATATCCCAAAATCCATCCAAATAAGGATAATTATCTTGTTCAGCTTTCATATCATCAAATATAGATTTGGCAGCATACCCAGTAGCTCCCACTGGAATTATAAACTTATTCAGCTTTTTAGCTATTTTATATTCTTCAATCATTCCATTAGCATCTTTTACGAGCTTATCTTCAATTTTATTTCCAAAAATGAAAATACATATTCCCGCTTCTGAAATCATATTTACGCGAAGTTTTGTCCATCTTTCCTTTAAATTATTAGGATTGACATCATATTGTGGAAACGGATGCAAACTTAAATGCTCTGACGTATGCTTAAATTTACTTGTGTAAATTTCATCTAAGGCTCCGTTAATTATGTTTGAACCTATCCCTAACCCAAATCCAGATATAATTTTATTATTTTTCTTCACTAAATTGTTAGACAAAAGATAGCTAAACTTATTAACCTTCTCCATATCCCAAGTATTTTCATAGCTAGAAATACTGCCAGAGATAAATATATTTCTACTCAAATATGCTTTCTTTATCTGTAACAATATATCTGAAATTTCCTTATAAGAATCTAAAAGAATTGTTTCTATACCATATCTTTTCAAATCTTCAATTCTTAATTCTTGTTTGCGGGAGTCATTTTTAAATTCGTCATCATCATCATATTTTTCTTTTGTTATCTTCTCTAAAAAACAATAATGTTCCCTAGTTTCATTTCCCAATAAAACTCTTATTCTACTTAAAATATTATCCAAATTGGGGTCTTCAAAACTAAAACCTATAAATAAAAAAGTCTTTGTAACTAAATCTCCTCTTAATGCTGTAGTAAATAAACTATGAGTATCATTATATAATTCATAATCATCTTTAGATAAAACAATTTCATCGGGATTTGATACATCTCCATGCATTTTATAAATTACTACATCTCTATCATATACATTGGTAGTTAAATTTTTGTCAGTAACTTTTACATCTACTTTCTTATTTTGCTTCTCAAGATTCTTTTCTAGTAACTTATCATAATTAGTTGTCCAATAGGTCTGTACAGGTAATTGAGTTAATAAATCAATAGTTTCTGTACTTTCCTCATGACTAATAAACTTATTAATAATTGTTTGACTGACACCATTTCTTCTTCTCTTATAATTTATATAATATTGAATCACTCTAGTTAGATCATATTCTTTGTCAATATCTAAACCCATTTCATCAGCAAACGGAGCCACGAGTCCTTTCCAATCTACATATCCTGCGCCTACTGATATTCCAGCACCTGCAAAAACAGCAGCATACCCTTCTTGAATAGCCTTAGCATAATTTTTTATAAAATACTGCTTATTCATTTTTTCCTCCATGTAAAATTATCTAATATAATTATATTCTAACTATGATTATATCATGATTCAAAAATAATAATATCTCTCAATGGAATTAATTATCAACAACCTCTAAAAATCATAAATGGATAAATAATAGCTCTAGAGCTAATTTAATAAGAAGCATGCTAATTAAGATTTGTATATAATTAATAATTAATTCCAAAAATACAATTTTGATGCATGAGATCTAAAATATTTCTTTCATCAATAGTATAATGGCTATTATAATAAGTAGATAGAAGTTCATTAAACTGAACAAATAAATTTTCTGGTATTGAAAGCAATCCCAAACCTTGGCTAAACATAATCTTATTTGCAGTTAATAATGCAGTTCTCTTATTACCGTCCCAAAATATTTGATTTTTCGAAATGAATAGAAACAGTCGCAGTGCTTTTTCCGTTTCCGATATATTTTGATTCATTATCTCGTCATATTGATTCTTTACCTCATCTTCAGTTAACATTGGCGGCACATATCTACCTTGAATTGTCGATACTTCTACTCCACCGGTTCGTATTTCACCTGGAAAAAGGGCATCCTCAGCAGCAATTATCCGATTAATCCGCTTACTTGTTTCTATCAGGGGCTCCTGTATGTCATTTAAAAGCATTTCAAAGCCTCTTTTTAAGTTAACGACGGTCAGGACATCATCTACAGCCACATTGTTGGCCCGATTATACTTAATAATCTCTTCTGTTTGTAATAGTGTTGTATTCAACCCTTCAAATTTTCCCGCATTATACACCAGTTCCACAATGTTTTTCTTCAATAAATACACAGACTCTTTGCGAGATAAGTGGTATTTATCAGGAAAGTTGTGTTGCTTTTCTTCGTTCATTTTCTCACCTCTTGAATTTTTCCTTCTATTATATAGGGCATTATTCTGTCATAGATCCAAACTCTTTACTGCGGTATCCTTATCTTCCTGGGTGATTCCAATATAGCGTAAGGTCTCCCGTTGCGAAGAATGGTTAAGCAGCGACTGAATAATCTCTGTTTTGGTTCCTTGCTTGTACAAAAAATAGCCAAAGGTTTTGCGCATCGAATGGGGACCAATTTCTTTTAACCCAACCGCCGTTCCTGCTTCATGGATGATCCGCCAAAGGCTTTGTCGGGTCAACGGCGTATCTGATCCTTTTCGACTTGGAAACAAATATTTGCTGAAATCATGTACTTGCAGCTGCTCAGAAAACTCCGATTGAACATAATCGAGAATCACTTTTCGTAATTTGTTCGAAATGAAGACCGAATTGTGTTTGGCCGTTTTTTGCTCCTTCATGGCCAGACGTTCTTTGACAATCACCCGTCCACGAGAAATTTCTAGTACATCACTTAATTTTAACTGTCTTAAATCGGAGATTCGATAGGCTGTATTGATCCCGATCGAAAAAAGCACCAAATTCCGTTGCCCATATTTTCCGGAAGCCAAAATTGCCTTCATGGCATCGATCTTTTTTTTGTCGCGAATCGGTTCCACGCTCTTCATTTTTAGTCCCCTCTCAAATGTTACTTAATATGATTATAACAGATAATAAGTCTCATTTAAACAAGCTATAGAAAAAAGGCTCTAAAAGAAAAGTGATTTTCTCTTAGAGCCTCTAAGGATGAAGCGATTTTAATGAATGTGACACAATCCGATTGTGTCACATTTGCTCGAGATGAATTTATCAATTATTTATATATGATAATAGTATATATAAAATTTCGGAAGGATAAAATTATTAAATAATAATTTTTAGTTTCAACAAAGGATAGGTACTTATTTTGAGTAACCCTATTCTGATTGATAATAATATTTCTACTTTCCTCTCTATACTCAAGAATAAACACTTTGATCTTTGAATCATTTTCTTTTTATCTTGGGTTTCCTTTCCCCTTTGCTTTTTTCTTAGAGCACGTAATTCTTAGATAATGCTCTCTCAAAGGAGAACCAGTTTTATTCATCAAAAATATATTTAGAAATTTAAAGATTTGGATTAATTTGAATAACCTGTAGCCAAACTTTATTAACCTTTCAAAAACTTAACAATATAACAAATATTGAAAAGGACCACGAAGGTATACCCTGGTGTCCGTTTTGTTTTTTTTAATCTAATGTGTGCCTACTATTTTAAAAAAATAAGTTTCTCCTTAGTAAAATAAGTTATTTTCTATGAGCAGCAATACATACCAAAATTCAACAATTCTAAATCTTTCTGAAATAGTCAGTTTTAAAAACGGCCAGTGAACGTTTGATTAGAAGTCCAAACAAAGAATGGGCAAATCTATGCTGTCAATCGACACTACGCCAAACAGTTAAAGGAAAAATTAACATGACCATCGATCTCACCATATCAAATACAGCTATAGCCAGATTGCTTCATTCCTAAACAAAATCCTCCGATTGTCGAAAAGATGTCTAAAAAGTACATTTATATTCTGTAGTGTCATTTCAAATATCCACTCAGTTTCTTCATACGTGTGAGAGGTATTTTAAGTACCTGATAAACTAGAAATAATGAGAAAATGGGTGGTTAAATTGCTGAAAATTTTTGTTATTCATATCTTTCATAGAAAGTAAAAATGTTTATCTCTTCAATTTTTCGCCTTTTACTATCAAGTTAAAAAGGGTTCTAAATGAGATATCGGCAAACTTGAAAAAATCTCATTTCTGATTGTCAATGACGTATTTTTAACAATCTTAAAGTCATAAATTTCTTACAGAACCAATGACAACTAAAGTAAATTAATTTAAAACGAAGGGATATTATGCGTACTTTTTTTTCTGTAAGCAGATGGTGAAGTACCAAAATATTCTCTAAATTTCCTACAAAAGTATGAGCTATTTGAGAAACCTGATAACTCAGAAATCCGAGTTATCGGTTTACTCGTCGTTTTTAGTTCTAATGAAGCCTGCATCAATCTGTGTTCTATCAAATAAGATACGGGAGATTGCCCAATTCCTTGTTTAAAAGTTTTTAAAGCGTTACTTTTACTCATACTTGAAACAGCTGCGATATCACCTAATCCTATATTTCTATGATAATTATCATGTATAAATTGTAACATCAGATGTAATCTTGTTGATTGTAAACATTTACCATTATGAGCCTTTGATTCTTCTAAAATTTCAGTGGGTATATTTTCTATTAAAGTTTTTAAAATATTTGTAAGCAATAGTAAAGTATTAATTGGGGAAGAACTTTTTTCCAAGAAAGCTTGCACACTATAAATATTTGATAAATCTTCTAAAACTGACTTCTTCCAAAAAGTTTCCGAAGATAGTAATAGATAATCTGGACCAAACGAAATTAGAGGGTAAATATTTTTTTCATAAATAAGCGAGCCTTCTTGTGCAACAAGCTCAGGAGAAAACACTATGTTTTCCATCATGCCATCTTTTCCATTTTCATATCGATGGATAATTCCACTATTTATGAATATTCCCTCTCCTTGATTAATTTTAATTCTTTCTTGACCGATCAAACAAAATATAAACCCTTCAGACACACTAACAAACTCAACTTCACGATGCCAGTGCCAATCTATTAAACCATTTTTAAATTCAGAAAATATATCTTTATAATAAGCTATTGGAAATTTTTTTTCTCCATGAACTATATCTTCTTTTAAACTATCATCTGTACTCGCATTACATAGACTCTTCATTAAAAATCACCTCGATTGTGATATTTTAACATACTTTTCCTTTTTAGTACGATGTTAATGGTTGAGAAAAACGATATAATTCAATAGAAAAAATTTAAATATGTAAAGGAGTATTTAATGAAATGGATTTTTTAAAAAGTAATCCCACTTGGATACGAAAACCCGCAAACTTCAAAATAGAAAACGATAGAGTAGAAATTACAACGGATCCAGGAACTGATTTATGGTCTAAAACATATTATGGTTTTCAAACTGATACCGCACCTGTTCTGCAAGTAACAACTGAAAACCTTTTTTTCTCTTTTGTTGTAAAAACAAAATTCGACAGTAGTAACAGATTTGATCAATGTGGCTTAGCAATGTATCTAGATAAGAATAATTGGATTAAAGCTTCTATCGAATATGAAGATAGAAACATTCAACGATTAGGAAGTGTAGTCACAAATAACGGATTTTCGGATTGGGCTACAACTGATATTTCATCGGAAATTGATACTATGTGGTATAGACTTTCTAGAAGAGAAAGTGATTTTAGAATTGAACATAGTGAGGATGGTATAAACTGGAAGCAAATGCGAATCTTTCATATGTGGAATGTATCAAGAAAAGTATCGTTTGGGATTTATGCCGGAAGTCCTACTGATGGATCCTATAAGGCCTTATTTACTAATATGAGTATCTTAGAATGCCAATGGGAGAATGATAATGAGTGGAAATCATAAAAATATCTAATTTGTATATAAACCAATGAAAAATTAAAATCAGGAGAAAAAATGAAACTAAGTTATAAACATACATTATACGCATGCTTTAGCGGCTACATTTGTCAAGCTATAGTAAGCAACTTACCCCCACTACTTTTTGTAATCTTCCAATCTCATTTGGGAATTACTTTGGAAAATATTACTTTTTTAATTACGCTGGGATTTTTCATACAAATTGCGATTGACATTCTAGCGGCAAGGATTGTTGACCGTTTTGGTTACAGAATATCTATGACGATTGCCAATATTTTTTGCTTATTTGGATTGATCAGTTTAGGAGTACTACCTTACTATATTGATCCATTTACAGGTTTATTATTTGCTACAATCTTAAATGCTATAGGCGGTGGTTTTCAGGAGGTTGTTGTAAGTCCAATTGTTGAGGCGTTGCCGGGAGACGAAAAATCTGGTTCAATGGGTATACTTCATTCCTTTTATTGTTGGGGTTACGTAGGTATCGTACTCTTTTCAACAATATACTTTTATATTTTTGGGCAAAATCATTGGGGATGGTTACCAATAATTAGCGGAATTGTGCCTTTAATCAATCTTTTCTTGTTTCTAAAAGTTCCGTTACGCACTTTAGTTGATAAAGATAAACAAGTACCTGCAAAAGTTCTTTTGCTAAAAAAATCATTTTGGATACTTATTATTTTGATGATTTGTTCTGGAGCTGCAGAGCAAGCAATGTCTAAATGGTCTTCATTCTTTGCTGAAGTTGGATTAGGAACATCTAAAACAACAGGAGACTTATTAGGTCCTTTTGCATTTGCTTTATTAATGGGAATAACAAGGGTGATATACGGAAAAAAAGCAAAAAAATATGATTTACGTTTACTAATAGCATGTTCAGGACTACTTTGTATTTTTAGCTATTTATTAGTTACACTTTCTCCTATACCCTATATCTCTTTGTTAGGTTGTGCATTAACAGGGCTATCTATTGCTATATTATGGCCTGCATCAATAAGTTTGGCATCTAGTTTAAATCCTTATGGCGGGAACACAATGTTCGGCATTCTAGCTTTAGGTGGAGATATAGGATGTGCTATCGGACCCAGTATGGTAGGGGTTGTATCCAATATGGTCATAAATTCAAACTCTAGTTTTGTCCATGCTATACTTCCAGGTAACAATATGACCCAGCTAGGTTTAAAAGTTGGATTATTTTCAGCAATAATTTTTCCTGTCATTATTGTAATAAGCATCATTATTCTAAGGTCCTTTAAGGAAAAAGAAATGCTGCACAACTGATGTAATTTATCTTAATTTTCCCTAAAATTTCTGAGTATAAAAAAAAGCCGATTTCCAGACTTTAATCATAGATCTGGAAATCGGTATTTTTAGTGTTTAAAAAGCATTATACTTGTCGAACAAAAAGAAATCATTAAATAGAAGTAATTTATAGTGAAATAGCATAAGCTTAACAGCAAACCACCTCAACATGTATGACTACATGACTCCATATGTTTCTATTGGAGAGTCTGAATCCATAGAAAAAATATTATTCTATACACCCATTCTGATATTTTTCACGGTCTTTCTTTCTATCGACAAAGACTCGTATGTTCTAATTCCACCCTCACCCATAGGTGATTGTGCCAAGAGACCAACCTTTATATTTTCTTTAACTGGTAAATTAAAGAATCTCATCATATAAAATATTTTACCATCTAATGAATAATGAAAAGCAAACGATTGACCCACTCGAGTTGCTTGCAACCAAACAAAATTTTGATCGATATTACAACCGTTAGCATCGTCAGAGTATTCATTTGTGACTACACTCACTACAGCACGTCTATTGAAGTCGGTGAGTTCGAAACAAGCTTTAGCCCAATGATTGAGATCTTGCATAATCATAATGGATGAAGAATCATAAGTACTTTTGAATTCTAGTGAAACTTTGACCTTCAAAATAAAATCTCCAGATATTTCTGTGTAATAGAATGGTGCATTATTAAGAGATTTAGGTGTAATACCCTGTTCTCCTATTACGCCATTATTATTAAAAAAATCACTATTTCTCGTTGCTAAAATTTCGATTTTTCCATCTGATTCTCTGAAACTACTCTCATTCAACCATTTGAAATCCATCGTACATAACCTCCATATATAATGATTGTCTAGAAATTTCTAGAAAAATAAATTGTTTTTATTATTCTAAGTTGGTCCATTTGACTTGCCTTTATATACTGCGGATAAAATCAAGCATCTGGGGAAGATTATTTTCAATATCATTTGTAGTTAAATCATACTCCGCACCATAACTTGCAAAAAATCCTTGATAGTTTGCTTCCATATATGAAAAAGAAACTTCAAACGGTACTAAAATCTCACTCAAAGCATATTTATACCTACCGTTTTTCGAATAATTTTTTTCTTTAATACCAGCTGATACTAGTAAGGATACTTTATGATTTTTCATCTGATTATTTTTGCCATAAGCCCATCCCTCAACAAATACATCATCCAACCATTTTTTCATATTGGGTGGACAATTAAACCAATAAATCGGAAACTGTAAAACTAGTTTATCATGGCTTTTTATCATTTCTTGTTCCTTAACCACATCAAATTCATAGCTATTACCTAAATTATGAATTGTAAATTCATCTGGATATTTTTTAAGTTCTTCAATCCATCTTGCATTTACTTTTGATTCTTCAAGATTCTGATGTGCTATCACGACTAATGTTTTCATTTTTTTACCACCTTACAAATATTTAATTCACAATAAGTATATGATATAATCATCATCAGGTATAGTACGCAAATATATGTAAGATACTATCTTAAAGGAGAGTAAACATGTCAATAGGTTGTAGTAAAACTAATGAAAAAATTGATAATACGGGATTTGGCTACACATTGTCAATTATAGGTGGAAAACACAAAATTATAATATTATATTGGCTTTTTGAAAAGGAGATTTTGAGATATAATGAACTAAAAAGATGCATTGGCTCTATTTCCTTTAAGTCCCTAACGAATGCCCTAAAAGAGTTAGAGGAAAACGGGATAGTGATAAGAAATGAATACCCTCAAATACCTCCTAAAGTAGAGTATAGTCTTTCTGAAAAAGGAAGTACGTTAATTCCTATCTTAGATCAAATGTGTTCCTGGGGAGAGATAAATAAAAATGATTTCGTACAAATCTCAAATAATTGAGATTTGTACGAAATCTTTATGTTCCTTATATAGAAATTATGTTTGATTATTCAAAATTCAATATAATTTCAGAGCTCTATAATTCTTCCCCATTAGATTGAATGACACGTTTATACCAATAGAAGCTTTTCTTTTTCTTACGCATTAGTGTTCCATTCCCTTCGTTATCTTTATCAACGTAAACAAATCCGTAACGCTTCTCCATTTCACCAGAAGATACACTTACAAGATCGATACACCCCCATGCGGTGTATCCCATCAAATCTACCCCATCTTTAATTGCTTCTTTCATTTGCACAATATGATCCCTAATGTAATCAATTCGATAATCATCCTGAATCGATCCATCTTTTTCAATGTTATCAACTGCCCCCAGACCATTTTCAACAATCATCAGTGGAATCTGATATCTATCGTAGATCTCATTCAATGTATAGCACAAACCTTTAGGATCTACTTGCCATCCCCAATCAGTTGTTTCCAGGTAAGGATTTTTGATTCCCCCCATAATATTTCCACCAACTAACTCACCCTGAGGATTACTACTTACCAATAGAGACATATAGTAACTAAACGAATAGAAATCAACAGTCCCCTCTTTTAAAATTTGGTCATCTTCCGGCTTTGTTTTTAATGATATATTATTATCCTTCAGATATCGCAAACTTTATCCTGGATAGTATCCGCGAACTTGTACATCTGAACAAAACATGTTATTTATTTGTGTCGTTTTGTACTCATAGCTAACTTTGCTCGAATACGCTCCCTTATTTATGGTGACATCGGCTACTTTATCTGTCTTTCCTTTATTATCTTTTGTTGGCTTGTCTTTGTACTGATAACTGATGGTTCCCCCGCGCTCTTGAACCTTAGTGATTCGATTTGCATCGTCATATATTTTATCAGTTACTACTTGATTGAGATGGTCTGTAACCTTAGTTCGTCATTCAACCACTTAAATCCATCATGGATGATTTGCGTATGATCAAAAGCAAAAAGAGATTCCCAGTTTTCAGTGGAGGATCGTTCTTTTGACGTAACGTCTTGATAGAGTAATTTATCCTTATCAAACCTATACCAAAAAGCCTCAGAAGCATCATCTCCTGCATAAAGAGTCTTCATCTGCTGTAGAACAGTTATATAGACAGCAGAAACGGTCCATCCACGGGGATCCCGATTTTTATCTCCATATACACCTAATAAAGAAACTTCCTGCACTTCCACGCCCGTTTCTTCCGTTAACTCTCTGATAGCGGCCTTAATGATATTTTCTCCTTCGTTAACGAAGCCACCTGGCAAAGCGAACCGTCCTTTGAAAGGATGATTTTTTCTTTTGACAAGTAAAATGTATACTGCATCCGACGTGACATTGAATATCAAATCGTCAACAGTAAATGCTGGCTTTGGATATTGTGGTAATTCCTGCTTCTTATACCAGCTTAACCACTCTTCTTCGTTCATTTCCTCTTCTGATACTTTATTTGCCATGTGATTGTCTCCTTTTGCTTTGAGTTATCCGAAAGATTTAACGTTTTGATAGAAAGGCTTTTTGCTTAAATCAAAGATTGACATAACGCCTTTATAAATTTCAAAGACTCGTAAAACATTTCGGTCTTCTACAGAGGGATATATTTTTGCCATGTAAGGATTTTTCTCGAAAATTTCATCTAAATAGGTAGAGCCTATTTCATTTACTCTCCCTTGTAAGGTAATAGAAAACGATTCCATTGATGTTTCTCCTTCTATACCTGTGATGGAAACGACCGGGTTCATTTTTAGCTGTTTATAAAACGGCTTGGATATTGCAGTCAAAAAATACAGCTTCGTTTCTTTCACCAACATAATATCGATTACTCTGGTGACCGGATTTCCGTTTTCGTCTACTGTGGCGAACACGGTAGAATGAATCTCATTTTTTAAATAATTCAAATAATCTTCTGTCTTCATTTTTGAATGGTCCATGAATGCGCTCCTATCTAAAATGATCGATTTCTCTGATCGTTTCAACTATATTTCCTTGTAGAATAATCGTTTTATCCATGAGTTCATCTGGTATGCGTTGTGCTTGTAGGTTACAGACGATATAGGTCGACTGATTCGTTGCCCTCGTCATTTCTTGGAATGGATATTTTATAATGGAAGGCGTGTTGTTACCAATGCCGATCTCCCAAAAAACGATTTTAGTACCTAAATAATTTCCTAGAAATTCTTTGTATCGGTTAGCTGCGCTTTCCCAACCATCATCTTGTACAAAAAATTGATCTATCCGTAAATTGACCCGCATCGGTTGTCCACATTTGGGGCAATATGGTATGAGGTGCTTTGGAATTTTGAACTGACTCTGCTGATGGACCATTTGCATAATCAATGATTCATTCTCGTAAGTCTTGTTATGGCAGGCACGTGAACATTGAAATAACCCATAATCACCTTGTGTATAAAATAATCGTCTCTTATCAAAGCCCGTCTTTTGGAACTGGTGATCTACATTAGTAGTAATGACAAAGTAATTTTTTTCTTCTACCAAAGATAGAAGCTCTTTATATAGCGGCAAAGCCTCAGGCTGATATCGATTATGAAAAACATGTTTACTCCAATAACCCCAATACGTCTCTAATGAATCGAAGGGATAAAATCCGGCAGAATACATATCGGTTAGATGATAATGATCAATAAAGTCTCTGAAATATCTTTTGAACCGTTCACCAGAATAGGTTAACCCGGCAGCAGCAGAAAGGCCTGATCCAGCACCGATAACGATTGCCTCTGCTTCATTTATCTTTTGATAAACTTCCTGATAATTGTTGTAGTTTTTCATGGTACAACTCCTTATCAATGTCTTTAAACACATTGAAAATAATTTTTATAGGTGAATGAACACGCGTTACATATTCTTGCGTTGTTTTGATAGCGATCTCTGCAGCTAACTCATTGGGAAAACGAAATTCTCCTGTTGAGATACAACAAAAAGCGACGCTCTTCAATTGATACTCTTCGCAAAGCAACAAGACGCGACGATAACAGTCAGCCAATAAGGATACGTGTTCTTTAGTTACGGTATCTTTTATGATTGGCCCAACAGTATGTATCACTTTTTTTGCAGGCAAGTTATAGCCATCGGTGATTTTTGCATAGCCGGTTTCTTCCAAATGCCCTTGTGCATCCATGATTTCTTTGCATGCTAGTCTTAATTGAATACCTGCTGCAGAGTGGATCGCATTGTCGATGCACCTGTGTAATGGAACAAAACATCCTAGTAGCTGTGCGTTTGCAGCGTTTACGATGGCATCTACTTCCAACCTCGTGATATCTCCTTGCCAGAGATAAAGATTTTTTGTATACCGTTGCGCATCGTTTAGTGAAAAAATCTGATTTTCAGCTCTTTCTTCTAAAAGAAATTGATTTTGAATGTCAATAAAGTCCTTATGAATAGGTCGCGCTTCTCTTATATTTAATAAGCATCGCAATAAATCATTTTGTTCTTTCGGATCATCCGAGCTAGCATCTACTATTTTACTTAAGTGACTGTTTTCCTCTAATAAATAGTTAATCAGCCATTTCCTCTTTTCGCTATGGTTCATCGTCAACACCTTCTTTATAAAAATTTCCCGATTATTTTCGATAATCGGGAAATAGCAAGACTAATTTAACAACTCTTTGATTGCTTCTACGCGACTCGTCAAAGGTTTACCCAAAGCTTGTTCAAAGTCACTAGATGTCACATCTAATTGATTATTTTTAATATCATGTTGGAAAGACAAGAACATTTCTGCAACAGGTTGTGGTAAACCGCCTGCTGTCAAACTATCTACAAAGGTTTGATCATCAGATGAAACTACTTCGATTTCCTTCCCTGTTGCTTCTTTTAAAGCTGCTGCTAATTCAGCATAAGTAATAGGGCTGCCCGATAATTCAAGGATTTCAGGGTATTCTGTTCCTGCTAGTGCTTTTGCAGCAACCTCAGCATATTCGCGCTTCAAAGCCCAGCCGGTTTTGCCTTCTTTAGCTGCGTACACGAATTTCCCACTAGCTAAAGCACCGCCAATAATCGGCATTTCATTTTCTAAATACCAGTTATTACGTAAAAATGTATGCGCAATTCCCGCTTCTTTGATTTGTTTTTCAGTAAAGATGTGATCAGCAGCTAATGCACTTGTTGAGTGATCTGCATCAGCAAAACTTGTATAAGCAATGTACTGAACACCAGCGTCTTTGGCTGCCTTAACCACATTAGCATGTTCTTCTTGACGATTGCCTGGTGCGCCAGACACAAAAAGCAAGCGGTCAATGCCGTCAAAAGCGTTGCTCAACGAATTGATATCAGAATAATCCCCTACTCTTACATTGTAGCCTTTCTCTTTTAGTGCAGCTGCTTTTTCTTCAGATCGTACCAAAGCATAGATCTGGTCTTTAGAAACTAAATCTTTCAAGAATTCAAGTGCATATCCTCCAAAACCACCAGTAGCTCCTGTTACTAAATATGTCATATAAAACACTCCTTTTTAGTTCGTACATTTAGCTGTACAAATATAAGTTACACCTATATAATAAATAGTATGTTAAGATAAGTCAAGAAGAAAATCTAAAAAGGACTGAATTCTCTTGAAATATTCTATTCAACTCAGTGATGCAATTCATATTATGTGTTATATCGTCATCTATAAAGATACTAATATGCTCTCAAGTGAGATGATTGCTCAAAGTGTAGAAACTAATGCTGCAAATGTCAGAAAAATAATGGCAAACTTAAAAAAAACTGGACTGATTCGAACAACTACTGGGAAACCAAAGCCCTATTTAGCAAAAGACCCAAAAGATATTAGTCTACTTGATATATATAAAAGTATTCATGGAAACGCAAATCTCATTCAAGTCGATCCTAAGACGAATCCAGATTGCATTGTTGGTGCAAATATACAAGAAGTACTAGATGGTGCGTATAATGAGTTGCAAGTAACTGTCGAAGAAAAAATGGCGAAAATCAGTCTGTTCTCTCTGTTAACAAATATTGCAAGTTTAGAGGAAAGCAAACGACCGGAAAATAAATCCTTTCTTAATCCATTTTTAATAAAACCTAAAAGTCCCAATTGAGATGCTGATATCTCAATTGGGACTTTTAATTTTAAGCTAACTTCCATTTGTTAAAATATCTATTGAGTTCGACTATCCATAACAACCTTTATAGTACCTAACAAGTAAGAGGTTCAATTTAAGCTTTCCGTCAATCAAAAAACACAATGTACTTTATAAAATAAACAAAACTTCAATCTTTAGAATAGTATCTGTTAATACTTTAAAAACCTAGACCTACAATATTTCTCCATTTGACTTAATAACATTCTTATACCAATTAAATGATTTCTTTTTAAATCGTTTCTTTGTTCCATTGCCATCATCATCCTGATCAACATATATGAAACCATACCTCTTAGAAACTTGAGAGGTCGACGCACTGACAATATCAATACATCCCCAAGATGTATAGCCAAATAACTCGACGCCATCTTTGATAGCTTCTTTCATTTGAATGATATGCTTTCTTAAGTAATCAATACGATAATCATCATTGATTGTACCATCATCTTCCAATGTATCTATTGCGCCTAAACCATTTTCAGCAATAAATAAAGGCTTTTGATAACGGTCATACAACTGATTTAATGCGATACGTAAACCTTTAGGATCAATCTGCCACCCCCACTCGCTACTTTCCAAGTACGGATTCTTAATCCCCCCAGTAATTAGGTTCCCAACTGCTCCCTCGAGATTTTCGGGATGTGCGCTTATGGCACTAGACATATAATAGCTGAACGAAACATAATCGACAGGATACATTTTTAATATTTCCTCATCACCTGTTTCCACATTTAATTTAACACCTTTTTCTTCAAATAATCGTTTTGTATAGGCAGGATAATAACCTCTGGCTTGCACATCGCTGAAGAAAAGTGAAGTCCTTTGATCTTCTACTGTTTTCTGAACATCGTCAGGATTACAACTATATGGTACCAGTAATTGATAGCTGATCATACATCCAACTTGAGAACCTGGAATAATCTCGTGACATAACTTTGTTGCTAAAGCACTCGCCACGAATTGATGGTGGGCTCCTTGATATTTTGCTTGCTCCAAGTTTGGATGATTCTCCTCAATAATACCAATGCTCACATATGGATGATGCTTTACACAATTAATCTCGTTAAAGGTCATCCAATATTTTACTTTTTCTTTATATCTATTAAACACCGTCGTAGCGAAGCGAATAAAGAAGTCAATTACTTTTCGATCAGTCCAACCTTCATAATGAGTAACTAGATGTAACGGCATCTCATAATGTGATAGGGAGACAATCGGTTCAATGCCATATTTTATCAGCTCATCGAAAACTTTATCATAAAAAGCTAATCCGGCTTCATTCGGCTCCGTTTCATCACCATTCGGAAAAATTCTTGTCCAAGCAATAGACATTCGATAGCATTTAAAACCCATTTCTGAAAAAAGTTTAATATCCTCTTTATAGTGATAATAAAAATCAGTTCCATGTCTTTTTGGATAGTATTCCTTACTGTCGGGATCTTGTGCTTTTTCTACTTGCTCATGAGTCATCATTAACCATTGATCTGTCCATGTTTCTTTTGGCTTTGTGCTATCGAAAGTATATACATCGGAAACAGATAGTCCTTTACCTTCGACATCGAAGGCCCCTTCAACTTGATTTGCTGCTGTAGCTCCGCCCCACATGAAATTCTTTGGAAATGTCATCATATTACCTCCACTAATTATCGCTTTTATTTACATCGCTGGTAGACTTATATCTTTAAATTCGGCGCTATTTGTCACCACAATTATCACTGTAGTATCGTATCCTTCTTTTTTCATATTATCATTATTAAATCGAACTAGATCTTCACCAATATCCACTCGGTCACCTACTTGAACCAGCGTTTCAAAATATTTTCCGTTCAAATTTACTGTATCAATACCAATATGAATCAGAACCTCAGCCCCTTCATCACTTAAAATTCCAAGCGCATGCTTAGTTGGGAATACAGTAGTTATTTTTCCTTTTATCGGACTAGTCACAACCCCTTCTGAAGGGATAACGGCAAACCCATTTCCTAATGCACCACTAGAAAATGTCTCATCTTTCACAGAGTTTAAATCAATAATTTGTCCGTTTACTGGCTTAGTTAAAGAAAGTCTATTTTGAGAAATTGTTTCTTTTTCTTCTTCATCTTTGTATCCGAACATATATGTTAATCCACAAGAAACAACAATTGCTAAGAAATAACTTGCTACCAAAATGGGAAAACCTTTTCCAATATAGATAGGGAAAGTCAAGATACTTCGAGGTCCGATAGCAATTGCTCCTGCACCAACAGCTCCTACAATTGCTCCAAATACTCCGCCAACTGAACAGGCAATAATAAATGGACGTTTGTATTTTAAAGTTATTCCATAGACAGCAGGCTCTGTGATTCCAAATAAGGCACTGATAAAAGCAGATAAAGATAGACTTTTCATTTTCACATTCTTCGTTTTGAGGAGAACTCCCAATACTGCACCAGCTTGTGCGGCAACTGCCATGAAGCAAGCAGGACCCACAGTATCCCGTCCATAATAAGCCAGATTATTCGTCATGATTGGAACCATCCCCCAATGGAGACCAAACATCACTAACACTTGCCAAAGCCCCCCGATCACAGCTCCAGAGATTAATGGACTCAAAGAGTAAACTGCAGTGTATCCGTTAGCAATCATTTGGCTTGCATAATCTGAAATAGGACCAACTACAATTAATGTTAGCGGTACTAGAATCAAAATACAAAAGAATGGCGTCAATAAATTTTTAATACTTTCGTGTAGAATTTTCTTAAAGAATTTTTCGACGTAAGACAGTACCCAGACTGCAATAATTATAGGAATAACTGTACTCGTATATCTTGCTAGAATTAGAGGAATCCCCATGAAATTGACAGTCATTCCATCTGTAAAAGCTTGAATGACTGTTGGATAAACTAATGCTCCAGCAATTGCCATTGCGGTAAAACTATCAGTTTTGAATTTTTTTGCTGCTGTATAAGCAAGGAAGATAGGCAAGAAATAGAAGAAAGAATCTGCCGCTGCATTTAAAACAAGATAGGTTCCAGACTCTACGGAGATAACATCCAACGTAGTTAATAATGCCAAAAAACCTTTTATCAATCCTGTACCGGATAAAACACCCAATGTTGGTGCAAAGACACCAGCAATCATATTGATAAATGAGTTGAATATATTGTCTTTCTTAGTATCATTCTTAGTTGTACCATGAGAATCAGTCTCCATAAACTCACCTAAAGCTGCATAAACTTCGTTTACAGAATTACCTATTACAACTTGAAACATTCCACCTGATTCAACCACTGTAATGACGCCATCTAATTTTTCGACTGCTTTTTTATTTGCTATAGAATTATCTTTTAATGTAAATCTTAAACGAGTAGCGCAGTGATAAACATTGGATACGTTTTCATATCCACCAATATTCGCGATAATTTTTTTCGCTAATGAACGATAATCCATTTTGTTTCCTCCTTAAATTTGTTAAAAACTAATCATTGTTGCAAGATATCTTACAACCCAAATATATGGTAAAAATGGAGAAACAGCCATTCAAATAAATTCATTAATACTAGATAATTTTATTTAACGAAAAAAAAATCGTAAGTCTTTATTTAAAGACCTACGATTCTTAATTTTTAAAAAATGTACTCAGCGATTGTTTGAAAGAAGGTAAATATATTCTCAAACTCATCATTATACTGAGCAAAAATAATTCTTTTGATATCTCTATGATCGATTTTCAACCTATGCTTTAACTCATATTGTTTTATAAAAGTTTTCTCTCCAGAAAACAAGTTGCAGACGAAAAGTGTATTATCATTAATAGGGAAAGACGTATTAACTGGGTCTTTTATAAAAGTGAAAATTGGCTCTATACTTTTATCTTCCATAACAAACTTGTTCTCATTAGGAAAGTATTTTTTCAATAGATCAATTTTAAGCTGATTTTCCTTTTTCCAAAGAAGTTTCTGCATTCTAGTAGCAAGTTCTTTCTGCTCTTCTTTACTCATTAAACTAGGTAAATAGACAAAGTCTTCCATCCGAAAAAGTATTTCTTGTTCAGTAGACAAATGTATATCATATTCATAAAATGTCTCTGGATGTGTTTCAAATTGGTAGAGCGGTTCCGTCTGGATTGTACTGGTACAAAAATTGAGCATTTCATTTATTTTATAGTGTGTTGAATTGATCATACTTGTTGAGTGATTTGTTAATAGAAGGACCTTTACATTTCTTTTATATTTTCTAAGGGCATCTCCTAAGTATAAGACTAAATAAGAACTTTCTGCTAAATTGGGTAAAACTTCGAAAACTTCCGGAAAAATTTTACGTATTAGATATGCCTCTAATGGAAATTCATGGAGAGTTTTAGAAGCAAAATGATTAAGAATATTATTCCCTGATTCGATTCTATTTAGCATTGTTTTTATATGATTAACTATTGAATCTGTTCTAAAATTTATAGTTTCTTTGGGAATCCCAAGTGTAATTGCTATTTTGGTTTCAAACTGAGCTAATTTACTATATAAATCCTGATTGTTCGACATATCATAATCTAATTGATTGAGTTCAAGAAAATGTTTAACTAAAAAATATTTCTCTTCACTGCTAAATCGGTATCCAGTCTCTTTTTCTATTAGTTGAACAAATTTTTCTAGCTTATCCTGTTCATTGCATTTTATTTTATCAGAACAATCTATATTAAATCCAATCTCACTTCTGATTATAATAAATGTAATATACCTTCCAAAACGATAAAAATCTTCACCTGAAACAATGTACTGTTTTTCCAACAGGAAATTTTGTAGTAACTTTTTTATTTTTGGATAAAGATAATTAAATCTTTGAACTATATTTTGAGGAAGAAAGGCACTTTGTATTCTCAATTCATTGCTTACCAGAGACGCAAATATACGTTTTGAATCCTCTGTAGAAATAATTTTAACACCTTTATAACCAGAGATATCCAATTCAAGATGCGGTCTGCGATACAGCCATCTCTGTATAGTTCTGATCTCAAGTGAAATCGCAGTTTTTGAAAGAAAAAATACATCTGCTAATTTCTGCATGCTAACATAATCTGATTGAAACAGAAGAAAAATAATTAAATTGCTGGCTCTTTCATTCATAGAAGCATAAACCTTTTGAACGCCTACATGATTAGAGAGTTTTTTTTTCATCCCCTCTGTTAAATTTTCAAGTTTATAACCGAGTTGTTTGTTAGTGATTATATCAATCTCTAAATTTTCCATCAGTTCTTTTAATTCAATCTGTACGGTTCGTTTATTTGTTTGTATAAGATTTGCGATTTTCTCGCTAGAAATCCAATCTTGATAGTTCCTTAAATGAGTAATTATCTGAATTTGCCTTTCAGTAAGGTCCATTGATTATCATCCTTCTTTTTCATCAAACGTTGCATTCCAAGCTGCTATCAAAAACTGATTAATCAGTCCATATTTTTCTTCATCATTACTTATCGTCGTAAATTCACTGAACGCTGGTATTTGATAAGCTGAACAAATTTTTAAATACTGTTCTAAAAATTCGTCTAGTGGAGCATCTTTTGTTTTTGGATTATATCGATTCAACTTCTTAATACTTTCTTTGGCTTTAGGGCCATTCTGTTTTAGATTCCGACCAAATTTTTCTCCCGCCTCAGTAAATTGATTATATTTAGTATTTTTTTCTTCGTCGATCATGTGTTTTGCTGCCTCAAAGGGTAAAATTTTTGATCCAAAATCTTCTAATTCATATACGAACAACTTACTGCGAATATCCGATATAGAAAAACCGGAAATATATGCCAATTCATCAATTAACTGAATTGGCAAACTAGAGATCGACCGATCACGTTGTTTCCAAGAGGATAGTGTTCTTTGATTGATTAAGCTTTCCTCAGCAAATCTGTACACGGTCATTTTTAAATCTTCTTGAATAAAACGATATACGGGATACGTCATCTATTCGCCCCCAAATACAACTCTTCTAGTTCTTCTAAAATTTGACCGTCAACTTGATACTTGATATTATACGCTTCGAAAAACTCTATTAATTCTTGTGTTTCACGATCGTTCATGTTCGCATGATCAGGATATGTTTCGTATTTACTACCGGAAGGACACCAGAATCCTCCATCATCAAAGGGATCTTCCCAAACAAAGTGTTCAGTTATAACAACAGCGTGGTTATGGTACTCGCTTAGTACAGAGCCGACTAAGTTTATATCAACTGAATGATAGAACAAGCATCGCTTAGTAATCAATACTAATTTTTCTGTTTTTATTTTAGGCATATTATCTTCCTTTCATATTTTCATTTTGGTTCCGAGGTAGATCAATAGTCCTCACTTGATCAACTCGGAGCCTTTTTGATCGATATAATCTTTAAAAGACATCCTTTGTATTGTAGTAATCATGATCCAGTACTTTATCATCACTATCAAATAACACCAACTCTACTTTTTGAGGGTTTCCATCAATATTATAATGTGCTAATAGTTCATCTACACTATCAAAACCGAAATCGTCTAATGCTTGCTCACCATCTGCCAAATACCATTTTTTTCTTCCATTATATTTCCCCCTTAAATTTTTAAGTTCACATAATTATATATATTTTACTACATATGAATACCATTTAAAGACTACATTTGAGTATTTTTTTTCTTTATACTAAAAAGACCGTCCTCTTTGCACCCTTAAAAAAACTTTCTGACCTAATTTATTGGGCTAATGAAAGAGCTAATTGACAAGGAATAAAAAAAAGTCAAAAACCTTTAAGTTTCTGACCCCATCCAAGATTTTCCCTAATACTAATAATTCTGAATTTTAAATGAACAGTTAATTTTTTTCGAGATTATGAACATAAAAACAAAGCGGTTCTGTTGCAAAGTTTTAAATAAAGAATAAAATCCCTTACGGTATCTATGATT
>ERZ507044.223-NODE-223-length-40120-cov-7.42523_pt1 | contig 40120 bp, 30 predicted proteins | sample MGYA00512870_ERZ507044 | MGnify/ENA metagenome assembly ERZ507044
TGCATTTGCTAACCTGCAAAAGGTCGGTAAATCGCTGATGCTGCCGGTATCCGTATTGCCTATCGCAGGTATCCTGCTGGGCGTCGGGTCCGCAAACTTCAGCTGGCTGCCAGCCGTTGTATCGCACGTGATGGCAGAAGCCGGCGGTTCTGTTTTTGCAAACATGCCGCTGATTTTCGCTATCGGTGTCGCGCTTGGCTTTACCAACAACGATGGCGTTTCGGCTCTGGCTTCGGTTGTCGCCTATGGCATCATGGTAAAAACCATGGCCGTGGTCGCGCCGCTGGTTCTGCATTTACCTGCTGAAGAAATCGCAGCAAAACACCTTGCGGATACGGGTGTACTCGGGGGGATTATCTCCGGTGCGATTGCAGCATACATGTTTAACCGCTTCTACCGTATCAAGCTGCCTGAGTATCTGGGCTTCTTTGCTGGTAAGCGTTTCGTGCCGATCATCTCTGGTCTGGCGGCGATCTTTACCGGTGTTGTTCTGTCCTTCATTTGGCCGCCAATCGGTACGGCAATCCAGACATTCTCTCAGTGGGCTGCGTATCAGAACCCGGTTGTGGCGTTCGGTATCTACGGCTTCATTGAACGCTGCCTGGTACCGTTTGGTCTGCACCATATCTGGAACGTTCCTTTCCAGATGCAGATCGGCGAATACACCAACGCGGCAGGTCAGGTTTTCCACGGCGATATCCCTCGCTACATGGCGGGTGATCCGACGGCGGGCATGTTGTCTGGCGGCTTCCTGTTCAAAATGTATGGTCTGCCGGCGGCTGCGATCGCTATCTGGCACTCTGCGAAACCAGAAAACCGCGCCAAAGTGGGCGGCATCATGATCTCCGCGGCGCTGACTTCGTTCCTGACCGGTATCACCGAACCGATCGAATTCTCCTTCATGTTCGTTGCGCCGATTCTGTACGTTATCCACGCGATTCTGGCGGGTCTGGCGTTCCCAATCTGTATCCTGCTGGGTATGCGTGACGGTACGTCGTTCTCACACGGTCTGATCGACTTTATCGTGCTGTCCGGTAACAGCAGCAAGCTGTGGCTGTTCCCGATTGTCGGTGCGGGCTACGCGATTGTTTACTACACCATCTTCCGCGTGCTGATCAAAGCGCTGGATCTGAAGACTCCGGGTCGTGAAGATAATACCGATGACGCGAAAGCGGGCGCGACCAGTGAAATGGCTCCTGCGCTGATTGCGGCATTTGGTGGTAAAGAAAACATCACTAACCTGGATGCGTGCATTACCCGTCTGCGTGTCAGCGTGGCTGACGTGGCGAAAGTGGATCAGGCTGGCCTGAAGAAACTGGGTGCCGCTGGTGTGGTGGTCGCAGGTTCCGGTGTTCAGGCAATTTTCGGTACGAAATCCGATAACCTGAAAACTGAGATGGATGAATACATCCGTAACAGCTAAGACCTAAGAAGTTGGGGAGAACTAAGGCAGCCGAATGGCTGCCTTTTTTACGGGCTACAATCAGAACTGATAGTTTGCGGTGATGCTCACATTGCGTGGCTCACCATAAACAATCGACCCTTCAACATTGGTATCGTAGGTTTTATCGAACAGGTTATTGACGTTACCCTGCACGGAGAAGTTTTTGGTTACCTGATAGCGGGTGAACAAATCCACCAGCGCGTAACTGCCTTGCTCAGCACGGAAGGTACCGTACGGCGTCGCGGTATCGGTGTAGACGCGGTTCTGCCAGTTCACGCCACCGCCGACGGTCAAATCAGGTATCACCGGCAGACGGTAGCGGGTGAAAAGCTTGACGCTGGTACGTGGCAGATTCGGATTAACGGCGTTGCCTTCATTGTCTTCTGCGACGTAACGCGTCGCGCCAAAGGTCATCTGCCAGTTATCGGTAATCGCGCCGTTAACTTCGAACTCAACCCCTTTACTGACGGTCCCGTTCGCGGTTTTATAGGCGATTTCGCCATTGCTACCCGGAATCGGTGAACCGGTCGACTGGGCAACGTTATCCTGCTCAATGCGGAACACGGCGAGGGTGGTGGTCAGTCGGCTGTTCATCCAGTCAGACTTGAGGCCAACCTCATAGTTGTTACCGGTGATGGGCGTAAGGTATTTCCCGCCGCTATCGCGTTTATTCTGAGGCTGGAAGATGGAGGTATAACTGGCGTAAGTAGACCAGTTATCATTGATGTCATAAACCAGACCGGCATAGGGCGTAGTGTGGTTTTTTTCCATGCTGTAGCTCAGGGTATCAATACGCCAGTTGGTATAGCGTGCGCCGAGGATCAAGTGCAGCGGATCAGCCAGTGAAACGCGCGTTGCGGCGTACAACGACTTCATGTGCGTGGTGTCGTCCTGGGCCAGTGATTGCGGTGCCCAGTCGGTTTCCGGGAAATTGCCATTGAAGTTATTGAAACTGCCGATCTCATCCGGGAAGACGTTAGCCCAGGAGCTGTAATAGCGGTTGTTCTGTTTGCTGTAGCTGCCGCCGAACATCAGGTTATGCTGACGACCAAACAGGTCATAGCTGCCGTCAGCAAAAAGATCCAGCGCATCGACTTTACGTTTGCCGCTGTTCCAGCCCGTACCGCCCACGTAATCGAACCCCGGTCCATAGTTGCTGTAAGGACCGACCAGCATGCCATCTGCCTTATTCACATACGCATCGACATACATCGTTTTACTGTCGAACTTGATTTCCGAGTGAGTGGCATTCATCGTCGCCTGCCAGGTGTCGGCAAAACGCTGTTTGAACGTGACAAAGACTTTATTGATCTCTTTATCGTTATACGCCCAGTCTGGCGCGGTGCTACGGGCGCGGTCATAGCTGTTTTTGCTGCCATCGGTGTTCCAGCGCGGCAGGCCACCCCAGGTTGGGCTATCCACTCTGATCTTTTGGTACTCATACCCGGCGGCCAGGCTGGTGGTTTCACCCAGGTCAGCATCAATGATGCCAGAGAAGAAGTTTTTCTCGTTGTGATAGCGATCGAGCCAGGAGTCGTTGTCCTGATAACCCGCCACTATGCGGCCGCGTACATTACCGTCATCGTTGAGCGGGCTTTGCAGATCCATCACGTAGCGCTGTTTATTCCAGCTGCCATATTCCGCCGAGACGTTACCTTTGAACTCGCGGCTGGTGGCGTGTTTGCGGATCATATTGATGGAGGCTGACGGGTTGCCGGTGCCGGTCATCAGACCGTTTGCACCGCGTACCACTTCCACGCGCTCATAGAGCGCCATATCGGTGAGGGCGTCACCCAGGTTCCAGCGGGATTCGAACCAGGTCGGAATACCATCAACCATATAGTTATCAATCTGGAAACCACGGGAGAAGTAACTGACGCGGTCAGAATCCGCCTGGCTTTTGCTGATCCCCTGCGTGCTGTCCATCACGTCGCCCAGCGTTTGCAACTGCTGGTCTTCCATACGTTGTTCGCTGACGATGCTGACCGACTGCGGAATATCGCGTTGGGTCATCATCATTTTGGTTCCGGCGGTGGTGGATTTGACGCTGTAATCCTGTTCGTCGTTGTCCGCAAAGGTTGCTGGCGCAGAACCGTCAACAATGACGGTCTCTTCCGGTGTGGTCGCCGCGAAACTCATGGATGGTATCAATGCCATCGCGATGCAGGCTGCCAGCAACGAGGGTGTTGCGCCAGCCTGGCATTGTTCATCCTTGTTGTGTGTTGTGAAAGACATCAGAAAGCCCTTAATAGTGAACGAACTCTGGCTCAGGCCGTGTAAGGTGGCGATGAGCCCCTTTTTATTTTTCTAACCATTTAATACGCATGAAAATGCAAATGCGAAATATACGCATTCATATTTACTCTGTAAACAGATGTAACTTGCTTTCTGAAATCTTGTTTCATTACTTTTTGGCACAGGAGAGGGGATAAATGGTTATAAGAGCGCCATTGTGATGGTTTTTTGCTTAAGAAATCGTGGGTTAAGGTTGAAAGAGCAGGTTTAAGTCGATCATACTCTATACTCGCAATGTGGCTCAGCGTAGCATGACATCACGCATGGCAATTTTTAGAAAAGGAAAACGTCGTGGCAGAAGAGACTATATTCAGCAAGATTATTCGTCGTGAAATCCCTTCCGATATCGTTTACCAGGATGACCTGGTGACGGCATTCCGGGATATTTCGCCCCAGGCGCCTACACACATCCTGATCATTCCCAACGTTCTGATCCCGACGGTCAATGACGTCAGCGCAGAGCATGAGCAGGCGCTGGGACGGATGATTACCGTGGCGGCAAAAATTGCCGAGCAGGAAGGCATTGCCGAAGATGGCTACCGCCTGATCATGAATACCAATCGTCATGGCGGTCAGGAGGTGTATCACATCCATATGCATCTGCTGGGCGGTCGCGCGCTCGGTCCTATGCTCGCGCACAAAGGCCTGTAATGATGACCAGAGGATGCATTGCGCTGTCACTGGGTCTGCTCTTACTTGCCGGGTGCCGTTCTCATCCTGAGATCCCGGTAAGCGATGAACAGTCGCTGGTGATGGAGTCGACGCTGCTGGCGGCGGGGATCACCGCGCAAGCGCCGACGTTGAACACGTCTGATATTCAGCCCTCTGCATCCTCAACGCTGTATAACGAAAGGCAAGAACCCGTTACCGTTCATTATCGCTTTTACTGGTATGACGCCAGGGGGTTAGAAATGCATCCTCTGGAAGCGCCGCGCAGCGTGACGATTCCGGCGCATTCGTCGGTCACGCTGTATGGCAGCGCCAATTATCTGGGGGCGCACAAAGTCAGACTTTATCTTTATTTGTAAGGGGTGAATCTTGAAGACAAAAATGAGTCGCTACGCATTGATAGCCGCGCTGGCGATGTTCCTGTCCGGTTGTGTGGTGCAACGTGAACCTGCTCCGGTTGAAGAGGTGAAACCCACGCCGGAACAGCCCGCACAGCCGCAAGAACCTGCTCCAGGGGTCCCTTCGGTGCCTACGATCCCGGGACAGCCGGGGCCTATTGAACATGAAGATCAGACTGCGGCACCGGCGCCGCGCATACGTCATTACGACTGGAATAGCGCGATGCAGCCGATGGTGGGCAAAATGTTGCAGGCCGACGGCGTGACGGCGGGGAGCGTACTGCTGGTCGATAGCGTGAATAACCGTACTAACGGTTCGCTGAACGCGGGTGAAGCCACTGAAACGCTGCGCAATGCGTTGGCGAACAATGGCAAATTTACCCTGGTCTCTGCGCAACAGTTGTCGATGGCAAAACAGCAGTTAGGGCTGTCGCCGCAGGACAGTCTGGGAACGCGTAGCAAAGCGATTGGTATTGCCCGTAACGTTGGCGCGCACTACGTGCTTTATTCCAGCGCCTCGGGTAACGTCAACGCGCCATCACTGCAAATGCAACTAATGCTGGTACAAACTGGCGAGATAATCTGGTCAGGTAAAGGTGCCGTTCAGCAGCAATAATATCCCAGAGCGCGACGCGGTGTTGTCGCGCTACTTTCCGCACTATCGTCCCGTCGCTGAAGGCCAGAGCGGTCTTAGCGGTGGGAGTGTGATTATTGAAAGTCCAACCCAGCGGCTGGTTCTTCGCCGCCATCACGATCCCGATGCGCCGCAAGCGCATTTTTTACGCCAGTATCATGCTTTATCGCGGCTTCCTGAAAACCTTGCGCCGAAGCCGCGTTTTTACCTGAACGGCTGGATGGCGGTGGACTATGTTCCGGGTGAGATAAAATCCGGACTGCCGGGAGCCGACGAACTGGCGAGCCTACTGTATTATCTTCATCAGCAGCCCTGCTTTGGCTGGCGTATCTGTCTGCTACCGCTGCTGGAACAATACTGGCAGGGAAGCGATCCGGCACGGCGAACACCACGCTGGTTAAGAGAGTTAAAACGTCTGCGCAAGCGAGGGGAGCCTCGTCCGCAACGCCTCGCGCCGCTGCATATGGATGTCCACGCCGCCAACATCGTTCATGGCCCGGCAGGGCTACGGCTGATCGACTGGGAATATGCCGGAGACGGTGATATCACTCTTGAACTGGCGGCGGTGTGGGTGGACGATGTTGAGCAACACCGGCAACTGGTCGATGCGTATGCCGTTAGCGCACGCATAGACGGGCACAAATTATGGCAACAGGTCAGACGCTGGTATCCGTGGATACTGATGCTGAAGGCCGGTTGGTTTGAATACCGCTGGCAACAGACCGGCGAACGACAATTTATCAGTCTGGCCGATGCAACCTGGCGGCAGCTGGCAACGAAGGATTAAGGAGAGCAGTGTGGGTCCAGTAATGTTGAATGTCGAAGGGTTTGAGCTGGATGCGGAAGAGCGTGAGATTCTGGCCCATCCGCTGGTGGGCGGTTTGATTCTGTTTACGCGCAATTACCACGACCCGGAACAGTTACGTGAACTGGTGCGCCAGATCCGTGCGGCGTCGCGCAACCATCTGGTAGTGGCCGTCGATCAAGAAGGCGGGCGCGTACAGCGTTTCCGGGAAGGATTCACCCGACTGCCCGCCGCACAGTCTTTTGCGGCGCTGCACGGGCTAGAAACAGGCGGTAAACTGGCGGAAGAGGCCGGATGGCTGATGGCCAGTGAAATGATCGCGATGGATATTGATATCAGCTTTGCGCCGGTACTGGATGTCGGGCATATCAGCGCCGCGATTGGCGAACGTTCCTATCATGCTGACCCGATCAAAGCGCTGGCGATGGCGACCCGTTTTATTGACGGTATGCACGCGGCAGGAATGAAAACCACCGGCAAACATTTCCCTGGACACGGCGCGGTAACCGCCGATTCGCATAAAGAGACGCCGACCGATCCGCGTCCGGAAGCGGAAATTCGGGCGAAAGATATGTCCGTGTTCCGCACGCTGATTACCGAAAACAAGCTGGACGCTATCATGCCGGCGCACGTCATTTACAGCGACGTTGATCCGCGTCCGGCGAGCGGCTCTCCGCACTGGCTGAAAACAGTTCTGCGTCAGGAGTTAGGTTTTGACGGCGTCATTTTCTCTGATGATCTGTCGATGGAAGGGGCCGCGATCATGGGCAGCTATGCTGAGCGTGGGCAGGCATCGCTGGATGCGGGTTGTGATATGATTCTGGTCTGCAATAATCGTAAAGGGGCGGTCAGTGTGTTAGATAATCTGTCGCCGATCAATGCAGAGCGTGTTACACGTTTGTATCATAAAGGTTCATTTTCGCGTCAGGAACTGATGGACTCGGCACGCTGGAAAACCGTCAGCGCGCAGCTCAACCAGTTACATGAACGCTGGCAGGAAGAGAAAGCAGGTCATTAACGCACGTTTGGTGAGGATGCGATGATTATCTATTTACACGGTTTCGACTCTAACAGTCCGGGAAACCACGAAAAAGTCTTGCAGCTGCAGTTTATCGACCCGGACGTCAGACTGATAAGCTACAGCACGCGTCATCCGAAACATGACATGCAGCATCTGCTGAAAGAAGTGGACAAAATGTTGCAGCTTAATGTTGATGAGCGACCGTTGATTTGCGGCGTTGGCCTCGGCGGCTACTGGGCAGAACGCATTGGTTTTCTCTGCGATGTTCGCCAGGTGGTGTTTAATCCGAACCTGTTCCCGTATGAGAACATGGAAGGCAAGATCGATCGTCCGGAAGAGTATGCCGATATCGCCACTAAGTGCGTGACCAACTTCCGCGAGAAGAATCGCGATCGTTGCCTGGTTATTCTCTCGCGTCATGACGAAGCCCTGAACAGCCAACGGTCGTCAGAAGAGCTCCACCATTTCTATGAGATCGTGTGGGATGAAGAGCAGACACATAAGTTTAAGAATATTTCGCCGCACTTGCAGCGCATCAAAGCGTTTAAGACCCTGGGTTGACCCCTTGTCTGTCAGAATTGTCGAATCAAGCCAGCCTTCGGGCTGGTTTTTTTTGCCTGTTTTTCTGGCGTTGTCTATCTTTTCAGCAGCAAAACTTGATACACATCAATTTTGGTATGACCAATGCACCGCATGTGTTATTCTCACTCTCGAAGGACATTTTCATTGTCGTAACTTGTTGTTAATTAAAGGCTATGTTTATAACGTTTAATTAACAATTGGTTAATCATTTTAAGGGGGTCACGTTGACTACACCATTGAAAAAGATCGTGATTGTCGGCGGGGGAGCTGGCGGGCTGGAAATGGCGACGCAGTTGGGACACAAGCTGGGTCGCAAGAAAAAAGCGAAAATTACGCTGGTTGACAGAAACCACAGCCACCTGTGGAAACCCTTGCTGCACGAAGTGGCGACCGGTTCGCTGGATGAAGGCGTGGACGCGCTGAGCTATCTGGCGCATGCCCGTAACCATGGCTTCCAGTTCCAGTTGGGCTCGGTGATGAACATCGATCGCGAAGCGAAAACCATCACTATCGCAGAACTGCGCGATGAGAAAGGTGAGCTGCTGGTGCCTGAACGCAAAATTGCCTATGACACGCTGGTGATGGCGCTGGGTAGCACCTCCAACGACTTCAACACGCCGGGCGTGAAAGAACACTGTATCTTCCTTGATAACCCGCATCAGGCGCGTCGTTTCCACCAGGAAATGCTGAACCTGTTCCTGAAGTATTCCGCCAATCTGGGCGCGAACGGTAAGGTGAATATTGCGATTGTCGGTGGCGGCGCGACGGGCGTAGAACTGTCGGCGGAACTGCATAACGCAGTGAAACAGCTGCACAGCTACGGCTACAAAGGACTGACCAACGATGCGCTGAACGTGACGCTGGTGGAAGCCGGTGAACGTATTCTGCCTGCGCTGCCACCGCGTATTTCTTCGGCGGCGCATAACGAATTAACGAAACTCGGCGTTCGCGTACTGACCCAGACGATGGTGACCAGCGCGGATGCGGGCGGCCTGCACACTAAAGACGGTGAATATATTGAAGCCGATCTGATGGTCTGGGCTGCGGGCATCAAAGCGCCGGACTTTATGAAAGAGATTGGCGGTCTGGAGACCAACCGGATTAACCAACTGGTGGTCGAACCGACGTTGCAAACCACCCGCGATCCTGATGTTTACGCGATTGGCGACTGTGCTTCCTGTGCGCGTCCGGAAGGGGGCTTTGTGCCGCCACGTGCTCAGGCTGCGCATCAGATGGCGACCTGTGCGATGAACAATATTCTGGCACAGATGAACGGTAAGTCGCTGAAAGCGTATCAGTACAAAGACCACGGCTCGCTGGTGTCGCTCTCCAACTTCTCGACCGTCGGCAGTCTGATGGGCAATCTGACCAAAGGGTCGATGATGGTGGAAGGGCGTATTGCTCGTTTCGTCTACATCTCACTGTACCGTATGCACCAGATCGCACTGCACGGCTATTTTAAAACCGGTCTGATGATGCTGGTGGGCAGCATTAACCGTGTGATCCGCCCGCGTCTGAAACTGCATTAATCCCGCCTGACTCAGCATCGCCCGTTGGCGGTGCTGAGTGCCTTCTCCGTTCTGCCTCTTCCTTCAGAGTTCTCTGAATCGTCTTGTTTTAACGACGACCAACGATATTTTCATCCGCAGTCTGATGGGCTTCTTATTGCATTGGTTGCAAAATTGTAACCAATAGCAAAGAAGGAGGATCTCCCGTGAATAAATCGATGTTGGCGGGTATAGGGATTGGCGTAGCTGCTGCGCTGGGTGTGGCGGCGGTTGCCAGTCTTAACGTGTTTGATCGTGGCCCACAGTATGCTCAGGTGGTTTCTGCAACACCTATCAAAGAGACGATTAAGACGCCGCGGCAGGAGTGTCGCAACGTGACGGTGACGCATCGCAAGCCTGTCCAGGATGAGAACCGCATTACCGGTTCAGTGCTGGGCGCGGTTGCCGGTGGCGTGATTGGTCATCAGTTCGGCGGCGGACGAGGTAAGGATGTGGCAACGGTGGTCGGGGCGTTGGGGGGCGGTTACGCCGGTAACCAGATCCAGGGCTCGATGCAGGAAAACGACACCTATACGTCCACGCAGCAGCGCTGCAAAACCGTCTATGACAAGTCGGAAAAAATGCTCGGTTACGATGTCACCTATAAGATTGGCGACCAGCAGGGCAAGATTCGCATGGATAAAGATCCCGGCACACAGATCCCGCTGGATAATAACGGCCAGCTGATTCTGAATAACAACGCGTAAAAAAGCGGTACTCTGTAAGTTAGCCCCTCATTCGCTCAGGCTGAGGGGCTTTTTTTATCAGAAAGTTAAGGCGTAGTTCAGACCAAAGGTGCGACCCCGGCCCTTATATTCGTACAGCGATGGACTGCCATAGGTTGGGCTGTACAGCAATGGCGCGCGCTGTCCCCACAGGGTGGTGTAATCTTCATCCAGCAGGTTTTCAATGCTGAAGGTCAGTTTGCCCAGCGGGAGTTGATAGCTGCCAATAAAGTCCACGGTGTTATAGCCATCCAGCTTGTTGCCGCTGGCATCGGTGAGATCAAACGACTGTTGGGTCTGAACCCGCAGCGACCACGGCTCGGGCGCCCAGCCGACCCAGGCGGTGGCTTTGGATGGCGACGCGAGCGTTACGTCCCATTTTTCCCATTTTCCGTTCTTTTTCACTTCAGATTTCAGGACGTTAAAGTTCGCACCGAGACTCCAGTCAGTGTCAGGGATGAAGTAATCCGCCGCGCCTTCCACACCGTAAATCCGGCGATCGTCAGGTTCCACGCGGATCGTCATATCGCTGCGGTTAATCACAATCGACTTATCGGACGTCGAATAGTACGCCGCCAGTTGGGTACGCAGATTATCGCCGGTATAACGCCAGCCCAGCTCATACGAATTGACCTTGATCCCTTCAAGACGCGAATCCGCCACGTTCACGCTGCGCTGGAGCTGATAATGATCGCCCACCAACTGGTAAGTGCCGTTGCCGTAGTATTTCCCGGGATCCGGTAGCTCAACGCCCTGGGAGAAGTTAAACCATGTCTGCTGGCGTTCGGTGAGATGCGCCAACAGCCCGGCATTGAACAAGAAATTGTCGTAATCGGTTTTGCCGCCAGGGATAGCATCGGCTGAACTTGCTAAACCGTTGGCAATCCCCTGTTGTTGCGCGTAACCCACGAAATCATCAACCCGGTTTTCTGTCCATTGATAGCGCACGCCACCGCTCAGAGTGAAGATGTCGTTAATGTCGTAACTGCTTTGCAGGAACGGAGCGAAGTTGGTGATGCTGTAACCGGGATAACGTCCGGTCGTGTAGGCCGTGCGATTGTCCATCCCGCCTGACGGCACAGACCAGGCCAGATCGAAGAACTTCTGGTTGGAGTCGAAGGTTTCATGATCCGCATCGACGCCCCACGTCAGCTCCCAGTTGTCCATCAACTGACTGTTGAGAGTGATTTTGGCGCCGAACTGGTCGGTATCCTGCTGTGACGCCGAGAAGCTGGTCACCTGACCTTTGCTGAGCGTCGGGAAGGGGTAGAACTTTAGCGACTCGTCGCGGTAATAGATTTGGCTGACCAGATTCTGGCCGAAAAAGTCCGCGTCAGAGTATTGCAGGCTGATCAGATGGCGCTCCGTCCCCGGAATACGGTCTGAACTCAGTCCGCTGCGTGTGCTGGCGGTGCCGCTACCGGTAACGGCGGACATGTTTTCGCCCAGGTATAACCCGTAATCTTCATCGCCCTGACTCTTGTAGTACTGGGTGACCAACTGTATCTGGCGATTGTCATCGATATCGAGGGTGCCGGTCCCCATTACGTCCAGACGATCGGAGTGCTGCAGGCCGGTTTGCGTGTTGTCGAGCATCAGGGCATCACCGTTACCGTCGTACCAGCCGCCAAAGCGCTGATAGGCTACGGACAGTCGACCAGACGCGCGATCCGTTCCACCGCTGACCGCGGCGGCAACGCGCTCGTCGTGATCGTTGCTGTTGTTAAAACCCGATTTGCTGCCCAGTTCAAGGTCAACCTGGCGGTCCGGCTGGCCTTTTTTGGTCACAACGTTGATTAAGCCGCCGGTACTGCCGCCGCCATATAGCGAGGTTGCGCCTGAAATGACCTCAATGTGGGCGATGTTAAAGGGATCGATAGAATCCAGCTGACGACTGTCGGTACGTGAAGAATTCAGGCGTACGCCGTCGATCAGCACGACAATCGCACGACCACGCATGTTCATTCCGTAGTTGGTACGTCCCTGGCTGCTGACATCGATGCCCGGAATCAGTTGCGCCAGCACGTCTTTGAACTCTTTGCCGCCCTGAACCTGTTGCTCAATCTCCTGGCCTTCAATGACCCAGGTGGTCTGTGCCATCTCGGCGACGGTTTTCTGGCTACGGTTAGCGCTGACGATGAGGTTTTCTTCTTCTGTTTGCGCCGCCGCAGCGGGCAGAGTCAGGGCTAACAGGACAGGGTTGAGAACCCAAAGACGCTTATTCATTCGCATTCCTTTCTGAAAATATCTGTGCAGGTGAAGGTTTTCACCGGTCGTAGCCGGCTGTTACATTGTGAAACAGATACAAAATCAAATGCGAATATTGCTGATAATAATTGTTATTATCAATGTTTTTTTACAAATAAGTGAACCTAACTAAGTGATAACATTAGTTATTATGCGGGAATCATGGTGTGGAAGGACCGGGAAATGGCGTTTCCCGGTCAACAAAGCGATCAGGTCTTCAGCAGTTCAGGCCACAGGCGTAGGGTAGTGTGGATGATTTGTTGCAGCTTGTCGAAACTGGCGCCTTCCCGGGCGCTGATGGACATCCCCTGCAAAATGCAGCTCAGATACTCGGCAAGATGTTGCACATTGCAGTGCGCCGGGATCTCGCCGCGTTCCTGCCGTTGACGAAGAAATTGCGTTAGGGTTTGTTCCTGCATGGCGTGACGTGATTTCACCGTATGCGCAATATCGCGTGACGCGGCGGCAAGCGTCGCGGAGGTATTAATCATAAAGCAGCCAGCGGGGGTGTCTTTGCTGGTGAAACAGGTTGCCACTGCGGTGAAGTAATCCTCCAGTGCCGCTTCAACGCTTTTCTCTTCGCAGAATAACTGCGCTTCATGTTTTGCCGCGAAGCGGGCGATGTATCTGTCCAGCACCGCGCGGAACAGACCCTCTTTATTGGTGAATTCCGCATACAGCGTTGGCGCTTTCGCACCCGTCGCTTCAACAAGGTCAGAAAGCGATGTTGCTTCATAACCGTGCTGCCAGAAGAGTGTCATGGCCTTATCAAGCGCGGCTTCCCTGTCGAACACTTTTGGTCGGCCACGGCTTTTTTTAACACAACCTGTCGATTCAGTTGTCATGATGCCGTTGTACCTTAATGGGCTTAGTGAGCAGCCATTATAAAAATAAACCCGCACAGGCTCCAGCGCATTCGTGAGAAAAAGTTTTTCAGCTTAGTTGTATGAAAGATAAGTGCTTTTGTTTTTATATAACGATCGTTATAAAAAATGGGTTGACGTGTGACCTGGATCACATCTATCATTTATCTATCGATCGTTAAGTAAATACTTACGACGCCCAATCATCTGCAAAAGGTCACTATTATGAAAAACGTAAAAACCCTCATCGCTGCTGCTGTTCTGAGTTCACTGTCATTCGCAAGCTTCGCGGCTGTAGAAGTTCAGTCCACGCCTGCCGGTCAGCAAAAAGTCGGCACCATCTCTGCAAATGCAGGGACTAATCTGAGTTCATTGCAGGACGAACTGGCGCAGAAAGCGGATGCTATGGGGGCGAAATCATTCCGCATTACTTCTGTAACGGGTCCAAACAACCTGCACGGTACCGCGGTAATTTATAAATAAGCATTAACCCTCATTGATGCCTGCTGCTGCAAGATAACGTGATAAAAAAAGCCCCGCTGAATGTATTTCAGCGGGGCTTTTTCATGTCCGGAATCGTTACATCGACTGCTGATCCACCTCGCGATGGCGTCGGACATCGACCGGCATCCCGGAGCGAACGTCCATCACATGCTGCATCACCGCCGCGTCCGTCTGTGCGGAATCTTTAAACGATTGCAGAGTGCTGTTCAATACGATAGGCAGAACCTGCGGGTCATCATCAATATTTTTCGACAGCGGCTGGTGGACTTCGACCAGCCGCGTCCCGTCCGGCTCAACCGAGGCTTTGATCGGGGTATTGATGATATTCACTTTGGTGCCCGGTGTAACCTGTCTGAACAGGGTCTCAATATCGCCATCACGCAGGCGGATACAGCCAGAACTGACGCGCATGCCGATACCGAAATCGGCGTTGGTGCCATGCAGCAGATAGACGCCACCATACGCCGCTAAGCGAATGGCATGGTGTCCCATCGGGTTATCCGGTCCGGCAGGCACCACCGCCGGAAGGATAATCCCTTGCGCTTTATAGCGGGCACGGATATTCGCCGTCGGCGTCCAGGTTGGGTTGGCGCGCTTGTCGGAGACGGTCGTGACCATCGTTGGGGTCAGGGTATCACCGCCCAACTGGCCAATGCCGATAGGGTAGACGGTGACCGAATTTTTCCCCGGATGGTAGTAGTAGAGACGCAGTTCAGCCAGGTTGATAACAATGCCTTCACGCGGAGCATCCGGTAGCAGCGTCTGCAAGGGGATGGTCAGCACGCTGCCCGCGCGGGGAACGTAGGGATCCACGCCGGGATTCGCCTGCAACAGCGCGAGAAAACCGACGTTATATTTTTTCGCGATGGCTTCCAGCGAACCTCCGTTATTTTCAACAACGTGGTACTTATTTTCCCCGACCAGTTTGCTGCCAGGCGGAGGAAGAGGCCAGGTATTCGCCTGTGCGGGAAGCGCAAGCGTAATGCTGGCGGCGAGCGCAAAAAAGGCCAGCCAGCGGGAAAGTCGCATCTTGTTCATTATCATCACAAATCAAAGGGTTATTATGCCAGAAGAATCCAATAATAATTATGGCGGGGCGGCGTGTCTTTAAATGCAAGGGAAGTGCAAAGAGTTGTAAAGATCGCGGGACCTTGCCTGATAGCGCGGCGCTTATCAGGCCTACGGCCAGGAATCGATGTGTAGGCCGGATAAGGCGCAACCGCCATCCGGCACCACTCAATCACGCTACGGCGTTTTCTTCCAGTTGCTGCATAAACTGACGCACCCAGTCCATCCGCGTTTTCCGCTCGGTCAGATCCTGGATGAACTTCAGTCGGGTCGGCCCGTCAAGACGGAAGTGCTGCGGCTGTTTTTGCAGCAGTCCAATCAGCCAGCCTGGGTTAACATGGTTCTTCTCGGCGAATTCGATAGTGCCGCCTTTCTCATTGCCTTCCAGTTTGCGGATACCCAGCTTCTGCGCCTGTTGACGCAAGCGGGCGATATCCAGCAGGGTACGCGCCGGATCGGGCAGCAGACCGAAGCGGTCGATCAGCTCCACTTTGATCTCTTCCAGTTCATTCTCGCTCTTCGCGCTGGCGATACGCTTGTAGAACGACAGGCGGGTATTCACGTCCGGGATGTAATCGTCCGGCAGCAGCGACGGCATACGCAGTTCGACCTCAGTTTGCTGGCTGGTGAGATCTTCCAGCGATGGCTCGCGTCCGGCCTTCAGGGCATCGACGGCGTTTTCCAGCAGCTCCATATACAGCGAGAAGCCGATGGTTTCCATCGAACCGCTCTGTTCTTCCCCGAGCAGTTCACCTGCGCCGCGGATCTCCAGATCGTGAGTCGCCAGCGCAAAGCCCGCCCCCAGGTCTTCCAGCGAGGCAATCGCTTCCAGGCGTTTTTGCGCGTCGGTGGTCATCGCTTTGGGATGCGGCGTCAGCAGCCAGGCATACGCCTGATGGTGTGAACGTCCTACGCGGCCGCGCAACTGGTGTAACTGTGCCAGACCGAAATGATCCGCACGCTCGATAATAATCGTGTTGGCGGTCGGGATATCAATCCCGGTTTCGATAATGGTGGTACAGACCAGCACGTTAAAACGCTGATGGTGGAAGTCGTTCATCACGCGTTCCAGTTCGCGTTCGCGCATCTGCCCATGACCAATGGCAATTCGTGCCTCCGGCACCAGCTCCGCCAGCCTGTCGGCGGCTTTCTGGATGTTCTCGACATCATTATAAAGATAGTAGACCTGCCCGCCGCGCAGCACTTCACGCAGAATTGCCTCACGGACCACCAGTGCATCGTACTCGCGAACAAACGTTTTCACCGCCAGACGCCGCGCTGGCGGCGTGGCGATAATCGACAGATCGCGCATGCCGCTCATGGCCATGTTCAGCGTACGCGGGATTGGCGTGGCGGTCAGCGTCAGAATGTCCACATCGGCGCGCATCGCTTTGATCCGCTCTTTATGCCGCACGCCGAAGCGGTGCTCTTCATCGACGATCAGTAGCCCCAGATCTTTCAGTTTCACATCGCTTTGCAGCAGTTTATGCGTACCGATCAGAATATCAATTTTCCCTTCGGCAACCTGTTCCAGGATCTGCGCCTGTTCTTTGGCGCTACGGAAGCGGGAAAGCATTTCGATGCGCACCGGCCAGTTGGCAAAACGGTCGCGGAAATTATCAAAGTGTTGCTGGGCGAGCAGAGTGGTTGGCACCAGCACCGCCACCTGCTTGTGGTTTTCGACCGCGAGAAACGCGGCGCGCATCGCCACTTCGGTTTTACCAAATCCAACGTCACCACACACCAGGCGGTCCATCGCCAGCGGCTGACACATGTCGCTAAGTACTGCGTTAATCGCCTGCGCCTGGTCGGGGGTGGTTTCAAAGGGGAAACCGTCGCAGAACAGTTGATACTGCTCGCGATCGTGTTTGAAGGCGAAGCCCTCTTTTGCCGCGCGCTGGGCGTAGATGTCCAACAACTCGGCTGCCACGTCGCGCACTTTCTCTGCCGCTTTTTGTCGCGCGCGTGACCAGGCGTCGCCGCCGAGTTTATGCAGCGGTGCGTTCTCTTCTGCGCCTCCGGCGTAACGGCTGATCAGATGCAAAGAGGAGACCGGGACGTACAGTTTGGCGTCATTAGCGTAGGTGAGCATCAGATATTCACCTTTGATCCCGCCCGCTTCCAGCGTGGTCATCCCGGCATAGCGTCCAACGCCGTGCTCCAGATGCACCACGGGTTGACCCGGATGCAACTCTGCCAGGTTGCGGATCAGCGTATCCGGGTTAATCGTGCGGCGCGAATCCTGACGACGGCGCGCCACGCGCTCGCCCAGCAGGTCGCTTTCACAAATGAGTGCCAGATGGCGCGTCGTATCGATAAACCCGTGCTCGGCAGCGCCAATCATCAGGTAGCGTCCAGCCTCCGTCGCTTCATCCAGACGCATAATGCGCTTCGGCGCGACTTTGATTCTGGCGAGCAGTTCACCCAGAGATTCACGGCGGCCTTCACTCTCAACCGAGAAAATCACCGGCCCGTTGAAGGTCTCGAGGAATTTGCGCAGCGCATCCAGTGGTGATTTTTGCTGCGCCTGAACCGCGAGATCCGGTAGCGACTGGAAGCCTAAGTTGGTATTAGCCGCCTTGGCGGGAAGGTGGTCGGTTTTGAGCTGCACGCGCGGCCAGCGTTTGAGTTCAGAAAAGAGCTCATCGACACGCAACCAGAGGGACTCCGGTGGCAGCAGCGGACGCATCGGATCCACGCCACGGTTTTCGAAACGCGCCAGCGTATCGGCCTGGAAACGCTCGGCGCTGTTTTCTAAATCGCCAGTATTGACCACCAGCGTATTGGCCGGGAAATAGCTAAACAGCGGCGGCAGCGGCTCGCTGAAAAACAGCGGCTGCCAGTATTCGATCCCCGCCGGCAAAGTGCCTTTGCTGACCTGTTGATAAATATGCTCTGCGTCGCGCTTCACCTCGAAGGTATCGCGCCACTGGCTGCGAAACAGTTCGATCGCCGTTTTGTCGGTTGGGAACTCGTGGGCGGGCAGCAGATTGATGGCGTCGACTTCTTCCAGCGTGCGCTGGGTGTCCGCGTCAAACAGGCGCAGACTGTCAATTTCATCGTCGAAGAAATCCAGACGATAGGGCTGTTCGCTGCCCATAGGGTACAAATCCAGCAGCGCGCCGCGGGTAGCGTATTCGCCATGTTCCATGACCTGATCAACGTGCCGGTAACCAGCGCTGTCGAGCTGTAAACGCAGGGCATCGCGCGATAAACGCTGGCCTTTTTTCATCACCAGCGCATGACCGTGCAGATAGCTGTGCGGGCAGACGCGCTGCATCAGGGTATTGACCGGGACGATCAGCACGCCGCGCTGCATCGACGGCAACTGATACAGCGTGGAGAGACGTGAGGAGATAATTTCCTGATGCGGGGAGAAACTGTCGTAGGGCAGTGTTTCCCAGTCCGCGAGGCTCATGACCATCTGATCGGCAAACTGACGGATTTCATCATGCAGGCGCAGCGCGTTTTGCATATCGGGCGCCACGAGCACGACGGGACCATCATGACGTTCGGCAATTTCCGCCACCAGTGTGGCGCAGGCAGCCCCGGTCAGTTCACCTAACAGGCGCTGATCGCCCGCTTTCACGGGCAGCGTGTAACGTTGTTGTTCAGGCATTCGGTTGTCAGAATCTCTTTTAGGTAGTCGTCTGATAAGCAATGCCCTTTATTATCCGTGATCGCTCCTCATTAGCAAATTGAATCGCCCTCACCGGAGGGCGAAAAGTTTAGCGGGAATAGCTAACGGTTTGCGGACGAGAAGGGGGAGAGAAGAGGATATCGCCGAACAGGTCCTGCGACACTTTACGCATGGCAAGACCCAACAGCGTGCACACCAACAGACTGGCAAACGGATAGACCAACAACAGGGCCAGTTCCAGTTCGGGGGACCAGACGGCGGCATTGATTTGCGGGATCAGCAGCAGGCTGAACGCCTCGACCAGAATGCGATGCGTAGTATAAATCGCGATAGTATTCGAACCGATCACGTTAAGCAGACTGGATTCACGCATACCGAAGCGCTGCTCATACTGATAGAACAGCTTCACGATCAGCACAATAGAGACCAACGACAGCAGCAATGAGACGTTAAACAGCCATGCGGCGATAGCCAGCACGAAGGCAGCTGCGCAGGGCAGCGCATATCGGCGCAACGGCACTTCTTTAATCCCTGCCATCAGCGGGACGCCAAACCAGGCACCGAGGCTGTAATACGGCAGGTTGCGGATCACACTGTTCATTCCCCACCACGGGGTGGCAGCAAAGTTGACCGTCACGCTCAGTACAACAAACAGGGCGAACAGCGGCACGGCCCAGCGGCTGAACACTTTACAGACTATGAAATAGACAATGAGCGCATACAGATACCACAGGCTGGTGCTGGCAGTCAGCATGCCGTGAAGGAACTGGCTAACGGAACTGGCGTAAGCGGCGTTGGACGCATGAAGCAGATCGCGTGACGGCGCCAGCCAGTTGTTCAGGGCGTTGAGCGCCAGCCACTGGACCACACCCCACAGCGCCAGCACCCAGAAAATACTCCAGATTCGCTTATTAACGCTTTCTTTCCAGCTCACGCTGTCGATGTAGCGGCGAATCAAAAAGCCCGAGATAAAGAAAAATACCGGCATGCGAAACGGGGCGAGATAGAGATTAAAGTAAACCCAGCATTTCAACAGCAGCTGTGAAAGGGGCAACTGGAAGTGGGTCAGATGCGGGTAAAAGGTGATGACTGAGTGATAGATGACGACCAGACAGATACATAACCCTTTGATTTGATTAATCCATAGTTCTTTCTTTTTCATCAGGACAGCACGCTCGCGTTATTCAACATAGCCTGTGATCCTGCGGGGTGACTCTGGTGCTGTAATGCGTAACATTCTGTTTTTTGATTTTTTTAAGAAAAGGATCAGGGTCAGTGAGGACGGTATCCTGCGCCTGTCGCGCGGTGGATCCCTTTCAACTGTGTACTGACGAACACTTACGGTTCAGGCGTTTACCCATGCGGCTTTCGCTTATATACTCGTGACTTTGCTAACAGCAACCAGACGGATTTCATGTACCAACCTGTCGCTCTATTCATCGGCCTGCGTTACATGCGCGGGCGTGCAGCAGATCGCTTCGGTCGCTTTGTCTCCTGGCTTTCCACCATCGGCATTACCCTTGGGGTGATGGCGCTGGTCACGGTTTTGTCAGTGATGAACGGTTTTGAACGTGAACTGCAAAATAACATCCTGGGGTTGATGCCCCAGGCCATCCTTTCTGCGGAACAAGGCTCTCTGAATCCACAGCAACTGCCGGAAAGCGCTGTAAAACTGAACGGTGTCAATCGTATTGCGCCGCTGACAACCGGCGATGTCGTGCTGCAAAGCGCGCGCAGCGTGGCGGTCGGGGTGATGTTGGGTATCGACCCGGCACAAAAAGATCCGCTTACGCCGTATCTGGTCAATGTGAAGCAAACCGATCTGCAGCCAGGTAAGTATAATGTCATCCTCGGTGAGCAGCTCGCAGGCCAGTTGGGGGTTAATCGTGGCGATCAGATCCGCGTGATGGTGCCGTCTGCCAGTCAGTTCACGCCGATGGGCCGTCTGCCAAGCCAGCGTCTGTTTACCGTGATCGGCACCTTTGCAGCGAACAGTGAAGTCGATGGTTACCAGATGTTGACCAATATTCAGGACGCCTCGCGCATCATGCGCTACCCGGCCGGGAATATCACCGGTTGGCGTTTGTGGCTGAATGAGCCGCTGAAGGTGGACTCGCTCAGTCAGCAGACGTTGCCGGAAGGGACGAAATGGCAGGACTGGCGCGAGCGTAAAGGCGAGCTGTTCCAGGCCGTGCGGATGGAAAAGAACATGATGGGGCTGCTGTTGAGCCTGATCGTAGCGGTTGCCGCGTTCAATATTATTACCTCGTTGGGTCTGATGGTGATGGAGAAGCAGGGAGAAGTAGCTATTTTGCAAACGCAGGGGCTGACGCCGCGACAGATCATGATGGTCTTTATGGTGCAGGGGGCCAGCGCCGGGATTATTGGCGCACTGCTGGGTGCCGCGCTGGGTGCGCTGTTGGCCAGTCAGCTCAATACCCTGATGCCGGTGATCGGTATCCTGCTGGACGGTGCGGCGCTGCCGGTGGCGATCGAGCCGCTGCAGGTCATCGTCATTGCGCTGGTGGCAATGGCCATCGCGCTACTTTCTACGCTTTATCCTTCCTGGCGCGCTGCCGCCACTCAACCCGCTGAGGCTTTACGTTATGAATAAGATCCTGTTGCAATGCGACAAACTGTGCAAACGCTATCAGGAAGGTTCCGTGCAAACCGACGTGTTGCACGATGTCAGCTTCAGCGTGGGCGAAGGCGAAATGATGGCGATTGTCGGCAGCTCCGGCTCCGGCAAAAGTACGTTGTTGCACCTGCTGGGCGGGCTGGATACCCCGACCTCCGGCGATGTCATTTTTAGCGGTCAGCCGATGAGTAAACTGTCGTCGGCGGCGAAAGCGGAGCTGCGTAATCAGAAGCTCGGCTTTATTTATCAGTTCCACCACCTGCTGCCGGATTTCACCGCGCTGGAAAACGTGGCGATGCCGCTGCTGATTGGCAAACACAAACCGGCTGAAATTAACGCACGGGCGCGTGAAATGCTGAAAGCGGTAGGGCTGGATCATCGTGCCAGCCATCGTCCGTCTGAACTGTCTGGCGGTGAGCGTCAGCGTGTGGCGATTGCCCGCGCGCTGGTCAACAACCCGCGACTGGTGCTGGCGGATGAACCAACCGGTAATCTGGATGCGCGCAACGCCGACAGCATCTTCCAGCTTCTGGGCGAATTGAACCGCTCGCAGGGCACCGCGTTTCTGGTCGTCACTCACGATCTGCAGCTGGCGAAGCGCATGAGTCGCCAACTGGAAATGCGTGACGGACGCCTGACGGCAGAACTGAGCCTGATGGGGGCGGAGTAATGGCCTCGCCTTTATCGTTATTAATCGGTCTGCGCTTTAGCCGGGGACGGCGGCGCAGCGGTATGGTATCGCTGATTTCGGTGATCTCGACTATCGGTATCGCGCTGGGGGTGGCGGTTCTGATCGTCGGCCTGAGCGCGATGAACGGCTTTGAGCGTGAGCTGAACAACCGCATTCTGGCCGTGGTGCCGCACGGCGAGATTGAAGCGGTTAATCAACCGTGGACCAACTGGCGCGACGCGCTGGAGAAGGCACAGAAGGTGCCGGGTATTACCGCCGCAGCGCCGTACATCAACTTTACCGGACTGGTGGAGAGCGGGGCGAATTTGCGCGCTATTCAGGTAAAAGGCGTGGATCCGCAGCAGGAACAGCGTTTGAGCGCGTTGCCCTCGTTTGTGCAGAATAACGCCTGGGCTGATTTTAAAGCTGGTGAACAACAAATCATTATCGGTAAGGGCGTCGCAGACGCGCTGAAGGTGAAGCAGGGAGATTGGGTCTCCATCATGATCCCCAATTCAAATGCCGATCATAAGCTGATGCAGCCGAAACGCGTGCGGCTACACGTTGCTGGCATTTTGCAGTTAAGCGGTCAACTGGATCACAGCTTCGCGATGATCCCGATGGCCGATGCCCAGCAGTATCTGGAGATGAACAACACGGTTTCCGGCATCGCGCTGAAGGTCAACGACGTTTTCAACGCCAACAAACTGGTGCGTGATGCTGGTGAAGTGACCAACAGCTATGTTTACATCAAGAGCTGGATTGGCACCTATGGCTATATGTACCGCGATATCCAGATGATTCGCGCCATTATGTATCTGGCGATGGTGCTGGTGATCGGTGTCGCCTGTTTTAACATTGTCTCAACATTAGTGATGGCGGTAAAAGACAAGAGTGGCGATATTGCGGTATTAAGAACGCTGGGGGCGAAAGATGGCCTGATCCGCGCCATTTTTGTCTGGTACGGTTTGCTGGCAGGACTGTTCGGCAGCCTGATCGGCGTGGTCATTGGTGTGGTGGTTTCGCTACAGCTGACGCCAATCATTAACGGCATCGAAACGCTGATCGGCCATCAGTTCCTTTCCGGGGATATCTATTTTATCGACTTCCTGCCATCCGAATTGCACTGGCTGGATGTGATTTATGTGCTGGTCACCGCACTGTTGCTGAGTTTGTTGGCGAGTTGGTATCCGGCGCGGCGCGCCAGTAACATCGATCCTGCAAGAGTACTTAGCGGCCAGTAACCATAATTGCGTGAGAGATACACAACAACCTCCCTGTGACCAGAACAGCGGCCGCCTGAAGGATGAAGTGTATAAAACAAGGAGCGGCAATGTATTACGGGTTTGATATTGGTGGGACAAAAATTGCGCTAGGCGTCTTTGACAACGAGCGGAAATTACGGTGGGAAAAGCGTGTTCCCACGCCGCGCGACAGCTATGACGCTTTTTTAGAGGCTGTTTGCGGGCTGGTGGCGGAAGTCGATCAGCGTTTTGGCGTGAAAGGTTCGGTGGGCATTGGCATCCCCGGAATGCCGGAAACCGAAGATGGCACGCTGTACGCCGCGAATGTCCCTGCTGCCAGTGGCAAACCCCTGCGCGCCGATCTTAGCGCGCGCCTTGATCGCGACGTTCGTCTCGACAACGATGCAAACTGTTTTGCCCTGTCTGAAGCCTGGGATGATGAATTCACCCGCTATCCGCTGGTGATGGGCTTGATTCTGGGCACCGGGGTGGGCGGCGGTTTAATCCTCAACGGAAAACCGATTACCGGGCGCAGTTACATTACCGGCGAGTTTGGTCATATGCGTCTGCCGGTCGATGCGCTCACCCTGATGGGTCTCGATTTCCCGTTGCGCCGCTGTGGCTGCGGTCAACTCGGCTGTATTGAAAATTATCTGTCCGGGCGAGGATTTGCCTGGTTGTATCAGCATTATTATCATCAACCGTTACAGGCGCCTGAAATCATTTCACTGTGGGAGCAAGGCGATGAACAGGCGCGGGCGCATGTTGAGCGTTATCTGGATTTGCTGGCGGTGTGTCTGGGAAATATCCTGACTATTGTCGATCCGGATTTGGTCGTCATCGGCGGCGGATTGTCGAATTTTACCGCCATTACCACCGATCTGGCGGACAGACTACCGCGTCATCTGCTTCCCGTGGCACGAGTGCCCCGCATTGAGCGAGCACGACATGGTGATGCCGGTGGGATGCGTGGTGCTGCCTTCTTACATCTTACCGATTAATCAAAAGAGGTTGCTATGCTGTCGCGTCGGGGTCATCGGTTAAGTCGATTTCGGAAAAACAAACGCCATCTGCGCGAACGCCTTCGTCAACGGATCTTTTTCAGAGACAGAGTGGTACCGGAAGTGATGGAAAAACCAAGAGTTTTGGTGCTTACAGGGGCAGGGATCTCCGCGGAGTCTGGTATTCGTACCTTCCGCGCTGCTGATGGACTGTGGGAAGAACACCGGGTTGAAGATGTGGCGACGCCGGAAGGCTTTGCCCGTAATCCCGCGCTGGTGCAGTCATTCTATAATGCCCGCCGTCGGCAATTGCAGCAGCCTGAAATCCAGCCTAATCCGGCGCACATCGCGCTGGCAAAGCTGGAAGAGGCATTGGGCGACCGCTTTTTGCTGGTGACACAGAATATCGATAACCTGCATGAGCGGGCGGGTAACCAGAACATCATCCATATGCATGGCGAGCTGTTGAAAGTGCACTGCTCGCAGAGCGGACAAATTCTGGAGTGGACGGGCGATGTGACGCCGGAAGATAAATGTCACTGTTGCCAGTTTCCTGCGCCGCTGCGTCCGCACGTGGTGTGGTTTGGTGAGATGCCGCTCGGGATGGATGAAATCTATATGGCGCTGGCCATGGCGGATGTTTTTATCGCCATCGGCACCTCCGGACACGTTTATCCGGCGGCTGGTTTTGTCCACGAAGCGAAGCTGCATGGCGCGCATACGGTTGAGCTGAATCTGGAACCAAGCCAGGTCGGCAGTGAGTTTGAAGAGAAATATTACGGTCCGGCAAGCCAGGTTGTACCTGAGTTTGTGGAGAAGTTATTGAAAGGTTTGTAATAAAAAGGCCCGGATTTTCCGGGCCTTTTTGCTGGATTAGCGTCCTGCTTTTAGCTTCTGATAATACTCTTCGTAGATCGTGCTGGCGGAGCCTACATCGTTCTGCCATTCGCCTTTGCTGATGGTTTCTGCATCCGGATAGAGTGATTTATCGTTGGCGATTTCCGGGCGTAACAGCTTACGTGCCGCCAGGTTTGGCGTCGGATAGCCGATGGTTTCCGCCACTTCTTTCGCCACATCCGGGCGCAACAGGAAGTTGATCAACTTCAGCGCGCCTTCTTTGTTTTTGGCGTTTGCCGGAATTGAAAGGCTGTCCATCCAGAAGATCCCGCCTTCTTTCGGCCAGACTACTTCCAGCGGCGTACCGGCCTGACGGGCGACGAAGGCAGAGCCGTTCCACACCATCCCCAGATTCACTTCGCCTTCCATATACGGATTCGCCGGGTTGTCGGAGTTAAACGCGGCAACGTTAGGCATCAGCTTTTTCAGCTCGTTATAGGCTGCTTCAATCTCTTTAGGATCGGTGGTGTTGCCGGAATAGCCCAGTTTACGCAGCGCCATCTGGAACACTTCGCGCGCATCGTCGGTCAGCAGCAGACTGCCTTTGTATTCCGGTTTCCATAGGTCAGCCCAACGGGTGACGGTTTTCGGGTCGATGCTGTCGCTGTTCACGCCAATGGCCGTCGCGCCCCAGATGTACGGAATGGAGTAGTCGTTGTTGGGATCGAACGGCTTGTTCAGCATCTCCGGATCGAGATTGTTGAAGTTGGATAACTTCGACTTATCAATCTTCTGAATCATGCCTTCTTTACGCATTTTATCGACATAGTAAGTCGATGGCACGACCAGGTCATATGCGCCGTCTTTGTACGTTTTGAGCTTGGCGTACATGGTTTCATTCGACTCGTAGGTCGAGTAAATAACCTTGATGCCGGTCTCTTTAGTGAACTGTTCCAGCAGTCCTGGCGGAACATACTCGGTCCAGTTGTAGAAATAGAGTGTTTTACTGTCGTCCGCGTGCGCAGCGCTGATTCCCATGACGAGAGCGCCTGCCGCGAGCAGGTGGCGTGACCATTTTTTCATTTTAACGTCCCCTGAACTTTAGTTTTATCACGAGCAATAAGTTGGCTGGCGATCACCAGAACCAGCGATAACACCAACAGAATAGTCGCCAGCGCATTCACCTCCGGTGAAACGCCGACTTTCACCATTGAGTAGATCTTCAACGGTAGAATTTCATAACCCGGCCCGGTGACGAACGACGAAACCACCACATCGTCCATCGACAGGGTAAAGCTCAACAACCAGCCAGCGGCGACTGCTGGCATCGCTAATGGCAGAATGATTTTACGCAGGATAGTCATTTCGCTGGCACCCAGATCTTTTGCTGCTTCCAGCATCCGCACGTCAAACCCCTTCAGCCGCGAATAGACCGTCACAACCACGAAAGGCAGGCAAAAGGTGATATGTGAGAACAGTAGTGACCAGAAGCCCAACTGAATGCCCAGCAGCATAAACAGCACCAGCAGTGAAATCGCCATTACGATATCCGGCGACATCATGACCACAAACAGCATCCCGCTGACGAACGGCTTGCCGCGAAAACGGTATCGATACAGCGCCACGGCCGTTAACGACCCGATAGCGGTGGCGAACGTTGCGGAAAAAATAGCCATCGTCAGCGAATGTTGCGCCGCCTGCAGCAGGCTATCGTTGTTCATCAGCAGGCCATACCATTTGGTGGTAAAGCCCTGCCAGTTAATGCCAAAGCGCGAGCTGTTAAAGGAGTTCACAATCAAAATAATGATCGGAATATACAGGTACGCGTAGATAGCGGTCATGAAACCGCCGCGAAGCAGACGACCGATCATTCGAGTTCTCCCTTTTTGTTCAGCAATCGGGAGGCGCGCCAGTAAACCAGCAGCATCAGGCCCATCACAATCGTCAGGGTAATGCTGGTTGCGGCACCAAACGGCCAGTCGCGGATATTGAGGAACTGAACTTTAATCACGTTACCGATCAGCAGGTTTTTCGCGCCGCCCATCAGATCGGAGACGTAGAACAGTCCCATCGCGGGCAGCATTACCAGCAGGCAGCCCGCAATAATCCCTGGCATGGTTAGCGGAATGATGATCCGAATAAAGGTCTGCAATTTACTGGCACCCAGATCTTTTGCCGCTTCCAGCAACGGTCTGTCGAGTTTCTCAATACTGGAATACAGTGGCATCACCATAAACGGCAGCAGGATATACACAAGACCAATAATGACTGCGCTCGGGGTAAACATAATGCGCATCGGCGTATCGATCACCCCGAGCCAAAGCAGAAACTCGTTCAGATAGCCCTTGGTGCTAAGGAAAATTTTCAGCCCGTAGATGCGGATCAGCGAGTTGGTCCAGAAGGGAACAATCAGCAGAAATAGCAGCAGTGGGCGGACTTTCTCTGGCAGTCGCGCCAGAAACCAGGCAAATGGATAGCCGAGCACGAGGCAGGCGAGGGTGGCGATCAGCGCCATATTCAACGAGTGCAACAGCACTTCAAAATAGAGCGGATCGAGCAGGCGCGCGTAGTTGTCCAGCGTAAAGACCATTTTGACGAAGCTGGCATCGTCGCGGGTCAAAAAGCTGGTGCCAATGATCATCAGGTTGGGCAGAAAGACAAACAACACAAGCCAACCGACGATAGTGACAATCACCACATTCTGGAATTTACTTGTGTTCTTCATCAGCCAGTACGACCTCCCAGCTTTCTACCCAGTTAATGGCCATTTTCTGGTCGAGAGAGTGGTCAAAGTCCGGGTCATCTTCGTTGAAGAATTCGCTGACCATCACCATCTTGCCATTTTCCAGTTCAACCACCGACTCCAGCGTCATACCTTTATAGTTACGTTCACGGACATAGCCGATCAGGCCGTCAATGTGGTTGTCATCGTTGATTTCATCCACGCGCAAATCTTCCGGGCGTAACAGAACGTGCAGTTTCTGTCCTGGCTCAACGGCGAAGTTGACGTAGATATTGCATTCACGGCCTTCGACGTTAGCACGAACGCGCTGTTCGTCCAGACGCTCGATCACCGTGGCGTTAAACATATTGATTTCGCCAATGAATCCGGCGACGAACAGGTTTTTCGGCTCTTCGTAAATTTCACGCGGCGTGCCGTCCTGTTCGATGCGCCCATCGCGCATCACGACGATGCGATCGGACATGGTCAGGGCTTCTTCCTGATCGTGCGTCACGAACACGAACGTGATGCCGAGCTTACGCTGCAAGGCTTTCAGTTCGTTCTGCATCTGCTTTCGCAGCTTATAGTCCAGCGCGGAGAGGGATTCATCCAGCAGCAACAGGCGGGGTTTATTGACCACCGCACGGGCAATCGCTACGCGCTGCTGTTGGCCGCCGGAAAGTTGATGTGGTTTACGCTGTGCAAACTCTTCCAGTTGCACCATCCGCAGGGCTTCCAGTACGCGTGGCGTGATGTCGGCTGCAGGGGTTTTCTGCATACGCAAACCGAAGGCCACATTTTCAAAAACAGTCATGTGGGGGAATAGCGCATAGCTTTGAAAGACGGTATTCACATAACGGTTTTCTGCCGGTACGTGAGTGATATCCTCGTTATCGAGCATGATGTGCCCGGAATCTACGGTTTCCAGACCGGCAATCAGGCGCAAAACGGTTGTTTTACCGCAGCCAGAAGGGCCAAGCAGCGTGAGGAACTCGCCATTATTGATTGTCAAATCCAGTTCAGAAATGACCTCTTTTCCATCGAAGCTTTTGCTGATACCTGACAAAAGAACCAGCGGTGAAAGCGAACGCGGTTGTTTATTCAATTTTTTACTCTGTCCCATGTAGACGCAACGGATGGCTGACCGATGCGGGGTTTGTGGTTGACCACCTTGGTGACTCTTAATAAGGGCCGTAATTCTACGGCAAACCGTTGTCATCGCCAATGTTTGTTGCTAATTACTCTACACTTCATCCTTCAGACTGCCTGTTTGTAGGCTGCACTCACATACCCCAGTCACGTACGGTTTGTTCGCGCCTGGGGGATTCATGCGCTTGCCACCGCGATGCATCCTGTACGCTTTTGTGGATATATTTCCTGAATAAAGGGGTCCGGAAGCGAAATATTCTCGTTTGCGGGGATAAAAGTGACCTGACGCAATATTTGTCTTTTGTGGCTTACTGATAATGTTGTCACAAATAGTGAGGGTGACTGCATGGATAAACTACTTGAGCGTTTTTTACACTACGTTTCATTGGATACCCAATCGAAAGCGGGTGTGAGACAGGTTCCCAGTACCGAGGGACAGTGGAAGTTATTAAATTTGCTCAAACAGCAGCTCGAAGAGATGGAGCTGGTCAATGTGACGTTAAGTGACAAAGGGACGCTGATGGCAACGTTGCCGGCGAATGTCCCTGGCGATATCCCTGCTATTGGCTTCATTTCCCATGTGGATACCTCACCGGATTTCAGCGGTAAGCACGTAAATCCGCAGATCGTGGAGAACTATCGCGGCGGTGATATCGCGCTGGGCATTGGTGATGAAGTGTTGTCGCCGGTGATGTTCCCGGTGCTGCATCAGTTGCTTGGTCAAACGCTGATCACCACCGACGGCAAAACGCTGCTGGGGGCGGACGACAAAGCGGGTGTGGCGGAAATCATGACCGCGCTGGCGGTACTGAAGCATAAAAATATTCCGCATGGCGATATTCGCGTCGCTTTTACACCGGACGAAGAGGTGGGCAAAGGGGCGAAACACTTTGATGTAGCAGCCTTTGACGCCAAATGGGCCTATACCGTCGACGGCGGCGGCGTGGGTGAACTTGAGTTTGAGAACTTCAATGCCGCTTCGGTGAATATCAAAATCGTCGGCAATAACGTGCATCCGGGGACGGCAAAAGGCGTGATGGTCAACGCATTATCGCTGGCGGCGCGCATTCACGCCGAGGTTCCTGCGGATGAAAGCCCGGAAATGACCGAAGGATATGAGGGCTTCTACCATCTGGCGAGCATGAAAGGCACCGTGGATCGCGCCGATATGCACTACATCATTCGCGACTTCGACCGCAAACAGTTTGAAGCGCGCAAACGTAAGATGATGGAGATTGCCAGGAAGGTCGGGAAGGGGCTGCATCCGGACTGCTATATTGAACTGGTGATTGAAGACAGTTATTACAATATGCGCGAAAAAGTGGTTGAGCATCCGCATGTTCTGGATATCGCACAGCAGGCGATGCGTGACTGCGATATTCAACCAGATATGAAGCCGATTCGCGGCGGTACCGACGGCGCACAGCTCTCTTTCATGGGATTACCGTGCCCGAATCTGTTCACCGGCGGCTACAACTATCATGGCAAGCATGAGTTTGTGACGCTGGAAGGGATGGAAAAAGCGGTGCAGGTGATTGTGCGGATTGCCGAATTAACGGCGAAGCGGTCGTAGCGTGGTTGATGCCAGTTGACGCGACGCTTATCTGGCCTACAGGACATGTGAACCGTAGGCCGGATAAGACGCGTTAGCGCCGCCATCCGGCATCATTTCAATGTTACCCTTCGAAGAACCAGTACCCGCTGTTGACCAGGGCTGCCAGCATCGCGAGGAACGATGGATCTTCCAGTGCGTCACCAAAGTTCTCTGCAGTCAGCACGATATGGCTGGCAAGGGCTTCCAGCGCCGGACGGTGCGGAGAATCAATTCTCTCGCCGTTGGCATAAACGTCATCACCCACACGCAGTACCCGTAACCCCCCCAGACGCACCAGCACATCGCCTTGTTTCAGGGCATCGTAGATTTCATCAGGTTGATACGGCGGCTCCGGCGGCGCAATATCCAGTTCATGACGCGACTGGGAGATAAACTCGCCAAACCACTGTTTGAAATGCTCCGGCTGATTAATCAGATCCAGCATCATAGTGCGCAGTTTGTCCATCTCCTGCGGCAGGACGTCAGCAGGATGCTCACGTGACGGCATGTCCGGGTCGCTGTAATAAGTACTGCCCAGCTCACGTTGCAGGACGTAGTCGGCAAACCCGCTGATCAGTTCACGGGTGTTTGGCGCGCGGAAACCGACGGAATAGTTCATCGCGTTTTCCAGCGCATAGCCTTCATGCGGGAATCCTGGCGGAATGTAGAGAATATCGCCCGGCTCCAGTTCTTCATCGATGATGGCTTCAAAAGGATCGACCTGCAGCAGGTCCGGATGCGGGCAGTGCTGCTTCATCTGCAACTTCTCACCCACGCGCCAGCGACGACGACCGGTTCCCTGAATGATAAACACATCATACTGATCGAGATGGGGACCTACGCCGCCGCCAGGGACCGAGAATGAGATCATCAGATCGTCGATACGCCAGTCAGGCAGGGCGCGGAAGGGGCGCATCAGCGCGGCGGTTGGCTCATGCCAGTGGTTCACCGCCTGCACCAGTAACGACCAGTTATTCTCGCCGAGATGGTCATAGCTTTCGAACGGACCATGGCTTACCTGCCATTTGCCATCCTGATGGCTTACCAGGCGGCTATCGACTTCACTTTCCATCGCCAGCCCTGCCAGTTCGTCAGGGGAGAGGGGATCGATGAAGTTATTAAAGCCGCGTTTTAACACCACTGGGCGCTTTTGCCAGTGACGTTCAAGAAATTCGGGCCAGTTGAGTGTTAATTGGTATTCCATATTGAGCTTCCACAGGCTGGGGCGGGTATCTGTCACCGATTATAACGGATGCTTAACCAGATGCGTGCAGTTGGCTCATATTTATTACATTTTGGTTTAGTCGTCTTTCGGTCCCGGCTGTTGATGTCCAAAAATGACTTCCATACGTGCACCACCGAGCAGGCTGTCGCTGGCAACGATTTTACCATCGTATTGCTCGGTAATTTCTCGCGCCACGGCCAACCCGACCCCTTGCCCCGGACGCATCGTATCCACGCGTTGACCGCGGTCAAAGACCAGATCGCGCTTGCTGAGTGGGATCCCTGGACCGTCATCTTCCACCACGATGTACAGATGATCGTCGGTCTGGCGGGCAGAAATCTCAACAAACTCGAGACAGTACTTGCAGGCGTTATCCAGCACGTTGCCCATCACCTCGACAAAATCGTTCTGCTCGCCGACAAAGCTGATTTCCGGTGAGATATCGAGGCTAATGTTCACGCCTTTACGCTGATACACTTTGTTCAGCGCCGAGGTGAGATTATCCAGTAGCGGTGCGACCGGATGCAGTTCGCGGCTCAGCAGGACGCCCCCGCCGCGCATACTGGCGCGATGCAGATAGTAGCCGATTTGCTGTGAAATCCGGCTGATCTGTTCGAGCATTACCGGTTCTGCCTCGCTGACGCTCATCTTATCGCTACGCATCGAACGCAACGTACTTTGCAGCACGGCGAGCGGTGTCTTCAGGCTGTGGGTGAGATCGGTCAGCGTGGTGCGGTATTTGTCATAACGTTCGCGCTCGCTTTTCAACAGGCGGTTCAGGTTACGCACCAGGCTGGTCAATTCCCGCGTCGTTGCAGGGTTAAGCTGTTCGCGGTGGTGTTCTTCCAGTTCGCGCACCTCACGAGCCAGTGCCTCAATGGGGCGCAAACTCCACCAGGCCGCCACCCAGAGCAGGGGAATGACCAGCAACAGGTTGGCAGCCAGCACATAAATAAACCAGCTCCAGACCATATACGAGCGTTTAAGCTCAATCGGAATGGTGTCTACCACCACAATCGTCAGTTGCGGCATGCGCGCGGTAGCCGGGTAGACGTTAACCGCCACCGAGTGGGTCATTTCGGCGTCGTCGTCATCTTCCCGAACCTCTTTCAATCGTTCCTGAACGGAGTGATCGTCATTGAGCAGCGAGCTGCTGGCGCTGATGTCGGCTTCTATTTCATGAAAACCATTACTTTTCAGCCAGTCGGGCTGAATCAGTCTGACCAGCCAGGGGACGTTACGCTGGGCCCACAGCAGTTTGCCGTTCTCATCATAGATCAACGACATCGTGGGACTCTGCATGTCGAGGTGCTCGGGAAGTTCGACGTGGATCTTATTACCTTCCCATTTTGCAAGCGTATAAAAGAGATTACTTTCGCCGCGCAGCAGACGAAACGTGGTCTTATCGAAACTCACGCTGTAGCCGACCAGCGCAACCATGCCATAGGCCAGAGAAAGCACCAGCACTACGCCTGCGGTGGCCAGCAGAAAACGCAGGCGCAGTGACAACGGAAAAAGATGACGCAACAGTTTATTCATCAGCGCAATTCAAAAAGATATCCTTGACCCCGCACAGTGGTAATGACTTCATCCGGATACTGCGCCTGTATTTTTTTACGCAGACGGCCCATCAGCACGTCGATAGTGTGGCTTTCACGTAGTTCGGCGTCCGGATACAGCTGCAACATCAGCGAGTCTTTGCTGACCACTTTGCCATTATTGCGGATCAGCGTTTCCATGATGGTGTACTCAAACGCGGTCAGTTTGATCACTTCATCATTGACCGAGAGTTCGCGGCGCGAGAGATCAACCTGAAAAGGCGGAATAGAGATAATCTGCGAAGCGTGGCCGCTGTTACGGCGCATCAGCGCCTGCATCCGCGCGGCGACTTCCTCAATATGGAACGGCTTGGTGACGTAGTCATCTGCACCTGCGCTCAGCACTTCCACTTTGTCCTGCCAGCTTTCACGGGCGGTCAGGACGAGAACCGGGAGAGAAACGTCATTGCTCCGCCAGCGGCGGATCAGTGAAAGTCCATCTTCATCCGGAAGACCCAAATCGACGATAGCGATGTCAGGCAAGTGTTCGTTAAGGTAATAATCGGCCTCTTTGGCATCTTCGGCGTCGTCAACCTGATGTCCGGCATCCTGAAGCTGAACTTTCAGGTGATGACGTAATAACGCATTATCCTCAACAACCAGTACACGCATCATCTTTTCTCACTCTATTTACGGTATGAATAGTTTAACGCTGATTATGTAAGTTGAAACCAGCACAATGAAATTAAATGACTTTTTTATCAGGCCCCGCCCTTGGGATAATCCCTGGAGCAATGCTGTTGGCATTTGATTATTCCGCAGGCTGACCTGGTCCTGGGTCATGTCACCAATCCACGTAGAATAAACCTCACACACCATGCGAGCATCTTCATGCCCCATCTGGCGGGCAATGAATGAAGGGTTCGCTGCGGCCATTAGCATCCAGCCAGCATAATTATGCCGTGACTGACAGGCATTTCTCTGCCAGATACCTGAAAGTTTAGTACCACGTTTCCCGCTGCAGGAAATCGAGTATTTGGAAAAGAAACCTTCTTTAGTGTATGAACCCGATCCGGGGATAAAGACAACGCGACGTTCTTATGCCAGCAACCGTTATGGGCGGAACACACAAATGTTTATTCGTCTGGTCTCTGGATACATGGATCTCACCTTTTTCAGGTCTACATCCTCCCAGGCCAGCGCACATATTTCCCCTGGTCTTATCCCCGTGTGTGTTGCCACTATAATGATGAAGGCAAGTTTGTGGGGAAGTGCCAAGATCAGCGCCTGATACTCATGAAGTAAAAGTGGATCGGGATCTGCTTTAACGAGCTGGAGCCTCGATACCCCCTCATAAGGTGCATGTAATATAAACTGACTTCTGTTCGCAAGCTTCAGCATTTACGATAAAACTGCCATTTGTTTATTTACTGTTGAAGGGGAGCGACCTTTTTTGATGAATTCTGGCATTGCAGGGTTACCCTATATTGCCATGCAGACGGACAGGCATGATGGGCAGGACTGTCCGGGGAAATGTACGGTCAGGTTATAGTATTCGCGGTCACTTAATCTTTCTCACAGATAACTGAGGGAGTGAAACTTCATCTGTATCTCCAGGGATTATAGGTCGCGGTGAGGGTGAAAAGCATATAAAAGTGTGCGGACTGCCACTTATCAGCGACAGCCCCGCAGATACTTATCGTTATGTTTTGGCGGATGATTAAAAGAGGAAGGTCACAGAACCGTTGACAAATGAATAATCTTTTCCAGTTTTAAACTCCGGTGATACACGATTAAAAGATAAGGTAAAAGCGACCGGAGAATAACCTAAAGTGGCTCCGATGCGATATTCATCAACGGTATGATTAAGGGAGACGGTTTCATTTCGGGTCTGAAGCGTTTTTCCTTGTAATGTATAGTTACGGTCAACTTCCCGACGTTCCATCCCGGCAAATATCTTGTATATTAAACCATCATTTTTTGATGTATGCATTAACCCACGAGTCGCAAGCAGACCATACCCGTTATCTGAGTTCAGGGTTTTGTCATTGCCTATGGCAAGCGTTGCACCGTATCCTACATATTCAAAAAGATTTCCGCTTACCGCGGATATTTCTGGATAAATACCAACATTCGTTCCCAGGATATCCACATCAGGAGTCAGCGATAGCATTCCTTTAACCGTATATCCATAGCGATTTTCGATTTGATCATCCCATGCTTGATATTTTTCAGCATTAATCATTTGATGAGCTTTATTCTGAACTTGTTGACCGCCAGCATCTGGTCCTATCACGCCGACGTCTGTCCCCAGGCGATAGCGAAACCAGCTAGTCGCTAAAGAATTCCATTCAACACCCGTGTACAGAAATGCACTAAAAGCTCTGTCTCCGGTTATTGCTGTCGGTAACCGCTTATTGTCTCCTGATGGTGAGTAGATATCTTGTGCGATATGAAACGATAACTGGCTTGAGTCTGTAACATCATGGCTATAACCCAGGAAGAGACCTTGTGTATAATCATCGCGAGCTTCATCTTTATGACTATAAATTTTGTTAAGCGCAGGCTGAAAGATACCTGCGTCATCATTTGACAATGATAATGCGATGCTATCAGCCTGAACAACAGGTGTCATGAAAAACATTGTGAATAACGCAATGCGGGTTAATGACTTATTCATAAGCAGCCTCCTGAGAATTTCCCTTTTTTAATCGGCCAGGTATTACTTCTTTCATAAATTAACATAAAATAAACACCTTCCTTTCTGCAATAAAATGTGGTTAATGTGTTATTTTTTTATCGCTTTATATGGCTTATGTGTGGTAAAAGTTTTTTCAGGAGGGATGGATATGAACAGTCATGCACTTTTGAAAAACTCTTCCGTATTTATTGCATATATGGGATGTTCTTGATGGAGTTGTGCGTTTTTACGGGGGGATATTGTTTTTTTTTCTGTAAAGCAGAAAGATAAATGAGTGTTATTCCTGTCCTGAAGCGCGGGATATGATGCATGTCATCGACTCTACTGCAATGAATATGTTCATTTTGGTTATGCTTTTTTATGCAAAAAAAACCGCATATTGCTATGCGGTAAACCATTGGGAAGAATATTAAACACATCTGAATTTCGCAAGAACACTGTAATAAATAACGAAGGTTTATTCAATGTGTCATAGGCTAATTATGCTGATCTTTTCATATTATTATCATTTTGTTTCTTTTTTGCGTGATGATAGAGTGTAACATGGCTATGAGAACACACTATTTTATCAATCCGTACGGACAAATGGCTATTCTGCAGTGTAGAGCACTTGTACATTGGGCTCCTTTAATGCTTTGCCTTCCAGGACATTCATTGCTGCACTCGATTATTTTCCAGAAGATCTTGTTAAAGGGAGTGACGTTATAAATTGTCAATGGAAAAAATTTCCCGTCAATGTAAATCCCTGAGTCAGTCTGCGAGACACTGGAACCTGGAGGAAGGAAAACATCAGATTCATACCAAATAATAAGCTTTATTTTACACCAGAGGATTGAAAATGAAATTCAACTCGAAGAACAGACAATAGTGTCAACAACTAACCATTCCATATTAGAGACCTTAACATTACTAATGACAATTTTTCATAGATGAAAAGTGTAGTTGTTTTTTGATAACTCATTGAAAAAGATCATTTTTTTATGGTGTTTTTGTTCGTGAGTTATTGATTTTATTATTATAACGATCTTTTGTTGAATCTTTTTGTTTCACTTTTTTAATATTTGTATTTCTTTTTTATAAGTCTTTATAAAATTGGTGGTCAAATTATAAACATAGATTTTTTCAGGGTGAGAGTGAATTATTTAATCTGTGATACCCCTATTTGTCATTGTGCATAGTGACATGCCTTATCCTTTTCTTTAGAGATGGTGATACAGCCTGTATGTTGAAGGTCGATTCTTATGACTAGTACAAATCATGTTGCACCTGGGAGGCCAGTTATCACGTTAAGTCGTGGTTATGTCTCTCGTGGGCGCTAATGGAAGAAGGCTTTCGCGTAGTGAAAAATAACGGCGTCGGCCTGGTAGTGGTCTCTCTTTCTTATGCGATGAGGTTCATTGGAATAGTGGCGTGGGATGAATGTTTATGTGATAAGATGATTATACAGTAATCCCTATGTTAACTATTTATGGTTCATTAACTATAAGGTTGGCTGGCAATGAATACGCTACTTTTTCGATTAATAATGTTTATATTCATGTTTGGTTCTTTCCCATTACAGGCGGAAGTGCCAGATGACATGAAGCTTGAACGAGTTGTGATAGTAAGTCGCCACGGTGTAAGAGCACCAACAAAGTTCACCCCATTGATGCAGGAAATCACACCTTACCATTGGCCGCAATGGGATGTTCCCCTGGGCTGGTTGACGGCTCGGGGTGGTGAGCTCGTCACCGAAATGGGACGATATCAACAAAAAGTATTAATCGATAACGGCGTTCTGGAAAGTAATGTATGTCCGTCACCAGAACAGGTGGCAGTTATTGCCGATACCGATCAGCGCACTCGTAAAACCGGTGAGGCATTTCTGGCTGGATTTGCGCCGGGATGTAAAAATAAGGTTCATTATCAAAAAGATCACGATAAAAAAGATCCTCTTTTTAATCCAGTAAAAATGGGGGTGTGCGCTTTTAATGTACAAAAAACTCAGGAAGCGATTCTGACACGTGCCGAAGGAAACATTGAACGGTACACTCAGCGTTATGACTCTGCATTCCGTACTCTGGAACAGGTTCTCAATTTCTCCCGGTCAGCAGCATGCCGATCAGCAAGCCAGTCTGGTTGCACGCTACCAGGAACCTTACCTTCAGAACTCAGGGTTTCTGCGGATACCGTTGCATTATCTGGCGCGTGGAGTCTTTCTTCCATGCTGACGGAAATATTTCTATTGCAAGAGGCGCAGGGAATGCCAGAGGTTGCGTGGGGACGAATTCACGGGGAGAAAGAATGGACAGCATTATTAAGTCTGCATAATGCTCAGTTTGACCTTTTGCAAAGAACTCCCGAAGTTGCCCGCAGCAGAGCAACACCATTACTCGATTTGATCAGCGAAGCATTAGTGAGTGATGGGTCAACAGAAAATCATTACGGAATTAAATTACCCGTCTCATTATTGTTTATTGCTGGTCATGATACCAATCTTGCAAATCTCAGTGGGGTATTTGATCTTAACTGGTCTCTACCTGGGCAGCCAGATAATACACCTCCTGGCGGGGAGCTGGTTTTCGAAAGATGGACGCGAGTGAGTGATAACACTGACTGGATTCAAATTTCGTTTGTTTATCAGACTCTTCAACAAATGCGTGAGTTTATACCTTTTTCATCTTCGTCTCTCCCAAACAAGATTGTGCTTACGTTGCCCTCTTGTCAGGATAAAAATCCTGAGGGTATGTGTCCATTAAAGCATTTTATTGACATTGTGCAGACAGCACGTATTCCACAATGTGCAGTGATGGCTGATGTAAACCGTTAAATATAATTCGTAGAGAATAGGGATAATTCGTAGAGAATAGGGAGATTAAGAACGGTAGTGGCAAACAGGTGAACGTTTAAAAGCGAAGTTTTGGGAATTTCAGGTGCGCATTTTGGGGCAGGATTTGGGAGAAAATCCTTCTCTAATGTCTCGGTATTAATATAATGTTTTGTTTTGATACTGTTTTTTGTCTGCGTAGTTTGTGCTGATGATGGTGTTGTGGGGATCAATATTTCGTAAACCGGGGAAGGGACGTGCCGGGGGCGGCGCGAGCCATGCGCGAAAGTCGGCCCGGTGACGTCGTGTCACCGGGCAAGTGATTATTTCAGCTCATCCACCATGGTGATGGCTCGACCAATATAATTGGCCGGAGTCATGGCTTTCAGGCGGGTTTTCTCGTCATCCGGCAGCGGCAGGCTGTCGATGAATTGCTTCATGCCTTCCGCGTCGACACGTTTTCCACGGGTTAACTCTTTCAGCTTTTCGTACGGCTTTTCAATACCGTAACGACGCATCACGGTCTGGATCGGCTCTGCCAGTACTTCCCAGTTATGATCCAGTTCGTCCAGCAGATGGTCGCGGTTCACTTCCAGCTTGCTTACCCCTTTCAACGTGGACTGGTAGGCGATCAGCGCATAGCCGATACCCACACCCAGGTTACGCAGAACGGTGGAGTCCGTCAGATCGCGCTGCCAGCGGGAAACCGGCAGTTTGCTCGCCAGATGTTGCAATACCGCATTAGACAGACCCAGGTTGCCCTCGGAGTTTTCGAAGTCGATTGGGTTCACTTTGTGCGGCATGGTGGAAGAACCAATCTCACCGGCAATGGTTTTCTGTTTGAAGTGGTTCAGCGCGATGTAGCCCCAGACGTCACGATCGAAATCGATCAAAATGGTGTTAAAGCGGGCGATGCAGTCAAACAGTTCGGCAATGTAGTCGTGCGGCTCGATCTGTGTGGTGTACGGGTTCCACTGGATACCCAGCGAGGTGACGAACTCTTCGCTGAACTGATGCCAGTCTACTTCCGGGTAAGCGGCGATGTGGGCGTTATAGTTGCCGACGGCACCGTTGATTTTACCGAGAATTTCCACCTGATTAAGCTGGCGGAACTGACGCTCCATACGATAAGCGACGTTGGCCATCTCTTTACCCAGCGTTGACGGCGTAGCCGGTTGGCCGTGGGTACGGGAGAGCAGGGGAATGTCGCGATACTGTACGGACAGATCTTTGACCGCGTCGATCAGTTGACGCCAGTAAGGCAGCACCACTTCATCGCGGGCGGTTTTCAGCATCAGCGCGTGAGACAGGTTATTGATGTCTTCCGAGGTGCATGCAAAGTGAATGAATTCGGATACTGCATGCAGTTCCGGCACATTCGCCACTTTTTCTTTCAGGAAATACTCAACCGCCTTGACGTCGTGGTTGGTGGTGCGCTCGATAGTTTTAATACGCGCGGCATCTTCTTCATTGAAGTTCGCGACGATAGCGTCGAGGAAACCGATTGCGTCGGCAGCAAAAGCAGGAACTTCCTTGATCGCTGCGTGCGCGGC
>ERZ507044.228-NODE-228-length-38467-cov-13.9632_pt1 | contig 38467 bp, 43 predicted proteins | sample MGYA00512870_ERZ507044 | MGnify/ENA metagenome assembly ERZ507044
AATGTTTACTGAGTAACTAATTATTTTGCAGGAGGACAATTTATTTACACAAAATTATTGACGCTCCCAAAAACCATTTTCACAAAATTTTTCTATATAACTTTACTAACGAAACTGTTTTAATTTCTTTTCTTGTCTTTGGAATAATTCAGTTAGTTTTTCTGCAAATTGCCCTTTTACTGATCCTTTCAAGTGTACATGTCGGTTAGAAAATTCTTGAGCAGCTTCTTCTGCAGTCATTTGGTAGTTTTGATCTGTCAATCGTTTTTCTGCCCAAATTTGCTGAGATATCCCCATACCAACTGAACGTACATTTGATCGATGTAGATTTTTCTCTAATTCTTTTAGTAATTGCATTAAAAATTCATTCATAAGATGATTTCTCCATAGTTATTTGTCTGATTTTTTGACGATAGGAACGTTCTAGTTCATCTTGCTGCTGATAGAGTTTTCGTCGTTCTACTTGTAGGGCTTGTTGATAATGCTCCTGATAATTCGAATAACTTCGTCTTGCTTGAAACAGAGGCTCATTATCTAAAGCTAAGTTCTTTAATACATGATGCAGTCGCTGCTCCTCTTGCTCCATCAATCGTAATCCTTGATTCTTAAAGTGGATCAATTCATCTTCTTGAGCTTCTAATTGTCTTCGTTCACTTCGATAATCTCTTTCCAATTCTTCTAGTTTCATCTACTTCTCCTTTAATTGAATTGCTGTGCTAATTCTCGATCTCGTGCCACGATTTCATTGATTTTGTCTTGGATCTCCTTCGCCAATGTATCAAAGGCCTCCCCCATACGTCTTGCCTTATTGATTCGTAGCAGATAGACTTCTTTCGCAGAATCGACTAAGTTTTCTTTTGTGGCGCCCACACTAGCTAATGCTTCTATGATTTCCTGTTCAGTCAACGAAGGGGCTACAACACGTGCTTGCCGCAAGCCTTCTTGCCATTTTTTCTCTAGCTCAAAAATTCCTCTTTGATTGATGCGGATAACTTCTTCCATAGCGCTTTTCATTTTTGCCGATAACTTTTCCACTACTAACCTAGCTTGTGTGTCATCTAAGTAAATTTGTTCATTAACTGTCAGCTGGCCGCCACTTAATCGTAGTTTTTTACGTATGTTGTTCAGTTCTTGCAACTGATAGGAAAACAACTGGGTCGCTTGGTTTTCTTTCTGTTGTTTTCGAGCTTTAACATTGTTTTCATTTTCAGGAATAATCAGCTTTCCATTTTCATCAAACTTCCAAGAGGTTAAACTGTGGGAAGCAAGCAGATTCAAGAATGCTGTTTCCATACTGATCCGAACTTCAGCACCTGTGCCATTACCACCAAAATTACCGATAAAATCGGCGTGATTTCGGTAATTGGTGAGCATACCGGGATTTTCTTCCACCCATTTTTTTGCTTCTGGTGATAAGAGATCATACGGGTCCGGCCCGTTGAAGCCGACATTTTTCCATTGTTTCTCTGCTGCTACATATAATGCTAAGAATCCACCTAATGAATGGCCGGTAGTAGAAATAGCAGCTTCTCCATATTCCTTTTTTACTTCATTAGCAAATGCAATCGCTGAATTGATTTGCCCCGCTGTTTTCAATCCACTAACGGATAAAATCTTGTTTGTTGTTGCTTTTTCAGAAAAACTTGCTCCTGGTCTATTCCCGTAGAGATTCATGATACTTCTTGCATCCGTTTCCAAATCTTTCCAATCACTTAAGTTCGTTCCTGCAAAAGCAATCACTACTTGAGAAAGATCCACTTTACCGTTCTTGATTGGCGCTACAGACATCGCCTGCATGCCGTCCAATGAGTCTTTGATTTGTAGGATTTGAAATTCCATACCAGCAAATTCTTTAACAGAGTTCTTTTTGTATCCCTCATTGTAGCGGGGATATTTGGGATCTAGCCAATAAACCTTCTCACTAATATCATTGTAATGCTTATCGTTTATTGTCATACTAACTCCTCCTGTCCGTTAGAAAAAATTACTTTTACTCTTTTTATAGTGACTCCTGTCTTTTGTACCGCTCTGTTCTCAATGCCAAAACCACCAAGTTCATTTCTCTCCTTCCAAAAACTATAATCAAAATAAACAGATTTCCCTTCATTATTTGTCATTGTCACAAGTGCACCATAACTTCCGGTAACAGGGTTTTTTTTAAATTCTTCTACCTTCACTTCCCTGATATCCGCAAAGGTATTTTTCAGAACTTTGACTGACTGTTTTTCTACTGCGAGTAAATCTTTCTGCCTTTGTGCTTCTCTTTTGTCCATATAGACTTTCCCTCCGATCCCTAATATGACGATTAATAAAATGGCTAAGCTGAGTTTTCTTATTTTCCTTGACAAGAACGTGCCTCCTTTCTTTTTATGTAAGTATTGACACCTTCATTATTTAAGTACGCGAAAGTTTGCAGGAATTTTTTTATTTTTGAAATTTTTCTCCAATTTGCTATGGACGATTGGCGCTACAGCCATCGCCTGCATGCCGTCGAAGGAGTTTTTGATTTTTAGGATTTTATACATAGTGCCGTTAATTTTAAAACTTAAATTTTCTTGCATTTCAGGTACATAGTCTCTATGTTTAGGATCTAGCCAGTAAACAGCATCACTTAATTCACTATATTGTTTGTCAGTAATCATTAAATACTTTCCTCATTTCCATTAGAGTAAGTTACTTTAACTTTATTGAGCGTATTTCCTTCTTTTTGCTTTTTTTCATCAACTATTCCGTAACTTCCTATCTCATTTCTTTCTTTCCAAAAACTATAAGAAAAATAAATCGATTGATCTTGTTTATTAGTCATTAGAATAACTATCCGGTATGAACACGTCATTTCATTTCGAGCAGATTTTTCAATCTTCACTTCCTTGATATCCGCAAAGGTATTTTTCAGAACTTTGACGGACTGTTTTTCTACTGCGAGTAAATCTTTCTGTCTTTGCATTTCTCTTTTGTCCATGTAAAATTTCCCTCCGATTCCTATAGTAAGAATGGTCAAAATGATGACTATGGTCTTTCGTCTTTTCTTAGGCAAATAGAAGTCTCCTTTCGGGTTATATATGATGGATTGTTTCTCCTTTAAGATAAGTACGCAATCGAGCCTGGATTTTTTTGGATTTTTTAGAGTTACTTATCTACTTTTCTACTTTCTTTTTTATCACGTTTTCATTTTAAAGTAATTTTGATAGTAGTGAACAAAATGTAGCATCTACGCACAGATTGTGTCGTATACGATGGACGTAAGGTTTGTTTCCGCCATTTTCTCTTTTTTTAAAGTCACAAAAAAAAAGGGGTTATGACAAAATTTTGTCATAACCCCCTTTCTCGTATAAACGTTGTTCCAGAAGTTGACCACTTTTGGAACAACCTTTAAATGATTGATCTTTTATTATTTAGTTGATCCTTTTTCTTCGATTCCATAAGGCAAGATAATCGTTTTTTCTTCGACTTCTTCTTTATTCATCATTTTCGTCAATAGGCGCATGGATACCGCTCCTAAATCGTATAATGGTTGTGTGATACTTGTCAAACGAGGACGAGCTACTTCTGTCAGTAAAGAATTGTTGCTTGTGATGATTTCGAATTCTTCTGGTACTTTTACGCCGCGGTCTAATAAACCATCCAAGATACCAATGGCTAATTCATCGTCTGAAACATAGACAGCTGTTGCACCGCTATTATGGATCCGGTCAACTAGAGACAGACCATCTTTAAAGTTGTATTGTGCCTCAAAAATCAATCCTTCGCTATATGGTAGATTGTTTTCGCTTAATGCTTCTTTATAGCCTTTTAGACGGTTTTGACCATTGATAGGATCAATCAGCGCACCGCTGACAAAAGCGATTTTTTTATTGCCGCTTTTTGCTAATTTATTTACTGCATCTTTTGTTGCTGACACATAATCAATGTTTACGCTACCTACTTGTTCATCTGGATCAATGGAACCAGCTAGTACAACAGGCGTTTTTGAACGTGAAAATTCTCCACGGATTTCGTCTGTGATATGGTGACCCATAAAGATCACGCCGTCCACTTGCTTAGCCAATAAATTATTCAATACATTGACTTCTTTTTGATCGTTGCCATCTGAGTTTGCTAAGATGATATTGTATTTGTACATTGTTGCCACATCGTCGATACCACGTGCTAAAGAGGCAAAGAACATATTGCTGACATCAGGAATGATTACCCCAACTGTTGTTGTTTTCTTACTTGCCAAGCCACGTGCGACTGCATTTGGACGATAATCCAAGCGATCGATAACTTCCAAGACTTTTTTTCTTGTTGCTGGTTTGACGTTTGGATTGCCATTTACGACACGTGAAACAGTAGCCATCGAAACATTTGCCTCTCTCGCTACATCATAGATAGTGATTGTTTGCTTTTCCATTTGTGTTCTCCTATTCATATTTTATATGTTTTCTGAAAATACGTCTTACATTTCTAAAATAGGATATCAAATAATCTCAACAATTGCAACCGTTTTATCTCTGTTTTCATGAAAATTTTTACTTTTTTCAGTTTTAAGAACGTTGGTCTTTTAATCAATCAGTGGTACAATTATTGAATACAAAATTAATTTAGAAAGTAGGTTGCCAAATGAATAACGTAAAAATCAATGAACTACGTCAATGGATGGCACAACACCAAGTAGAATTGGCTTATATCAGCGACCCTGGCCACATCGCTTACTTTTCCGGATATGAAAGTGATCCTCACGAGCGTGTACTAGCTCTTTTTATCCCTCTGGAACAAGATCCTTTCCTTTTCACTCCTGCTCTGGAAGTTGAAGATGCTCAAAACAGCAGCTGGGCGTACGATGTACGTGGCTACTTAGACAGCGAAAATCCTTGGGAGATCATCGGAAAAGAGCTTCGCGCACGCTATGGGCAACCTGGTAATGTAGGTATTGAAAAGAATGCTCTGACTGTCGATCGCTTCGATGCTATCTCTGATATCTTGACAGGTACAGATTCTTACACCGATCTAACTTCTATTATCCAGCGTCTGCAACTGATCAAAACGGTAGAAGAAAAAGACAAACTGATCGAAGCTGGTAAATGGGCCGATGTTGCCTTTGAAATTGGCTTCAAAACAGTAAAAGAAGGCGTAACTGAACAAGCAATTATCGCAGAAATCGAATACCAATTAAAAAAACAAGGTGTTTCACAAATGTCTTTCGACACATTAGTCCTTGCAGGAGCAAATGCTGCAAGCCCTCATGGTACACCAGGAAGCACGAAGGTTTCACCAAATGAACTAGTGTTATTCGATCTTGGCGTTATTTGGAATGGCTATTGCAGTGATGCTACTCGTACAGTTGCTTATCAAAAACCAACTGAGTTCCAAGAAAAAATCTATAACATCACTCTTGAAGCACAGCTTGCCGCACAAGAGGCAGTTCGCCCAGGTGTGACAGCAGGTGAACTTGATCAAATCGCACGAAACGTGATCAACAGCTATGGCTACGGCGAATATTTCAATCACCGTTTAGGTCACGGAATCGGAACAACCGTCCACGAATTCCCTTCTCTTGTAGAAGGAAACGACTTAGTGATTGAAGAAGGGATGTGCTTCTCTCTTGAACCAGGAATCTATATTCCTGAAAAAGTAGGGGTACGTATCGAAGATTGTGTGTATGTGACAAGTGATGGTTGTGTGCCATTCACGACTACACCAAAAGAATTACTTGTTTTAGAGTAATGAAAATAAAAAAGGTGAGAGCTGGTCCGCTCTCACCTTTTTTATTCTAGAAATGAGTAATCTTAGTGATTGGTAGTCGAATCTGTCATTGTATCTTTCATTTCTTTTTTAGCTTCTTTTGCATCTTCTTTTGCCATTTTCAACATTTCTTTTGTGTCATCTGCAACTGGTTTTGCTTCTGACATTCCTTCATTGACCGTCTCTCCTGCTTTATCTGCAGCATCTTTTACATCGATCATGATATCTTCTGAAGTATCTTTAGCAATACTACCTAATTCGTCTGCTGGCTTTTTCAGATCTTCTGCTGTTTTTTTGAAACGATTAGATAAATCAGCTGATTGTTCTTTGAGGTTTAACAAGATATCATCTGATTCACTTCCTGCTTCCTCTGCTGATTCACTTACCTTCTGCTTAACATTGCCTGCTAGATCCCCTGCTTGTTGAGAAAGACCTTGCGCTTTTTCTTTTGCAATACCTGTTAACTCAGATGATTTTTCTTTTGCCATATCTGTGTAATCTGAAGCCATGTCCATCAAATCATCTGCTTGAGCAGCCAATTCATCCCGAAGTTCTTTACCAGATTTGGGTGCTAACAATAATGCGGCGATTGCTGCGGCTGTACCTCCAACTACTGCACCTAATAAAAATCCACCTTTTTTAGCCATTCTTATTTTCCTCCTGTCGTTTCAGTATGTTTTTTGTTTTTAAAAAATTTCATCGCTGTTCCACCGACTTTTCCGGCAACAGTCGCTTTAGCTGTCGTTTTTCCGATTCCGCCGACTTTCGTCACGATGTTTTTACTAGAATGATTAAGTTCCGATACACTTTCACTTAAATCAGCAACTGCTGTGAACAATGGATCGATCGTTGCGACTTTTCCATTGATATCCAAGAGCAGCTCATTACTTTTGACTAGCAAGCCTTCTACTTGTCTAGATAAAAGATCTACGTCTTGTGTGACGATCTCAATTGTCGTATTTGCTTCTGCGACAGTCTGGTCTACTTTTTCTAAAGTTTTGGAAACTTGCAACAATACGCGAACGATGAAAACGACAAGTATCGCAAAGGCGATTGCTGCGATCAATCCTGCAATTTCTCCTCCTGACATGATCAAACTCCCTTCTTGTCTCTCTTTTCTATAAGGATAGCATTTTCGTGTTTTTTAAACAAATAAAAACGAGCTTCAACTACTTTTTATTCAATTAGCCGCTGAAGCTCGTTAGAAAAAAAGATTATTTTTTCTTTTCTTCTTTGATTTCTGTTATTCCTTTTGGATTATGATTGATCTTGCTTCCTTCTGCTTCTAATGTTTTACCTAAAGACATGATGTATTCACGCAAAGGTGCCCCTACTTCTGGATGTGTCAGACCATATTCAATACTTGTTTTCATAAAACCAAATTTGTCACCAACGTCATAACGTTTACCTGTGAATTTACGGGCAAATACGCGTTGTGTTTTATTCAACGTATCGATTGCGTCAGTTAGTTGGATCTCATTTCCAGCACCTGGTTGTTGTTCTGATAATACATCAAAGATTTCTGGAGTCAATAAGTAACGCCCAATAATAGCTAAATCACTTGGTGCTTTGCTTGGATCTGGTTTTTCAACAAAGTTTTTGACATTGTATAACCCATCTTCCAGTACTTCCCCTGGGTTGATGATTCCGTATTTTGAAGTTTCATCGTGAGGAACTTGCATAACGGCAATCGTAGAAGCGTGTGTACGCTCATAGTCATCGATCAATTGCTGTGTCAATGGTACTTCGTCTTCCATTATATCATCGCCTAGCATAACGACAAATGGTTCATTTCCAATAAAGGCTCTTGCTTGAAGAACGGCATGTCCTAAACCCTTTGGATGAGATTGACGGATGAAATGCAAGTTGACATCTGTCGTTTCTTCTACTAATTTCAATAATTCGGTCTTTCCTTTTTCACTTAGGTTTGTTTCTAATTCAATATTTGAATCAAAGTGATCTTCGATTGGTCGTTTAGCTTTTCCTGTAACGATCAAGATGTCTTCGATACCTGATTTCAACGCTTCTTCAACGATGAACTGGATTGTTGGTTTATCAACAATTGGCAACATTTCCTTTGCCATAGCTTTTGTTGCTGGTAAAAATCTTGTTCCTAATCCTGCTGCTGGAATAACTGCTTTTTTAACTTTCATATACATTCGCTCCTTCAAAAAATTGTTAATGAGAATTCATTTTCTTTTTTTCCATCACGTAACATGATTTCTTTTGCGGCTGTTTTGATTTCTTTTTGTTCATACAGCACTTCATAGATTGTTTGAGTGATGGGCATTTCGATTTCCATCATTTGGGCTAGTTCCATCGCTGCTTGGGTAGTATTCACACCTTCAACGACCATTCCCATATTGGCTAGCACCTCTTCTAGGGGCTGCCCTTGTCCTAACAAGTTGCCTGCGCGCCAGTTCCTAGAATGAACACTTGTGCAAGTAACGACTAGATCGCCTATTCCGCTTAATCCGATAAAGGTCAGCGGGTTGGCACCCATTGCTACACCTAAACGGCTGATCTCAGCTAATCCGCGCGTCATGATTGCTGCCTTTGCATTATCGCCAAACCCTAAGCCGTGAATAGCGCCAGCACCAATAGCAATAATATTTTTCAAAGCTGCCCCCATCTCTACACCGATCACATCAGGATTGGTATAGATCCGAAAATAATTATTCATGAACAGCTCTTGTACATATTTTGCTGCTTTTGCATCTGTACTTGCAGCTGTGATCGTAGTGATGTCATGTTTTGCTACTTCTTCTGCATGGCTTGGTCCAGAAAGAACAACAACAGCTTTTCTTTTTTCTGCTGGGATTTCCTCTAACAAGATGTCAGAGATCCTTTTATGTGTTCCCTGTTCTAATCCTTTACTTGCATGGATGATCACTGGCTTTGTATTCAATTTAGGCACTAGTTCTTTTGCAACAGAACGTATTGCTTTCGTTGGAATGACGAATAGCACCGCATCTGCGTCTTTTACTGCATCTTCCATATTGGTGAATGCTTGGATGGAATCGGGTAGATAATGATCTGGTAAATAACGTTGATTCGTGTGTTGGGTGTTGATTTCTTCTACTTGTGAAGCATGATGTCCCCAAATCCGAACGTCATGTCCGTTTTCGGCGAGGACTTGTGCCAAAGCAGTACCCCAAGAGCCTGGTCCTAAAACCGCTACTCTATAATTCATTTTACCACTCCTGAAATTTTTTTCATTTTTAACGCTCTAAAAATCAGATAATTTGTTGATTTTTTCCTAATGAGCGGTCATAATCCGGTAAATTTCCTTTTTTTCTGCGCCAAATAAATAGAATCAATGTACCGACAAATAACACAGCAGATAATAATTGAGAAATACGGATCACACCTAAAAAGTAAAGACTGTCTGTACGTAATCCTTCAATAAAGAAACGCCCGAAACTATACCACATTAGATAACATAAAAGGACTTCGCCTTTTTTCAAAAGGTGTGGTTTCTTTCGTAAAAACAAAAGCAAAATAAATCCAATCAAACTCCAAAGTGATTCATAAAGAAATGTTGGTTGACGATAGATCCCTTCGATATACATATTATCAATGATGAATTGCGGTAAATGCAGACTTTCTAAGAAGCTTCGCGTCGTGTCTGGTCCATATGCTTCGTGGTTCATGAAATTTCCCCAACGACCGATTGCCTGTGCTAATAATACACTTGGTGCAGCGATATCTAAAAAAGTCCACAAAGAAATAAAATGATATTTAGTAAAAAAATACAGCGTGATCGCGCCTGCAATCAGTCCGCCATAAATAGCTAAGCCTCCTGAACGGATATTGAATATTTGGATTGGATCAGCTATATACTGGGGAAGATCAAATAAAACATAATATAAGCGAGCGCCAATAATGGAGATAGGCAATCCCCACAACATAAAATCTGTCACATCATCTGCTTTTAATCCTACCCGAACAGCCTCTCTGCTGCTAAGCCACATAGCGATAATGATACCTGATACGATGATCAATGCATACCAGTAGATAGGAATCCCTACAAGCTCAAAAGCAACTCGATTGATTTGTGCTAACATATTGTCACTCCTTGCTAGTCGTTGCCTGAGTTTTCTTCAATCAAGCGACTTAATCTTTCTTCAAATGTTTTCGTTGCGTCAAAGCCCATTGTACGTGCACGGAAATTCATCGCGGCTACTTCAATGATGATTGCAACGTTTCGTCCTGTTTTGACAGGGATTTTTATTTGTGGAATGCCCACTTCCGCGATTTCAACGGTCGTGTCTTCAGAGCCCAGACGGTCGTATTTCTTATCTTTTGCCCATGCTTCCAGATAAACAGCCAACTGGACTTGCATAGAGCCACGTACCGCACTCGCACCAAAAAGATTCATTACATCAATGATCCCGATTCCTCGGATTTCAATCAGATGTTCCAGGATTTTAGGCGGTTCTCCGATCACCGTTAATTCATCTTGCTGATAAACATCTACTCGATCGTCTGCGATCAATCGATGGCCGCGTTTGATCAACTCCAACGCTGTTTCACTTTTTCCTATCCCACTGTCACCTTGAATCAGTACACCTAATCCGTAAACATCCACTAAAACACCGTGGACACTTGTTCGAGGGGCAAGGCGACCATCTAAATAACTGGATAATTCTCCTAATAAACGAGAAGTTGAGATGGGAGAACGCAGTACAGCTATCCCATTTTCATTTGCTGCCTGGATCATTTCTTCTGGAGCTGGTAATCCTCTTGAAATAATAAATGCGGGCATATCTTCACTACATAATCTTCTCATGATGATCAAACGCTCTTCTGGGATCATCCGTTCCGCAAAACTGATTTCTTTACTGCCAAATAGCTGTAAACGATTATGGGAATAATAATTAAAATAACCAGTCAACTCTAGTCCTGGGCGTGAGATGTCCCCAGTTACGATGACACGGTCTAAGCTTTTCTCGTCGCCTGTCACGATTTCCAAAGATAATTTTTTCACTAATTGGCTAACTTTTACAACTTCTGACATTCATGCTACCTCATTTCTATTAGAGTGTTCTCTATCATTTTATCATTGTCTAGCCAAAAGTACTACCAATTAAAAAAAACGTTTTTATTTAATTACCAATGTAATAGAAAACGCATTCCTGATTCTAAATAAAAAAACTGCGCCGATAGTTCGGCACAGCTTTCTTTTATTTTCTACTGTTATGTTCGCTGACAATTACATTGACAAGCGACATCAAGATAGCTACTAACAACGCTGCACCGAATGAAGAAAAACTAAAATGTTCTGCTCCCACAAAAAAGGAGGTCATTTTAAGAATCGCTGCATTGATAACAAACGTAAACAATCCCAATGTGACTAATGTAAAGGGCAGGGACAGTATCGTCAAAATCGGTTTGACAAACATATTCAACACAGACAATACGAAGCTGGCAAGAACGGCCGTCCAAATACTGCTCACATGGACCATCGCAGGAAAAAGAACAGCCAATGATATGAATGTTAACGTATTAACTAAAATACGTTGAAAGTACGACATTAAAAGTCACTCCATTCGTCATCATCGATTTTTTCCGCTTCTTTGCGTTTTTTTGTTTGTTCACGAGTTTGTTCACGATAATTGTTTTTTTCATAATATGCATTGTTATGTCCATAGTTTGTTCGTGCAGAACGCGCAGATGGGATAATCAAAGCTAATAAAATGTATAAAATAATTGGACTTCCAAAAGCAACTAAGCTCAGGAATACATAAAGCACACGGATAACAGTCGGATCAATCCCGATGTATTCTCCTATTCCTGCTAAAGTCCCTGTCAAAACAACATTTTTATTAGATTTTGTCAACTTTTTTTTCATCATGTCTCACCTCTGTTCTACTATTTTAAATGAAGAAAATCGTTGTGACAACCTTCTTCTTAATCGGTGTCTTTCTGCAAAATTCTCGGTCACAAATTACCATATTCATAAAACGTGACGAGCTTTTTCTGAAATTATTCCTTGTGACTCGGCGATAATTGGCAGGTTCATAATCTCTTGGTAAACGGTGTTCAAGAGATAGACTATCGGCAATAAGGCACAATTTTGTAAAATAGGGGAAGCTATTTTACAAAATCGCTTCTTATTGCTCAAGGCTGAACATCTCTTTCACAACCTCTTTATTTATCTGTATCTTTTAAATAGATACTTCCTGTTGTCGTTGAAAGTTGCACTTGCGCGATTTCACCATCTGAAACACGACGGAATTGCAACATTTGGTTTGTCCGTTCTTTTTTCTCACGAACTACTTCGTAATTGGACAGACGGCTGTTGATACTTCCAAGACTTGTTTTAGCATGTCCTTCCAAACCGATGCCATCTGGTAAAGCGACTTTGACATTTCCGTTCACTGAACTTGCTTCTACTTTTTTCAAATTATCTTCTTTAATCGTAAGACGTACATCACCATTTACCAAAGACACAGAAAGGTTTTCTGCTGTCGCACCAAATGTCACTGTACCATTTACTGTTTCGATAATAGAATCTAAGATGTTCCCGTTTCGAATATCGATATTGCCGTTTACACCTTCTACTTCCAGCATCGTTGCAGTTAATTGGTCCACGATGATGTTACCATTCGTAGATTTTGTATAAATATCTTTAGCTTCCAATGTTTCAATCATGATGTTGCCATTTAGAAGTTTAATAGCTGCGTGGTCGTATACTCGTTTAGGTAAGTAGAAAACAAGGTCTGCACGCACACGTTTATTTGGAATTTGGAAGGAGATATGATCTTCATTAACCTCAATCTGGCTCCGTTCAGAGAATGCTTCAAATGGTTCAGCACCCATTTTTCCGTAAAGTTTGATCTTAGCTTCAACTTTCACATCGTTGCTGTCCCACGTTTTTAACGTCACGTTTCCGTTTGCTGCCTTGATATCAAGGATACTTGCTGCAGGAGCTTCATAGTAAAATTCATGCTCAAATTTCGTTGTCGCAATCCCAGGGACACGTAAGCTGACATCTTTCCATTCCATGTTGTCATTCACTGTTTCTGAAACAGTTTGGAATGTTTTCTTCAAGAATTTGCCTAACTGTGATCCAGCTTCTGACATTTTTTCGCCTACTTGATTCAGTGTATCTGTTGCTTGATCTTTCCAATCATCTGGCAATTCAAACTTATCAGTAAACGTTTCTTTTTTCTCAGACCATTGATTCTTACGGATATCTTTTAATTCTGCTTCTAATTTCAATTGTTCTTCTAACAGTGTATCGCCACTAGCTTCTAATTCTTTGATTTCTGCTTCTAACGTCTGACGCTGTGCTAATTCTTCTTCTGTCAACTCGCCTAATTCTTCTTTTGTATTCAGCTGCATCAATGCTTCCTGTTTCTCATTGCGTGCTGCCTTATTGTCAGCGAATTGAGCATTTACTTCATCTAGACGCGCCGAAGTTTTATTCGCTTCAGTTGCTAGTTCATCTAAGATCTTTTCTAAGTTTTCTTGATCTTGTCTTTCTCTTTCCTTTGGATCAACTGGCTCAGAAATTTCTTCTTCGCCGTTTTCAAGTTTATCGATCAATTGACTTGCCTGATCTTTTTCTTTATGACTAGCAGTTACCTTGTCTGCTTCTTTTTTGATTTGCTTTTCGTCTTTTTCAGTTGCCATGCTTTCTAATAAATCTAAGCCTTCTTCAGTCGAAAGGATTCCTTTTTTCACTAAATCTAAAATACGTTCTCTTTCTTTCATGGAAATTGCCTCCTTAAGCAAAATTGTTTGCAAGCTTTTCCTTACATCCATATTATGCACTGATTCAGTAAAAATGTCATAGGACTTAAGTTGTAACTTTTACTCCATCTTGAGTTGTTCTTTCTTTTTTGTAAAGAGATATGCTGTAGTCACGCAGGTTAAAGGAAGAACAAGTAGTGCGGACAATGTGGTAAGAATAGCCATCGTATATTCTAGAACAAATGATTTTTCATTGATCACTTGCTGAAAAGGAATGTCTAAATCAATAAACCAGAGGATCAACGCTAAAGAACTTCCCATGAATGCAAAAAGAAGTGTCATTACTGTTGACGCCAATATTTTTTTAGCAATAGCGAAACTAGAATGGCGCAATTGGTAAAAAGATAATTGCGGATTTGCCTGATATACTTCGAATGTCCCACTAGAAATTGCTACACTCGCATCTAAAACAGCACCACTAAGACTAATCAGAAGCAACGATCTCGTAAGTAATCTAAAATCAATCGCTAAAGTCTTATCTAAGCCAGATAATTCTTCTAGTTCTACCGATGTAAAACCTTGGATTGCTAAAAAATCAGTGATAGGAAGCAATAGTAGGAAACAAAATAAAAAGATCAGTATACTCACAAAAGCTGCACGCATTTTTAGATTATAACCGTTGATAAAAAATAAGATAACCACAGCAATCAATAAAAATCCTATGACCGACAATGCCAGTATCGGCCACTTCTGATGATAACCGAATAACAACAGGAAAAAGATCCCTAAATTGATGAATAAGCCTAAAAGAATATACATACCTTGCGTACCGCCAATAAGTAGCACGCTGATTGCTAAAATCCCAACAAGTATAATAAGTACATTCATCGTTTCAGCCTCCTTACAGTCAGAAAAAAGAGGACCGAGATAGGGATCGATAATACTATTCCTAAGCTGCCAGCAATGACGCGTAAAAATTCCAATGATAAATGCTGTTCTATCGTTTCTTTGAACGACCATTGATTTCCTAAATATAAAAGAAACGATGGAACTGACCCACTGATATAGACGAACAAAAGGATATTGGTCATCGAGCCAATCACATCTCGACCCACTTGCCTTCCTGAAAGCCATAACTGTTTCGCTGTTATTTCTGGTTGTCGCTTAGTCAATTCTTCTAATGTCGCAATGACTGTGATAACGGTATCGAGTGTTCCTCCAGCTGTTCCAATCAGTACGCTAGAAAGAAAAACAGAACGATACGGTCGTGTCAGATAATTCAGTTCCTCATAGCGCAGTCCTTGGTCTTTCCAATGATTCATTGTCAAAAGACAAATAAAAAATGCTAAAAAAACACTCGTAACTGCAGCTGAAATTTTGATTATACTGCTTCTATTCCATCCATCTAAAGCCAATATGCTAATAATCATCCCTATAACGACGAACAGGATAGATATATTTAATAGAGAAATCCCTTCTGTTTTAGTAAAGATGAGCAACAAAAGTAAAAGTAAAACGATATTGATGATGAGACTTCCTAAAGCAAATAGACCCTGTTTTCCACCAATAAGCAACATGGCGCCAATGAAGATACTTGTGAAGAAGAAAAGCCAGCCATCATTTTTTTTTGCTACTAGCTGCCATTCATCTCCATGCATTTGGACTAGATACATTTGTCTCGCTTTTATATTTGCTGTTTCTATTTGATTTTTTTGATAAGGAACCGATAAATAAATCGATTCTCCTTTTTGATCCGTGTTCATCAGTTTTCCTGTAATCAATTGATGATCCTCTTTTATTCGTACTTTTTCTATCTCGATGACAGGTACTTCATATAAAGCGGCTTGATGCTGAATAACCCATGAAGTAAGCACACAAATAAAAAATATAGTGATGATGCTAATTTTTTTTTGCATTCTTTATCCTTTCTATGAAATGATGAAAAGGGTTTGTGACATGTTTTGTCACAAACCCTTTCCCGAATAAACGGTGTTCAAAAGCTTGCATCTGCGGTAATAAGTCCAGCCAAACGAAAAATATGAGGAGCTATTTTTTGTTTGACTGTTCTTATTACTTGATGCAGAACAGCTTTTTCACAACCGCTGATTTCACAACCTCTTTTCCTAAACAAACGGCATAATCACAGCTTCAGTTTAGAAAATCTCATTGTGGTTCGTATTTAACTCAGTGATTTTCCCTGTAGCCAAGTAGACGATCCATTCACAGATGTTTGTCACATAGTCTCCGATCCGTTCTAGATAACTGGCAACATTCAAGTAGTCTGTTCCACTGATGACTGTCTCAGGATTTTCCTGCATATTTTTGATTGTTGCATTATAGATTCGATTGAAATAGTCATTGACTCTTTGATCCATATTGGCGATCGTACGTGCGTCTTTTTCGTCTGTTTTGACATAAGCAACTAGGACGTTGTCCACCATTTTTTTCACATAATCGGACATATCGGAGATCTCTTTTTCGATTTCCGGTATTCTCGTCTGCCCTTTTACGCGAATCGTGGATTTAGCAACAGACACCGCATGATCGGCCATACGTTCTAAATCCGAGCTAGCTTTCATGACCGTAATGATCATACGCAAATCAGTTGTAACTGGCTGTTGCAATGCGATCATTTCAAAACTTTTCTTCTCCAAGCGTGTTTCCATGTTATTGATATTTATATCGTTTTCGATAACTTCTTGGGCTAAGATTTTATCGTGTTTGATGTATGCACGAACTGACTTGTGCACGGCGCTGCTCACCATCATCCCCATTTCGTAGAACTGATTATGGAGATTCAGCAATTCTTCTTCAAATTGTGTACGTAGCATTCCGTTTCCTCCTTATCCAAATCGACCTGAAATATAATCTTCTGTCTCTTGTTTTTCTGGATTCATGAATATCTTCTTCGTATCATTGTATTCGATCAAGTGACCATCTAAAAAGAATGCCGTCTTATCTGAAATACGTGAAGCTTGAGACATATTATGGGTCACGATGATCATCGTATACCGCTCTCTTAATTCTAACAGCATACTTTCGATTTTCCCAGTAGAAACAGGATCAAGCGCACTTGTTGGTTCATCCAATAAGATGATTTCCGGATTAACTGCCAAAACACGTGCGATACATACACGCTGCTGCTGCCCACCGGATAAAGATAAAGCACTTTTATGCAATTTGTCTTTCACATCATCCCAAACAGACGCTGCCTTCAGGCTTTCTTCAACTACTTGATCAAGGACTTTTTTATCTTTTTCCCCTTTTAATTTCAATCCATAGATGACATTTTCATAGATAGAAAAAGGAAATGGGTTTGGCTGCTGGAATACCATGCCGATTTCTTTTCTTAGTTCAACAACATCTGTTTTTGGACCATAGATGTCTTTGTCTTTATATAAAACACTTCCGGTGATCGTTACATTCGGAATCAGGTCATTCATCCGGTTCAAAGAACGCAGATAAGTGGATTTTCCGCAACCAGAAGGACCGATCATCGCAGTGATTTCCCCTTGATTGAAGCTTAGATCGATCCCTTTTAGTGCTTCTTTCTTTCCATAATACAGATGAAGATCTTTAGATGAAATAATCTCTTTTGTCATGTTGAGGCCTCCGTCTTAACCAAAATGACCGGACACATAATCTTCGGTTGCCTGAATTTTTGGTCTGGTAAATATCTTGTTAGTTTTGTCATATTCCATTACTTTTCCTAAATAGAAAAAGGCAGTATAGTCGCTGATACGAGCTGCTTGTTGCATGTTATGCGTCACGATGATGATCGTATAGTCTTCTTTCAAGTTTACAAGTGTTTCTTCAACCGTTCCTGTCGAAATAGGGTCCAAAGCACTTGCCGGCTCGTCTAGCAGCAAGATATCAGGTTTCATCGCGATCGCACGAGCAATACATAAACGTTGCTGTTGCCCGCCAGATAAAGCCAAGGCACTTTTGTCCAAGCTGTCTTTTACTTGGTCCCACAAGGCAGCTTGTTTCAAGCTTGTTTCAACGATTTCATCTAATTTCTTTTTGTTTTTTTCGCCGTGCTGTTTCAAAGCAAATGTAATATTGTCATAAATCGACTTGCTGAACGGATTAGGACGTTGAAAAACCATGCCAATCCGTTTGCGCATCTCATAAACATCCACTTGAGGCGCATTAATATCTACGCCTTGATACATGATTTTCCCAGTGATTTTCGTATTAGCGATCCCATCATTCATTCGATTCAACGAACGAAGATACGTAGATTTTCCGCAGCCGGAAGGACCAATCAGTGCAGTGATCTTATTTTTTTCAAATTCCAGATCCACTCCTTTGATTGCTTCATTGTCGCCATACCAGACATGTAGATCATCCGTATATAGTGCTACTTCTTTCTCTTTTGGCATGGTGATGACATTTGTTTCATTCCAGTTATATTTTTTCATTTTGCTTCTTCTCCTTAGGCTGAAGTCATTTTTCGGTATAATCGTTTGCCAATCGCACGAGCGCCGAAGTTGAACAGTAAAACAGCAATAATCAACACGGCAGAAGCGCCAGCCGAAACAGAAACACCATCAGGCATCGTGCCTTCTGTATTGATCTTCCAAATATGGACAGCTAATGTTTCAGCTTGACGGAAAATGCTGATCGGGCTTGAAACACTTAATGGATTCCAGTTCGTAAAATCTAACGCAGGTGCACTTTGTCCAGCCGTATAGATCAATGCAGCTGCTTCACCAAAAATTCTTCCAGAACTTAGGATCACACCAGTCAAAATCCCTGGTGTCGCTTCTGGAACCACCACTTTTATCACTGTTTCCCAGCGTGACAAACCTAAGGCCAATCCTGCTTCTCGTTGTGTGTAATGGACCGCTTGTAAAGACTCCTCAACTGTTCTAGTCAAAAGAGGCAAGTTGAATACAGTCAAAGCCAATGCACCAGAAATAATCGAGAAACCATACTGGAATTGAATAACGAAAACCAAGAAACCGAATAAACCGACAACGACAGAAGGCAACGAGCTCAAGATTTCAATCGACGTGCGAATCACATCTGTTAGCCAGTTTTTTCCAGCATATTCTGAAAGATAGATACCCGCACCTAAAGAAATAGGAAAACTGATGATCATCGTGATCAAAAGCAAATAAATCGAGTTAAATAGCTGGATCCCGATTCCACCGCCTTCTTGGTAGGCTTTGGAAGGTTCGGTCAAGAAGGACCATGAAATGTGCGGTATTCCCCGAACTAAGATATAAAGTAGTAAAGCTGCTAAAATCAATACGATGATCCCCGAAACTATATATAAAACACCTGTAGCAATTTTATCTGAGCGTTTTGCGTTCATTATTTCAGCTCTCCTTTCTTCCCAATCATACGGATCACGATATTAAAGAATAATGACATCAATAGCAAGATCAGCGCTAATGACCATAACACATTATTTTCAACTGTTCCCATGATTGTATTTCCGATTCCCATTGTTAAGATGGACGTCAATGTAGAAGCAGGAGTAGTAAGACCTGTTGGCATCAATGCTGCATTACCGATGACCATTTGGATAGCTAAGGCTTCACCAAACGCACGAGCCATACCAAAAACGACTGCTGTTAAAATCCCGGGCACGGCTGCTCGTAGCACGACTTTGTAGATTGTTTGCCATCTTGTGGCACCAAGCGCTAATGAAGCTTCCCGATAGTGCCGTGGCACTGCCTTTAATGCATCAACAGTCATCGTTGTGACAGTCGGCAAGATCATAACGAACAACACAAATGTACCAGCTAAGATACCAAACCCAGTCCCGCCAAAAATACTTCTGACAAAAGGCACGATAACTGATAAACCGATAAAACCATAAACGACAGAAGGAATACCTACAAGCAGCTCGATGACCGGCTGTAAGATCTTCGTTCCGTTTTTAGGAGAGATCTCCGTCATGAATACTGCTGCACCAATGGCAAATGGCGTGGCAACGATAGCAGATAAAAAGGTCACAATAAACGAACCTGTGATCATAGGCAATGCCCCTACCATTGGTTTCCCATTTGCTCCGATTTGGCTTGGATTCCAATCTGTACCAAACAGAAAATCAAATACATTGATCTTATCAGTAAAAAAGGTGGCCAATCCTTTACTAGCTACAAAATAAAAAATAGATAATACAACCAACACGATCAGCGCGATACATAAAAAACTGATGAATTTTCCACGCTGTTCCATTTTTGAACGTTTTGATTTTGTTAATAATACTTTTTTCACATCTTCCACAGATGACTCCCCCTTAATCAGGTTTAACATACTCACTCAGTGTACAAATTGAACATCAATTTGGTTTTAATAACATGTAAAAGTTTAGCTAAGTTTGTAAATTTTGTGTAAAGATTACTCTTTAACGATATTTCCTTGCCAATCACGTTCGACTTTCATATGAGAAACAGGGATATAACCTAGTTCTCCAACGATGTTATCTTGTACTTCATCAGATAAGATATAGTCTAAAAATTCTTTTGTCAGTTTTTTTGGATGATCTCTTGTGTACATATGCTCATATGCCCAAATCGTCCATTTGTTCGTTGTCACATTTTCATCTGTCGGTTCTACACCGTTAACATTCAACGTATCTACATCATCGGAAACATAAGAAAAAGCAACATAGCTGATTGCACCGGGTGTGTCGGCAACGATCTGGCGCACCATTCCGCTTGAATCTTGTTCTTGTGCCTGAACAGCTGTTTCTCCGTCCAATACCCATTTTTCAAACGTGCTACGGGTTCCGCTTCCTGAAGCGCGGTTCAATATAACTACTGGCTGATCTTTTCCACCGACTTCACTCCAGTTTTTGATCTCGCCTGTAAATAGTTTTTTCAGGTTTTCCATACTGATGTCTTTTACGCCAATATCCTTGTTCACAATAGGAGTGATCCCAACAACTGCTACTCGATGATCGACTAATGCTGAGGCATCGATCCCCGATTTTTCTTCCGCAAACAAATCAGAGTTTCCGATGTCGACTGCTCCTGACTGTACTTGAGACAAACCAGTTCCGCTTCCGCCCCCTTGTACATTGATGAATTTTCCAGGATTTTCTGTCTGGTAAGTTTCAGCAACTGTTTCTACTAAAGGCTGTAAAGCAGAAGAGCCAACAGCCGTAATGGATTCTCCTCGATCAATCCACTTTGAACAGCCTGATAAAAGAATAGCTAATCCTATTATTGGTAAGAATAATTTAAGTTTTTTCATTAGAAATCTCCTTTAATCCTAAAGTATGTTTATTTTATCATTTTCATTACTTGATGAAAACGAATCAAAATCATTAAATAACAAAATAAATTCTCATAATTGTAAAAAAAACTATCTCATTAAAAGTTTCTATGCTATACTGGCTTTGAAATGTGTCTCTTTTAATAGCATATATTAGCTTATTTCTTGCTTTCCCCAAAAAACAAGAGATACCCCAAAGTTAATTTCGCTCATGCGAGACGCTTTCTCCATTTCTGACGTACTCTCAGAAATGGCCCCGTTAGAAAAGGACACGAGATCTCCATCTGTTGATGGTTCTCATGTCCTTTTTATGTTTTAAAGGAGCGGCGAAATCAATCTTGCTAATCCTTCTTTCATCTTGATGATTATTCCTCGGTTTTCATACATTTCTTTTGTGAGATGCGTAGAAATTTTCGAGTCTTCAAAAAAAGCTTTTCTTACACGTGAAGCCATTCGTTCATCATAAACCAGTGTATTGACCTCAAAGTCCAAGCGAAATGAACGAACATCGATATTTGCTGAGCCAACTGAAACAATGCCACCATCGATAATCATCGTCTTTGCATGAATAAATCCATTCTCATATGTTTCGATCCTTGCTCCATACTCGATTAGCTCTGCAGCGAAAGAATACGTTGCCCAGTAAACGAGAAGATGATCTGGTTTGTTAGGTATTTGGATATGAACTTTTACGCCTGAAAGAAGAGCCAACTTCAGTGCTTCATGAATCGATCCATCCGGTATGTAATAAGGCGTTTGGATCAATATCTCCCGTTTGGCTAACGAAATCATTTTCAAATAAGTCATTTTGATTTGTTCATGTTCGGTATCTGGTCCGCTTGTCACGATTTGAACAGCTATATCACCAGTAGAGTGAATGGACGGAAAAAATTTGGGAGAATAGCCTACTTCTTTTGTATGCTGAGAATTCCAGTCCATCAAAAAACGGTTTTGCAAGGTATACACCGCTTCTCCGTAAATACGCAAATGATTGTCTCGCCAATAACCAAATTTCTTTACCAATCCTAGATATTCATTTCCAACATTGAACCCACCTGTATATCCGATTTTCCCATCAATAACTACGATTTTACGATGATTGCGATAATTGATCCGAGGATTAATATACGGAACAAATAGAGGAAAGAAAAATGCGACTTCTCCGCCTGCTTTTTTCAAATTCTGAAAAAAGCTGGAAGAAACTTGTGTGGAACCCCATGCATCAAGAAGGACTCTGACTTTTCCCCCTCGTCTTGCCGCCTCTGTCAATGCATCTCGAACTTCTTCACCTAATGCATCACTGCGATAAATATAATACTGGAAGTGGATATGGTCTTCTGCCTGCTTGATATCTTCAATCAGCGCATCGAATTTTTCACGACCATCTGTAAATAAAGTGATTTCATTTTTAGTCGTATAGAGCGTACTTTCAAATACCGTGAGCATATAGATCAATTGTTTCACATCTACTTGTCCAGTAGGCGGATGAGGATAAAGCCCTCGCATCAATGCCTGTTTGTCTTCTTCAATTTCCAGGTTCTTACCGATTTTCCCTTGGATCTTCAAATCAAAGATTTTCTCTTTGGAAATCCCTCTTCCTAAAAAAATATATAAAATAAATCCTACAACTGGAATGAACATCAAAACGAGCACCCATGCCCATGTTTGAGCAGTTTCCTTTCTTTCTCGAAAAACGATGATAAAGGAAAGCAAAATATTCATAATCAAAAGGATCGTAAAAAAATTGTCAACGATAATTTTCACGGCTTCACCTCTTCTTCTACCAACTTAAGAATACCCAAGTTGTTTTTTAAAGTAAAGGGAAAAAAGCCGCTTCCTTCTATTCTCCTAGCCAATAAAAAAAGAAAGCTGGAACGAAACTGTCCAACTTTCTCATTTTATTTATATTGTGGTATTAGAATTTCAAGAAACGTCTCATAGAAATGATCGAGCCAAGTGAACCAATGATCACACCAATGCCGACCATTAAAAGATTGATTTTCCAAACGATATTTTGTGGATGAATCAATGAATAATGGGAACGTAATAATGATGGATTGATCAATTGGAAAAACCATGCATAACCAAATGTGATGATCAAAATCGGAAGAATCGCACCGATCAGACCGATCCAGCCACCTTCAAGGAAAAACGGCCAGCGAATATATCCATTTTTTGCACCGACTAAACGCATGATTTGAATTTCACGCTGTCTAGACAAAATCGTGATCCGAATCGTGTTCGAAATGAGAAACATCGCTACGAACAGCAGCAATGCCGCTGCAACTAATCCCCATGTCCGAACTGCACCAGCGATTTGGAAAATCCGATCTGAGGAAGCTCCACCGTAATCAGAACGAGAAACATTCTTCAAATCTGCTGCTTCTTCTGCTACTTGTTTTGTATAAGAAGGATCAGTAGCACTTACTACATACACATCATATAACGGGTTATTGTCACCTTCAAACAATTTCCAGGAATCACCCATTTCGTTTTGGATTTTTTTCAATTCCTGTTCTTTGCTTGAAAATTCAACTTTTTTAACATGATCTAAGTCATTCAATTCTTTTTCTAGCTTTTTCATCTCTTCGTCTTTTGTACCGATATCTACGAATACAGAGACATCAACGTTTCCTTCTATATCTTGAGCTAATTTAGTTGCGTTCATGATAACTGCCATGAATACACCGACTAAAGTCAATGTGATCGTTACCGCACTGACTGAAGCAACTGTCATCCAGCCGTTACGTTTCAAACTCTTGATACTTTCTAATAAATGGCGGAAAAAGGTTCTAATCATCGTATCCATATTCCCCTTCCGCTTGATCTCGAATAATGCGGCCGTTTTCGATAGCAATTACTCGGTGCCGAATCGTATTTACGATCGTACTGTTATGTGTAGCCATCACGACAGTAGTTCCTTGGGCATTGATCCGATCTAATAATTTCATGATTTCCCATGAGTTTTCTGGATCCAGATTTCCTGTCGGTTCATCCGCGATAAGTACTTTAGGCGTATTCACTATTGCCCGAGCAATAGAGACACGTTGCTGTTCCCCACCGGATAATTCGCTAGGAAAGACTCGAACTTTGTGTTTCAAACCAACAAGGTCCAGCACTTCCATTACTCGTTTTTTGATATCCCGAGGTTTTCTGCCGATAACTTGCATAGCGTACGCAACATTTTCATATACTGTTTTTCTTGGTAATAATTTATAGTCTTGGAACACCACGCCGATTTCTCTGCGTAGATAAGGAACTTCGCGGTTTTTGATTGCTATTAGATCATGACCTGCGACGTTCAAAGTTCCTTTTGAAGCTTTTTCTTCTCGATACATCAATTTGATGAATGTAGATTTACCGGCTCCAGACGGACCAACCACATAGACAAACTCTCCTTGTTCGATGACAATTGAGAGATTGCGGATAGCGGTCGTACCATTTGAGTACTTCTTCATTACATCCTTCATTTCAATCATGGCGTTCTCTCCATATCTTTTTCAGTCTTTAGCTATTATAGCATGGCAATGTTTCAACATGCTTGCAAAATCTTACAATTTTATTTCAATTTAACAATGGGTTCTTATTGTAGATGCATTTTTAAATAGCCGTCAATAAATAAATCAAGGTCACCGTCCATAACTGCTTGGACATTTCCTGTCTCTACGTTTGTCCGATGGTCTTTTACCATAGAATATGGATGGAAAACATAAGAACGGATCTGTGAACCCCAGCCGATTTCTTTTTGTTCTCCTCGAAGTGCAGCTGCTTCTTGTTCTTTCTTTTCCACTTCTAATTGATAAAGCTTAGCTTTTAACATCCCCATCGCTTGCTCACGGTTTTTCAATTGTGAACGTTGTGCCTGACTAGCTACTACTGTTCCTGTAGGCAAGTGAGTGATCCGTACAGCAGATTCTGTTTTATTGATGTGCTGACCACCTGCACCACTTGCTCGGTACGTATCGATTTTCAAATCATCTGGATTGATTTCTATATCGATCGTTTCATCAAGCTCTGGCATCACATCTACCGAACAAAAAGAAGTATGACGTCGTTTCGCTGAGTCAAAAGGCGAGATACGTACAAGGCGATGAACACCTTTTTCTGATTTCAGATAACCAAATGCGTTGTGTCCTTTGATCAGTAGGGTCACACTCTTGATTCCTGCTTCATCACCTGCTTGATAATCTAGTGTCTCTACTTGATACCCATGCTGCTCTGCCCAGCGTGTATACATACGTAAAAGCATACTGCCCCAATCTTGGGACTCCGTTCCGCCAGCCCCTGGATGCAATTCAACGATGGCGTTGTTTCGATCATAAGGACCATCTAACAACATAGATAATTCATATGTCTTCATTTTTTCATCTAGCGCATTGATACGTGTTTCTGCTTCTTCTTGCATGGCTGCATCAGGTTCTTCCTGCAACATCTCCACCATCAATTCGATTTCTTCCAGTTCTTCAGCAAGAGAATGGAATTGATCATAAGTTTCTTTATTTGCATTGTTTTCACTGATCACTTTTTGAGCAGCTTCGCTATCATCCCAAAAACCAGGTTCAGCCATTTTTGCTTCTGCTTCCGCAATGTCTTCTTCCAGCTGGTCTAAGTCAAAGAGACCTCCTGAAGCTTGTGACCTTTTCCTGCATTTCTGTCAGGAGATTTCGAATTTCGGATATTTCCATGTTTTTTCCTTCTTTCACTATACTTTTTTCATTATATCTAGTCTAACAGAATCAGCAAATAACAGAAAGAAGGTGAGACGAATTCTTAAAAAAAGAATTTGTCTCACCAATCCTGCTGTCAGAAATTAGTTTGCATTTTTTCCATGACAGTTCTTATATTTTTTCCCGCTTCCACAAGGACAAGGATCATTTCTTCCGACCTTGTTCACATGGATTGGCTGTTTTTTCGCGCTAGTATTACTATTTTCTTTGGCATCTCCGTCTTCTGAGTGAGAAGCTGTTCCTTGAGAAACCTGTTCACGCTGTACGTTTTGACGGATCTCAGCTTTCATAAAGATTCGAGTGACTTCATACTCGATGGCGCCTACCATATCTTCAAACATCTTATAGCCTTCTGTTTGATATTCGACTAATGGATTGTTCTGTCCATAAGCACGTAAGCCGATTGACTGACGTAATTGATCCATTGCATCAATATGGTCTGTCCATTTAGAGTCCACAACACGCAAGATCACGACTTTTTCAAATTCCAACAGTTGCTCTGGACCATTTAGTTGAGCCGCTTTGGTATTAAATACTTCTTGTGCTCGTTCGTTTAGATACTCTTTGATCTCCTGAGCTGTTTTTCCTTCGATATCTGCAAGAGTAATACTATCTTCATGGACAAGAGTACTGCCGGCAAAATCGATGATACTTTCCAAATTCCAATTTTCTTTCTCTAATTGTGTATGCGCATCTACTACACGACTGATTGTCCGTTTGACCATGTTCATTAGTGGCTTGGATAAGCTTTTTTCTTCCATGATTACTTCTTGTCGCTGTTTATAGATTACTTCACGTTGTTCACGCATCACATCATCGTATTGTAAGACGTTTTTACGTGTGTCATAGTTATTTCCTTCTACACGTTTTTGTGCAGATTCTACTTGTTTCGTCAGCATCTTGCTTTGGATAACAGCATCTTCCTCACCGATCTTCATCCGATCTAAGAAAGATTTGATTCGTTCTGAACCGAATCGTTTCATCAAATCATCTTCCAATGACAAGTAGAACTGTGACATACCAGGGTCTCCTTGACGTCCTGCACGTCCTCGAAGCTGGTTATCGATACGACGAGATTCATGTCGTTCTGTCCCGATAACTGCTAGACCACCAAGTTCTCTTACCCCAAGTCCTAACTTGATATCTGTTCCCCGACCAGCCATGTTGGTAGCAATCGTCACAGCACCTTTTTGACCAGCATTCATGATGATCTCTGCTTCTTTAAAGTGATTTTTCGCATTCAGCACTTCATGAGGAATACGTTCTTGATTCAGCATATCTGATAATAACTCAGATGTTTCAACCGCAACAGTTCCGACTAACACAGGTTGACCTTTGCGGTAGCGATCTTTGATATCTTGCACGACAGCGTGGAACTTGCTTTGTAATGTTGGGTAAAGCAAATCTGGACGATCATCACGGATAACCGGACGATTTGTCGGAATCTGGTATACTTGGATGTTATAAATTTCTCTGAATTCTTCTTCTTCTGTTTTAGCTGTACCAGTCATTCCCGCAAGTTTCTTGTACATACGGAAATAGTTCTGGAAAGTGATCGTCGCCATGGTTTTCGTTTCGTCTTCGATCTCTACGCCTTCTTTAGCTTCGATTGCTTGGTGAAGTCCATCTGAATAACGGCGTCCATCCATGATCCGACCAGTGAACTGGTCAACAATCAGTACTTTTCCGTCTTGGACAACATAATCGATATCTAAAAGCATGATATAGTTGGCTCTCAATGCTTGATCCAAGTGATGGGTCAATGCAGTATTTTCAATGTCGTATAAGTTATCCAAACCGAATGTTTCTTCTGCTTTTTCGATCCCTGCTTCGGTTAAACTGATTGTTTTTGATTGTACATCGATTTTATAATCTTCTTCTTCTTTCAAACGTTTCACGAAGTTGTCTGCTCTTGTATATAAAGCTGTGGATTTTTCTGCTTGCCCTGAAATGATCAGCGGCGTTCTCGCTTCATCAATCAAGATTGAGTCAACTTCATCGACAATGGCATAATTCAGCGGACGTTGTACCATTTGATGGCGGTAAACGACCATATTGTCTCTCAAGTAGTCAAATCCTAATTCATTATTCGTACTATAAGTGATATCACAATTATAAGCCTCGCGTTTTTCATCCGAAGATTTTGAGTTGATATTCAACCCCACTGTTAATCCTAAGAAATTATAAAGTTCGCCCATTTCCGTCGAGTCACGGGTTGCTAAATATTCATTGACGGTAACTACGTGTACCCCTTCGCCAGTCAGAGCATTTAGATATACTGGCATCGTTGCGGTCAAGGTTTTACCTTCACCAGTACGCATTTCAGGGATATTTCCATCGTGAAGCACGATTCCACCCATCAATTGTACGTGGTGTGGATATAACCCCAATACACGTTTTGCTGCTTCTCGGACGACTGCAAAAGCTTCCGGAAGTAATTGATCTAATGTTTCTCCTTTTTGGTATCTGCCCTTGAATTCAGCAGTTTTTGCCTGTAATTGTTCATCAGTTAATGCTGCCATTTGGTCAGCGTATGCTTCAACTTTTTTTGCAATGCTATCTAAACGTTTTAGTTCTTTCTTATCGTTTTCGATAAGTGAACGAATCAAATTGGCCATGCGTTGTGTAATCTCCTTTTCCTTCTGTGTATTATCCAGACTATGTAGACTTTACTTTTCATTTTATCATTAGTTATAGATAATTGAAATATCTTAAGCGTATTAAAGTAAGAACTTCATAATTTATTCATATTTCATCTAAAAGAGGAGGAAACTCAAAAAAACTTGCGGCAGCTGTCAGTAGCTGCTGCAAGTTTTCGTTGTTATTTAAGTAAGGCTGATCAGTCTGTTTCAATCAGTCCGTATTTTCCATCTTTACGGCGGTAAACGATACTTGTACCATTTGTTTCTGCATCTTCAAAAATAAAGAAGTTATGTCCCAGCATGTTCATTTGTAAGACTGCTTCTTCACTATCCATTGGTTTCAATGAAAGGCGTTTCGTACGTACGATATCTAATTCAGAATCATTTTCGTTTTCGTCCTCTTCATTGAATAAAGCAGTAGCATCTGCAGTATTCATGCCCGTTTCACGGGATTTACGATTAATTTTTGTTTTGAATTTGCGGATTTGGCGTTCCAATTTGTCAACAACCAAATCGATACTTGCGTATAAATCTGGAGAAGTTTCTTCGGCACGTAATACAAGATAAGGTAATGGGATCGTTACTTCCACTTTTGCTGTTTTTTCTGTATAAACTTTTAAGTTCACATGCGCCGTTGCATCGGGTGCGTCACTGAAATAGCGTTCTAGTTTGCCTACTTTTTTCTCAACGTAGTCGCGAATCGCTTCAGTTACTTCGATATTTTCGCCGCGTACATTATATCTAAACATAAAAATTACCCCTTTCGTCTACCACAATCAAGAAGGAGAAGGACCACTCTTTCCCTCTTCTTAATTCTATTATATCGAACTCTAGGTTATTTGCAAATTAAATCGCTATCAAATTTCCACATCTAATTCATCTTGCTAAAGAAATGGTTCGGATGATTTTCGGCTGTGCGACCTGCAAACAATCTGCTGCGTGGAAAAGAGTCTGTCCTGTTGTATAGACATCATCAATAATCAATATTTTTTTATTTTGTATCTTAGAAAAGGTGACTGCAAGTTCAAAAGGTTGAGGCATCTCCAATCTTTCCTTTCGCGTGTTTTTTGCTTGAGCCAGCAGATGCTTCTCTCTTTTGAGTAGCATCTGAAAAGGAATTCTTGCTGCTTTCAACATCTCGCTTACTTGATTGAATCCTCTTTCTGTTCGCCTTTTTTCAGATAAAGGTATTGGACAATAGATGTATGTCGGGTATTCTTTTTTTATCTGCGTCCATTTATATGCAAAGGTGCCTGCTAGTCGGATATCTCCCATAAACTTGTATTGATTGAGCCAGGCCTTCATATTTTCATCGTACACAAAAAAGGCACGGTGCTGAAAATCATAGGTCGGATATTTCTTCTTCCATTCTTGACAGTCACTGCAGTAAACGGGAATAGACTTTACTTTCTTTTTCGTACTCTCTAGATTGAAATGGATTGGTTTTTGACAGCCAGAACAGCCTCTTGTTTCCAATAAATGAAATTGTGCGCGACAAACTGAACAAGTCTGAGGTAATCTGTATTTCGAAACACCAATAATCTCGCTGAATGTTAAATTTTGGACGATATCTTTACTGCAGCAACTGCACCTCACAGCATCTTCTTCCCTTCTTCATTCATTTCTTTGATTTCCTGACAAGCTTTTCGAATAGCTGCAGTTTTTTCTTCATAGAAAAAGTATACTTGACTGTTCGTATAAGGCCCTTTACGATCGGCTCTTCCTGCGATTTGTACCAAAGAAGATTTAGTAAAAACCGGATGATCCGCTCCTAAAACGATAACGGATATTCTTTCAAATGTGACTCCACGTTCAAGGATCATCGTGGTTAACAGTATGTCATATTTTGCTTCTCGCATTTTCTGGACTTTTTCCGCCCGCTGATTGTCTCTTGAAGAAACATCTGTGATCTCATATCTCGGAAGAGCCTCTTGAAGTGTGGCTTTCAAACGATGCATCATCGTGATACTTGGACAAAATAAAAGGATATGGTTTTCTTTAATTAATTGATGAATGATCCGCACCAAAGATTTTATCTTCTTCTTGTTCTTGCATTTTTGTCGCCAATTATTCATGAAAACCAAGACGGGTTCAGGAAGTAAACGCCGATGAAAGCGCAAAGCAAGTTTGTGGATGTCAAACGTCTGCTTGATTTCCTTTAGTAACTTTTTATCAGGTGTGGCACTTAAGTAGATGAATCGTCCGTCTGGTTTAATCGCTGTTTGCACAGCATGAGCTAATCCTGCATCCCCGTTATAAGGAAACGCATCGATCTCATCGATCACTATTAAATCAAAGGACCGATAAAAACGGTATAGCTGATGAATCGTACAGATAACAAAAGAAGTAAAGGTATAAGCCGTTGCTGTATTCCCATGGAGCAACGTGATTTTTTCTTCTGGAAAAACATAACGATAGCGTAAAAACAATTCATTACAAACATCGACTCGCGGTGTACAAATCGCTACTCTTCCTCCAGCTTTTAAAGTTTCCACTAAAATAGGATAAAGCATCTCTGTTTTCCCTGCACCTGTTACAGCCCAAATAAGATGATGTCTTTTTTCTGAATGGCAAAGTATTCTCTTTGCGATTTCCGTTTGTTTTTCAGTAAGCTGTCCTGTCCAAAAAAAGACGACTTCTCGAGGTTTTGCTTCAGGCTGATCAAACAAATATAAATCTTGTTGAGTGTCGCATCGCCCTAAATATAGACAATGTGTACAAAAATAACCGTAATCTGCAAGCTGTCCATCAATGACGGACGTCCTCATTCCACAGCGATGACAAAGAATCCAGTTGCCCAAACGTTCCACTGCTGCGATCTTCTCATAATTTGGTAAATTTACCTCCTCACAGTCTATTGCTTTAATATCTCTCGTCAGAAGCCTTCTACCCCAAAAATGATTCATATTATTCGCCCTAAAAAAATATACGAAAAAACAAGCGATCTATTTTTTGGATCGCTTGTTCGATAGTTATACTGTTCTATTTATTCACCTATGAGCGTGATTGCTTGATCTAACACTTTTTCGCCATTCATCATACCATAATCAGCCATATTGATGACGTCTAAAGGAATGCCTTTTGGTTCCAGACGTTTTTCAAAATCAGCTTTCATAAAGCGAACTTGAGGTCCTAATAACAGTACATCTACATCTTTATTTGCAAGATTGTTATCTGCGTCAGAAGCGGACACAGCGAAAATATCCGAGTCGATTCCTTTTGCTTCAGCAGCTTTTTGCATTTTTGTTACTAGTAAACTTGTGCTCATACCAGCCGAACATACAAGCATGATTGTTTTTTTAGCCATACTTTTCTCTCCTTTTTAAAACAAACTACGCAAACGTTTTCTTCGCGTCTGTTACTCTATTATATAAAAAGAAAGAAATTTGTCAACGTTTTCTAAACGCGGTTTATTTAATCAAATAGCCAACTAGATTTCACTAATTTATTGAACACGACATATTCTTTGTCCAAATTGATGACAACTACTTCATAGCCTGCATTTATCCAGCCATAGGCACCTTTTTCAGGGTGTTTATAATCATTTGCCCACCAATCTGTACTTTCCCTTGCTGTTTTGGGAAGTCCGTTACTGGGAAACAGCAGTTCGTCAAATTGGGTAAAGGTCAACGTTACTTGAGAGCCGCCATTGTTCTTCAAATAATGCGTAATTGCATCGTACTTTTTCATTCGTTCCTGCATCCCCAGATCCACCTACCTTTGTCTTTATTATCGCATACTACAGCGATTGCGCAACCGTTACAGTGTTGAAACAACCTAGAACTTTATTTATACTGAATAAAGAAAATGAAAAAAAGAGGTGACAAGATGATCGAGCGCTATCGTACAATAAAAGAAAATGGACAAAGTGAGATTGAGATCAAAAAATCACGCTTTATCTGTTCTCTTAGACGAATAGAATCAGAGGACCAAGCAAAAAGTTTCATTCAAGAAATAAAAAAAGAACATTGGAAAGCGAACCATAACTGCAGCGCCTTCATCATTGGAGAAAAAAATGAAATCCAGCGAAGCAGCGATGATGGAGAACCAAGTGGAACGGCTGGCGTACCGATGTTGGAAGTCCTCAAAAAAAATCAACTGATCAATGTAGCTGCAGTAGTCACTCGATATTTTGGAGGAACGAAACTCGGCACAGGCGGATTAATACGAGCATACACTCATGCTGTCTCTCAAGCATTGTCTGACATTGGAATCGTAGAAGGTACCTTGCAACAGGAGATCTCTGTGATGATCACGTATCCGCAACTAGGAAAATTACAGAATTATCTTGAACTCCAACATTTTTTTATAAAAGAAATCCAATATACTGATCAAGTTAGCGTCATCTGTGCTGTAGATGAAAAAAGTGCTGACCACTTTAAAGAATCCATCATTGAGCTGCTGAACGGACAAGTCCAATTTGAAGAGGGTCCTGTTTCTTATCACGAGCAACTGGTAACTGATCATATATAAAAACAGGTGATTCTGATTCTCTTTTATTTCTAAGTAAGGAATCAGGGATCACCTGTTTTTTATTTTTCCAAATAAAACTCAAAACGATTTCCTACGTATTGCGTACGCACATACTCAAACGGCGTACCGTCTTCAAAATAAGAAATCTGGCGCAAACGAAGAACTGCATCTCCTCGTTTTACCTCTAAATAGTCAGCAATTTTCTCAGAAGCCAACACAGCAGTAATCGTTTGATTCGCTGGACCGATCTTTTTCCCGCCTTTTTCTTCTAGCGTGCGATACAACGATTCAGTAATCTCTGCTTTGCTGTAGCCATCGATCAGCTTTTGTGGCACACTGGCAACTTCAAAACAAATAGGGACATCATCTGCGAAACGAATACGTTCCATTCGCAAGATCGTGTCATCTTTACTCAAGTTTAGTTTTTCCATTTCACTTGAGCTTGGCGAAGTCAAGAAATAAGAGATTGTCCGACTAGACGGTACTCGATTTTGCGATTCCATAATTTCTGTAAAACTTGTTGCACCAGACATTTTTTCTTGTACTTTTTCTCGCGCAACATATGTACCCGAACCGATCTTTCTTTCTAAGATTCCTTCATCTGCCAAGTTTTGAATTGCTTGTCTCAACGTCATACGGCTGACATTGAATTTCACTGCTAATTCTCTTTCTGAAGGAAGACGGTCTCCGACTTTCCATATACCTTGTTCGATTTCATTTTTTAATTGGTCATGAATCTGTATATATACAGGTAATTGATTCGACATAACGTACACCCGTCCTTTCGTTTCTTCTATTATAACTGGTATATACCTGATTCACAACTGAAAAAGATAAAGGTTTCTATCCATCAACAGAGGATTTAGACACACATCGTTCTTCCTACTCCTATTGTCAGAAACAATTTTTTAGATATGTTCAACCTAGAAAATAACAAAAGACCCTAAAATCGATGAAAATGCCGACTTATGGATCTTTTGTTATTATTAGCGGTTTTTAGCCATCCATTTTTTTGTATGATTCGTTGGGCGTTTTGATTTTACCTGGACCGCTTTTCCGCCTTTTTTCGGAATATTCACTTCAATATTGTATTTTTCTGATTTGACCAAATCATATAACTTTTCAGCTGCTTCGTCTACTTTTTCTTTCCATTTCATGTGGATCCCTCCAATTCTTGTAGTTAACTTAACTCTATCTTAAATCAGCAGAATCTTCAAGGAACAAGGTAGCAAAGCAAAAAAAAGAGCTCTCGAACTAACGAGAGCTTACGATTGTGGTATACTGGGGTAGCTGGATTCGAACCAACGCATGAGGGAGTCAAAGTCCCTTGCCTTACCGCTTGGCTATACCCCAATGAAATGGAGGAGAGTGGATTCGAACCACTGAACCCTAAGGAACGGATTTACAGTCCGTCGCGTTTAGCCACTTCGCTACTCCTCCGAAAGGTTTGTATCAACCTGACTTAGTTATAATACCTAATTTTCCAGATTTTTGCAACCCTTTATTGAAAGTTTTTTTGATATTTTTTTATTCGTGCAGATTCCAGTGTCGAATCACTGTTTCTATCGCATTTTCAAGACTTTTTTCTTTTCCAAAATCTTCTTCACCAAAGAAAATTTCATATTCTTTTGGCCCATAGGCTAAGATCTCACCAATCATTTTTTTCCCTATAAATAACTGAGTGACTTCATAATTCTTACCTTTGATATCTTTTTTCACTTCTTCTATACGCACTTCAACATCTTTATTTTTTTTTGACATCATTTTCACCTCTCAGATATTTTATCATACTGCAGCAAATAAAACATTCCTTAGGTAAAAATCTCCTATTCATTTCATTCACTTCTTTTATGCAAGCTGCACCTTCTCTAAAGCTCTTAATTCTCCCCTTGACGTACAGCGAGATAGTTTGCTGCTGCACCTACAAGATTAGCATCGTTTCTGTATTCACATAATAAAATCTGCGGTTCGAAATCATGCAGATCGAATTGTTCTGTCAGCTTCTTCATTCGGCTTTTGATCTCATCAATGAGCCCTTCTTTTGCAGAAACACCGCCGCCTAATACGATCACTTCTGGATCAAACGAAAATTGAATACTGAATAATCCCTTTGTAAGATACGTATAAAAACTCTCAACTTCTTCTTTTGCTATTGCATCTCCAGTTTCTGCTAATTCAAAGACATCTTTTCCGGTATAAGAATTTTTATCGAGACCTTTGCGTTCACAATAACGCCAAGCCATCTGTACCGCTGTACCAAGTTTACTGAATGTCTTATCGCCATTTAAGAACATCAACCCAAATTCTCCACCATAAAGATGTGCCCCTTTATTGATTTGTCCTTTCGTGAACAACGCCCCGCCAATCCCAGTTCCTGCCACAACAAAAGCAACATCTTGATAATCACGGGCAGCACCTTCATAAAATTCAGCCATTCCGGCACAGTTGGCGTCATTTTCAATCGTTACTGGGAGTTGAAACAGAGTTTCCAAATCTCGGAAAATATTAAATCCATGAATATAAGGAATCGCACTGATTCCCTCAATCACCTGTTTCTCATTATTCACTACTCCAGGAGAGCTGATTCCAATTCCTTCGACTTCAAAAGAAACGAGTATTTTTTTATAAACTTGAAATAATTGCGCTTTCATTTCTTCCCAAGATTCAGGCGTTGCAAATTGTCCCTTACCTTTAATCTCTTTGCCATCCCAACAACCATATTTGACAGCCGATCCACCAAAATCAAAAACTAATATTCCCATAAAAATATTCTCCTTTTTGTTTGCTAAAGCTATTGTAATGTATCTATTTAGCATTTGAAAGCATTTTCTCGAATTGAAAGTTTATTAGTTAAAGCTATTTTTAGGTAAGTGAATTGCTAAAATTACTTGATCCCTTAATTGATCTCCATTTTCAAAAATGGGCTCAGAGTAATGATGGATAAAATAGTCTTTGACTCGACCAATCTCCACATAGCCCATTTTTTGATAGAGATGTAACGCCGCACTGCTAGTACTGCCGGTTCGTATGATGATCTGAGTTTGACTGGAAGCGAGTTGTGAAAGCTTCTGAAAAGCTGTCTCAAGTAATTTTCCGCCAATCCCCTTTCCTTGATACGTTGGGGCTACTGCTACATTGACGATTTCGTATTCTTTTTCCCTTGCCACATAGATCAGTACACCTATTGTTTTTTCTTTTTCTTTCCATATCCAGCCACTCCCTCTGGAAACATATACTTGAACTTTTTCTTTATCAGGATCTGCATCTAATAACAAGGACCATGGTAAATCTTTCTTGTTTAGTTCTTCGATCATTTTTTGTCCCCCATATAAGTAGTTGCGGAGTTGTTACTTTGACAATAATTTTCCTCTTTTTCTTTATCGCTCAGTGCTACCCGTATTTTTCACAACCTTTTTTTGACGGTGTTCAAAATCCAACACTTCGGCAATAACTCACAATTTTGCAAAATATAAGAAGCTATTTTCCAAATTGTTTCTTTATCGCTCAGTGCTACTCGTATTTTTCACAACCTTTTTATAATCTGGTTCTTTTTTATCTTTCTTATTTCGCGTTAATTGGAATGTCAATGGTACATAATCGATACCGCCTTTGACAAAAGGATGACAGCGTAAGATCCGTGCAGTCCCCATTACCGTCCCTTTTAGTGCACCATGGGTTTGAATTGCTTTTATCATATAATTGGAACAGGTTGGGTAATAACGGCAGCTAGGTGGAAATGCAGGCGAAATAAAGCGCTGATATCCTCTAACTAAATAAATCAATATCTTCTTCATCAATTAGATTCCTTCTTTTCTTTTACTAAAAAAAGGGATCGCGACTAACGTCAACGTTCCCTTCTGTTTTCTTTTGTCATGTTCTGCTTCATGGCTCACTTCATATCGACTAGAACCACTGTGATTCTTATTTATCAATGAAAAAAGTCTCGAATATGAATCCACAAACTTGGCTGGAATACTTTAAATGGATTGCCGCCACCGATGACACCATATCCGATCATCGTTCCGGCCACAAAAAGAAGGATAAGCAATAAGATCACCACTAAAATCTTTATCAAAGTTAATAAGATATATCGTTGGTTACTCATTCAGCCACTTCCTTAAGCAATCGTTTGTGCTGTTTTTTCAGCAGAAGTTTGATCCATGTCTACACGTTCAACGTCTGCACCTAATTGCTGTAGTTTGATATGGAAATTATAATATCCACGGTCTAGATAATTCAAGTTACGCACACGTGTGATTCCATTTGCTTTCAAGCCAGCTAAAACTAATGCTGCTGCTGCCCGCAAGTCTGTTGCATATACTTCTGCACCTTGCAATTCATGGTTTCCATCCATGATTGCTACATTTCCGTCGATTTTGACATGAGCGTTCATACGGCGCATCTCTTCTAAATGTTGGAAACGATTTTCAAACACTGTTTCAGTCACTACACTTGTACCTTCTGCAACTAATTGGATAGCTGTCATTTGAGCTTGCATATCTGTAGGGAAACCAGGATGAGGCATCGTTTTTACATCTGTAGGTAAGATATGTTTTGGTCCGATGACACGGACTCCGCCTTCTTCTTCAATGATTTCTGCACCCATTTCGATCAATTTAGAAATCAATGGGCGGTTATGTTCAGAGATAGCATCTGCAATCAGCACATTGCCTTGTGTCATTGCAGCAGCAACCATAAAGGTACCTGCTTCGATACGATCTTGTACGATTGAGTGGTTGACTGCATGTAAATGATCCACGCCTTCAATACGCATTGTTTCAGTACCAGCTCCATAGACTTGAGCGCCCATTTTATTCAAAATGTTTGCTAAATCAACGATTTCTGGTTCGCGAGCTACGTTTTCAATGATGGTTGTTCCTTTTGCTTTTACGGCAGCCATCATGATATTTTGAGTAGCACCTACACTAGGGAAATCTAAATAAATCGTGTTACCGATCAATTCATCCGCAATTGCTTCGATATAGCCGTTTTTTTGAATAATTTTTGCTCCTAAAGCTTGAAATCCTTTTAAATGCAAATCGATTGGTCGTTTACCAATCGCACATCCACCAGGCATAGCTACTTTTGCATGTCCATTTCTGGCAAGTAGCGGACCCATCACAACGATTGAAGCACGCATTTGACTAACATACTCATAAGGCGCTTCGATTTCTAATTGTCTTGAAGCATCGATTGTTACTTGATTCTTTTGTTCATCAAAATCTACATCTACGTTTAAGTGACGAATCACTTGATTCATAGTGAAGACATCAGAAAGAATCGGAACGTTGTCTAATGTCGTAATACCTTCTTCTGCTAACAAACTAGCAGCTAAAATAGGCAAAACAGCATTTTTAGCTCCTTCAATTCTTACTGTTCCATTTAATTGATTGCCACCTCTTACGATGATCTCTTCCATGTTGTTCCCTCCAAAAAATTCCAATGAGCATACACTTACTCAAAATCTTTTCTATTATAACATCCTTGCTTTTAAAATAGTACCTTTTTTTAAAATTTACAGGCTAACGAAAAGATTTCGGCATAAAGCGATAACTTCTAAGAAAAAATTACTTGCAGTGTACCCTAAAAAAATTGAAAAAAGTACGATTGCCATTCTAATTTGCGTATTATGCATTGGTCTGAAAAAAGTTTCAATGCGTAACGAACGTAAAGACCAGAAGGCTAAGTAGATAAACGCCAAATGACTCACGATTCGAAGCACCGCATCAATTCCGTATACTTGCATAATGACGTCCTTTCTAACGATTGTTTTATAATAACTAATAAAATGATAATACCATAAAATGTATAAAAGGAAAAACAAGTATACTTAAAAATATAGGAATCCCCTTACATTTTTTAGGAAATAAATGCTAAAAATATGCAAAAAAAGGGACTGAGACAAAAGTGGCTCTATAATTTATGGGACTGATGAATCAGAATTGATTCTTCAGCCCCATTTTC
>ERZ507044.233-NODE-233-length-37868-cov-8.70666_pt1 | contig 37868 bp, 32 predicted proteins | sample MGYA00512870_ERZ507044 | MGnify/ENA metagenome assembly ERZ507044
GAGATTTTTCAAATTCACGCAAAAAACTCTTGTTTTTTATTATCTAATTTCTTTTTGGTCTCTATAATTTTTAAGCGGCATTCAATCACCTTGATCGAACATTCGATCAAGGGCAAACCAACTTTTAAAACCACAGTGACAAAAAGTTCCAGGAAATGTTCCATAGAATTGCCCTCCTTTGATGACAGACGACAAAAATCTGTCAGTTTGAATCCATTTTGATAAGACCAAAAATCGACTCTGTCCGGACGGGCATCCGCGGTTCAACAAAACCCTACATTATTAATATTGCGGAAAAAATAAATAATCCTCCTGAGAAAAATGAAAATGTTAAAATTTTTTCTGTTTTAGTAAAACTTGAAAGAATCAGAATTTTATTCACAGGAAACATCAATTAAGATTTAAACGGACAGGACTGCGGTTTATGCGCCAGCTTGCGCTTCTTTTGATATTCATCAGGGCTTATGGTAAAATAAGAACTGAATCCAGTTTAAAAACAAAAGGAGATCCAACCATGAAAAAAATGTTGTTAGTCGATGGAAATTCCATGCTCTTCCGGGCATTTTACGCAACCTTTATGCGGCCGATGTCGACGTCGACCGGTATTCCGACCAACGCGATTTACGGTTTTGCGATGATGATCAACAAAGCCGTTCAGATCATCCAGCCGGACGCGATGCTCGTCGCTTTCGACAAGGGCAAGCATACCTTCCGCCACGAGCTGTTCGCCGAGTACAAGGGCGGCCGCAAGGAAACGCCGGACGCGTTAGTGGAACAGTTTCCGATCGTGCGCGAATATCTGGAAGCGGCGGGGATTAAGCAGTTTGAAATGACGGATATCGAAGCCGACGACATCATCGGTTCAATGATTAAGAAATATCCGGACTGGGATATCAACGTGCTCAGCTCCGATCGCGATATGCTGCAGCTGATCGACGAGACGACCTCGGTCTGGCTGATGAAAAAAGGCATCAGCGATATCGAGGAGATGACCGTGGAAAGCCTGAAGGAAAAGATGGGGATCACGCCGGATCAGATCCGCGACCTCAAGGGGTTGATGGGCGACGCATCCGATAACATCCCGGGAATTCCGAAGGTCGGTGAAAAGACAGCGCTGAAGCTGCTGGAACAGTTCGGTACGGTGGAAAATCTGATCGCCAACACCGACCAGCTCAAGGGCAAGCTGAAAGAAAATGTCGAAGCCTTCAAGGATCAGGCGCTGTTATCCAAACGTCTGGCGACGATCAAAACCGACGTAGAGATTCCGTTTGAAACGGAAGAATTCACATTTCACATCACGCCGGAGCCGCTGCGTCAGTTTTATGTGCGCTATGAGATGAACTCGCTGGCAAGCAAGCTTTCTACCCAGATCAGCGAGCAGGCGGAAGCCGAGGCCCCGGCCTCGCAGCCGACACTGACGGTGGCGGAAGTCCGCCGCTGTCCGGAAGCACTTCTGCAGGACAACGCGATCCTGGTGCTCGACCAGGATCAGCCGTCGGTCTATTTCGCTGACGTTCACGGTCTGGCGCTGGCGTATCAGGACCAGGCTGTCTACATCCCGATTGAAGATGTCCGGCAGGATGAAGCGCTGTTAGCGTATCTGGCCGGGGAGAAGACCAAGATCGTCTACGACGTCAAGGCTTGTCTGCATTTAGCCGACGGCGCGGGACTGACGATCAACGGAATGAAAATCGACGCGATGATCGCCGCGTTCCTGTGCGATTCGACGCTGACCAGTGATCAGAAGATCCGTGAGAAATTCGGCCTGACGGAAACGGTGACGATGGATGAGGTATATGGCAAGCCGGGCAAGATGAAGCTGCCGGAGCCGCAGCTTCAGCGTCAGCTGTGTGCCCAGAAAATTCAGCTGATCGACGCGCTGTGGAAGAACAGCGAGCCGAAGCTGAAGGAGATGGAAATCGTTTCGCTGTTTTACGATGTGGAAATGCCTTTAGCCGTCGTGCTGTATAAGATGGAAAAGGAAGGCATCCGGATTGATTCCCAGACACTCGACGATATTGCCCGGCAGACCCAGGCCCGCCTGGACGCGCTGACCGATGCGATTTACGCCGCCGCCGGAGAGACTTTCAACATCAACTCGCCGAAACAGCTGGGCGAAGTCTTGTTTGACAAGCTGGGACTGCCGGCCAGCGGGAAGAAGCGCTCAACCTCGGCCGACGTACTCGAAAAGCTGCTGGGCGTGCATCCGATTATCGCCGATCTGCTGGAATTCAGAAAATATCAAAAGCTGTACAGCACCTATGCCGAAGGCTTGAAAAAATACATTCATCCGGATGGAAGAATCCATACGATCTACAATCAATGCGCGACTCAGACCGGCCGGCTGTCCTCGACCGAACCCAATCTGCAGAATATCAGCGTCCGCGATGAGGAATCCCGCGAAGTGCGCAAGGCCTTTCTGCCGAGCGAGGGCAATGTGCTGGTCGCTTCCGACTACTCCCAGATCGAATTAAGAATGCTGGCGCACATGGCGGACGAGCAGGGGCTGCTGGACGCATTCCGGCATGCCGTCGATATTCATACCAAAACCGCGTCAGACGTATTCCAGATTCCGCTTGATCAGGTTGACGCGAAGCATCGCCGCCAGGCCAAAGCCGTCAATTTCGGGATCGTCTACGGCATTTCCGATTTCGGCCTGTCTCAGCAGCTGGATATCAGCCGCGCTCAGGCGAAGGAATTCATCGAGCGCTATCTGCAAAGCTATCCGAACATTTCCAAATACATGGATCAGGTGATCAGCTTCTGCCAGGAACACGGCTATACCGCGACGATGCTGGGCCGGCGCCGGGAAGTGCCGGAGATTCACGATAAGAATTACATGACCCGCGAATTCGGCAAGCGCGCCGCGATGAACGCTCCGATCCAGGGCTCCGCTGCCGATCTGATCAAGCTGGCGATGATCCGCATCGACAAGGCGATCAGCGAAAAGGGATTGCAATCCAAAATGATCCTGCAGGTTCACGACGAATTGATTTTCGACGCGCTGCCAGGCGAGCTGGATGCGTTATGCGCGATTATCCAGGAGGGAATGGAGCACGCGATGGAACTGAAGGTGCCGTTAGTCGCGGAAACTAAAATCGGCAGTACCTGGTACGAGGCGAAATAAGATGCCGGAGCTGCCAGAGGTTGAAACGGTCGTCCGCACGCTGGAACTTTTAATTCCTGACCGCCGGATCGAACACGTTGAAGTGCGCATGCCGAAGATGATTCAGATGGATGCCGGCGAATTCTGCCGGCGCTTAGAGGGACAGCACTTCCGCCGGTTTTCGCGGCGCGGGAAATACCTGGTCTTTCAGATGGATGATGTCTATTTCATCGCGCACATGCGGATGGAAGGAAAGTTTTATGTCCAGCGTCCTGAAGAACCGTTGTCCAAGCATATCCATGTGATTTTCGATCTGGACGACGGGACGCAGCTGCGCTATCACGATACGCGCAAGTTCGGGACGATGGAGCTGATGGAACTGAACGGCGATCTGCGCCACTTTCACGAGCTGGGGCCGGAGCCGTTCGACGACGAATTTAATCCGGACTACTGCCGCGCATTTTTAAAGAAACGCCGAGTTCCGATTAAACAAGTCCTGCTCGATCAGAGCTTTGTCGCCGGCATCGGCAATATCTATGCCAATGAGATCTGCTTCGCGCTGCGGATTGATCCGCGCAAACGCTGCGACCAGCTGACAAAAGCGCAGATCACCGCGCTGCCGGAGGTCACCCGGCAGATCCTGAGCCTGGCGATTGAGGCCGGGGGCAGCTCGATCCGCAGCTATACCTCATCCTTAGGGGTGACCGGCCGGTTTCAGCTGCAGATCCAGGTCCATGGCCGGGAAGGCGAAGCCTGTCCGCTGTGCGGCGGGCCGATCAAGAAGATTGCGGTCGCCCAGCGGGGGACCTACTATTGTCCGCATTGTCAGAAAAAGAGAGGAACGGGAATCGAATATGATCAAAATCGCGATCACCGGCGTGATCGGCAGCGGAAAGTCGACGCTGAGCCAGTGCTTACGAAATCTGGGGTATCCGGTCGCTGACTGCGACGCGATCAGCCATGCGATCCTGCAGCCGGATCAGGCGGGATATAAAGCCTGCGTCGAAGCTTTCGGTCCCGCTATTTTAGATGATCAAGGGCGAATCGACCGGGCGGCTTTAGGCGCGATCGTCTTTCAGGATGCCGCGCGGCGGCGCCAGCTCGAAGCGATCACGCATCCCCTGATCCAGGCGGAATTAAACCGCCAGGCAAAAGCCTCCTCATCGCCGCTGTGGTTTGCCGAGGTGCCGCTGTTGTTTGAAGCGGGCATGGAAAAGCAGTTTGACGAGATCATCACCGTCACCGCGCCGCTGGAAACCATCCTGCAGCGGCTGCAGCAGGGCCGCGGTCTTTCACCTCAGCAGGCGCGGGCAAGGATGGCGGCGCAGATGAGCCAGGAAGAGAAAAGCCGCCGTTCGACGCTGACGATCGTCAACGACGGGGATATTCCCGCAATGCAAGATCAGATTCAACAATGGATCAAGGAGAAACAAGATGGAACTGAAAGCGAAAGACGGATACCGCAGTGAAGTGCTGCGGCCGCTGGGCGCGGACGCGCTGAATTCCTTAATGTCGCTGTATCAGCCGCTGGTCGGCTGCGCCGGGGCGGCGCTGTATCTGACGTTGATCAGCGAAGCCAAGCACCAGCGTTCGTTTGAGCCGCACGGCCGGTTATGTCAGATCATGAACATGGACATCACGGTGCTGGAACGCTCACGGCGCAAGCTGGAAGAAATGATGCTGATGCGCAGTTATATCAAAACCGGAGAAGGCAAGGACAACTACATTTATGTGCTGTATCCGCCGCTGGAAGCCGACCGGTTTTTTAAGCATGAGGTGCTGGGGCGGCTGTACGCGCGGATCATGGGGGCGAAGCAATACCAGCTTTCGCTTAACAAGCTGGCGCACATCGAGCTGTCGCGGGAAGGCTTTGAGGAAGTCAGCGAACAATTCAAAAGCTCGGTCATCGAGAACTGGGACGCCGAGAGCGAGGAACAGTTTGCCAGTATCAAACCGCGGTACAATTTCGACGCCGGCGATCATCCGGCCATTCACTTCGATTACGAGCGCTTCTTAACCCGCGCCAGCAACCTCGTCTTTCCGATTGAAGCGCGCACCAATGAGAATCTGCGCCTGATCGGGGAGCTGGCGACGATGTACGGCTTAAGCGCCGATGAAATGCTGATTCTGGTCGGCCGCTGCACAGACAATACGAACAACACGCTGGATGCGGAAAAGCTGCGCTCCACGGCGTTTGTCATGAAAGCGAAAAAGCCGGCGAAAAAGGTCTCGGACGATCCATACGATCTGCCGCCGGTCGCCTTTCTGCAGTCCAAGCAGAACGGTGTGCCGGTGCAGGACAGCGATAAACGCACGATTGAGAAGCTCATCACCGAGATGAAGATGGATCCGAAGGTCGTCAATATTCTGTTGGAACACGTTTTGTCCATCAGCGATAACAAGCTGGTTCCTTCCTTTGTCGCCTCGCTTGCCGCAGCCTGGATCCGCTCCGGCGTTGATACGGCGGAAAAAGCCATGGCGGAAGCTAAAAAACCACGCGGCCGCAGCGGCCGGGGCGGCAGCCGCAAAGACGTGCTGCCGGATTATTACGTCCAGATGAAGACCGGATCGGAAAAAGAAACCGCAGAAGAAACGGATTTCGATCGTGAAGAATTTGAAGAAATCCGCCGCCGGCTGCGCGAACAGGAGGGCTAAGCGATGGAAGCCGTAAAATGGGGAATCCAACTGAACGAACAACAGCTGAAGGAAAAACAAGCGCTGGCCGCCAAAATGAAAGCTCATCCGCTGGTGCAGAACTTTTTGCAAACCAACGGTCTGGATGAAAGCTGGGTTGAGAACTACCCGTACCGGTTTCATCAATGGATCGACCAGCTGAGCCTGTGCCAGAACTGTGCGGGCTTAAATCAATGCCGCCAGAAACAAAAGGGCGAGGTGCTCGATCTGTCGTATACTGGGTTTCTGACGCTTCAGGTCCGTCCGTGCCGTTATGCCAGGCAGCAGCTGCAGGCGGAAAAGCATGTTCACAACTACCGCATCAACGATTTGCCGCGGCGTTTGTGGACGGTGTCGATCACTGATATCAACATCGACGAGGAAGAGGCGGCATACGCGGCAGCGGTGGCGAAAATCTCGCAGAATTTGTTAGCACCGGCGGAAAAAGGACTTTATTTGTTTGGCGCGCCGGGAGTGGGGAAGACTTATCTTGCGGCCTGCGCGTGCAACAGCTATGCCCGTCAGGGCAAGCGCGTTGTGTTCGTGCATGTGCCGACGATGGCTTCACGGATCAAGGGGCTGCTTGACGACCGCGACAGCTTCGAGGACGAGCTGTACGAAATGAAGCGTGCGGACTTTGCGGTGTTCGACGATATCGGAGCGGAAAGCGTGACCTCCTGGCTGCGCGACGAAGTGCTGCTGCCGATCTTCAACGAGCGGATGGACCGTCAGAAACTGACCTGGTTCACAAGCAATGAAAACTTCAGCTCGCTGGAAAATCACTACATGTATAATCAAAAATCCGACAAGGAAGAATTGAAAGCGGTTAGAATTATGGAACGCATAAAAGCCTTGTCGAAAGAGATGAAAATCACTGGAAAAAATCGCCGAAACACGTCGATTTAGTTTCACAATTTTCAAATTCAATGCTATGATATACGGGAAATGACAGGAGGGTTACGTATGATACGAAGAATCGGAATCTTGACGTCCGGCGGCGATGCTCCGGGCATGAACGCGGCGATCCGGGCAGTGACGCGCGTGGCGCTGGCCAACGGCTTTGAGGTCATGGGCATCAAGGATGGTTACCGCGGTTTAGTCGAGGGCAATTACATTCCGATGGATAAATCCACCGTCAGCGATATTCTGAACCGGGGCGGCACCGTACTGGGGTCGGCCCGTTTAACGGAATTCAAAGACCTGGAAATACAGAAAAAAGCGGTGCAGACGCTGCAGAACGCGAAGATCGACGCGGTCGTCGTGATCGGCGGCGATGGTTCTTATCGCGGCGCGATGGCGCTGACGAAACTGGGCATTAACTGTATCGGTCTGCCGGGAACGATCGACAACGATATTCCGGGCACCGATTTTACGATCGGCTTTGACACGGCGCTGAATACCGTCGTGGAAGCGGTGGATAAACTGCGTGATACCTCCAGCTCGCATCATCGTTGTTCCGTCGTGGAAGTGATGGGCAACCGATGCGGCGATCTGGCGGTCTGGGCTGCGATTTCCTGCGGAGCCGAGATCGTCATCACGCCGGAAACGGGCTATGACGAGCTGGATGTTCTGGAACGGCTCCGGTATTTGGACAAAGCCGTGAAGAAACGCCATGCGATCGTCGTCATTTCAGAGAAGATCGCGGACGTCGACGAGTTAGCGCGCAAGATTTCCCAGAATACCGGCTTTGCCGGACGGGCGACTGTACTGGGCCATGTGCAGCGCGGCGGATCGCCATCGCCGAGAGATCGTGTTTTAGCCTCGATGATGGGCGAAAAAGCGGTCGATCTGTTGATGGACGGCGTCGGCGGACACTGTGTCGGGATGATTGACAACAAGGTCACTTCGATGCCGATTGAGGAAGCCCTGTCTTCCCCACGGCATTCCCGGAAGGACTTGTATCGTCTGTTTGACCGGTTAGTATAAGTTGAAGGAGGAAGATTATGTTAGGTAAGAAGACTAAAATTGTATGTACGTTAGGTCCTGCCAGCAACACCCCGGAAATGGTGGAGAAGCTGGCGAAGGAAGGCATGAATATCGTCCGGTGCAACTTTTCGCATGAGGATCACAAAACCCATGGCGAACGCATCGACATGATCCGCGAGGTCAGCGAACGAATCGGCATTAACCTGGCCATTATGCTCGATACCAAGGGCCCGGAAATCCGCTGCGGAATCTTTAAGGATGGCAAGGCTGATTTCTTAAAGGGCGATATCGTCAAGATCTGCCGCGCGGAAATCGAAGGAACGCACGAGCGTTTCCACATCGCCTGCCCGGAACTGTTTGAGGACGTGAAGGCTGGCAATTACATTCTGATCGACGATGGCAAAATGCGCCTGACGATTCTGGAAAACGACGGACAGGAACTGACCTGCCGCGTCGAAAACTCCGGAACAATCAAAACTCGCAAGGGCTGCAACGTGCCTAACGTGAAGCTGTCGATGCCGTTTATTTCGGAAAAAGACGATGCGGATATCCGCTTTGGCTGCGAAAAAGACGTTGACTTCATCGCCGCTTCGTTTGTCAGACGGGCGGAAGACGTTCTGGCGATCCGCAAGATCCTGATCGAAATGGGCAAGCCGACGATCCAGATCATCGCGAAGATTGAAAACCAGGAAGGCTTCGACAATCTGGAATCGATTCTGGAAGTTGCGGATGGCGTCATGGTTGCGCGCGGCGATCTGGGCGTTGAAGTTCAGACACAGTATGTTCCGATTTACCAGAAGACGATTATCCATAAGGCGAATGAAATGGGCAAGCCGGTCATCACCGCAACCCACATGCTGGAATCCATGATGGCCAACCCGCGTCCGACCCGTGCGGAAGCGAGCGACGTTGCCAACGCGGTTCTGGATGGCTCCGATGCGATCATGCTTTCAGGTGAAAGCGCGGCCGGCGAATATCCGGTCGAAGCGGTCAGAACGATGGCGACGATTGCGGAAGCGGTCGAAAAGATCATTCCGTACCGTGAGCGTCTGGATCATTCGATCAAGTCCAGCCGCAAGACGGTTCAGGATGCGATCGGCATCGCGGTTTCCGATGCGACGCTGACGCTGCAGAACGTCGGTGCGGTTGTCGTCTTCACCCAAGGCGGCACCACGGCGAAGCGAATCTCCAAGTTCAGACCGTGCGTTCCAATTCTGGCCGTCACGTTCACCAAGAGCACGCAGCGCAAGCTGGAAGCCTATTGGGGCGTAACGCCGATCTTCTCGGATATCCAGAATGAGCTGACCAATGATGACGAACTGGCGAGCACTATCGCCAAGGGCTACGGCTTGAAGCCAGGCCAGCTGATCATCATGTCCGCCGGTTACCCAACGGGCGAAGGCAGCGCCAACATGATGAAGATCATCGAAATAAAATAAGCTGAAAACAGTCCGAAAGGGCTGTTTTTTTCTGACATTCTCCGCTAAAATGAAAAGCAGGATCAAAGAAAAAAAACGAACAGGATGAGGAAATAAGATGATCAAGTTAATCGTATGTGATTTTGACGGAACGATTTTAGAGCGCAGCACTCAGCTGATTTATCCGCGTGTCGCTGAAGCTCTGCGCAAAGCGAAAGCGGATGGGATTGAATTCTGCGCGGCAACCGGCCGCAACGCTCCGGCTGCCCGGCGGATTCTGGAAGGCTCCAAGGTCGAAGGCTGGATGATCGATCTCAACGGCGCGGAGCTGCGCGATCCGCAAGGACAGGTTCGGGCCGTTCAGGCCTTGGATAAGAATCTGGTGCAGCGTCTGCTTCCCAAACTGAGACATCCCGAGGTGCTGACCACGCTGTACAGCGGCGAGCTGAAATATACATTTCTGCCCGTAGAGGAGCACTATCGGCGCTATTTTACAGTTCCTGGCTGCGGCAAAACTCCGCAGAACACGCCGCTGAGTCAGTTTGAAGCGGATTATCGGCAATTCGAAAGACTGGAAGAACTCGCCGACCCGATCTTTAAGGTTGAGATGCGCAGCGCGTCGCTGGACGCTCTGCATCAGATCCGCGGTCAGATCGACGACATACCGCAGATCGCGCTGACTTCGGCGTTTACGCATAATCTGGAAGTGCTTCCGATCACCTGCAACAAAGCCTCCGCGTTAACACAGCTGCAGGAAATCCTCAAGCTGCGGAAAGAAGAGATCGCAGTCTTCGGCGATGATCTGAACGATTTGTGCTTGTTTGAACAGTTTCCCCTCAGCTATGCCGTGGCCAACGCCAAGCCGGAAATCCTCAAGCGCGCTCACGCGGTGATTGGGGCGTGCGATCAACAGGGGCCAGCGGATGTGATCTTCGGTTTCAGCAGCGAAACACGATAAAGAAAACGGATTTCATTTCCATCGCCAACAGAAGCGAAGGGGAGAAATCCGTTTTTTACTGATGACCATACTATACGTCATTGAAACAGAATCATTGCGATTGACTATTTCCGGCAGAGATGGCGGTAGGCGTTAACTTTTCTGTATTTGCCCAGATCTTCCCGCTTTCGATAGGCGCGCAGTGCGTCGATATCAAACGTTGCATAGACCAGACCGTCTTCCGTTTCGCTCGCTACTGTCAGACAGTTATCCTGGCAATCCCAGACCTGGGGATGAAAGGCGCACGAACATCCCGCTTTTTCTCCCGGCGGATTCGCCATCGCGACGCCGGCCTGGTTCTGCATTGCTGCTACGGAAAGCTCCTGAAGGCGGAACGGCTTGATATCGCCGCAGTCGTTGGGAATTAAGATCAGCTCGGCGCCTTGAAGCATAAGCTCCCGGGCACTTTCCGGATATTCCCGGTCGTAACAGATCATCGTGCCAAGGCAGAGATCCTCAAAATGACAGACCTTGAATTCTTCGCCGCTCTCGAGATAACGCTCAAACGAAAAATCACAGGTATGCACTTTACTGTATTTCATGAGCACCGTACCGTTTCGGTCGATGAGATAAGCGCTGTTTTGAGGATATTTCTTCCCTTGAGTAAAAGCCGTGATTTCCACACCGATGGCATGGCGTTTTGCGGCTTGGCAGATTATATTCAATGCGGCGCTTTCATCCGTCAGGGCGTTCTCACACCAGGCGCGGAAGCTGGGGGCGTCTTCCAGACTTTCCACCGGCGTAAGGGTTTCACAGATTTCAGGAAACGCATAGCTTGTCAGGAAGCACTCCGGAAACAGGATAAAGTCGGCGTCCGCCTGCTTCGCTTCCGCGATATAGCGAAGTGCAAGCATCGTGTTTTCCTGAACGTCGGTTGTTTTCGTTTTGTGCTGAACCAGCGCAATTTTAAATTTATTCATTTTACTTCATCCTTTGCTTTGTTCTGTATTTTGATCACGTATGCAGGAATCAAGATCGAATGCCGCGATCTCCCCGTTTTCAGGATGGAAGCCGCACAGTGACTGGATCACCAGACCATGGCAGACAACGAGGATGTCTCCCAGGCCGCAATAACGCCGCAAGACACGGATCATGCGCCGGCGCATCGCGGGAAGGGATTCCCAGGCTTTTTCTTCGCCGGGCGGATAAAACCCGCCACAGACCTGAAATTCATCGTAATGCCGCGCTGCCTGCTCGTCCGGTAAATAAACGTAGGTTTGATCGGCCACCCATTCGTGCAGATCAGTTTCTACCTGCAGCGGAATCTGGAAGCAGCGGGAAAGAATCGCGGCGCTTTGTAAAGCACGGGTGTAAGGCGAGGATAAGATCAGCCGGGCTTGGGCAAGCCGGGGATCGGCCGCTGTCATTTCGATCTCCTGCATGCCTTTGACGGAAAGGGGCGCGAGATGATTGCCGAATCCCTGATAAATTTTTGTGTCTTTTTCTGTATAATCCGCAGAACCATGACGAATGAGATAAAACATCATAAACCTCCTGATTTCTTTAAATGTGAACAGAAAAAACGCCGATCGTTAAGATTCAGCGTTGTTTTGTTTCGTTTTGGAATGTGTCCGGCTTGGTGTTTCGCCATTTTCAGCCGGGGCTTTTTTTGTTTTTGCCGGTGTGCTTCTCGGCTTGCGTGTCCGCTTTACCGCGCCTTCCTCATCCTTATGCGCCGCAGCGGCCGCTTCGCGTTTCTGCTGCATCTGCAGCATTGCGGCCTTCTGGTTCAGGATCACCGGAATGACGATCGGATTGCGGTTGGTCTTCTTATACAGATACGGTTCCAGCGAACTGCGGATACAATTCTTTAATTCGCCGAAGGTCGTTTTCTGCATCATTTTTTTCTTTAAAGCTTCATAAACGATCATTTCCGCTTCCTTCAAGAGCGTCTGACTTTCCTTGATGAAGACGAAGCCGCGGGAAACGATATTCGGCCGGCACAGAATTTTATTCGTGCGCGAATCGATCGTGACGATGACCGCGACTAAGCCGTTATCGGCCAGAATCTTGCGGTCGCGCAGCACCGCTGTGCTCAAGCCGGATATATCGTTGCCGTCGACATAGATATCGTCGGTCTGGATGCGGGTTTCCGCTTGGAAGACTTCGCCGTCGCGCAGCACCAGCACGTCGCCGTTAGCGCAGATGAACGTATTCTCGCGCGGGACGCCGGTTTCAATCGCGCTCTCCGCATGGATCCTCAACATTTTGTATTCGCCGTGCACCGGCATGAAGTATTTCGGCTTGATCAGCTGGAGCATCAGCTTCTGTTCCTCTTGGGAACCGTGGCCGGTCGTATGCAGGGAGGTCAGCGGGCTGTTGACCAGCACGTTGGCGCCGACCCGCGTCAGCTGATTGACGACCTGGGAAACGCTGACCGCGTTGCCCGGGATCGGATTGGACGAGAACACGACGGTATCGCCCGGAATGATTTTAATCCAGCGGTGCGTACCGTTGGCAATCCGGCTTAACGCCGCTAACGGTTCGCCTTGGGAACCTGTGCAGACGATGCAGATCTTACTGGCCGGCAGCGAATTCAGCTGGTCCGGCGTAATGAAATGCTTCTCCGGAATGGCGATGATGCCGAGCTTGCGTGCAATCTGCACGACGTTTTCCATCGACCGCCCGAAGACGGCGACCTTGCGTCCGCAGGCTACGGCCGCTTCCAGAATCTGACCGACGCGGTTAACGTTGGAGGCAAAGGTGGAAACGATTAAGCGGCCCGGCGTTTTGCGGGTGATTTCCAATAAGGATTTCGCGACTTTTTTCTCACTGATCGAGAAGCCGGAAACCTCGGAATTGGTCGAATCGCTCATCAGCAGGCTGACGCCGATCTGACCGATGTATGCCATTTTCTGATAATCGCTGTTGGTGCCGATCGGGGTCAGGTCGAACTTGAAGTCGCCGGTCTCCACGATCCGGCCGTTTGGCGTGTTGATCAAAATTCCCAGAGAATCCGGGATCGAGTGAATCGTGTTGAAGAAGCCGACCTGGAAATGATTGGTCGTGATCCGCGAATCCTCGTTGATCTGCACGAGCTTGACCTGCCGGCTCATCCGCCGTTCCTCCAGCTTTTTCTGAATCAGGGAGCAGGCGAAGCGCGGCGCGTAGATTTTATCGAGCCGGATCGACTGCAGGAAAAACGGAATGCCGCCGATGTGATCCTCGTGTCCGTGCGTAATGATTAACGCCTTGACTTTCGCCTGATTTTTAATCAGATAGGAATAATCCGGAATGACGTAATCGACGCCTAACAGATTTTCTTCCGGAAACCGGACGCCGGCGTCGACGATGATAATTTCATCCTGATGCTCAAAGCAATACATGTTTTTACCGATCTCACCCAAACCGCCCAGAGCGTAGATGAGCGTGTCGGTATCCCGATGAAACGGAGTTTCGACGACCTCGCTGACGGCGCCCGCAGGAATGGACTTCTTGCGGGGAGTTGATTTACGCGGTGCTTTTTTTGCAGGCGTCGCTGCAGTATTTTCTTTCATTATTTACCTCTTTTCTTTATTCTTAAAAAACAATGCACCTGTCTTTTAATGATTGATGTTCGCTTCTTTGCTAATCCCTTGGCAGGGGAGACGATTTCACGGCTAAACCGCGGGATGGCCTGAAATGAATTTCAGCTCCCCGCGGCAGCCAAAAACGATGAGTTTTCTGATTTTATTTATAAAGGGAAACGCCGTTGGAAAGACCGGCAGGAACGAAAAACGGAATTATTCGATCACAATCGCATTTTCAACGGGAGCATACGGATCGTTTTGATTGATCCGGTCATAGAACAGAATGCCGCTGAAATGGTCGATCTCATGCTGCAGGACGATGGCCACATACCCGGATGCCCGGAAAGTCACCTCGCGGTCCTGAAGCATATCGTAGCCTTTGACCTTGATCCGTGCGCTGCGGATGACGTAGCCTGGATGATCGTCGAGAACGGACAGGCAGCCCTCGCCGGATTTCAAATAGGAGTTCTGGACAGACTGAGAAATGATTTTTGCGTTGGCCAGCGCGTATTCGTAATGAATCGGATTGCCGTTTTTATCTTCTTCATCCACAACCACAGCCAGAAGCTGCTTGGGGATGCCGATCTGAATCGCCGCGATGCCCACCGCCGGACGCAGATTCTTGGTTTCCGCCAACTGGGGATCCGTCGATTCCTTGACGTAGGTTAAAAGCTCCATTAACGTATTTTTATCTTCTTCGGACAACGGCAAAGACACCGGCGCTGATTTATCGCGCAGATGGGCGTCATTGTCCTTTACAATGGTATCCATGTTTATGTTCATAAAATCTACCTCACTTTATATAATACTCAAGAAATGCAAAGAAGGAAAGGAAAATTTGACGAAAGCTTTCCATAAATTGATTTTTAAGCGCTTTCTTTTTCTTCTTTCTGCCAGAAACAGCCCAATTTTGACGATTCTTTCCTTTATTCTATTCAAAACCAGTCTCCTCGTCACGTCCTTTGATTGTCAAAAACAGAACTTCAATTCTTTTGTGCAGGGCTGGGATTTATGGTAAAATGTCACCAGGAGGCGGATGAATTTGACGCAGAAAAAAAAGACTTCTTTTCGGATGCCGTACCGGTATGATTTGATCATCCATCTCTGTACGCTGATTTTAGCGGTGTTCGGTTTGTTCATGGTCGCTTCGGCAACGATGGGTCTGGCATCGGGCAACGTGATGACGCTGATGAAAACAATCATGAAACAGCTGGCGTTCACGGTTCTGGGATATCTGGGCATGGTGACGATGGCACGCTGGTTTACGTTTGAACGTATGAAGAAAAATATTACGCCGATCGTCAGCCTGACGCTGGTGCTGCTTTTGTTAGCCCTGTGTTGGGAGGTTGGCGGCGCACGGGCCTGGATCAAAATTCCCTTTCCGGGCCAGGAGATCACGATCCAGCCCTCGGAGTTTTCCAAGGTTGTCATCATCATGGTCATGGCGACATATCTGGGCGATATCCGCAACCTGAAGCTGACGGCCAAAGACTTGATGCGCAACCCGCTCTTGATCGTCGGGGGCTTCTGCTTCATCGTCGCAATCCTGCAGTCGGACTTCGGTTCGGCGATCGTCATGGCGGGGATCGCGTGCATCTGTTTTCTGATCCCCTACCATCCCTCGTTAGTACGGCTGCAGAAGATGCTGGTGATGTTGCTGATCATCGGGGTTGTGCTGATCGTATGGATCCTGTCGCCAATGGGCGAACACCTGATCGAAGCGCTGCCGTTTAAGAACTATCAGATCAACCGCTTCACCTCGGCGATGAATCCATTTGCGGATAAATACGGCACGGGCTTCCAGCTGATCAACGGACTGGTGTCCTTTGCCAGCGGCGGATGGCAGGGCGTGGGGTATGGCAAGTCGATTCAGAAGTATACGAACTTCCCGGCGGCGAACACGGATTTTATCCTGGCGATCGTCGTCGAGGAACTGGGCATCTTTGGTTTCTTATTGATTTTTATCTGTTATGCGCTGATCGTCGGGCGGATGTTTATCTACGCGATCCGGATGAAAAGTCAGCGCGGGCGGATTGTTTTGATCGGCGTTTCAATGTATTTCTTCATTCACTTTTTGTTCAATGTCGGCGGCGTAACCGGCTTGATCCCGCTGACGGGCGTGCCGCTGTTAATGATTTCCGCAGGGGGTTCCAGTACGTTGTCCGTCATGGTGGCGGTTGGCATGGGCCAGGCGGTGATCTCGCAATACCGTCAGGGGAAGATAGAATAAGACGTTAAACGCGGGCCGGCATAAACGGCGAAGGACAACGCTGGTAGGAAAAATGGCGATGTAAGAAAGCGGAGCGGGCTTAACGATGCTTGTTTATAGGAAAAGCCGGCGATTGGAAAAAAGAAAGAAAAGAATTCCCGAAGCGACTCGGGAATTCCAAAGAAAGGGAGAGGAGAAACAAAGATTGGGGGATAGCATCTTTCGATGCACTAGTATCTTGCCCGAGTTTTCCGTCCTTTATACACACAAGGAGTAAAAAAATGCGAATTGTTGCAGGAAAATTTCGTTCCCGGCTGATTCAGGCGCCCAAAGGCGATCAGACCCGGCCGACGCTGGATAAGGTCAAGGAAGCAGTATTCAGCCGGATCGGCCCGTATTTTGACGGCGGCGTCATGCTGGATCTGTTTGCGGGCAGCGGCTCAATGGGACTGGAGGCGCTGTCGCGAGGCGTGGAGCATGTTTATTTTGTCGACCGCAGTCCGGCCGCGGCGGCCGTGATCAAAGCCAATATTGCTTCGCTTCAGGTTGAAGCGCAGTGCGACGTCTGGAAGTGCGATAGCTTCGCGGCGTTAAGACGATTGGCGGGCATGGGTGTTCAACTGGATTTGGTTTATCTGGATCCGCCTTATCAGAAGCAGCAGCTGCACAAGATCATGCAGCAGCTCGACGCGCTGAATCTGATCCGCGATCACGGACAGGTGATTCTGGAGAGTCTGAAGGAAGACGAGTTTGACGAGGCCTACCATCAGCTGCGCCGCGTCAAGGAAGCGACCTACGGCATCAGCCGCATCAGTTATTATCGAAAGGAAACAGAACTATGAAACGAGCATGTTATCCGGGATCGTTCGATCCCCCGACCTATGGTCATCTGGACATCATCACACGGGCCTCGTCGGTCTTCGACGAGTTGATCATCGCGATCATGAAGAATCCGAACAAACGCAACGCCTTTACCGAGGAGGAGCGCGTGCGGATGCTGCAGGAGATTACGCGCGATCTGCCGAATGTCAAAGTCGTGGTCGGCCATGGCCTGACAGTAGAATTTGCGAAGTCGATCGGGGCGCAGGTGCTGATCCGCGGGATCCGGGCCGTCATGGACTATGAATATGAACTGCAGCAGGCGACGGCCAATATGTTTCTGGATGAGACGATTGAAACGGTGTTTTTCGTCGCCCGGCCGCGGTATTCCTTCTTATCCTCGTCCGTATCCAAGGAAATCGCACTGAACAACGGCGATCTGTCAAAATTTATCCCGGAAGCCATCATCGAGGAAGTCGAAGAAGAACTGAATCCGCTGAAGAAGAAAAAAGGCAGGGAATAGTGGCAAAGAAAACTGCTGCCAAAAATTTCGCTGACTGCTGGCAGAACGTCTGCGGAAGAAAGTAGAATTCTCTAAGTGATCTTATTTATAAGGATACAGTTGAAAATAAAGGCCAAGCGAGCGCAGCCCGTTCTTAGCTAGCGAGAGGCTGAAAGTGTGCGCCGGAAATTAAAAGAGCGCTGCGATGATTCCGAAAATAACGGAATCCGCCGCGCTTTTTTATGGCTTAAGACAACAGGGGAACGACATAAGCATCGGTCAGCCGCGCAGTCTTTGCAGCATCATCAAAAAGAGGAAGACGCTGCCGGCCAGGCCGGTCTGCATCAGCCGGTATCCGAGATAACGCAGATAAGTCAGGTGAAGATGCGGTGTGAGCGAGAGAACCTGCAGATGCACGCTGAAGCTGGCAAATCCCAGCACCAGCGTCATCAACAACGCTTTTAGGGGCACCGCCAGCGGCAGCAGCGCCAGATTGTTGGTGCCTAACGAAAACTCGGTTACACACTGAATCGGCAGCTGCCAGGCGGAGGGCAGCTTCATCGTCGTTAAATTCAGCAGCACCAGCGTCAACAGGAGATATGCGCCAATGAAATATAAGCTGACGCCGGCCTGGACAACCGCGTCTTTTAAATTCTCAAATAAGGAAGGGACAGATCCGCGCGGATCCAATTGCAGGGCAACGGGTGTACTGCGTGTAAAGAACAGCAGCAGCATCACGGCGAAGAATTCTGCCAGCCAGATCATCAAGCCATATTGAAAAGATTGCAGCAGAACTGAACCGCAGGTGATCAAGATGAACGACGGCGTGCTGACCGTGACGCAGCAGGCCAGCCGCCGGCCCTCCGCTTGCGAAAGCCGGCCGTCCCGCACATAATCGTCGATCAGGATCTGTCCGGCGGGCGAGCCGAGAAAAAAGGAAGCGAAGACTAAGGAAAAAGCGTCCGGCGAGATGTGGAACAAGTTCTCGGTAAATCCGAACAGCCGCCGCGAGAGCGCCGCCAGCAGCCCCTGACCGTCGAGGATACGGATTACGACCATCGCCGCAAACAACGAGGGCACTAATTTTTCAAACCAGATCGCTAACGCCTGACAGGATGCCTCATAGGTTACCGATCCATAATAAAGCAGCGCGGCCAGCAGCGTGAAAAAAACGATTGTCATTCCTTTTTTCATAGGCAAAAAGCCTCCTGATAAAGTGTATGAACCGCAGCTTGAAAAACGAACTGCGAAAAGCTTGAAAACTTGAAAAAAATTAGCACTTTTAACTTGACAGTGCTAATAAGCTGGATTATACTGTTAGCAGACATCGGGAAAGAGTGCTAAAGGAGGCGGGATGATGCTGACACCAAGGCGGATTGAAATCTTCAAGGCCATTGTCGACGAGTTCGTTCAGACAGCCGAGCCGGTCGGTTCCAAGACTCTGATGGAAAAGTATCAGCTCCCTTACTCCAGCGCAACGATCCGCAACGACATGATGGTCCTGGAAGAAATGGGACTGCTGGAAAAAACACATACCTCCAGCGGCCGCGTGCCTTCCACAAAAGGCTACAAGTTCTATTGCGAACATCTGATGGAACACAAGGTCGACAACCAGCTGGAAGTGGCAGTCCGCCAGCAGCTGGCCAGCAAGCCGCTGAATTTGGACGATGCCATCCGCGAGAGCTGCAACATCCTTTCGCAGATGACGAACCTGACTTCCGGCGTGCTGGGACCGGATGCGAGCCGGCAGCGGCTGGAGCATGTCAAGCTGTTCCCGATCAGCAACCGAAGTGCTGTGGCAGTCTTTATTACCGATCTGGGGCATACGGAAAACCGGACGTTCCAGTTCGACGACGACCTGTCAGTAGAGGATATCCAAACCTGCTGCCAGATTCTGAACGACCGATTGAAGGGCACCTTGATCAAAGACGTCGTGGACAAAATGGATTCGATCAAACCAATCCTGGCAGCGCATGTCAAACGGCATGAGATGTTGTTTCAGGCGTTTGTCAACGCGTTTGTCAAGTTCGCGAGCGAGAACGTGTATTTCAGCGGCCAGAACAACATGCTGTACCAGCCGGAATTTGCGGACATTGAAAAGCTGAAGGAATTGATGGCAATGATGGAGAACCCGAGCCTGTGGCGTCAGATCGGTACCACGGCCAACCCGGAGCTGGCGTTGAAGATGAACGAAAACGCGCAGCTGGTGTGGGTCAACGACATGGCCGTCGTCACCAGCAAGTTCAAGCTCGGTTCCGACGAGGAAGGTCAGCTGATGGTCTTCGGACCATCCCGGATGGATTACGACCGGATTGTTTCACTGCTGGAGCTGGTCAGTCAGTCGATCGAGAGTTTATACGGAAAAGGAGGCAGCCATGAATAACCAGGAAGAAATGAAAAAAGACGAGCTGAACGCCGCGCCGGAAACGGCGGAGGCAGCGGGCGAAACCGAAGAAAAAACGGCAAGTCCGCAGGAAAAAACGGCGGAGCCGGCCGCGGAAGAAACGCCGGAGCAGCCGGAAGAAAAAAAGGAAGACAAGAAAGACGAGAAGAAGAAAGGCTTCTTCTCCAAGAAAAATGAAATTGAAGAACTGAAGACACGGATCAGCGAGCTGGAAGGCGAAAACGTTAAATTGAAGAACGAATACCTGAAAGCCTACGCGGATACGGAGAATACTCGGCGGCGTCTTCAGCAGGAAGCTGAGCAAACCCGGAAATACCGGATTCAAAGTTTCGCGCTCGACATCCTGCCGGTTCTGGACAATCTGGAACGGGCGCTGGCGATCGAGCCGACACCGGAAACCGAAAGCTACCGCAAAGGCGTCGAAATGATTTATCAGCAGCTCATTCACGCGCTGACCAAAGAGGGTGTGAGCGAGATCGAAGCGCAGGGCAAGGAATTTGATCCGAATTTCCATCAGGCTTTGATGATGGAAGCGGTCGAGGGCGTTGAGCCCAACCACGTCACCGAGGTACTGCAGAAGGGCTACATGTTAAAAGATCGAATTCTGCGTGCCGCGATGGTCAAGGTCAGCGAATAACCAAATAAGTGAAAACGTGTAAATAAATAAGGAGGATTTCTATTATGGGAAAAATTATCGGTATTGACTTAGGTACAACCAACAGCTGCGTCGCCGTCATGGAAGGCAACGAAGCAAAAGTAATCACCAACCCGGAAGGCAACCGCACCACACCGTCCGTCGTCGCGTTTAAGAACAACGAACGGATCGTCGGCGATGCAGCGAAGCGTCAGGTCGTCACCAACAAGGATTCGATTATTTCGATCAAGCGGAAAATGGGTACGAATGAGAAAGTTCAGCTCAACGGCAAGGAATACACGCCGCAGGAAATTTCCGCGATGATCTTAAGCTACATGAAGGACTATGCGGAAAGCTATTTAGGCGAGAAGGTCGACAAGGCCGTCATCACCGTTCCGGCTTACTTCAACGACGCGCAGCGTCAGGCAACGAAAGACGCCGGCAAGATTGCGGGTCTGGAAGTAGAACGGATCATCAACGAACCGACGGCGGCAGCGCTGGCGTTCGGTATCGACAAGACTGACAAGGAACAGAAAGTCCTCGTCTTTGACCTGGGCGGCGGCACCTTCGACGTTTCGATCCTGGATCTGGCTGACGGCACCTTTGAAGTTCTGGCAACCGCAGGCGACAACCATTTAGGCGGTGACGATTTCGATAACGTGGTCGTCGACTGGATGGCAGATCAGTTCAGAAAAGAAAACGGCATCGATCTGAAGCAGGATCGGATGGCGCTGCAGAGAATGAAGGAAGCGGCGGAAAAAGCCAAGAAGGATCTGTCCGGTATGGTTCAGACACAGATTTCTCTGCCGTTCATCAGCGCCGGCGCAGCCGGACCGCTGCACTTTGAAGCGACGCTGACCCGCGCGCAGTTTGACGCGATGACCAAATCCTTGGTCGATCGCACAGTGATCCCGGTCCGTCAGGCGTTAAAGGATGCCGGCTTAACGAAGAACGATATCGATCAGGTCCTGTTAGTCGGCGGCTCAACCCGAATCCCGGCGGTTCAGGAAGCAGTTCGTCTGGAATTGGGCAAGGAACCGAATCGTTCCGTCAACCCGGATGAAGTCGTAGCCTTAGGCGCGGCGATCCAGGGCGGCGTCATCAGCGGCGACGTCAAGGACGTCTTACTGCTGGATGTTACACCGTTAAGCTTAGGTATCGAAACACTGGGCGGCGTTATGACCGTGCTGATCCCAAGAAATACAACAATCCCGACTTCCAAGAGCCAGGTCTTCTCGACGGCGGCGGACAACCAGCCGGCTGTTGATATCCATGTCCTGCAGGGCGAACGTCCGATGGCCAACGATAACAAGACGCTGGGCAACTTCCAGTTAGGCGGCATCGCACCGGCCCGCCGCGGCGTTCCGCAGATCGAAGTTACCTTTGACATCGACGTCAACGGTATCGTCCACGTTTCAGCGAAGGACAAGGGCACAGGCAAGTCCCAGTCGATCACCATCTCTAACTCTTCCGGATTAAGCGATGAAGAAATCGACCGGATGGTTCGTGAGGCAGAAGATCACAAGGCAGAAGACGATAAGCGCAAAGAAGAAATCGAATTGAAGAACCGCGCGGAAGCGTTCATCAACCAGATCGACGAAACGCTGAATACGGAAAACGCGAACGTTACCGATCAGCAGAAGGAAGAAGTCAAGAAGCTGCGTGACGAGCTGCGCACGGCGATTGACAACAACGATATCGACACGCTGAAGACCAAGATGGAACAGCTTGAAAAGGCAGCCAACGATATGGCTCAGGCGATGTATCAGCAGCAGGCGGGTGCTCCAGGTGCTGATGCGGGCGCAGGCGCTCAGGATGACAATGTCGTCGACGCCGATTTCAAGGAAAAGAAATAACAATTCACGCCGCACAAAAATCCTGGTTTCCATACTGGGATTTCTGTGTTTGAGCGTGCTGATCAGCGGTTGTTCCCGCACCCCCAAGAACAACGCCGGTCAGTCGGACAGCACGGGCAGCGCCGTGCTGACAAGCTCGCTGAGCGAGGAACAGCTGGCGCATATCAAAGAATGCAACGGCCGCCGCGTCAGCAGCGATCAGCCGGTGGAGCTCGTCGTGATGAACGGCGGCAAACCGGAACCGTTTGCCGTGCTGCAGCCGGGGCAGCTGATTCAGTTAAAAGAAATCAGCGATCCGAATCTGATCACTTCACAATATCTGCCCTTGGATGGAATGGATCAGGAGGGCGGCGCGCAGGTATTGGTCAACGCGCTGGAGGTAACGCCTTCCGGCCGCTGGCTGAATCCGACCAATCATTTATTGGAAAAGGATTTTGCGGTGAAGCTGAAGGCCGGCACCCGGATGCTGGACGACAACGGCGAAACGATTCTGACGACCAGCACGGATCAGCAATGGCTGGTGTATGCTCAGAAGGACGGCGCTTACGGCGTTGAGCTGCAGGGACGAATCGTCTGGGTGGATTCCGCTCAGGTTGAAGAAACGATCGCCCGGCCAGGCAGCGCCGGACCAGCGGCTACGTCGCTGCCAGTGCTGATGTATCACTTCTTTTACAGTGAAGCCGATGGTCAGAGCCGCGAAAACGTGAATTTCGTCGAGGTGGAGGAATTCCGCGGGCAGCTGCAGGCTCTGCAGGATCGTGGCTACATCGCGCTGACGATGCGCGAAGTGGAAATGATGATGAAAGGCTGGGCGGATGTGCCGGAGAAATCGGTTGCGATTACGATCGACGACGGTGATCCGACAGTCTATCAATACGCCTATCCGGTATTAAAGGATTTCGGCTATAACGCGACGCTGTTTCTGATCACGGGCTGGATGAATCCGCAGCTGCCGTATGAGTTTTTCCAGATGCGCGAGGATGGCTTAGAGCTGCAGTCGCATTCCTTCCTGATGCATCAGGGCGGGTGCAAGGCCGGCCATGGCGGACGGATCCTGTGCGTCGATCACGATGAGGGCGTAGCGGATACCCGGCAGTCGCTGGAATATGTCGACGGCGGCTTCGTCTACTGTTATCCGTTTGGCGACGTGAACGATCACGCCGTAGAAATTTTACAGGAAGCTGGGGTTCAGCTGGCTTTTACGACAGAATATGGTAAAATAAAACCCGGAATGGATTTGTACAGACTGCCGCGGATCCGGGTTACCGGCGGCGCGGGCCTGGACCGGTTCATCAAAAGTATAGAGTAGCAGGAGGGTGATGTTTTATGAGCGAAAAGCGCGACTATTATGAAGTCCTGGGCATCAGCAAAGGCGCTTCCGATGATGAAATAAAAAAAGCCTATCGAAAACTGGCGAAGCAATACCATCCGGATGTGAACAAGGAACCGGGTGCAGAAGAAAAATTTAAAGAAGTCAACGAGGCCTATGAGGTGCTCAGCGACCCGCAGAAACGGGCGACCTATGATCAGTTCGGTCATGCGGGAATGGACGGCATGGGCGCCGGTGGCTTCGGCGGCGGTTTCAGCGGCGGCGGATTTGACGATCTGAACGATATCTTCGGATCGTTCTTCGGCGGCGGCTTTGGCGGCGGCGGATCCCGGGCCCGGTCCAACGGCCCGCGCAAGGGTCAGGATCGCTACATGCAGATGAAGATCAGCTTTATGGATGCGATCTTCGGCAAGACGGAGACGATCACGATCGACGTGGATGAGCAGTGTTCTCAATGCATGGGAACCGGCGCGCATTCCAAGGATGACGTTACCGTCTGTCCGACGTGTCACGGTTCCGGAACGGTCGTTACGCAGCAGCGGACGCCGTTCGGAGTATTCCAGTCCCAGAGTGTCTGCCCGGACTGCGGCGGCACGGGTAAGAAAATCCGTAAAAAATGCTCCAAGTGCGGCGGCAAGGGTTATGAACATAAACGCGTGAGCGTCGACGTCAAGATCCCGGCCGGCATCCAGTCCGGTCAGCAGCTGCGGGTATCCGGCAAGGGTGAACGCGGCGCCAACGGCGGATCAAACGGCGATCTGTATATCGAGATCATGGTCATGAAGCACGATTACTTTGTGCGCGACGGCCGGAATATCTACATTACGATTCCGATTTCTTCAGTGGACGCAACACTGGGCTGTTCGGTCGACGTGCCGACGGTTTATGGCGATGTCGAGCTGACGATTCCTTCAGGAACGCAGAACGGCCAGCAGTTCCGGCTGAAAGGCAAGGGCGTGAAAGATCTGCGTGGGTCTGGTCAAGGCGATCAGCTCGTTGAGGTGAAGATCGAAATCCCGAAGAAGCTGAGCGGCGAAGAAAAAGAAATGTATGAAAAGCTGCGCAAGCTGCAGGCGAAAGGCGGGAAGGAATCCGTCTTTGACAAGTTCAAGAAAGCTTTTAAATAACGATGGAAAGGGTTTCGGGACAACGAACCCTTTTCTTAAAAATTTTGTTTAGCACTCTATTGACTAGAGTGCTAAAAGTGATATACTAACGAGTGTAAGGAGGGACATCCTATGAATATTGATCAGATGACAGAACGATTGCAGCGGATCTTAATGGAAGCGATCCAGCTGGCGCAGTCGCAGGGCCAGAGCGAGCTGAACGTCGAGCATTGCCTGAAAGCAATTTTTGAAGACGACGGCATCGACGGCTTGTGGCAGCGGCTGGGACAGGACAAGCAACGAACGCTACAGATCGTCGACAGTTATATGAAACGGCTGCCTACCAGTACTTCTGGCGCTCAGCCGAACCTCTCCCGTGAGGTGAATCAGGCGTATCAGGAAGCGCTGAAGTGGAGTCAGGCACACGAAGAAACTTATATGAGTTCGGTAGCATTTCTGATCGGCTTGTTGTTCGGCGGCAGCGCCGTCGCCAAGGCGATTCTGGAAGCGACCGGAATTACGAGAAAAGCGCTTGAAAAAGCAGAGGAAGAAAGACGAGGTGGAATGAAGATGAATGAACAGAACGCGGAAAATCAACTGGACGCGCTGCAGAAATACGGGCACGATCTGGTCGAGGACGTCAAGAGCGGCAAGATCGATCCGGTTATCGGCCGGGATGAGGAAATCCGGCGGGTTATCCAGATCCTGTCGCGGAAAACAAAGAATAACCCGGTGCTGATCGGCGAACCGGGCGTCGGGAAGACGGCGATTGTCGAAGGCATCGCATGGCGGATCATGAACGGCGACGTCCCGTTCGGCTTGAAGGAAAAGAAACTGATCGAGCTGGATATGGGCGCACTGATCGCCGGCGCAAAATACCGCGGCGAGTTTGAGGAACGGCTGAAAGCAGTGCTGAACGAAGTGAAGCAGGCGGACGGCAACATCATCCTGTTTATTGACGAGATTCATAATCTGGTCGGTGCGGGCAAAACGGAAGGCTCCATGGACGCGGCCAATCTGTTGAAGCCGATGTTGGCGCGGGGCGAGCTGAAGTGTATCGGCGCGACGACGTTTGACGAATACCGCAAGTATATTGAAAAGGATGCGGCGCTGGAACGCCGGTTCCAGAAAGTTCAGGTCGATGAACCGTCCGTGGAAGATACAATTTCCATCCTGCGGGGTTTGAAGGATCGGTTTGAAAGCTATCACGGCGTGCAGATTCTCGATGAAGCGATCATCGCCGCGGCGACACTGTCCAATCGGTATATCACCGATCGGTTTTTGCCGGATAAAGCGATCGATTTGGTCGATGAAGCCTGCGCTTCGCTGCGGGTGGAGATGGATTCGATGCCGACGGAGCTGGACGAGTTGATGCGGCGGATCATGCAGCTGGAAATTGAAGAAACGGCGCTGAAGAAGGAAACCGACGCCAAGACGCTGCAGCGGCTGGAGGAGCTGCGCAGGGAACTGGCGGATCTGAAAGAAGAAAAAGAAATCAAATACAACCAATGGCAGCAGGAAAAGCATAAGCTGGACGAAGCCAAGGTTTACAAGGAGCAGCTGGAAAAAGCCCGCCTGGACTTCACGCAGGCACAGAACGAAGCGCGTTATGAGGAAGCGGCGAAGCTGCAGTATGATACGATCCCGACGCTGGAGCGGAAAATCCGCGAGTCGGCACAGAATAAAAAAGAGGAACACATGATCCAGGAGATCGTCGACGAGGAACAGATCGCCAAGGTCGTTTCCCGCTGGACGCACATCGAGGTCAGCAAGCTGATTGAAACGGAACGGCAGAAATTATTGCATCTGCAGGATGCGCTGGCGCAGCGGGTCATCGGTCAGGATGGGGCGCTGGAGCTGGTCACGGAAGCGATTCTGCGGTCCAAGGCGCAGATCCAGGATGAAAACCGGCCGATTGGTTCGTTCTTGTTCTTAGGCCCGACCGGCGTCGGTAAGACTGAAGTGGCCAAGGCGCTGGCGGAACAGCTGTTTGACGATGAATCGAAGATCATCCGGATTGATATGAGCGAATACATGGAGAAGCACAGTGTGTCGCGGTTAATCGGCGCGCCTCCGGGATATGTCGGTTACGATGAGGGCGGTCAGCTGACGGAAGCAGTGCGCAGAAAGCCGTATTCCATCGTGCTGCTGGACGAAGTGGAAAAGGCTCATCCAGACGTCTTCAACATCCTGCTTCAGATTCTGGACGACGGCCGGATCACCGATAACAAGGGCGTCACCGTCGACTTCAAGAATACGCTGATCATCATGACCAGCAACCTCGGTTCGCAATATGCGTTCGACAGCGATAAGGAAGAACGCAACCGCCGGTATATGGACGAAGTCCATAAGTATTTCAAACCGGAATTCGTCAATCGGATCGATGAGATCATCGTCTTCAATGCCTTGAACAATGAAGTGCTGATCAAGATCGCTGATAAGTTCCTGCATGAACTGGCTGGCCGGTTAGCGAAGAAGGATATTGCGCTTGAAGTCACCGACGCGGCAAAGGCGAAGATCGTTGAGCTGGGCGTGGATCCGGTCTTCGGAGCGCGGCCGATGAAGCGGCATATCCAGAGAACGATTGAAACCTTGATTGCCCGTAAGATGATTGAACGGGGCAACGAGGGCAACTGCACGATGAAAGTGGACGTGGAGAATGGGCAATATGTTCTGCACGTGATTGAAAATCCTGAAGTGATCTAATGCAAAGAGGTCGGAGAAATCCGCCCTTTTTTGTTACTTCAAGGTGTTAGAAAGTTCTTTTTTGAATAACCGTTCATAACAGAAAATGAGTCGTTGATAATATTTTGTGAATTAATTATTTATGAGATGACATTGGAATTGGACTAGAGATTGTTAATAATTTATATCAATTTAATAATAGAAATCAGGAAATTGAAAAGAATTTATTATAATGTAGGGCTTAAACCGGTAAAAGAAAAGGGATATACCAGCGTTTTATTGGGGTGAGATTAAACGGTTTTCCTTATTGAATAGCTGATATAAATATTGGCCAGGGATATAATAAACAATAAGGTATAAAAACGAATCTTTAGACTTTTATAGAGGATGGTACAAAAATAATTCCTTGAATCCCATTTAAACAAATAGTACAATATCAACGTGATAGGCGGTGTGGAATGAACATATTAGTTACAGGCGCTAAGGGTATGGTAGGAACAGCTCTGGTTGCCAATCTGAAGAATATCAAAGAAAATAAAAATAGAACTCGGCCGGGATTGAAGGTCGATGAGATCTATGAATATGATCGGGAATCTACGGTAGAAGAATTAGAACTGTACTGTGAAAAAGCTGATTTTGTATTCCATCTGGCAGGCGTCAACCGGCCTCAGGATCCGGCTGAATTCATGTTGGGAAACTTTGGGTTTACATCGACATTGTTGGAATTATTGAAAAAACATCAGAACAACGCGACGATCATGCTGAGTTCTTCGATTCAGGCGACGCTGGCTGGAAGGTTTGGGGAATCGGAGTATGGCAAAAGTAAGAAAGCAGGCGAAGAACTGTTTTTTCAGTATGCTGAAGAAACGGGAGCCAAAGTCGCGGTGTACCGGTTTCCGAACTTAATGGGCCATAGCCGTCCTAAATACAATTCAGCGGTGTCGACGTTCTGCTGGGCTGTGGCGAATGATGAAGAGTTCACTGTGAATGACAGAAGTACAGAATTAGAATTACTTTACATTGATGATCTGATCGAAGGCATGTTTGATCTTCTGGAAGGAAAAGAACAGCACTGTGAATTTGACGGAGTAGAAACGGTTCTAAAAGAAGCCGGACGTTATTGTTGCGTGCCTGTGACGCATAAGGTTACCCTGGGCGAGATTGTCGATTTACTGGAACAATTCAAAGCGCAGCCGGAGACGTTAATGATGCCTAAAATTCCGGAAGGCTCCTTTGCGAAGAAATTGTATAGTTTATACTTAACTTATCTTCCGGCGGAGAAATTTAAGTATGAACTGAAGATGAACTGTGATGCACGCGGGAGCTTTACGGAACTCCTGCATACGCTGGACTGCGGTCAGGTCAGTATTAATATCAGTAAACCTGGCATTACAAAAGGGCAGCATTGGCATAACAGCAAATGGGAACAGTTCATTGTCGTAGCGGGTCATGGCTTAATTCAGGAACGGAATATTCATACCGGGGAACTTGTTGAATTTGAAGTGTCAGGTGAGAAGATAGAAGCCGTCTATATGATTCCCGGGTGGACGCACAACATCATCAATCTGTCAGAAACTGAAAATCTGGTTACTGTGATGACGTGCAATGAAATCTTTAACCCGGAGCAACCCGATACCTTTTTTGAAGAAGTAGGGAGGAAGGCAGCAGAATGAGTGAAATCAGAACCAATTATTCTTCTATCCATTTTCAGGATAACGGAAAACTTAAGCTTTTAATCATCGTGGGCACGCGGCCGGAAATCATCCGGCTGGCGGCGGTGATCAACAAATGCCGGAAATATTTTGATGTGGTTTTAGCCCATACGGGCCAGAACTATGACTACACGTTAAATGGGATCTTCTTTGAAAACCTGAAGATCGCGGATCCGGAAGTGTATATGGATGCGGTAGGGGACGACTTAGGCGCAACCGTAGGCAACATCATCAACTGTTCCTACAAGCTGATGAGTCAAATTCATCCGGAAGCGTTATTGATTCTGGGAGATACCAATTCCTGTTTATCTGCGATCGCCGCCAAGCGTCTGCATATTCCGATTTTCCATATGGAAGCCGGGAACCGCTGCAAAGACGAATGTCTGCCGGAAGAAACAAACCGCCGGATCGTCGATATCATTTCCGATGTCAACCTGGCGTATTCTGAGCATGCGCGAAAGTATCTGCATGAATGCGGTCTGCCGAAAGAGCGCGTCTATGTAACCGGATCGCCGATGGCGGAAGTGCTGCATCAGAATCTGAGTGAAATTGAAAGCTCGACGATTTTAGAAAAGCTGGGCTTGCAGCCGCATCGCTATATTCTGCTTTCCGCTCACCGGGAAGAGAATTTGGATACGGAAAAGAATTTCCTTTCGTTGTTTAACGCGATTAATAAAATGGCGGAAAAATATGATATGCCGATTCTGTACTCCTGTCATCCGCGTTCCCGCAATCGTTTGAAAGCGTCAGGCTTTCAGCTCGATCCGCGGGTGATTCAACATGAACCGTTAGGCTTTCATGATTACAATCACCTGCAGATGAATGCCTTTGCGGTGGTCTCGGATTCGGGCACATTACCGGAGGAAAGCAGCTTCTTTATCAGCATAGGCCATCCATTTCCGGCCGTCTGCATCCGGACATCCACGGAAAGACCGGAAGCCTTGGATAAAGCCTGCTTTGTTTTAGCAGGAATTGATGAAAAGTCGCTGCTGCAGGCAGTCGATACGGCAGTACAGATGAATCTGTCCGGGGATTACGGAATTCCGGTCCCGGATTATGTTGAAGAAAATGTAAGCACGAAAGTGGTGAAGATTATTCAGAGCTACGTGGGCGTGATCAATAAAATGGTGTGGCGGATATCGTAAAGATATTCACCGCACCTTTTTTGTTTCAACTGTTTAGGAACATGCGCCAGAGCGCCTTCTTCTCCGTGAATAAAATGGATTACCGGACAATCCGGGAAGAAAGGAGGACACAATATGAAAGTCATCGACATCAGTCAGTATGATGGAAATGTGGATTTTCGGCAGGTCCGGGCGTCTGGCGTGGAAGCGGTGATGCTGCGGTCAAGCTGGGGTCACTTCGTTGAAGACTTACGCTTTCGTGAGAATGTGCGTAAATGCAACGACGCGGGGCTGCCATACGGACTGTATCATTACAGCTATGCTTTAAACGAATCCGAGATGATGCGTGAGGCCGAAAAGTTGATCGCGCTGGCCCGGCATTTTTCTCCACGCATGCCGGTCGCAATCGACATGGAAGATGCAGACGGTTATAAAGAACGCCACGGAACACTGTATAACAAAGCGCTGAATACTGAAATCTGCCGCTACACCTGCCAGAAAATAGAAGAAGCCGGCTTCTATCCGATGGTTTACGCAAGTCTGGACTGGTTTCTTAACAAGCTGATCTTGAGCGAGCTGGACCGCTACGATCTGTGGCTGGCCCAATGGAATGTCAACGGACCGTCGCTGCCCTGCGGGATGTGGCAATATACGAGCAGCGGATCTGTGCCCGGCGTGCCCGGCCGCTGTGATCTGAATACCGCGTATAAAAACTATCCGGTGATTATCGGCGAGAACGAAGAGGGGGGACAGGATATTCAGTGGATTAATCCGTATGTTACGGTGCAGGTCGTGCACGGCGTCGGCCGCCGCAACATCTATTATGTGCGCAATGCCGTGATTTCAGGAACCGTGATCGCGGAGCTGAGCCCGGGTGAAAGCTTGCCTGTGGATTTAATCAGCGCCACGGTTCTGGAAGATGGCTACAAGTGGATTAAAGTCGATCTGGGACAAGGCGTAGTCGGCTATATGCAGGTCGATCTGGACTATCTTCGCTTTCTGATTTAAAAAGCGAATTCCGAAGAATTCGCCTGACGCTTATTTGTAGACAGAATAAAAATCTTTGAGCTCGGCCTTCTTATCGGGGCTGAGCTCGCTTTTCTTTATGCCCTGAATCGCGCCTTCCAGCGCGTACAAGCGGTGGATACAGGCGGAAGGATCGACAGCCCTAATTTTTAACCAGGCTTGCTGGGCGCCCAGCGCGATCAGCTGATCCGCGGTGGTGATTCCGACTTCGTTCAGCTGGCGTTCCAATTCTTTTCCCAGATTCGGCAGCTTTGATAATTCACCCATACGTTTGCCTTCTTTCTCTATTTTCAGTGTAGCGGAATGCCGCTTGAAAAACAAGGCGAAAATACAAAAAAAGCCTTGCTAGAAGGCTTCTTTTGACTTATCGGTTGTAGTATTCGACAACCAGTAGTTCGTTGATTTCCTGATTCAGTTCGTTCCGTTCCGGCAGGCGGACATAGGTGCCCTTTTTGTTTTCCTTATCAACGGTAACGAAAGCCGGTGTGTTCAGCGTTGCTTCCAGCGCATCGGCGATGCAGGCCATCGACTTGGACTTTTCCTTAACTTCAACCGTAGAACCCGGCTTTACCGTGAAGGAAGGGATATCGACCTTCTTGCCGTTAACCAGGATATGACCATGGTTGACTAACTGACGGGCAGCGCGGCGAGTTCTGGCGAAGCCCATGCGGTAAACGATGTTATCCAGACGGGATTCCAGCAGGCACAGGAAGTTGTGACCCTTAACGCCAGCCATCTTTTCTGCTTTCACATAAGTGTTCGCGAACTGACGTTCGTTAACGCCATACATGTTTCTGATTCTCTGCTTTTCACGCAGCTGCGTGCCGTAGTTGCTCAGCTTAATCCGCTTTGTCGGTCCGTGCTGACCTGGCGCATAAGTGCGGCGCTGCAGTTCCTCGCCTGTTTCCAGGATCGAGAAGCCCAGACGACGGGAAATTTTCCAAACTGGTCCAGTATTTCTTGCCATTTTCAATTCCTCCTTGTGTGTTTTATGGCACATAAAACAACAACAGGTACAAATCATTGACGCAGGGTGTTGGTAGACGGCAGTTTCGCTTGAAGCAGCAAGTTACTTCTGCTCTGGAAAGAATTCCAGTACCAACGCCGGTTGCGCAACTTTGTAAGCTGCTATTATTAAACGCTAGGTAAGTATAGCAGATTTCTTCGCTCCCTGTCAATCGAAAAATGAAATAAATCCCTTTAGATAAAGGCGTTTTGCAGGAATCGGAGTTGAATTGTGAGCGAGGGGCAGTTTATAATGAAAAAATGAGCGCCGCAGGGAAATTCAAACCGGCGGCAGGAGGGAAAAAGATGCAATTTACAACGATCGATCAACACAATTACCGTCAGGCCTGCTGTCTGAGCGTGACGCCGGAACAAAGCGGATATTTGAGCAGCGCGCCGATGATTTTAGCTCGCGCTTATGCGTATCGCCATCAAAACAGCGAAGTAAGTCTGATCGAGGAAGGAACAGACAAACTTGGTCTGATAATGACGCGGGAAACAGATTTGGGAACAACGGTCATTCTTGATCAATTCTTTATTGATCAGCGGTTTCAGGGCCGGGGCTATGGCCGGAAGGCGATGGAGCTGCTGCTGCAAAGCCTGCGTGAACGCCGGCTAAAACGCGTTGTTTTATGTTACCGTGAGGCAGATCAGGCCGCGGCGCGATTGTATCGGTCGTTGGGCTTTACGGAAACCGGCGAGCGGGACGATGATGAAATTCTGATGGAACTGATCCTTTAAATGATAAGAAAAGTTGGACTTTGCGGCGTTTTCCATCGGGAATAAGAAGTTGTCAAAAACTTGATTTTAACCTATGAGAGTTTGTCGCTTTATGATAAAATAAGAACTAAGAGGTGGTATGCGTTGGAGAAGGTACTGGAAATTCTGACACGAAAAGAAGTGATCATCGCCATGGTGGTCATTCTTGTTCTTTTTATAATCTGGTTCATCGTGCGAAAGGTAAAGATTAAAAACTGCAAGGCGCAGCTGTCGGAGCTGGAAGTCCGGTACAACTCGATCAAGAGCGTGCCGCTGCCGTTTAAGCTGAACAAAGCCGTGGCGATTGCTCGCGTCAATCAGGAGACGATGGCGCAGGTCACGCATTGCAAGGATGATTTTGAACTGGCGCAGGCCAATCTGAAGCAGATCGCGCAGATGCTGGCGGACACGGAAGACATGGTTCTGGTCGGTAAGCTGAAAGACGCGCGCATCAACCTGGACGATCTGGACAACATGATGGAGCTGGGCGAGGAACAGGTCCATCAGCTGGAAGCGTTCCTGGATAAAATTCTCGAAAAGGAAACAGCGCAGCGGGCGGAAGTCACGCAGATGAAGGAAGAATTCCGGACGCTGAAGCTGCAGGCGCAGGAAAAGAGCGCGCAGCTGTCGTTCTGTTGGGAGACAATAGAAAACCGGATCGCCGCGACGGAGAAAATGTTCTCGGCGTTTGAGGAGTGGATGTATGCGTCGGAGTTTGAAAAAGCTTCGGAAGAGCTGGTAGAAATCCGCGAAGCGCTGGGCGATCTGACCGATATCATTAATAACCTGCCGCAGCTGCTTCAGGAAGCGCGCGGACTGATTCCGAATTTGATCGACGAGGTTTCGCGCAGTTATTCGATGCAGAAACAAAAGGGCGTTTATCTGCACCATCTGGAAGTGCCGCGCAATCTGGAAGTGATCAGCGAGACGCTGAAAGAAGATCTGGCTGCACTGAAGCAGGGGACAGCCGTTCATATCCGGGCGCATCTGGACGAGGATAAAAAGCGGCTCAGTCAGTTGTTGGCGCAGATTGAAAAAGAAGGCCAGAGCTATGACGAAATGCGTCAGGCTGAGGAAAAAGCAGAAAAGACCGTGCTGCAGCTGAAAGAAAACAGTCAGTATGTCCGCCAGCTGATGGCGAAGGTTTCCGTGCGGTTTGGGATCGAGGATCTGAGTGATCAGATTAAACTGCGCGAGCAGCGGATCATTGAAATCGAAGATATGCGCGTCAAGATCATGCAGATGATCAAAGGCAATTCCGTTCCGGCTTCGACGATTTTGATTTCCCTGAAAGAGCTTCAGCAGGAAGCCGACGCCGTGCTGACTGAGGTCAACCAGCTGAAAGCGCGGCTGGACAGCGCCTGCAGCGACGAGGCCCGGGGGAAGAAGCAGCTGCTGAAGCTGCAGCTGATCATGAATGAGATGCAGGTCAAAATCCGCAAGAACAAACTGCCGGCGATTTCCGCCACCTATGAAGGTGATCTGGCGCGGGCTGTCGAATATGTCCGCTCGATTGAAGATCTTTTAACCGATACGCCGCTCAATGTGCAGCTGATGAACGCCACGCTCAACGACGCGATCGATTATATTTACAAGCTGTACAACAATGTGAACAACCTTGTCGCCATGGCGATCATGGTGGAGAATACGATTGTTTTCGGGAATAAATACCGTTCGACGTATCCGGATATCGACTCCGAGCTGACCCGGGCCGAGCTGTGCTTCCGCAATGGCGAATACACGCAGGCGCTGACCGTGGCGCTGGCGACGATTGAACGAATCCATCCGGGGTCGTATGAGAAGCTGATAAAGGAGAATGCGCAAAGTGCTGCCTGATAACGCGATTTATTTTGATAACGCCAGTACGACGCCGGTGCATCCGGAAGTCCGCAAACTGGTCAACTCGCTGTTGGAAACATCGTTCGCCAACAGCGAATCTTTGTATGATGAAGGGATGGAAATTTCCCGCCTGATGGAAAAAAGCCGCACGCAGATTGCTTCTCTTCTGAAAGTGCAGCCGCATGAAATTATTTTTACCAGCGGCGCCAGCGAGGCCAACAACATGGCGATCAAGGGCGCGGCGTTTGCCGCGATGGGCAGGAAAAACCATCTGATAACGACGAAGGTCGAACATTCCAGTGTCGCCAACGCGATGCGCCAGCTGGAAGAGGTGTTCGGGTTTGACGTGACCTGGCTGGACGTCGACGAACGCGGCGTAGTCCGTCTGGATCAACTTGAGCAGGCGCTGAGCGAGAAAACGGCGTTGGTTTCGATCATGGCGGTCAATAATGAAGTCGGCAGCGTCATGCCGCTGGAAGCCATTAAAAAGATCGTCCGGAAAAACAGCCACGCTTTGCTTCATATCGACTGTGTTCAGGCGCTGAAGCGAATTGATCTGGATCTGAGCCAGGTCGATCTGGCAAGCTTTTCCGCGCATAAGATTGAGGGCTTGAAGGGCAGCGGCTTTTTGATGAAGAAGCAGCATGTGAATCTGGTGCCGATCATCAGCGGCGGTCAGCAGGAACAGGGACTGCGCGGCGGCACGGCCAATTCCATTGCCGACATCGCGCTGGCCAAAACTTTGCGTTTGGCTCTGGAAGAACAGACGCAGTACCGGATGGTGACCCGTCAGCTGAATCGGCGGATGCGCGAAGGGCTGGCCCAGCTGCCTGAGATTGAAATTAACAGTCCGGACGACGGCGTCAGCGCAATTTTAAATTTCTCATGCAAAACGATCCCGTCGGAAGTCATGATGAACGCGCTTAACAGCCGGAATATCTGCGTTTCCGCGCAGAGCACCTGTTCCAGCAAGTCCAAAACGCCATCCCATGTCCTCAAGGCGATGGGGATGAGCGATAAGCGGGCACTGTCAAGCATCCGCTGCAGTTTTTCCAGCCGCAACACGCCGGAAGAAGTCGATCGATTTCTGCGGGAACTGAAGGAGATATTACATAAATATGGAACCCATTCACTATGATCACATTTTAGTCCGTTATGGCGAATTGTCGACCAAGGGTAAAAACCGTAAGGATTTTATCAAAAAGCTGACCGACAACATCCGCGCCTCGTTAAGCGCTTATGACAAATTGACGTATGAGCGGACCTTTGACCGCTTATATATTCACCTGCATGGAACGGAACCGGAGGAAATCTGCGCGATTCTGAAGGAAATCTTCGGCCTGAGTTCATTTTCCCTCTGCCTGAAAATCCGTTCTGGTCTCGACGCGATGGTGGAAACCGGCTATCAGGTGGCGATGGAACGCGGCCAGGGGACCTTTAAGGTCGAAACCCGCCGTCATGATAAGAAATTCCCGATGGTCAGCGATCAGATCAATCGTGCCGTCGCGACGAAAATCTTGAAGGAAAGCGAAATGAAGGTCGACGTCCACCACCCGGATCTGCGGATCGGGATTGAGGTCCGCGAGGAATTTACTTATGTGATGGCCGATACCGTCAAAGGCGCCGGCGGCTATCCGGTCGGCATGGGCGGCAAAGCACTGCTGATGCTTTCCGGCGGCATCGATTCGCCGGTCGCCGGCTACCTGACGATGAAGCGGGGCGTGGAGATCGAATGCATTCACTATGCCTCCCCGCCGTATACCTCCAGCAGCGCTCAGAAAAAAGTGTTGGACTTAGCCGGGATCATCTCGAAATACCAGGGCAGCATCAAGGTGCATATCATTCCATTTACCGATCTGCAGCTGGCGATTTACAAGCATTGCGACGAAAGCTACGCGATCACGATCATGCGCCGGATGATGTATCGGATTGCCGAGCGGGTCGCGCAGAAATACAAATGCCTGGCGATCGTCAACGGTGAAAGCATCGGGCAGGTCGCTTCGCAGACGCTGGAAAGTATGCAGACGATCAATCATGTCATCGACATGCCGGTAATCCGGCCGGTCGTCACCTACGATAAGCTGGAAATCATCGACGTGGCCCGCCGCATCAACACCTATGAAACGTCGATTCTGCCATTTGAAGACTGCTGCACGATCTTTACCCCGAAGAATCCGGTGACCAAGCCGCATCCGGAAAAAGCGGAAAAGATGGAAGCCGGCTGGGATTTTGAAGCCTTGATCGACGAGTGCATTGAGAAAATGGAAACCGTCGTCGTCACACCCGCAACGCCGCAGGAAGACGACCTGTTTTAAACAAAATAGATATAAATGAAGCATAAGCTTTCTAATTCAGCCGGGGGAGTCGTGAAGGACCCCGGCTTTTTCCATTTCTTCCCAAGCGTTCGTTTTGATTTCACCTGAATGTCTTCTGACAAAGACAGCCATACTGTTATTGAGGTGAGAAAAATGATGGATTATCGTAAACGCGAGTATCAGTGTCCTTCCCGGAAAAGCCAGAACGATTACAAGTATGAGATGGCTTACGAGTTGGGCGCCGATTACCAGGAAGCCCTGGTCGAACGCAAAAGCGAGTATCTTCAAAATGTGAAGCAAAAAGAAATTTGCAAGCATGCCACCGAATTTGGACAGGAGATGGAAATCATGAACAATCAGAACAACCAGTACAGCCAGAACAACAACGACCGTCAGCATCAGTCTGACCGCCAGCACAACCAGGAAAACAGCCGTCAGAACAACCAGTACCGCTCTGAATTCTCGCAGGAAAATCAGTTCCAGCAGAACAACAACGATCGTCAGCACCAGTCCGATCGTCAGAACAACCAGAGCAACAGCCGTGAGAACAACCAGTACCGTTCTGAATTCTCGCAGGAAAACCAGTTCCAGCAGAACAACGACCGTCAGCATCAATCCGATCGTCAGCGCCAGTCTGACCGTCAGAACAATCAGGAAAACAGCCGTCAGAACAACGAATACCGCTCTGAATTCTCGCAGGAAAACGAGTTCCAGCAGAACAATGACCGTCAGCACCAGTCTGATCGTCAGCGCCAGTCTGACCGTCAGAACAACCAGAGCAATCGTCAGAACAACAAATAACGACCGATCTCAACGTGATCAGTCCAGAAAGGAGCGGGAAACCGTTCCTTTTCTGTTTGTGTGCCGGGCATGGCATACATCTAGTTGGTGAAAATCCAACCACGGGTATTTAC
>ERZ507044.234-NODE-234-length-37410-cov-10.2084_pt1 | contig 37410 bp, 38 predicted proteins | sample MGYA00512870_ERZ507044 | MGnify/ENA metagenome assembly ERZ507044
TGGTCAGGAAGATGAGTGAGATGACGATGGACTTTGAAGCTTATTTCAGAGAAACGAAGGCGATCATGGCGGAACTGGAAAGAGCGGATCGTCAGCGGGAATGGCTGGAACAGGGCATGGAACGAGGTTTGGAACGAGGCGAATTATGCAAAGTCATTAAACTGGTGCTGAAAAATATGAAAAAAGGCAAGCCCATTTCAGAAATTGCGGAGATTTTAGATGAAGATGAAACTGTAATCCGACAGATATTTTCCTGTCATGAAAACTATCCTGAATTGACTGCGGAACAGATTGCGGAGAAGATAAAAAATTACGCATGAATTTCTTTTTTTGATGCTGTAATGAAGTGAGAGAAGAGGAGTAAAATACCGGTAGAATATGAAGAATCTCTCAGTGGTATTCCACCTTCTTTCAATACCGTTAAACTATTTTCCAGTTTCAAAATCTTTAAAATTAAAAAAGCTAAGGAAAAGGCACGCCGAAGCGTGCCTTTAGGTTAATTAGATGCTTCTTCCTCGTCCGCCGTTTGGAAAACTTCTTCGATTTCCTTTTCTTCGGCAGTTTCTTCCGCAGCAGCCTGCTCGATCATGACGATCTTGCTTTCCAGATGCGCACCTTGCAGCACACTGAACTGTTTCGCTGTGATATCGCCTTCAATCCAGGCGTTTTTCTGAACATGCAGGTCTTCCGCAATCATCAGATTACCATAGATCTGACCGTCGGTCAGACATTCCCCGGCGCTAACATTGCCGCGGATGCTGCACTCCCGATCCATGGTTAACGAATTCGTGCAAACCACATTGCCTTCGATCTGACCGTTGCGCAATTCCAGATTCATCGCAGTTACATCGCCATTAATCTGGCCTTTCACTAACAGATCCTTGCCACAATGCACACTGCCGTTAACGGTACCGAGAATCGTCAGGCTGCAATCGCATTCCAGATCACCGTTGATCGTTACGTCTTCGGTTAATACGGATTCCTCCGCGCTGATCGTCTGCTTATTTTCCATTTTTTCCACTTCCTCCTGTTTTGGCTGGGGTATCATTTCCGTTGCAGGAGCTGCAACGTTTTCAAAGAATGCTGGTTCATCATCCAGTTCTTCTTGTTTTTTGCGATTTCTAAACATATAGCCCTCCTGTTTCTGTTATTCATTATTCCAGTTTTAACGCGAAAGTCAATTCTTGAAAGCTGGAAAAAATCTTACGATTTATTTACGCCCTGAATTTGCGGTTCGATTACGGTTATACCGGATAATTCTGACTTGGATCAGAATACGACTTTTCCTGAATTCCGCTTGCGTTTTTCCAGAGCATTCGTTATCCTGAGAATCAGGAGGCGATGAACATGGATATTTCATTTGATGTCGGAACATCCTGTTTCAATGTCAGGACCTGTGCGGTGATGCTTTGCGGTGAAAATCTGCTTGTGATGAAGGATAAGAAACTGCCTTATGCCTATTTGCCAGGCGGCCGCGTAAAGCTGAATGAAACAGCTCAACAGGCATTGATTCGTGAATTACAAGAGGAAATCGGGATCCAGGCTGTAATTGAAAGGCCGTTATGGGTGACGCAGGCGTTCTTCACGGAAGCGGCCAGCCAACGGCGGTTTCATGAAATCTGTTTTTATTTTCTCGTTTCCTTGCGTAAATCCTCCTTGCTGCGGTCGATGAATTCTTTTTCCCGTTGGGAAGGCCAAATAGAACATCGTTTTGAATGGGTTGCTTTCAATGAATTAAGTCATCTCAATTTTCAGCCGGAATTCGTCAAAACCCATGTCAGAACCTTACCGGACCATGTGGAATTGATACTGGATCAAAATTGAAGATGAATCCTGTCCTCTTAGATAAGGTCTGCTTAAAAAATTTCGCCAGAATTCAATCAAATCTATATACAAAAAAACAGTATGGGAAACAGGATACAGGCAGATGATTATTTCTGCATGGCATCCTGTTCTTTTTGGATTGAAGGCCTTTTCTTTGAAAGGACAGGCGCAGCCTGAGTGGACTTATAGGCTGGTTCATGATCTATCAATCCCCATGGACACATTGTTTCTATGATTGGATAGAGCGAACGGCCTTTATCTGTGGGCTGTTCTCTAACTTCACCTGGATTTGCGGATACTTTTGCCGCAGGATCAGTGCGTCTCTTTCCATTTTCTTTAATAGTCCGCTTAAGGTTTCATACAGAATCGTTCCCCTTTTCCGATACAACTTGTTAAACCTGATTTTTTAATGTTCAACTAATCAACATAATATAATTTGATGAGTCGCCATTTTCTTCCGATCATCGTCAAAGTATAACCAGATGGCTATCTGACACCGATTGCTTTTTTCGGCTGACTTATTCGATACTCATGGATATCACTTCTCTGAAGGAGGGTATATATCAGAAAAGTATGTACTTCATCAGGGAAGAACCGATAATAGAATTTCCACGATAAAAAGCATTCGAGAAAGGAAAGGGAGATCAAAATAAAACATGTGTTAGTGATCCTGAGCGGCGGTCGTCCAAAGGAAAATATCCGCCAGCTCGTTGATCAGGGGGAGAAGGATGCGGGTTATCCGACAGAAGATGTTTCTTCGGATGAAGCCCGTGACGAAGGATGCCCGGGCCGCAATGTCTATCATTATGGCAACCCTTGTGTTCAGCACGACGATTTGCATTCACTGATTTTGAAAATCAAAACAGTGTTGTTGATTTGTGTTTGCTCCCCCCGCTTTATTTTTGGACATTTTCCGCGAAGCTGAAAGCCTTCGTCGGCCGCTTTTATTGTCTGGCGTAAAACGGATCAGAATTTGCCGCTGATCCGTTATAATAGTATAAGGTTTATGACTGTGCCCTCCTTATGGCTTCGGCAGACGCTTATTTTCGGATCTTTGAGCAGGCAGTGTTCTATTATCAGTTTGCGATTGTCAATGATATCAGTTTTTATGATCTTGGAATGCTTTTTTCCGGCGTCCATGGCAATACCAACAGAATGCCTGAAATCGCACAGAATGGTTATCTGAAAAAAACTGTCAATAGGGAAAAACGGTAATGACGACGGATTCACGATGAGTCTGACGTTAAACGCAAATCTGGAATTGAAGAGAACAGCATCATAAAGAGGTACAGTGCTGCCATAACGTTTTATTATCGGGCAGCTGAATTTTCTTAAGCTGCGGCTTTGGTTACTTTTGATTCACGGATCATACAATGGCGGGCGGTTGTTCGACATTCTGCTTTTCAGCAAGCGCGATGAATGCTTCCAGTTCCGGCGACATCCGCGCGCCATACCACGCGATGCCTAACGGCATCGGTCTGACATCCTTCAGCGGAATTTTCAATAAGCCGGAGAATTTCTTTGACCGCGAGCAGGGCAGAATGGTGAAACCGATTCCCGACTGCACCGCGATCAACATACTGTCAAAACTTGTGTAAACGGTCTGTACTACGATCTTTTTTGCCTGCAGCTGCGGCCTTGTGATCAGCCGCGGATTGCGGTGCAGCTCCGTATTGGCCAGGATCAGCTTCTGGCCTGCCAAATCGTCGAAAGTCAGATATTTATACGCTGCCAGCGGATGCGTTTTACTGACAAGCACGTAATACTGCGATTCCATAATCGGCAGAAATTTCAACTTGGGATCACTCTCCACTTCGTATTGATAACAGAAGGCCATCTCCACTTCGCCGGTGATCAGCAGCTGACGGCTGCCGCGATCCTCCTGCGTCAGGATATTAACATGAATCAGCGGACATGTCTCCGAGTAATTTTTGATGATCTGCGTCAGCTTGCCGTAATCAGCCAGACGGCGGACTAACAAGTTAATCAGCTTCGGCGTCTGGGCGTTCATCGACTGTACAGTTTGAACGATCGCTTCCAGCTGCCGCAGCAGCGGTTCCATTTGCTTATAAAAATAGGACCCGGCGGCTGTCAGCTCCACGCTGCGGTGCGTGCGGTTGAACAAGGTGACGCCCAGCTCCGTTTCCAGCGCTTTGATCTGATAGCTGACGACCGGCTGCGTGGTATAGAGCAGTTCGGCGGCACGGATGTAGCTCAAGGTTTGAGCGACGGTAAGAAAAGCACGGATCTGGCTGGTGTTCAACGACAATTCCCCCTTTGTGATCATATTGACGATCAGCTAATCACATTGTATCAGATTTCTTGATGTATAATAAAAAAATTTTATTAAACGATAAAGTATTTCGATTGTTTGAAACCCCTTGCAATCCTATAATGAAATCGACAAAAGTTTCACAATGTGAAACCAGAGGAGGGAAAGAAAATGAAGAATATTTCTCGACGGGACTTTTTGAAAGGCAGCGCCGCGACCGTCGCGGGGGCTGCGGCACTGGGGCTGTTAGGTGCTTGTTCGTCCAACGACGCACCGGCGGCTGCGACAACGGAGGAAAAGTTTGACAAGGAATGCGATTTCCTGATCGTCGGCTATGGTTTGGCGGGGGAAGCCGCCGCGCTGGAAGCCAACGACATTGACCCCAACGCCAAGATCTGTATTCTGGAAAAAATGGAAGAAGCGCAGGCGGGCGGCAACTCGATCGCATCCGGCCAGACCGTGATCGTGCCGGCGCCGGATGATCTGGAGACCTTTAAGAAATACCTGATCGCCTGCAGTCAGCCGAATCCGATTCCTGAAGAATATGTTGATTTCATGGCGAAGGAATTCTCTGATCAGCGCGGCTGGATTCAGGCGACGGTTGATAAAGTGGGCTACGAGCTGGGCTATGTCGGCGGAGGACCGCTGGCCTGGGGCTCATTAGTTACGGAATTCCCGGATCTGGACGGATCCAGCTTTAAGGGCTGTTCCGCGCATGTCCGCAAAGCCGGAACGACGTTCGAATACGGCGGCGTCTGGAGAGGTTTCGATCTGGCGGTTCGCGACCGCGGTGAAAATATTGAACTGATGTTCTCAACGGCCTTTACAAGCTTGATTCAGAATCTGGAAACCAAAGAGGTTAAGGGCGTCGTCGCCAAGGGCGCGGATGGCAAGGAAATCCGCATCAAAGCCAATAAGGGTGTCCTGTTGGCCTGCGGCGGTTACGAAAATAATTTACAGATGCAGCGCGATTTCCATGGGATGGACGTTGTTTACACCGGCGGGACTCCGGGCAACACAGGCGATGGCATCCACGCGTTGATGAACACTGGCGCGAAGATCTGGCACATGAAGAATCAGACGCAGTCGGGCGGCTTCTGGCTGGGCATCAAGGTGCCGGAACACGAAGCGACATTCATGCGCAACTTCTCAATGGCCGGCAAGAGCTGGATCGAGGTCTGCGCCGATAACAAGCGTTTCTACAACGAATCCGCGGCGTATCATCGTCAGCACATGAAATTTAAGGAATACGGCCATTATGTCGATCTGCCGCATGACCGCGCTCTGCCGGTTGATTTGATCTTCGATGAAAAGACCCGCACGGCCGGCGCGATCGTCACGAAGTGGCTGAGCTGGCCGATCACAACTGAAGGCTACGTCTGGTCCGACGATAACTCCGAAGAAGTGGCGAAGGGCTGGATCATCAAAGCCGATACGATTGAAGAACTGGCAGAAAAACTGGGCCGCGATCCAGAAGCGCTGAAAGCCACGATCGACGACTACAATGCCGGATGCAAATCCGGGCGCGACGAATTCGGCCGCAGCGTGGAAACAATGGAACCGATTGATACCGCACCGTTCTATGCCGTCGGCATTACTCCGACGCTGGTGGCGACGACCGGCGGCGCGGAACGCAACGTCAAAGCTCAGGTGCTGGATTGGAATGACAATCCGATTCCGAATCTGTACGAAGCCGGCGAGTTAGGCTCGTATGTTTCCAACCTGTATCAAAATGGAATGTTCTTGGCGGAAGCCATCGCAACCGGACGTGCTGCGGCGGATACGGCATTCGGCGGCCGTTCGACGGTCACGGCAGAGGTCAGCGGCGAGGTTGAGGAAACTATCGACATCACCAAGAAACCGGATGGTCAGTATGATCAGCTGATCAAGGGCAATCATGGCGAGTACACACTGCGGGCTACGGTTGAGGGTGGCAAGATTACCAATCTGGAAATCGTATCCGGACGCGAAAATATGTTTATGGACGACGACCAGCTGAAAGCCTTCTTCGACGAAGTGATCAACGGTCAGAATGTCGAAGTCGACGCGATCTCCGGCGCCACGCTGGATTCCAACAACCTGTTGGACGCGTTAAAGGCAATCTTCAAATAAGCTTCAGCGGTAAAAACAAATTCATCCGCAGAAAGGAAAGCAATCCGCAGGATCCCTATTCCGGAAGGCGCGGGGAGGCTGGCTGCGATTCCCTCCGGCTTTGGCAGTCAACTTCCGCCTTTCCTTCACGTCAATCCTTCAATGTTATAGCTTCCTGACAAGAGTCTGTCTTTCCCAAAATAAGGGGCAGACTCTTTTTTTGCAATTTTAAAGTTCTGCACGAGGTCGGGGATTGCATTGGGAATGCGGAAACGCGTACAATAAACGAAGAATCAGGCGCAGGCGCTCTCCGTTGAAAAAGGGCTTGAAAAGGTTTGGGATCAGTGGAAGGCTGGAGCTAAGGAAAATGCGCGGAGGTTGGAATTCGATGGAGTCCATGGGGAGGAATGTGAAATGAAAGAAAAAGCGAAGCAATTTCATCAAAGGTGCCGAAACGGATGTTGGCTGATCGTGATCGTCCAGCTGACAGGTTTATTTCTGCGATGGGCTTCTCTGCCTGATCGGATCCCGGCTCATTTCGACGCGGCCGGAAAGGTCGACCGCTGGGGAAGCAAAGCTGAGCTGCTGGTTCTGCCATGGATTTCAATTCTGATGATGGCGGGTTTGGAATGGGTCAGCCGGCATCCGAAGCTGTGGAATATTCCGGTTGCAGTTACGGAACATAACCGCGAAGCGCTTGAGGCAGTTACATTGAGGATTCTCTCCCTGGCAGAGCTGCTTGTGGTCCTCTGGTTTGCACTGCTGGAATATTTCAGCATGACTGGCCGTTCACTGCCCGCCGGGTTGATCCTCGGGTTTGTGCTGAGCGTGGCTGTCGGAATTTGCGCCGCTATTTTCTGGTGCGTGCATACTGCGAAAAAATACCGCTGATCCCAATAGCCGGAGAGTGAGGACAACGTTTGGGATACCGATGATAAAATCAATCAAAGATCCGCGGCGGCCTGGAAAGAAAGCGTATGGGAAACTGTCTGGCGGCCGAGAATTGGTTATGCTGCCAAACTGCGAAAAAAAGTGGTCAAAGTCGTGGCAATGACATTGAAATTTGGCTACAATGAGAACCAGAAATATCCAATCGCGGGATTCTACAAGCCTGCGATCAGAAAATTCCATGTCCGCCGCCGCTTGCGGTTTTGTCCGAGGCATGGGATCATGGGATAAAAAAGAATCTGAGGAAAAGACCGATGTTAAAAAAGATGATGAAAATACTGGGACTGGCGCTCTGCCTTAGCGGCTGCACGGCAGTTCCGGCCATTCCCTCTCAACCGCAGGCCCTCTCGGCGATCCCTTTTGCAGAACTTAAGACGCCATTAACGCTGCTTTTCTCGTCAGATCTTCATTATCAAAGCGAGCGGCTGCAGTCGCAGGTGTCCGTAGTGCCGCAGATGATCTACAACGAAGCCATCACTTCGGCGATGCTGGCACAGATGGAAGCGGCGAAACCCGACTACATTATCCTGACAGGTGATTTAGTCAATCAGGGCGATGCACAGGATCATCAGAAAATGGCTGAACTGCTGCGGAAAGTGAATGAAACCGTACCGGTGCGGGTGATTTGCGGCAACCATGATCTGGCGATGGTAACCCGCGAGGAATTTGTGTCTCTGTATCATGAATTCGGATATGATCAGGCTTATTCGCGCGATCCCGCGTCGCTGAGTTACGCGGAGCTTACCGAGGCCGGCGTGCTGTTGATTCTGCTCGATACCAACAGTGAACGACCCGGCGGCAGTGAAGGAACACTGTCCGCCTCGACATTGGAATGGCTGAAAACACTGGGAAATCAGGCGCGCGAGTCAGGCTGGCTGACACTGACGTTCAGCCATCACAATCTGCTCGATCACACCGTGACCACATCCAACGATATCGTCCATACGGCCGATGCGGCGAAGACATTGCTGGAACAGCTGAATATCAGGACGCACATCAGCGGTCACCGCCACACGGGGCATATTCAGACGGAAACGATCGGATCCCAAAGTCTGACGGAAATCGTACTGCCGATGCCGATTGCCTGGCCGAATACCTATGGCCGCATCGAGATCAGCACGCAGGGAGAGCTGGACTACACGCAAAGGACAATCGACGTCGCCACCTGGGCGAAGAAGCAGGGACTTTCCAACCCCGATCTGCTCGACTTTCCCGCCTATTCGGCTCAGGCTCAACGCCAGGCAAATCAAAACACGCTGGATTCTACATTGAAAAATGTGGAACTGACTTGTGAACAGCGGCAAGCGATGGAGGATTTGTTTCAGCAGACGATGTTCAGCTACCGTCAGGGTCAGCTCGATCAAGTCCGGGCCGAGCTGCTTGCGCATCCCGGCTATCAAGCCTGGCAGACGCTGGGACCGGATACCATCTGGAAACGCTGGCTAAAGGCGTTGTTAACCAGGACTGAACAAAGTCCTGGAGATCACGTTCATGTGGCGTATTGAAGTCCGGCGCCCAATCCGATAATCCACGGGCGACGTTAAAACTGAAAATACCGATAGGACAAGCAACATGTTAAACAAAGACAGGATGAGGAGAATCAAAGATGACGGCATTGGATCAGGAATGGGAAGAAATCCGCAGACAGCGGGACCGACAGGTGAAACTGAAGGCTCAGTTGGAGCGCCTGAAAGCTCAGCAGGTAACGTTGAATGGAGAAGTCGGGCAGCGGAAGCAGCGATTAAAGAAGGAAGAACAGGATGTTGATCAGCTTGAAGCCTTCAGCTGGACCACTTTGTGGGCACGGCTTAACGGTCAGTGGCATGAAAAACTGTCAGAGCAGCGTCAGGAAGCGGTTGTCGCCGCCGTCAGAGTTGAGGCCGCCTGCCGGCAGCAGGAAAAACTGGAAGCCCGGATCGCCCGGATCGAACAGGAGCTTCATACGCTGAAGGATTGCGGGAAACGTTGGGCATCGCTGTTGGAACAGAAAGCGGATCAGCTGGCGGAGGAACATCCGCAGAAAGCCGCCGCCCTGTTGCGGCTGGAAATGCGGCAGAGGGAATGGGAGCGAAAGCAGAAGGAATTGCGGGAAGCCGCCGACGCCGGGGAAATGGCGCGGGGTCTGGCTTGCCAGCTGGTTGAAAAAATGGATGAAGCGCGGACGTGGGCGACCGTCGATTTATTTGGCGGCGGAATGATCACCGGCTTTGTGAAGCATCGCTGTCTGGATGAGGCGCAGCAGCTGGCCCGGCAGCTGGAAGAGCAGCTGCGTTGTTTTGAAAGCGAGCTGGCGGATGTGGAGCTTCACCCCTCGCTGGGATTAACGCTCGATCCGTTTTTACGAATTCTGGATATCCTGTTTGACAGTTTCGTTACGGACTGGACCGTTTCGGAGCGGGTGGAAAAAGCTTGCGTTCAGGCTGAACGGACCCGCAGGGAGATTCAAGCGCTGCTGGATCATCTGATGGCGCTGCAGGATCAGGCCTGCCGTGAAAGCGCAAAGCTGACGCGCCAGCGCAGACTTTTGATTGAGCAGGCTTGATTTCAGAAATCGAGGTCTTTCTTAATCGCCGCGCTGTTGCCGCCCAATGAAAAAGACCCAGCCCGGGTTGCAGCCGGGCTGGGTTTCGCTTTTTCAGCGCACTTATGGAAAAAGAAAATTAATGAATATTGGCGATCATTGGCATAAAATCAAGCTTTTCATCCTGAGGCAGCATCTGAATCGTCACTTTGACACCTTTGGATTCGATGTAACGGAAATCTTCCGCTTCCTGCGGCGTAACGCAGACAGTATGCTTGATGCGCGTGGATCCGATTTTATTCGAAATGTTGCCGACATTGATGGTTGGCATGAAATAACCCAGATCCAGAACCTTTCTGGCGGTAGCCGGCCCCCGCATGATAATCATCAGACGGTCTTTATCATAAGCATTTTCATTTAATCGCTGAACCGCGCGTTCCGCATTGAGAATGGATAAGCGGGAAGAAGAAGGACAGGCCATTTTCAATGCGATTTTCTGGATGTCGTCAACAGCGGCTAAATCATCAATGACCAGAATACGTGTAATATTCAGCTGATTTGTCCAAACGGTAGCCACCTGACCATGGATCAGCCGTTCGTCGATGCGGATGTTCAATATACTCATGATGCTTCTCCTTTCTGATCCGCAAACAAGATTTGCGGGTCGATGACATGAATGGCTTCTTTGGCTTCCAGCAGCGCGTTGTCAATTAACTGACGCGAACTCTGGCTGCCATTGCGATGAACAAGCAGATAGGTCAGTAAGGTTAAGGTCGTCTCCGTGATGATTTTAACTTTCTTATCCGGAAGCTGTGTCAGGCAGGCTTCCATTGGAAAGCCGCCCTGAATGTCGCACAGACACAGGATTTCTTCGGTTTCCGGCTCCCAGGCTTCAATCTGGTTACGCAGATTTTGACGATAGACGTCGAGATCCTCGTTCAGCTTGTAGTCCAGCGCCTGCAGATAAGCCTGCGGACCGCATAACATTTCCGCCGCTTCCCGCATCCCACAGGCAAAGTGATCATGACCACAGATCAGAATTCCAATCATAAACTCATCTCCTCGTTTCTTCAGAGGAAGATCGATCGCCGGCGAGAGGCTGCCGGCTCCGTATCTCGCTTCTACTCTTATTATAACGGCCAAAAAGAGGTTGAACAGCGTTAGGGAAGGGGTTGGAAAAGAATTTTGAGTTGTTGGTGAGATAAGAGAATCCAGCGAAAAAATATTGTCATTTCAGCCGATAAATTTGCATTTCCCGATTGTCTCTTTATAATGAAGGAGGGATTGTCATGAATATCCGGGAACGGTTAAGAAATACCCATTCGCTGAGTGCGAATGAACAAACGCTTGCGGAATATCTTCTGAAGCATACGACGGAAGCGGTTGAAATGGATTATCGCCAGTTGTCTGAACAATGTCATGTCTCCATCAGCTGTATTTTCCGCTTGTGCCGGAAAATGGAAGTGAAGGGCTTCAACGAATTGAAATTGTTGTTGTCGAAAGAGTTGAACGAAGAACTCAGCCAGTATCAGAACGTCGACTTCAGCGTGCCCTTTTCTTCTGACGACAGCCTTGAAAGCCTGACGGCCAACATCGCCAATATTTACAAGCAGACGGTCGACGACACGCTGCGCATGCTGGATTTTAAGGAATTCCGGGCGATCGTTGAGACGCTGACGCAGGCCCGGCGGATCTTTTTCATCGGCAGCGGAAGCAACTTGTTGATCGGCCGGAGTTTGATGCAGAAGCTGCAGGAAATCGGGGTGAATATCCAGATGCCTTCAGAACTGACGGACGGGCGGCTGGTGTGCAGTACCGCCGATCGCGACAGCGTGGCTTTGGTGGTTTCTTATGCGGGAATTTCCAGCTACATGCTGGAATGCGTAAAGGCGCTGCGGATGCATGAGGCGAAGATTGTGCTGATCTCCAGCCGGCTGGATCCGAAGCTGCATTATTATGCGGACTACCGGTTATTTCTTTGCAGCAAGGAAAATCCGCAGATCAAGATCGCCAATTTTTCATCGGCCTGTTCGGCGCAGTTTCTCTGTGATCTCATCTTCTCCGCTTATTTTCAACAACATTATGATCAGTTCTGGCAATACCGGAAAAAGAAAACGTATCTGTAAGGATAACCAGAATTCGTCCCTTCCGCGGACGGCTGGATAAGCAGGCAGGAGCGTAAAGGCTGAGATCGCTTTTGCGTTTTTTTTAACTCTAAAACCGCGGGAAATGCGGGAGCTTCGGCCCTCTTTGACAAAGCAGCATGCAATCAAATAAAAAAAGCAGGCTCAGCGAGGCGTTGGGAAAGAAGCTAAGAAGAAGCCGTTGGAAATCCGGCTCGTTTTCAGAGTATGGGGCCTTCTTGGAAAGCAGCCGCCTTTTTTTGTAAGCAAAGCCCTTTCTGGCTCCATAAGAAAAACAGCGCCGTTGGACGCTGTTTCTTTGATCGGTACAGGAAAGTGATTACCAGTACATTTCCCAGTCTTTGCTTAAGCGGGTGAGCGCTTCAAAGTAGAAGTAATCCCCCCAGCTGCAGCATTCGTCGACGCCGTGCTGACGGCAGCCGTTGGTCGGGGTGCTGCGGCAGTAAGTGCTGTTGAGCAGCTGGCCGTTGGAGATTTTCGGATCCTTGACGGCGCAGTGATCATACAAAGCCTTGATCATCCGCCTGGCGTCGCTGATCAGCTCGTCAGCTTCTGCCTTTTCTACGTATTTCGCCATTTCCAGCATGCCGCAGGCTGCGATCGCGCTGGCTGAAGAATCACGCGGTTCATCGCTGCCGTCGGTGAAATCAAAATCCCAGTATGGAATCAGATCACCTGGCAGATGATCAATGAAGTATTTCGTGACATGGCGGAACAGCTCGAGATATTCCGGGTTATGCGTGTATTTGTAGCTGATCGCCAGACCATAAACGCCCCAGCTCTGACCGCGGGCCCAGGCCGATTCGTTGCGGTTGCCCTGATGGGATACGCCGTGGCTCGGCTTGCCTGTTTCCGGATCGAAGAAATAGGTATGATAGGTCGAATAATCCGGACGGATGACGACGCTTAACGCCGTATGAATGTGCTTCAGCGCGATTTCACGATATTTCGGATCGCCGCTGACTTCCGTCGCCCAATACAATAACGGCAGGTTCAGCAGACAGTCGATGATTAAGCGGTAGTTGTCCTTCGCCCCCAACGGACCCCAGGCCTGAATAAAGCCGCCTTTTTCCTGAAACCGGGTGATCAGCTTGTCCGCTGCTTTCAACGCCGCTTCTTTGGCTTTTTCATCGTTGAGCAGTTTATAGGCCGCAACGCAGGAAGGGGAGTACAGGAAACCGAGGTCATGATGTTCCAGCACGATGTTGCGGTTGACGCGGTCTAAGAAGCTTTCGACATGCGTCAGACCGGTCTGTTTGAAGCACTCTTCCTTCGTCGCTTCATAAGCCAGCCAGACCTCGCCGGTCCAGAAACCGTTGGTCCATTCGGTATTGTCCATCTGCGGATAAAAATTGTTGACGCTGTTGGGATACTTCATGCTGGTGGTGAAATCGTTCAAGCCGCTGCGCACCTGTTCGACGGCGTAATGGATCGCGTCGTTGAGCTCGGTATCGGTCAGTTCAGGATAGTTTGCAAAGTTCATGAGAAATCTCCTCTCTATGTTCCTATTGTAGCAAGTTTATGCAAGAAGTTCAACAATCTTGTATACAAGCTGAAATGAAAATTTAATCTGCCTGTCTGGTAAAGAAAAAACCGGATTGTTATTCCGGTATTTCCAGTGTCAGACAGCCTTCCTGAGCCCAGGGCAGCGAAGCCCGAATCCGTCCGTTTTGAATATCGAAAGCGCCGCCCAGCGCCGGCTCCTTTACCCCCGGTGAGTCCAGATTGTTGATCAGCACAACCCGCTTTGCGAAGCTTGCGGCCTGAGCGGCATACGCCTCAGCTTGTCCCTGCTTCCATTCATCAAGAGGAAAGCAGACGAAGACCGGCCAGAATACAAGGTCCGGCTGTTGCGAAACCATCGCGGAAACAACCTCGTCCGTCCAGCCGTCGCCGCACAGCAGTACGCCGATTCGTTTTCCCCGATAGCTGAAGATCCCGCTCTGCTTTCCTTCCGTGTAAAATTGAGGATTTGCGCCGGGAATTTTCCAGCCCGGCGACATTCGCGCGTAATCCAACAGGATTTCTCCCGAATTGGAAATGATCAGATCATTGCTCGTCCATTTTCCTGCATGAAATCGGAAATACCCGACGCCGATTCCGGAATGAAACGTTTTCGCCATTTCCTGCAGACGGCGCAGCGGCGGATCGCCGTGATCCAAAGCAAATTGCTGGTCATGATCCGGATTGAAATTCAGGCTGTTAAAGCCCTGAATAAACGCCTCGCCGAAAAGGACGAAATCCTGATCAGGATGCGTCCGCAGTACAGCTTCAATTTTGTCCATGTTCTGACTGATGTTTCCCTGGATCGAGAAAGCGGCGGCCAGCGTGATTTTCATGGTGAACTCACCTCAATTATTTCCCGGGTAATTTTAACAGAGCGGGATTTCGTTAATTTGTAATCAGGATTATTTTTTCTCGTAAATCCGCAGGATGAATTCCACTTCCGTCGACAGCTGCGTCAAAACGGCCAGCTTCTGTTTGTCCTGAATCGAAGTCTTGTAATAATACGGGGTCATCGTAAAGAGATCCTGAATCTGCGCCTGACTTTCCAACTGAATTTCATAATGCAACGTCTGTTCTTCGATCAGATCAAACTCCGGAGTTGTCATCGTTTCCTGCGGATTGAGATACGGAGTATCATATAAGACTTCTTTTAAGCCCCATAAGTGCCGCGGTCCGGGACTCACGACGATCAGTTTGCCCTGAGCTTTCAGCACGCGCGCATTCTCCGCCATTGCCAGCGGCGCAAAGCAGGACCAGATGACATCAATCGACTGATCCGGCAGCGGCAGCTCAAAGACTGACGCCGCCGCAAAATGAACGGAAGGACAACTCCGGCCTGCCTGTTTCAGGGCTTCCTTGGATAAGTCGATCCCGAAGCATTCGCAATCTTTCAATGTTTCGCACAGCGCGGTATAGTAACCCTCGCCGCAGCCGGAATCCAGCACCGCCGACGGATTGAGCGCCTGAACGAATTCGGTTAACTTCGCTTTCAGCGGCTGGTAAGCACCGCTTTGCAGGAAGCGTGTCCGGGCTTTGACCATTTCCGCGTTATCGCCGTGGATCTTCTTCGATGAGCGGATTAAATTGACGTATTGAAAACGCGACAGATCATAGCTGTGGCGTTTTTCGCATTGATAAACCGACTGCTTCAGCGTCAGCGGCTGACGGCAGACCGGACATAAGAAGGATATCATAAGCAAAGACCTCTCTTTTATGGGGATAGTGTAGCATATTTACATAAAAAACGGTAAAATAATTCCAACGAACAAGTCTTGTTCATACGAAGCGCAAAGGAGAAACAGGTTATGGTGAAAACGTTGATTCTGGATATTGACAACACCTTGATTGAAGCGATGAAGGAACTTCCGCTCCGCAGTGAAGCCGCGCTGCGGCGGTGGCTGGCGGCCGGACATCGGCTGGTGTTTGCCAGCGGCAAGAACGCCTGTGCGTTTGACGATTTGATCGCCTTGCTGAGAATGCGGCAAGGCTGGCATATTGCTTCCAACGGCGGTGTTCTGGCAGAACCCTCGACCGGCCGGTTTGAGCGGCTGGCGTGCGTCGGGGCGCGGAGCCGGCGGTGCATGGACGTGATGGATCAGCTGGGGATTCCTTATTTCGCATACACGCTGGATGAGATTGTGATCAACCGGCCGATGCCGCAGTCGCAGATCGATCATCTGGAATTTTTAAAGGATCCGCATGTAGTGCTGCGCGATTCGATCGATCCTCAGGCGGTTGTTAAACTGTTGATGTTCATTGATATTCATGATGAGGAAACTCCGCGGCGTTTGCGCCATCAGCTGCATCCGGAAGCGCTGGGGCTGCAGCTGATGCGCACCAGCAGCGAGCTGCTGGAAATCCATGATCAGCGCCAGACCAAGGCGGTTGGGGTGCGGGCTCTGGCAAACAAGCTGCATCTGGAGTTAAGCGAATTGTACGCGGTTGGCGACAGTGAGAACGATATGAGCATGCTGGAAATTGTCGGTCATCCTTATATCGTCGCCAACGCTTCCCAAACTCTGAAAGACCGCGGCTGGCCGCAGCTGGCAAGCTGCCGTGAGGAAGGGGTAGCAGATTTAATCGACAGGCTGCTGGCAGATTGAGAGCACTTCCGGCTGCGCAGGTTGACAAGCTGGGAAAAGAAGCGAATAATGAAAGAAAGAAATAACGCTGAATGAAAAATGGAGGCGGTTTTATGTTTATTTTTAGTTCAGGCAGTCAGGAAAGTTTTTATGAAATGCAGAATAAAATCAACCGTAAATTACGTTCCCTGCGCCGGATGGGATTGGGTCTGGCGGCGGCGCTGGTCGTGCTGGGCATCGTGCTGTTGTTCTGTCCGCAATCGGTCGTCCTGTGGATTGAGCGGGGGATTGCGGTGATCCTCGGATTGGTGGGGATCGTGGAAATTCTTGATTACCTGTCAACCAGCGCGCTGTTTCGGCAAAGTTTGACGATTGTCCGCGGGCTGTTCGATCTGTTGATCGCAGTTCTGCTTTTGCGGGCCGATGCGGAAATGGTCATCACGGTGTTCGCCGTCCTCCTGGGCGTCAGCGCGATTGTGATTGGAATTCATAAGCTTGATTACGCGATGAAGCTGAACTATTTTCGGGTCGAGGGTTCCGGCATGGCGATGGCGGGCGGCGTGCTTTCGGTGATCGCGGGAATTTGCTTTCTGATCAGTCCGTTAAGCTCGGCGATCGTGCTGACGACGCTGATTGCGGCATATTGTATACTGGGAGGCATCGCGTTGTTTGTCGAAATGCTTTCCTTTAAAAACCGGTAAGGGAGGAATCAGAAATGGATTTCAAGAAACAGGCGGAAAAGCTTGTCCAGAACGTTGCGCAGGCCGCGGAAAAGGGCACGGAGCGGGCGAAGGACAAGCTGGATCAGACGAAACGCCAGATCGAACTGAAACGGCAGCTGAAAGCCACGGAAGAGATGTTGAATACGGCGTACATGGAAATTGGCCGGGCTTATGTGTCGGCTCGGGAAGAAGAGCGGGAGATGCAAGATGTGGAAAACTGGCTGGAACAGGTGCGCACCTCGCAGATGACGATCGCCGATCTTCAGCGCCAGCTGGCCGTGCTCAAAAACATTGATTAATTAACGATGATCTGACAAAGTTGACCCGGGATTTTACCGGGTTTTATTTAGGATTGAAAGAAAGGACAGCGGATAAAAGCAGTTTATGATGTACCACAAGATTTGCTTTTGCTTCCTTCCCTTGCGGGGGGCGCAGATTGCGGGGCAGGAGGATGGTGTTGTGATCAAGAAACCTGGCAGATTTGTGTCCATTACAAGGATCATCATTGAAGGGGGATTCGTCAAAGCGTAATTTACAAGGCTTGTCTGCGAAATTTTCACAAAATGAGAAGCTGAAAACAGCTTCAAGCAATGGGAAATGTCGTTTTCTCGGAATGTACGGTAAAAGACCGGATCTGGGGTTCTTGAACTTTTGACGCAGGATCCTGCCGGAAGGGATGGGGCAAAGTGATAAGGCGGGAACTTGCCCGGCTGTGTCCTGATAAGGGTGCGCGAACAACCGGAATCCAGTTTAAGGATGCAGTCATGCGTGCCTGAAGCTGATAAGAAGGGGGCAGCACTATGAGCTTGAGCCGATCATCCCGAACATGAATAAAAGTGAAAAGTTTGGCGTCCGCTGAAATTCAGTAAGGTCTTCAAACTTTTATTTTGAAGCCTAAGAAAAATGCTGAAATCCGTGCTTGGAATTGACAACCTCACCGCCATTCGTTACACTGAATCCGTTATCGTATCAAATTAAATAAGGAAGGGTTAGACTATGAGTATTTTAACACTGGAGCACTGCAGCCACAGCTTTGGCGGCCGCAGTATTTTTGAGGACGTCTCGTTCCGCCTGTTAAAAGGCGAACACGTCGGGCTGCTGGGAGCCAATGGCGAGGGCAAGAGCACGTTTATGAAAATCATTACGCGCAAGCTGGAACCGGAGGAAGGAAAAATCACCTGGAGTAAGAACGTGAAGGTCGGCTATCTGGATCAGCACGCCGTGTTGGAACCGGGAATGACGATCCATGACGCTCTGGCGCAGGCCTTTGCCGGGCTATTCGATATCGAAAAACAGATCACGGCCGGTTATGAAAAGATGGCAGACTGCACGGAAGACGAGATGAACGAGCTGCTGGAACAGATCGGCGAATGGCAGGATACGCTGGAACACCATGATTTCTACCAGATCGACGTCAAGATTGAGGAAGTCGCCCAGGCGCTGGGGCTGAGCGAGATCGGGCTGGATCGGGACGTCAGCGAATTGTCCGGCGGCCAGCGCACGAAAATTCTGTTAGCGAAGCTGCTTTTGGAAAAACCGGACATTCTGCTTCTGGACGAACCGACCAACTATCTCGACGAGCAGCATATCCGCTGGCTGAAAACCTATCTGCAGAACTATGAAAACGCGTTTATCCTGATTTCTCACGATATGCCGTTTACCAACGAGGTCGTCAATCTCATCTACCATGTGGAAAACTGCCGGCTGACCCGCTATGTCGGCAACGTCGACGAATTCCACCGCCTGTACGAACAGAACAAGCTGGCGCTGGAAGCGGCGTATCAGCGTCAGCAGCAGGAAATTGCCCGAATGGAGGATTTCGTCGCCCGCAACAAGGCGCGGGTCGCGACCCGCGGCATGGCGAATTCCCGTGCGAAGAAGCTGGCGAAGATGGAACGGATTGAGCTGAGCGCGGAAAAGCCGAAGCCGACGTTCCGCTTTCAGATGGGAAAAACCCCAGGCAAGGTCATCTTTTCCACAAGCGATCTGGTGATCGGCTATGACGAACCACTGTCCAAACCGATCAACCGGGTGCAGGAAAAGGGTCAGAAAGTGGTGATTACCGGCGCGAATGGACTGGGCAAGACAACGCTGATGAAAAGCCTGATGGGGCTGATCCCACCGGTCAGCGGTTCCGTCCAGCTGGGTGAGCATGTACAGATCGGCTATTTTGAACAGGAAATCACCGAGCCGATCCGCCGCACCTGCATCGAGGAATTGTGGCAGACCTATCCCGCCTATTCCCAATATGAAATCCGCAGCGCGTTAGCCCGGTGCGGCTTGACGACGGATCAGATCGAAAGTCAGGTGATGGTGCTGTCCGGGGGGGAACAGGCGAAGCTGCGGCTGTGCAAGCTGCTGAACACGCCGTATAACGTGCTTTTTCTGGACGAACCGACCAACCATCTCGATCAGGATGCCAAGGACGAGCTGCACAAAGCAATCGCTGAATATCCGGGAACGGTGCTGCTGGTCTGTCATGAAAAAGAATTCTACACCGATCTGGCAGACGTCGTCTGGGATTTAAGCGAAGTCAGTCTGCGCCGCTGATCACGTATGCGCCGCCCGCTTTGATGCTAAACTAACGATGACGAACCGACGTCGTCGAAAGGAGAAGGAAAAACATGAACCTGAAAAAAATCGGACTGGCGCTGGCGGCATCCGCGCTGATCCTGTCCGGCAGCGGCTGCGCGCTGTTTTCCGCAAAAAAAGCGAGTCCCGCGCCGCAAGCGCAGACGGGAACCACGGAAGTTCAAAAAGCTTTCGATGAATTCCTGATGGAGGAAACCCGCCGCCAGCTGACGCAGGACGCCCTGACGCTGCATTTTTCAGCGACGGATCCCGCGGCTCTGGGCATCCGTGAGAAACCGATGACGCTGGGCAGTCTGAGCGAAGCCGATGAACTGCGCCATCAACAGGAAACCGAAGCCGCGCTGCAGAATTTACTGAAGTTCAAGCCGGAGGATCTCACGGCCGTCCAGCAGCTCAATTATCAGCTGCTGCAGCGCGATCTGGAACAAACGTCGGCGATGAACGAATACACGCCTTTGCAATTTCTGTTCGAGCCGAATCAAGGCCTGATCGGCGCGTTAAATCAGAACTTCCTCGAGTTCCGTATGGAAACGGAAGAGGACGTCCAGCTGTATCTGACGCTGCTGGCGGATGTAGAACGCTATCTTAACGAAGCTGTGACCTATACTCAAAACCAGGCTCGGCGCGGCTACTTCCTGCAGGATGAAACCCTCGACAGCACGCTGGCCGAAATCGACCGATTTGTGGAAAAGGTAGACGACAATGCCCTGATCGTTAATTTTCAGGAAAAGCTGGCCGCGATTGACAGCCTGAATGACGAGCAGCGTCAGCGCTATGCCGACGAGAATGAAACGCTGATGAAGGAAACCTATCTGCCAAGCTACCGTCATGTCCGGGAAGAACTGGAAGCCCTGCGCGGCAGCGCCAAGGGGCAGGGCGGTCTGGCGGCAGCGTATGGCGAGCAGGGACGCGCTTATTACCAGCTGTTGATGCAAGCCAAAACGGGAACCGATCAGACGATTATGGAGCTGGCCAGTGAGCTGGAGAATTTCCTGATTCAGAAGCTGCAGCGCATGCAGACGCTGGCCCAGCTGGATCCAAACCTGCTGGAGAAGCTGGAAGCTGTGGAATTCCCAACCGTCGACGCGACGGAGCTGTTAGCGGAATTTGAAAAGAAAATGACGGAAGTGGTGCCGGAAATTCCCTCGATCCGCTATACCGTCAGCTTCCTTGATGCGAGTATCGCCAGCGAGAATACGATCGCCTACTATCTGATCCCGCCGCTGGATCAGGAAACGGAAAATATTATGAAGGTCAATCCCGCCTATGCCGACAAGGCCGAAACGCTGTGGACTACGCTGGCGCACGAAGGCTTTCCGGGACATTGTTACCAACATAACTATTTTCAGAATACCGATCCTCACCCGATCCGCCGTGTCCTTTCGGAAACTGCCTACGCGGAAGGCTGGGCTGAAATCATCGCGCTGGAAGCTTACCGCTGGCTGGGCATCGACGATGAAAATCTGATCGAAGCCCTGCAGATCAACGCAATGTTCGGCTACTATCTGCAATCCCTGTGCGATATGAGGGTGAACGGCTTAGGCTGGAGCGAAGTAGATCTGACAAGCTATCTGAGCAATTTCGGCTATGAAGACGCAGCGGCACAGATTTATCCTCAGCTGGTTGCCAACCCGGGCGTGCTGCTGCCATACGGCGTGGGCGAAATGAAGATGGAACAGCTGCGCGATCAAGCCCGCGAAGCCCTGTCGGATCGGTTTGATCAGAAAGCCTTTTACAGCGTGATTCTGGATAATGGCCCGCGTCCGTTTGACTTGATTGAACAAGACGTCCAGACGTATATCCAATCCCAGAAATGAGGAATGCTGAATGAGAATCCGTCAAGCCAGTCCGCAGGATGCACAGGGTCTGGCAGAAGTTCACGCACTGAGCTGGCAGGCCGCGTACGCCGGGCTGATCGACCCCCAATTTCTGAAAACCCGCACCCTTCAGCGCAGCTTGGAAACGTTTAAGCGAAATGGCTGCGCGGAGATCTGGCTGGCGGAACAGGCGGACAAGATCGTCGGTTTCTGCCGGATCGGCAGGGAAGAAGACAACGGTGAACTGCTGGGTGAGATCGTGGCGCTGTATCTGCTGCCCCAGTTTCAACGTCAGGGGATTGGCCGGCGGCTGATGCAGGCAGGAATTGATCAGCTGCGCCAGCGCGGCTATTCCACATTTGTCCTGTGGGTTCTCAAGTCGAATGTCCAGGCCCGCCAGTTTTATGAACACTGCGGATTTACGGCCGAGCCTGTGGAAAAGACGTTAGACATGGGTACGCCGCAGATCGTTGTGCGGTACCGGCTGACCTGCGAATCTTAATGCAAGGATTTTGAAAATAGAGTAGAATAAGAAGGAAAGAAAAGGAGCGAACAAATTATGGGTTTAATTCAAGGTAAAATTACGATGGCCAACGGAGCGGAAATTCCGTTTGAGCTGTATCCGGACGAAGCGCCGATCACCGTCGCCAACTTCGTCAAGCTGATTAAGGAAGGTTATTACAACGGCAAGACTTTCCACCGCGTCATTCCGCATTTCGTTTCCCAGGGCGGCTGCCCTTACGGCACCGGCGCGGGCGATCTGGGCTACACGATTCCCTGCGAAACAAAAAACAATCCGCACAAGCATATCGCGGGCGCGATGTCGATGGCTCACCGCGGCAAGGATACCGGCTGCTGCCAGTTCTTCATCTGTCATGATCCGCAGCCGCATCTGGACGGCGTGCATACGGTCTTCGGTCAGGTGACGGACAACCTCGGCGCTGTCCGTGCCATGCGCAACGGCGATGTCATGACCAAGGTGGAAATCACTGAAGAATAATCAATCTTTAATTTAACTCTGCTTCTCCCAAAGCAAGGATTTCGGGAGAAGCAGAGTTTTTCTTTGGCCGAGTCTGATTTCCTTCTTGCCGGCAGTTATATTCCTAAGTTTTCAGGCATCATAAAAAATATATATCAAAAAATGAATAAATTCATGAAAAACTTGAAATAAACAATGTATTTATTATCTGTAAAAATTGATTATGATAGAGGATGTAATTCCTATTTAATTGAAATTAGTAGAAATGAAAAAATGATAAATTTATTTTTTACCTCCTTCTTTCGCAATAAATGTTATTTGAAATTTCTACTTATCTTTAGTTTACGTAATAATTCTTCGTTCTCTTTTTCAGCTATTCTTTCAAAATTATTTACCTGCAAAAATATTATTGCCATATATGGGAATAATCTGGAAACCACGTTGCTATCATAGAACCGCAAAAAACAAAAGAAAGGAAGCTGAACTATGGAATACGTCACATTGATATCGAATAGAATTCGGGAATTATGCAAACAAAGAGGGAATATTTCATTCTACAAATTATCCGAAATGTCCGGTGTGAGCACGTCCACTCTGGAGAACATCATCAAAGGACATACCAAGAATCCGGGAATCGCGACGATTCACCAATTAGCGTTAGGTTTTAATATGACCATCGCTGAATTCTGTGATTTCGAGGAAATGAACATGTATGAATTCGTCGAGGAGGAAAGCGAAGTCGCCGGCTGACGTCGGGCTTTTAACAGGAATCCAACGAAAAGGCAGTCTTTTTCAGACTGCCCTCGACTTGGATTTTTTCAGCATGCGATTTTCTTTCCTGATCTTTTTCTTCAGCTGTTTTTTCTCTTTCTCACTTAACGGATAATCCAGAGAGTAGAGATGAGCGTCCTGATATTTGATTTTCTTGTCATATTTGACCACCGCTACCCACTTCAGCTTGTGCTCCAGCTTGGATTTCTTCGGCCGCAGATACAACAGTGCCGTATCGAGAATTTCATATTTCTCATTCATAAAGTCGATCCGGGCGATCGGCGTCTGCCACTGTCCGGAATAAACGACCAGTCCTTTGACGACAAGGAAGGAATTCTGAATGGTTGTGCTGTCGAAGGTGAACTCAGCCTGTTCGATCTCTTTCAGATCGCTGGTTAACTTATCCGCGTTGCGCTTGCCGATCAGTTCGTTGCGCTCCATCAACAGTTCTACGATCCACGATAAGAACAGGATGACAACCACTATCGGAATGATGAACCAGGCATACTGACTCTGTAAGAACAAGACGATCTTCCCCAGGAAAGGAACGTGCATGACGTAGATGCCGACGATGTCCTGACGGTATGTATGATATTCATCCAGCCCTTCATAAGCATAGGCTTGCGTATAATACCGTACCCGGCCATCCGATTCTACTTCGGTCTTGGCTAAAGTATGCGTTAATACCGTATCTTCCCCCAGCCGGTTCGCATGGAAGGTAATAATTGTACCGGGAACCAGCTCATCATCGGATTGTATGTTCTTCGACAACACCAGCGAATAGGTTGGAATCTTCGGTTCCATACTTCCGCTCAATACTGTATAGAATTGAAATCCGGTCAGATTGATCATGGTATCCGGAAAGAACAACATCCCCAAGATATAGCAGAACAAAACAAAAGATATAAATCGGAATATCCAATTTACTATCTTCGGCTTAACTCTCCACTTTTTCTTTGTCCCCATGTTACTATCCCCGCAGTTATCTCTATTTTATCAGTATTTAAGTTAGAATCAAAGATACTTTTAAAAAAGCCATCCGAAGATGGCTGACTTTATGATTTATTATTCAGATGTTTTCTCTGCTAAATTTGCACCTACGTTAATATTTAATTTACCTTCTGTAATATTATCTGCATCTGTATCGGTTAAAGTAACTGTTACTTTTACACTATACTCTCCATCACTAACAGGAGTACCTTCTGGAACTGGGTTATCCCCCTTAAAGATCTCTGTTGAAATTTGACCTGTTGAGATAGATGTTGAATCTAATTCCGCTGAAACATCTGCGGCATTTAAGATTAAATTGTCATGACCTGCTGTATCAACTGTCACAGGTAATGTTGCTACCACTGTAGGTCCTGTTTCGCTTCCTAATGTTCTTGAGTTTTCTACAGTGGTTATGCTGTCAGGAGCAGCTGTCAACTGAACAGGTTTGCTTATTGTTACTGTTTTCGATTGTGGATCAACTTTTAATTTATCCCACGCTGCATAAGACCCCGTGGTCGCCGCGACGATCGCCGCACCGGTCATGAAACCAAGAATCGCTTTTTTCTTCATTATAATATTCCTCCTCTTAATTAGAATATGTTTACATCTTTATTATAATGGGGAAAAAGGGGAGAGAGTAATACCAATAAAGTATAGCCTGGTTATGCTTTTTGTGAAAATATACCTTAGTAAAATAACGTTATACCGCAAGTGATGAACAAAACAAATCCAGAAAGAGCTTGGCTTCGTTGGATAAGGTATGCCGCTGGCGTTCGATCCAGACCAAATGACGAGAGACATTGCCCGTTTCCACAGGGATGGAAGCGATGCCGCCTTTCTTGAGATCGGCAGCCTGCCAACAGTTGCCGAACATGAACGAATCACTGTGCTTCAACAGATTGATCATCGTGTGGTAATTGTTAACAGTCACGGTCTTCTTGAAATTGGTCAGTTCCTGATCGCCGACCTTGAACGTGTAATTGAGCTGGGTGTAGAAATCCTGCGGCATCCGCAGATAGGTCATGTCCAACAGCTCCGACGTGGTAATCGTACTTCGGCTGGCTAACGGGTGCGACTGGGCGAGATGAACATAAACCGCATCTTTCTTGATCGAATGCATCTGCAAGCCCTGAACTTTGATCACCTTGGTCATGACGCGATGCTGCACGGAGTTCAACGTCAGAATCGCAATCTCGGATCCCTGATCGCTGACGTTCTTGATCGCCTGTTCGATGCCCGTTTCCTGAATATTGATGACCGCATGATCGCTGGGGACTGACTTGAAGTATTCCTGCACGATCGCATCCTGAAGCAGAAGCATTGCCGTTGATACCTGCAGGCGGGTTTCCACAACCGCGTGGTACGTTTTCTTTAACCGTTCGATTTCCTCAAACTGGGAAAGAATGCTGTGGGCATAATAATACAAGCTCTGGCCGACCGGAGTCATTTCAATCCCATGATTATTGCGGATTAACAGCTGGACGCCCAGCTCGTCTTCCAACGCCTGAACGGTTCGGGATAAAACCGGCTGGCTGATGTACAGAATTTCAGCCGCTTTGTTGATGCTTTTCTGATCGGCGATGGCGACGTAGTAGGATAACGCTTTGACGTCCATTCAAATCACCTGCTTTACTTATCTTTATCATACCATAAAACAAGCCGGTTCCCGATTAATTTGATCGGGAAATGAACAAGATAAAAGAGAAAGATGAAAACTCAAAAATAGGCTGGCAGAATTACCCCAGTTCATATAAAATAAGAGAAGATCCGTGGGAAACCCAGGAGGAACCATTTCATGAAACGCCATTCACAAATTTATGATTACACGATGATTCTGTTCGGCTCGGCGCTGTTTGCGGCTTCGATTAATCTTTTCGTCGTTCCGGTCAATCTCTATAACGGCGGAATTGTCGGACTGTCGCAGATTATCCGGTCCGTGCTGGTCAGTCGGATGGGAATGCGTTTCAGTTTCGATATCGCGGGCGTGATCAACTTTTTAATCAATGTGCCGCTGTTTTTTATGGCCTTTCGCTCGCTGAGCCGGAAATTCTTTCTTGGGACGCTACTTTCACTGATCACCCAGACTGTCTGCTTCTCGCTGATTCCCATTCCAGTCGTGCCAATTCTGGACGATGTGTTGGCTTCGCTCATCATCGGGGCGATCGTCGGGGCATTGGGCATCGGGATGACGCTGGTCAGCGGGGCCAGCGGCGGCGGAACAGATATCGTCGGCGTGTATGCCGCGCTGCATTGGAAAGCGTTCAGCGTCGGGAAGATCCAGCTGCTGTTCAACGCGCTGGTGTACAGTCTGTGCGCGTTCCTGTTTGATCTGCCGATCGCGATTTACAGCATTATCTATGCGGCGGTATATTCATTTGTGCTCGATAAGGTTCACCTGCAGAACATCGAGATGAGCCTGATGATCTTTACCAAGAACCCGGAAATCAAAAACCGGATCCTCAAGGATTTTGTGCGCGGGGTGACGTATTGGAAGGGCTTAGGCGCCTATACCCAGACGGAAACCGAGGTTCTGGTCACCATTGTGTCGAAGGATGAGGTCAATGAACTGCGCCGGATGATTACGCAGCTGGATCCCAAAGCTTTCATCATCGTCAACGAGGGCTTGCAGATCACGGGCAACTTTATCAAACGGTTAGTAGAATAAACAACCCGCAAAATGCAATAAAAAAGTTAAGAATTCGACAAAACTTGTCAGAATTCCGCTATATTCAAAGTGGGCCTTTCATGATAAAATAGAAGCGAGGTGTTAGATATGAAAATTGAGTTTAAACAGTTAAATGAACTCGCGCAGAAAAAAGCAGAGAAACTGTTAAAGGAAATCAGCTTAACGGTGAAAGACGTTGATTTTGATGTAACAGGTGCTGATATTACGATGATTGTTAAAACGACGCAGGAAGTCATTCATCTATAAATCACCGGGATCCCTGGTGATTTTTTCTTATGAAGAAGCAACGAAAATGGAATCGGCTGCAGGGAATCGCCGCAATCGCGGGCGTACTTTTGCTTGTGCTGGCGGCTTTGGATTTTCTTCCGGCGGTCAACGCGCTATTGAAAAGCGGCGACGAACAGGCGATCCGGCTGTACTTTCGCGCGCTGGGGCTGAAGGGCGTGTTGTTTCTGATTTTGCTTCAGGCGGTGCAGGTGATCACGTCGCTGATTCCCGCGCTGTCGCTGCAGGCGGCGGCCGGCGCCAGTTATGGGCCTTTGTTGGGGACGATCATAATTCTGACCGGGATGGTTTTGGGCAACGGCGTTGTCTATCTGTTTGCGGAAAAACTGCTCGGCCAGCTGTCGCCAAAGGCGAAGATCACGCGGATGCTGGAACGTTTCCGTCACTGGCTGGCGGGGAAAAACAAAGAACTCTATTGCTTTTTAATGTTTCTTCTGCCGGTCCTGCCCAATCTGGTCAAGCCCTATCTGGCGGCGGTGTCGGACGTCCGCTGGCCGGTTTTTCTGTTTTCCTGCGCACTCGGCTCGATCATTCCGGTGCTGGCCGGTTCGCTGATCGGAAACTTTCTGATTGAAGGCAGGATGCGGGAAGCGATGATGGTTGCCCTTGCCGCCGTCCTCGCCGCGCTGGCGGCCGCCTGGATCCAGAAACGCCGCGCTGATCGCGGGAGTGAATCGGGAAAATGAATGAGAAATGGACAATCAAACAAGATTGTCCGCTTTCATGAAACTGGAAATTTGTGTATAATAAAGCCATTGCGAAAGGAATCTGACGATGAAAAAAACATACTTCTTTGATTTGGACGGCACGCTGCTGCCGATGGATCAGGATCAATTTGTCCACAGTTATTTTTCCCGCCTGGCGAAGAAAATGGCGGGGAAGATCGACCCGAAGCAGCTGGTCGATACGATATGGAAAGGCACCGGCGCAATGGTGACCAACGATGGCCGGGCTACCAATGAACAGGTGTTCTGGCAGGTGTTTGATCGCCTGACCGGCTTGCATCATGAGACGCTGGAGGATGAATTCCTCGACTACTACCGCAACGAATTCAACGAAGCGGTCGAAGCCTGCGCGCCGACGCCGCTGGCGAATAAGATTGTAAAACGGTTTAAAGAAAAAGGTTATACGTTAGTGCTGGCGACCAATCCGATCTTTCCGCGGATCGCTACGGAAAACCGGATCCGCTGGGCCGGATTGGATAAAAACGACTTTGACTGGATCACAACCTTTGAGGTTTGCCGCTATTGCAAGCCGAATCCGAAATATTATGAAGAAATTCTCACCCGGTTGAATCTGGATCCGAAGCAGTGCGTCATGATCGGCAACGACGTTAAGGAAGACATGACGGCCCGTTCGCTGGGGATGGAAGGCTGGCTGATCACCGACTGTTTGTTAAACACGGAAAACCTGCCGGTGGAATGCGAGTTTGAAGGCACGCTGGCTAAGCTGCAGGAAAAAATTGAAACGCTGGAATAAAATAAAAAAGTCTAGAACAGACGCAGCTGCCGTTCAGACTTTTTTTTCGTTATGAGTTGATCGTCAGGCTGCAGATGACCGATCAGCAGCGTGGATTCAGGATCGTGCCGGGCTTGCCGCGAGGCGATCTGCGCTTCGTCAAAGTTGGCGTAGCAATAGCGGCAATGGTGGGCGCAGCAGTTGTATTCGCCCAAATCCGTGACCTGCAGGCAATGACAATGCGCCCGCGCCTGGGTCAGCGGATATTCCAACGTTTTCCCGGTCAGCTCCCGCAGCCATTCTGCGTCGATGCAGCTGCGGTTTTCAATGCCGGCGCTGCGCAGATCCAGATTCTCGGCGCACAGCTGCAGGCGCATTCCATAACGGCTGCCGATGTCAGCCAGCCGGCACGCCAGAGCTGTAAATCGCGGTAGCGAATCCGGCTTCCAGTTCAGCTCGCACTGATGCTTCCGGGTATTTTTATAGAAGTCGAGATGACTGATGATGACCTGCGTGCAGGAACCTGCCAGCTGTTGGCAGCAGCGCTCAAACGCCCGGCAATGAAACGCTTCGTCATAACGTTCGGATAAGAAAATCGGATCATACCGCAAAATCATGTGGGAAGGGCCAAGCTTGCAGGCGAGTTGCCGGAAGCTTTCCAGAACCTGCCGCTTATCCGACAAGCCCGGTTCGATCTCTGGGCCATAGGGCGTCACCGTGATTTGAAAACCGACCGCATAGTCACGGAAGACGTCCATCTTATCCAGCATCGGCGTCGGATTCTTGGTCATGAAGATGACCGCGTCGACCTGACCGGGCGAACAATCCACGCGCAGCACCTGCCGGGGCGCGAACGGATTGCGGATATCGACGAGGCCGGCCTGGAATCGGTTTACAAGCCAGTCACTGTAAAATGCGCACAGATCGGTGCGCTGGGAACAACATAAAAGCATGCCGCCAGCCTCCTTTTCCGGTTTAATATATCACAAAGACATTAAAAAAGGCAGTCCTGTGACTGCCGGAAAGACAGCTTGTGAGAGCGAAGCGCCGGATCAAAGCAGATACGGCAGAAAGAGCGTCGCCAGCCCGAGAAAGAAGAAGAATCCCAGGACGTCGGTGACCGTCGTCACGAAGACGGAGGAGGCCAGCGCCGGATCGACGTTGATTTTCTTGAGGATGACCGGTACGGCGTAACCTGCGATTGTCGCAAACGCCATGTTCAGCAGCATCGCCAGCCCGACGACCAGTCCGAAAATCGGATTCTGCTGCATGACGCCGCAGAGCAAGGCGACGACCAGACCAATGCTGACACCGCTGAGAATACCCACGCCGAACTCCTTGAAGAAGACCCGCCTGGCGTTGTCGCCGGTTAACTCGCCCAATGCGATGCCGCGGACGACGATCGTTAACGATTGGGTGCCGGCGTTGCCGCCCATTCCGGCGATGATCGGGTTGACCGCCGCCAGCGCGACGACCTTTTCGATTGTGCCGGAGAAGACGGCGACGACGGAAGAGGCCAGAAACGCTGTAAGCAGATTGATAAACAACCACGGCAGACGGCTTTTCAACGATTCGATCAGACTGCCGTCGACTTTTTCTTCCTCATTGATCTGCGCCAGTCGGTGGATATCTTCCGTGTTTTCTTCTTCAATGATGTCCATGACGTCGTCAACGGTGATAACGCCGAGAATATGATCCTGCTCGTCCACAACCGGCATCATCAGGAAGCTGTACTTGCTGAATATCCGCGCGACTTCCTCCTGATCGGTCGAGGCCGGCACGGAGATGACGTTCGGATTGGCAATGTCGCGGATCTGCGTGTCAAAGCTGTGAGCGACGATTTCCCGCAGGGAAACGACTCCGGTCAGCACGTTGCTTTGATCGACGACGTACAGGTAGTACGCCATTTCCGCGTCCTGCGCCGCCTTTTGCAGATATTCCAACGTCTGCAGCACGCTCATGTGCTGGGATAGACTGATAAACTCCGTCGCCATCAATCCGCCGGCAGTATCGGCATCGTAGCTCAACAGCTCGCGGACCTCCTGGCGGTCTTCGACGTTCATCTTGCTTAAGACGTCTTCCGATTCCGCCTCGTCCAGAACGGAAACCAGGTCGGTAATTTCATCGGACGACATTTCTTCGAGGATGACCATCTGCTCGGTATCGGAGAAATGCGACAACAAGCCATATTTCTCCTCATCTTCTTCCTCATCGACAATTTCGGCGAGGATGTCCGAAGGCAGACGTTTCATGATGACGTCTTCGTCATCTTTGTATTCATGAATGACTTCCAGAATGTCAACCGGGTGGATAAACTCGATCATCTCTGCCAGCTGATCATCCGTGGCGTGCAGCAGAAAATTTCGCAGTTCTTCTTTACTGATTTCTAATTTCATACGATCTCCTTGATCCGGAAGAACCGGCGCTGTGCGTAAAAAAGCGTCGTCCAGGTCAATCTGCCGCCGGATCATGCCGGCGCGGCGTTAAAGTCTGACGGACTGGCTGGACTGCGTTTCCAATGCTTTCATTATAGTCTTATTTCCCACGTCAAAACAACTGTTCACGCAGTTATTTTCAGGGAAATTTGAAGGTGATCAACACGAAAGCGCCATTCGATCATGTGAAGGTGTTGACAAAGTGAGGGGAAGTCTGTACAATGAAACCGAACATGTTCGGTTTTGAGTCAGAGAATCCAGAGGGAGGATAAAAAATGAGCATCAGAAAAGCAATCACCGCGGTTCTGGCGTTGTCGATCACTTTCAGCGCCGCCGGCTGCGGTTCACCAAAATCAGAAGCGGCGCCAGCTTCGCCGCTGTTGGCAGTCAAAGACGGAACTTATCCGGGAACAGGCGAAGGCCACGGCGGAACGCTCGCCGTTCAGGTTGAGGTCAAAGACCATAAAATCACTGCAGTAACGGTCGGCGACCATCAGGAAACTGCCGGGATCTGCGATGCAGCGCTGGAAAAAATGCCAGCTCGGATTATGGAGACGCAGTCGTTGGGCGTCGATACGGTGACCGGGGCGACGGAAACATCCAACGCGATCCTGCAGGCATGCGAAGCCGCTCTGAGGGCGGCGGGCGCGGACATTGACGCACTGAATGTCAAAGTGGAAACCACCGCGAAGGAAGAAAAAATTGAAAAAGACGTCGATGTCGTGATCGTTGGCGGCGGCGTGGCTGGATTGTCAGCCGCGGTTGAAGCTTCGGCGGCGTCAAAATCCGTACTGCTGATTGAAAAAATGGGCGTGCTGGGCGGCAGCACCAGTCTGTCCGGGGGCAAGCTTCTGGCTGCGGACAGCGTATTCCAGCGCGAACAGGGGATTGAGGACAGCCCCAAATTGTTCTCTGATTTTCTGATCGAGCTGGGCCAGCATCATGTCGATGAAGACAAACTGAAAATGATTGCGGAACGTTCCAGCGCCAATGTTGACTGGCTGATTGAAAACGGCGTGGAATTCTCCGATCAGATCGACACGCCAAACCCGAAAATGCAGCCCAACCGCGGCTTGAACGCAGCCGCGGGCAGCGGCGCCGGGTTTATTCTGCCGCTGCAGAAAAAAGCTGAGGAAGCGGGCGTGGAAATCATGACCGAAACCCGCGGCGAAAAACTGATCGTGAATGAACAAGGCGAGGTTGTCGGCGTAGAAGCCACGCAATCGACGGGCACCTCCGTGCTCATCCATGCGGAGGCCGTGATTCTGGCGAGCGGCGGTTATGATCGCAATCCGGAATTAAAAAAAGAATATTCGCCGACCTATGCGGATTCCATTACCAATGTCGGCGCAGGCAATGAAGGCGACGGCTTGCTGATGGCGCGGGAAATCGGCGCGCAGATCGTCGGCAACGACAGCGCGATCGCACAGATTCTGCCGTTTGGCGCGGCGATGCAGGACTTATTTACTTATGCCGGGCTGTTTGTCAGTCTGGACGGCCAGCGGTTTATGGACGAATCGCTGCCGCGCCCGGCCCGGACGCCGGTCGTTCTGGCGCAAACCGGTCAGCCGAAATATTTCATTCTGCTGGATGCGGCCCGGGCAACGGAGAATGTTCAGGCCGCCGAGGACGCCGGCACTGCGTATTCCGGCGCAAGCTTGGAAGAACTGGCAGCCGCTGCCGGGATGGATCCGGAGAAACTCACGCAGACGGTTCAGCGGTATAATGAACTCTGCGCGGCCGGTAACGATGAAGACTTCAACAAAAACGCCGACTTGATGCAGCCGGTCGAGGAAGGCCCGTACTATGCGGTTTTATGTACGATGAACACGTCCGGAACCTTTGCCGGTCCGCTGACGACGATGGACGCCGAAGTTGTGAACGAACAAAATCAGGTAATTCCGGGATTATATGCCGCCGGCGAAGTCAGCAGCGGCGATCTGTTCTATAAGGAATATCCAGGCAGCGGCACTGCGATTCAATCGTTTATTACAATGGGCCGGATCGCGGGGCAGCAGGCCGCCCAATACGCTTTGGAAAAAACGAAATAAAGACCGCGCGTAAGTCATAACAAAAGTGAAGCCGTTTTTCCTGTAAGGAAGCTGCTTCACTTTTTTTGATTGTGCTCTGGTTAAGCCGCAATCAGCGTGATCAGGTGATTCACCTGTTTCATCAGCTGCTCGCCGACAGGATAATCGCCGTTTTCCATGCAATAGCGGATTGAATTGCCAAGGATCAGCGTAAAAAGATGATCCAGCACCTCCTGGGCGGCGTACTCCGGTTTCATCTGTCCTTTTTCCGCAGCCCGGATTAAAAGCTCCCGCACGATCTGACGGTATTGCGACAGACTGTCTGACTGATAATGTGTGATGTTGTAAGCATATAGAAACTGCAGGCGATCCAACGACGTTTCTTCCAAGAATGAAATTTGAAAACGAACGTAAGCCCGCAGGTTTTCCCATTCGTCGGCACTTGTCAGATTCAATCGCTCGTTTTCCCGCGCCCGCTGGGCGTTGCTGCGGAATAATTCGACGATCACGTCTTCCTTTGCCTGAAAATAATGATAGAAGCTGCCGATGGAAACCCCCGCCTGTTCGCAGATTCCGCGGATTGTGATCTCCGAAAAGGCCCCGTCGGCGATCAGCTGCCGCACCTGTTCTAAAATTTTCTCTTTGTTTGACTTCTTTTTCATGGGTTTATTATACCACAAGCTGCTTTTTTTGGATTCCCCCGGATTGCAAGGTTTTTTACGTCATGTCTATTAGGAGTGACAACAGGATAGCCCATGAATCGCTGTGAGCGTGATCGCAAAAAAAAGCGGACGCTGGACAAGAACGCCCACCTCGCAAGTTGTATTTAACCATCCTGACCGGGACAAGCCGGCCAAATAAAAACTTCATCGGGTATCCGATGAAGCTTCCTCAGCTTTGCGTTTTAAATCAGCCTGCCGTTTTTCATAAGAATAAAGACAGCCGCAGTAATCCTGCCGGTACAGCTGATGCAGCCGCGACAGCTCCTGTCCCCGGTCGATGCCCTTTTTCTTTTTGAAATCCGAATAGAAATATGGAACGTCCGGGTATTTGTGCGACAGCTGCCGGCCGATTTCGTTTAATTTCTGACTGTCCTTCTGCCGGCTGATCGTCATGACAGTCGTAAAATAATCGAAGTGATGCTCGCTGGCGTACCGGTAAGCTTCGTCCATTCGCAGACCATAGCACAGAAAGCAGCGGCCCGCTCCCTCCGGCTGATCCTTCAGAAAGGATAACCGTGCGGTAAATTCCTCGTTTTGATAAGGCGGGACGATCAAGCTGACCGGATGGGGCAGCGTTGGATTCACCTCGTCCAGGTATCGTTTTAATTCATTCAGCCGGCGCTGATATTCAGCCGCCGGATAAATGTTGGAGTTGTTGTAATAAATCGTAACTTCAAACACGCCGCTGAGAAATTCCAGCGGAAACGCGCTGCACGGCGCGCAGCAGGCATGCATCAGCAGCCGCGGATGTCGGCCTTCCGCCTCAATCCGCGCCATTTCCTCCACGCTCATTTTCCAATAGTTGATCTTCGGTTTGGAACTTGCCGGTCGTTTATTCTGTTCCATAAGCTATTCGATGAACATACTGTCGCCGAACGAGAAGAAGCGGTATTTCTCGTCGATCGCCGCCTGATAAGCCGTCATGATCTGTTCTTTGGTCGCAAACGCGCTCACAAGCATGACCAACGTCGACTTCGGCAGATGAAAATTGGTGATCAAACCGTCGATCGCTTTGAATTGATAACCAGGGAAAATGAAAATATCGGTATCTTCATGACACTCGCGGAACTTGCCATACTTGCTCATGATCGCTTCCAATGTCCGGCAGCTGGTCGTACCGACCGCGATGATTCGCCGGCCTTCCGCTTTTGCCTGATTCAGCCGGTCTGCCGTGGCCTGATCCATCATGAAGAATTCCGAATGCATGTGATGATCGGCGATATCCTCAGTATCCATCGGCCGGAACGTGCCCAAACCGACATGCAGCGTGATATCCTCAACCTCGACGCCTTTGGCTTTCAGCTGATCGAACAGCTCCGGCGTAAAATGCAGACCGGCTGTCGGCGCAGCGGCGGAACCTTTGACCTTGGCGTAAACCGTCTGATAACGCTCCGGATCCTCCAGCTTTTCCTTGATGTATGGCGGCAGTGGAACATTGCCCAGTTTTTCCAGAATCTCATAGAAAATACCGTCGTAGATCATCCGGAACTGACGCAGCCCTTTTTCGCCGATCCCGATGCATTCCGCTTTCAGCTCGCCTTCGTTAAACGAGATGATAGTGCCCAGCTTGACCACTTTGGCGTTGCCGACCAGACATTCCCACTCGTCGCCTTCCTGCCGCAAAAGCAGCAGTTCGACGTGCGCGCCGGTTTCCTCTTTCGTGCCGAACAGCCGGGCTGGAATGACGCGCGTGTTGTTGCGCACCAGCACGTCGCCCGGTTTTAAATAATCGACGATATCGTAGAAATGGCGATGTTCAATCGCGCCGGTGGAACGATGCAGCACTAACAACCGTGACGCTGACCGCTTCGCCAGCGGCGTCTGCGCGATCAGCTCCTGCGGCAGCTCAAAATCAAATTCACTTGTTTTCATATCAGAACCCCCTCGAGTCCACGCTGTTCAGATTATATTTCTTAAACAGCTCTGCTTTGAAATCACCGAAGCGGTCTTCCCGGATCGCTTTTCTGGCCTGTTCCGTCAGACTTAACAAAAACCGCAGATTGTGAATCGACATCAGGCGGCTGCCCAGCCCTTCGTTGCAGCGGAACAAGTGCCGCAGATACGCGCGGCTGTAATTTTTGCAGGTGTAGCAGTCGCATTCCGGATCCAACGGTCCGAAATCTTCTTCATATTCCTGCTTTTTGATGTTAACCCGGCCCTGGGAAGTCATCAAGGTGCCATGCCGGGCAATCCGTGTCGGCAGCACGCAGTCGAACATATCGACATTGCGCAGAATACCTTCCAGAATCGCGTCGACCGAGCCGACGCCCATCAGATAGCGCGGCTTCTCCCACGGCAGATACTTGACGCTGTAATCGATCATCTTATACATCGTTTCCTTGGATTCACCGACGGACGTACCGCCGATCGAATACCCCGGGAAATCCATCTCCGCCAGCGTTTTAGCGCACATCTCGCGCAGATCCTGATACTCTCCACCCTGGACGATGCCGAACAACGCCTGTTCCTCCGGACGCTGATGTGCATCTTTTCCCCGCTTGGCCCAACGCAGCGTTCGCTCCACGCTGTTTTTCATGTAATCATAGGAGCAGGGATACGGAGCGCACTCATCAAAGCTCATGATGATATCCGCGCCGATCTTGTTCTGAATCTGAATGGATTTTTCCGGACTCAAAAATAAGGTAGAGCCGTCAAGATGACTCTTGAAGGTTACGCCTTCTTCCTTGATCTTGCGTCGATCCGCCAGCGAAAAGACCTGGAATCCGCCGCTGTCCGTCAGCATCGGCCCGGAATAGTTCATGAATTTCTGGACGCCGCCGGCTTTATCGACAATGTCTTCGCCCGGCCGCAGCCACAAGTGGTAGGTGTTGGCCAGAATAACGCCGGCCCCCAATGCCTTGATTTCCTCCGGCGACAGAAACTTGACAGTCGCCAAGGTGCCGACAGGCATAAACATCGGCGTTTCTACATCGCCATGCGGCGTGTGCAGGATGCCGCAGCGGGCGCCTGACTGTTTGCACACATGGGTAATCTCAAATCGAATTGCACTCATATATTTTTCACCGCCACTATTCTACCATAAAAGCCCCTTCCCTGAAAGAAAAAGCCGGAATAAGCTGAATCCCGCCGGCATAAGTCTAAAGAAAGAGGAGGCCTGGAATATGGAAGAAAACAAAGAAGAAATTCAATGGATCAGCAAGATTCGCCGGCATTTTCATCTGCGAATCGAAATTTACAACCGCCGCAAGACGATCAAGCAATGTAAAAAGGAGGTCCTTCAAACGACGCTGCAGTTAGGGAAGGTGACGTACCAATGCTTTCTGAATCAAAAGGAAAGCGAGGAGATCGCCGCACTGTCATCGCTGATCCGGCAGCGGCTGGCGACGATCGAAGAATTGGAGCAGCAGATCCGGCAGCTGAAGCAGGGGGAGGAAGAACAGGATTTTCTGGACGCGATGTTTTAACCAAAACGCTGAAACTGAATTAAATTAACCGATGAGACTCTATCCGCTGTCTGAAAACGGAGCGGGATAAAAGAAGGTCCGCGGAAAGTGTAAAGAAGAAAAGGGAAAAATGATAACCAACGCGTTCATCCTATTATATAGGAAAGTGTTGCTTCTGAAAGTCCCGCTTGGAAATTAACTGATTGATATTTATTACAAGGAAGAATTAAGCGAGGGTAAATCCATCCTCTTGCTTTTTGATTGATGCAGGATCTGATTCGATTCTTATCGAAAGCAAAGCGTGGTTTCGCACTATACAAGGAAGTTTTCCCTATTCAGAATTAAAAGACGAACTGGAAAAGAGGGACGGAATAAAAATTGAGTTCATCGCAGATAAATAGAAGATTAGGATCTGAATGGGTAAAAATGACGCCATGAATAAACTTTGAATTCAGGAAACGCGCTCCTTGTCGGACATCAAAATAAAAGAAAAAATAATCAAATAAGCGAAAAACACGATAACAAAAGGGGATATGAAAGGGGGAAGAAGAAATCGAAAAAAAAGTTAAAAAATCAGTTGACAGAAAAGGGGTGATTTGGTAATATTAATGAGCACCTCGCGAGAGGGCGT
>ERZ507044.236-NODE-236-length-37039-cov-12.0304_pt1 | contig 37039 bp, 29 predicted proteins | sample MGYA00512870_ERZ507044 | MGnify/ENA metagenome assembly ERZ507044
ACGACGTTCCCGGTGATGACATCGAAGACGAAGACGATGAAATTATCTGGGTCAGCAAAAGTGAAATTAAACGCGACGCCGAGGAGCTAAAACGCCTGGGCGCGGAACTGGTGGATCTGGGGAAAAACGCGCTGGACAAAATCCCGCTTGATGCGGACCTGCGTGCCGCCATTGAGCTGGCCCAGCGTATCAAGATGGAAGGTCGCCGCCGTCAGTTGCAGTTGATTGGTAAATTGCTGCGCCAACGCGAGGTGGATCCTATCCGTCAGGCGCTGGATAAGTTGAAAAACCGCCACAACCAGCAGGTGGTGTTGTTTCACAAGCTTGAGCATCTGCGCGATCGTCTGATCGATGAAGGCGATGACGCGGTAGAAGAGGTGCTGAATCTGTGGCCGCACGCCGATCGTCAGCAGTTACGCTCGCTGATCCGCAATGCGAAGAAAGAGAAAGAAGGGAATAAGCCGCCGAAGTCCGCACGTCAGATCTTCCAGTATCTGCGCGAACTGGCGGAAAACGAAGAGTAATCCCGTACGCTAAATAGGCCCGGTAAGCGTCAGCGCCACCGGGCATTTTTATTACTCTTCAGCTTCCGCTTCGGCTTTCTTCGCCAGACCATCCAGCAGTTTCTGGTGAATTCCACCAAATCCGCCGTTACTCATCACCAGAATGTGATCGCCCGGCTGCGCCGTTTTCACGATCATCTCTGCCAGCGTATCCACATCCCCGCTCCAGTGAGCAGGCTGAATGCAGGCGTCCGCCACTTCCGCGACTTGCCACGGAATATGCGGTGGTTGCAGCAGATACACTTCATCTGCGCGGCCCAATGACGGCGCCAGGTCGTCTTTGCACAGCCCCATCTTCATGGTGTTGGAACGCGGTTCCAGCACGGCGATGATGCGCGCCGTGCCGCCTACTTTTCCGCGCAGCGCCGCAAGCGTTGCCAGAATCGCCGTTGGGTGATGGGCAAAATCGTCGTACACCGTGACGCCGTTTGCTTCACCGCGCAGTTCCAGGCGGCGACGGGCATTAATAAATGATCCCAGCGCCTGAGCCGCATCCGCCGGTTGGACGCCAACATGACGGGCTGCGGCGATTGCCATCAGACCGTTGTGCATGTTGTGCTCACCGACCAGCGACCACTTCACGTCGCCGACCTTCTCACCGTCCAGCCACACTTCCCATTCAGAAGCATCGACGTTCAGCTTTTTCGCCTGCCAGTGGCCCTGCTCGCCCACCAGCTCCTGTTCGCTCCAGCAGCCCATCGCCATCGTCTGCTTCAGGTTAATGTCGTGCTCAGGATAGATGATCCGCCCCTGCCCCGGCACAATGCGGACCAGATGGTGGAACTGCTTCTGGATCGCTTTCAGATCGTCAAAGATATCCGCATGATCAAACTCAAGGTTATTGAGGATCAGCGTACGCGGGCAGTAATGTACGAATTTGGATCGTTTATCAAAGAAGGCGCAGTCGTACTCATCCGCTTCAATCACGAAAAAGTTGCTTTCGCCCAGACGCGCAGAAACGTCAAAGTTCCCCGGCACGCCGCCAATCACAAAACCGGGTTTGTAACCGCAAGCGTCCAGAATCCAGGTCGCCATGCCGGCGGTCGTGGTTTTACCGTGCGTTCCCGCAACGGCCAGCACCCAACGATCGCGCAACACAAAATCATGTAGCCACTGCGGGCCGGACATGAACGGAATGTTTTTCTCCAGCACCGCCTCAACGCACGGATTCCCACGGGTCATGGCATTGCCGATGATCACCAAATCCGGCTGCGGGTCGAGTTGACTGGGGTCATAACCCTGAATCAAATCAATGCCCTGATTCTCAAGCAAGGTACTCATCGGCGGATACACATTGGCGTCCGAACCCGTTACTTCATGACCGAGCGAGCGCGCCAGCATCGCCAGACCGCCCATGAACGTGCCACAAATTCCCAAAATATGAATGCGCATACGTCACTATCCTAATTTAACCCAGGGGGCATTTTACGCATATGTCAGCCAAGTGAGAAACGCATTTCAGGATAATCCGTAGTTTGCTGGCGCGATTCACCTGAGCGCAGCCACTGAAATATTTGTTAAGATTGTTACGGTCGCTTTACTCCATATTAATTGCAGGGAAAGTGTTATGAAAACGTTAGGTGAATTTATTGTCGAGAAGCAGCACGAGTTCTCTCATGCTACAGGTGAGCTCACTGCGTTGTTGTCGGCAATAAAGCTGGGCGCCAAGATCATCCACCGCGATATCAACAAGGCCGGTCTGGTCGATATCCTGGGTGCCAGCGGTGCTGAGAACGTACAGGGTGAGGTTCAGCAGAAACTCGACCTGTTCGCGAACGAAAAACTGAAAGCTGCACTCAAGGCGCGTGATATTGTCGCGGGTATTGCCTCTGAAGAAGAAGATGAAATCGTCGTTTTCGAAGGCTGTGAACACGCGAAATACGTGGTGCTGATGGATCCGCTGGATGGATCGTCCAACATCGATGTTAACGTCTCTGTCGGGACCATTTTCTCTATCTACCGCCGCGTGACGCCTGTCGGCACGCCGGTCACGGAAGAAGATTTCCTGCAACCAGGCAACAAGCAGGTTGCTGCGGGTTACGTGGTTTACGGCTCTTCCACCATGCTGGTTTACACCACCGGCTGCGGCGTCCACGCCTTTACCTACGATCCGTCGCTGGGTGTGTTCTGCCTGTGTCAGGAGCGGATGCGCTTCCCGGAGAAAGGCAACACCTACTCCATTAACGAAGGCAACTACATCAAATTCCCGAATGGCGTGAAGAAGTACATCAAGTTCTGCCAGGAAGAGGATAAATCCACGCAGCGCCCGTATACCTCGCGCTACATCGGCTCACTGGTTGCTGACTTCCATCGTAACCTGCTGAAAGGCGGGATCTACCTTTACCCAAGCACCGCCAGCCACCCGGACGGTAAACTGCGTCTGCTGTACGAGTGCAACCCAATGGCATTCCTTGCGGAGCAAGCGGGCGGCAAGGCGAGCGACGGGAAAGAGCGTATTCTGGATATCACGCCGGAAAGCCTGCACCAGCGTCGTTCGTTCTTCGTCGGCAACAACCATATGGTTGAAGATGTAGAACGCTTTATCCGGGAATTCCCGGACGCGTAAAACTCTTGCCGGATGGGCTGACGCTTTATCCAGCCTACACACTAAGCGCCTCTCCCCGGAGAGGCGTTTTTTTGTCAGGCGGTCTGCAATTTAAACGACGCCATCGCTTCAATCAGCGCATGCGATTGCTCTTCCAGGGAACGGGTTGCCGCAGAAGACTGTTGTACCAGCGCCGCATTCTGCTGCGCCGTTTCATCCATCTGACTCACCGCGATATTCACCTGTTCGATACCGCGACTCTGCTCCTGCGACGCACTGGCGATTTCCCGCATCAGTTTGGTCATCCGCATGACTTCGCTGGCAATCTCATCCATCGTTTCGCCTGCCTGCATCGCCAGATCGCTGCCCTCTCCCACCTGTGACTGCGAGTCGCCAATCAGCGTACGAATCTCTTTTGCGGCCTCCGCGCTACGGCTGGCCAGATTGCGCACTTCGCCCGCCACCACGGCAAAACCGCGTCCCTGCTCTCCCGCGCGCGCCGCTTCAACCGAGGCGTTCAGCGCCAGAATATTGGTCTGGAACGCAATCCCGTCGATCACGCCAAGAATATCGGCGATACGATTAGCACTCCCGGAAATGTCGCGCATTTTTTCAATGACATAACAGACCATTTCACTGCCGCGATCGGCGGTATCAGAAACCGATTTCGCCAGTTGATGCGCCTGATCGGCGTTTTCCGCATTCTGTTTCACCGTTGCGGTAAGCTCCTCCATGCTGGCGGCAGTTTGTTCCAGCGAGGTCGCCGTCGATTCGGTGCGTGTCGCCAGATGAATATTGCCCGCCGTCAGTTCACGACTGCCGGTGTCTATCTGCGAACTGGCATCGCGAACGCGTCTGACAGATTCACTCAGCGCCATGCGCATCCCTTCAAGCGCGGCCTGCAGGCGATTAAACTCGGCGCTGGCATAACGGCTTTCTGCCGCCGACAAATCTCCCGTCGCCAGGCGTTCCAGTTGTTCAACCACATTATCGAGCGGTTTCAGCAGCTTATTACGCAATAACAGCCAGACCACTGCCAACAGGGCGATGGCCGTCAGCGTCGTCGCGGTCATCACTCCGTAATAAATCCATGAGGTAATGATTCGCGTGGAGGCGTAAATCCCCATGCCGCCTGTTAGCAGCAATAACAGGGTAATAAGCGACAATAAAACCAACAGGGTATTTCGTAGGGAGAGGGATTTTGGCATCGTTATTTTCCGGTTGTAAGATATACAGAAACTATCGACAACAACCGGAAAAAGTTTAGGTGTTTAAGTAAAATCTGTGTCTCACTTCGGCGTCGCTGCCGGGCCGACTCGTGTTACCGGCGAGCTCTGTCGATTTTCCCAAAGCACCGTCAGACCGCGCTGCAACGCAATGAAAATAAATAACAAAACGCCAATGGCAATTTTCGTCCACCATGAACTGAGCGTGCCGTCGAAGTTAATGTAGGTCTGGATCAGCCCCTGAATCGCCACGCCAAACAGCGTTCCAAGAACCGTACCGACCCCACCGCTCAGCAACGTACCACCGATCACCACCGAAGCGATCGCATCCAGCTCTACGCCCACTCCCGCCAGCGCGTAGCCAGCCTGGGTGTAAACAGAAAAGACAATCCCGGCCAGCGTCGCCAGCCCGGTTGACAGCATATAAATGCGGATCGTGGTGCTACGGGTGGAAATCCCCATCAGGTTCGCCGATGTCGCATTCCCGCCAATGGCATACACCTGATTGCCAAACCGGGTGCGATGCGCGAGGAAAATCCCAATGACCACCACCGCCAGCATCAGCAGGCCCATCGCGCTCAGACGCCCACCGCCGGGGATTTTCCACGCCAGGCTGGAAAGCGTGTCATAGATGGGATGGTTAATCGGGATCGACTCTTCCGATACCAGGTAACTGACCCCGCGCAGGAAAAACATACCGGCAAGCGTGATGATAAACGCCGGGATCTTCAGCGCATCAATCAGCAACCCCATGAACGCGCCAAACGCGCAGCCCATCGCCAACACCAGCGGAAACGCCAGTAACGGCGAGATCCCCCAGTAGCCGATGGCCTTCGCCAGGAATACGCCGGTGAAGGCGATCACCGATCCCACGGAGAGATCGATCCCACCGGAGAGGATCACAAAGGTCATCCCCACGGCGATGATCCCCAGGAAGGCATTATCGGTCAGAATGTTGCAGATCACGCGCGTGGAGGCAAAGCCGGGAAACTGCGTCAGACAATAGAGATAGCCCAGCACGAAAACCCCGAGGGTGATCATTAACGGTAAATTACGTTTTATCACGACCACGCACTCCTTTTAGCAAACTGATAAAGCGCTGTGACTGCACAATCAGTACGCACAGCACCACAATGGCTTTGACCACCTGGTTCATCTCCGGCGGAAACCCGGACAGCAGGATCCCGGTGTTCATCCCCTGAATGATCAGCGCGCCCACCACCGATAACAGCAGATTAAAGCGCCCGCCCATCAGGGAACCGCCGCCGATCACCACCGCCAGAATGGCGTCCAGCTCCAGCCACAATCCGGCGTTGTTGGCATCCGCACCGCGAATATCCGCCGTGACGATAATCCCGGCGATTGCCGCGCACAGCCCACTCAACACATAGGTGAGCATAACGATGACTCGTGTGTTGACGCCGGCATTTTTCGCTGCCCGGATGTTAATCCCCACCGCTTCAATAAACATCCCGAGCGCCGTTCGCCGGGTCAACAGCCAGAACAACAGCAGCGTGATCAGCGCGATAATCACCGGCGTGGGAAACAGCAGCAGCGAGCCGCTGCCGAACCAGGAGAGCGTGGGCGAGTTGAAGGTGACAATCTGTCCAGAGGTGATCAGTTGCGCCACGCCGCGACCCGCCACCATCAGGATTAGCGTAGCGACAAACGGCTGAATTTTGAGGATCGCCACCAGGACGCCGTTCCACAGGCCAGCCAGCACACCGGTCCCCAACGCGGCAAGCAGGACCACTGGCAGGCTGTGACCGGCGACGGTCATCGCCGCGGTCGTGGCGCCGGCAATCGCCATCACCGCGCCAACGGAAAGGTCAATGCCGCCGGTGGCAATAACCAGCGTCATCCCTATCGCCAACAGCGCGACGGGAGCGGCGCGATTCAGGATATCGATCGGGCTGCCGAACAGACGACCGTCCTGCAAGATAATCTGGTAAAAGTGGGGGGCGACGAGGCTGTCTACCAACAGCACCAGCAGCAGCGCAATCAGCTGCGGCATACCGGTCGGCCAGCGAAAGCGTCGCTTTGGCGGCGTGGTTTGCGGGAGAGATTGGGGCATCACAAGAGTCTCCTTACGCCGCGATGGCGTTCATGATCGCCGGAACGGACAGTTCAGCCAGCGGGATCTCCGCCACCTGTTTGCGGTCACGCATGATGATCACCCGATCCGCATAGCCTACCAGTTCCTCCAGCTCCGAAGAGATCACCAGCAGCGCCAGACCATCGGCACACAGCGTTTCGATCAGGCGGATGATCTCGGCATGCGCGCCTACGTCGATCCCTCGCGTCGGTTCATCGAGGATCAGAAACTGTGGTTTAGTCAGCAGCCAGCGCGATAGCAGCACTTTTTGCTGGTTGCCGCCGGAGAGAAACTCGATCGGCTGTTCTGCGCTGGGGGTGCGAATGCCAAGCTGACGGATAAACCGCTCGGCAATGTCGTTTTGTTCTTTGCGCGCAATCGGCCGCAACCAGCCGCGCTGGGCCTGCAATGCCAGGATGATGTTTTCGCGCACCGAGGCGGCGGCAATAATACCGTCCGTTTTACGATCCTCCGGACAAAAACCGATCCCCAGGCATGATGCCTGATGAGGGGATCGCAGCGTCTGCGGTTTTCCTCTGATCAGCGCGCTGCCGCTGTCCGCCGGTTTGATACCGAAAATCACCTCGGCCGTTTCGGTGCGCCCGGATCCAAGCAGTCCCGCCAGACCGACGATCTCACCAGGTCGTACTTCGAGATCGAACGGGGAGATCGTCCCTTTCTTACCGAAACCTTTGAACGCGGCCACCGGTTTATCACTCAACAAGGTACGCCCCGCACGCTGTAACGCATGAGTGTCCAGCTCGCGTCCCAGCATCATTTTGACCAGTTCAATCTGCGGCAGCTCGCGGGTTTCCCGGCAGCCGACAAAACTGCCGTTACGCAGGACGGTGATCCGATCGCTGACCTGATAAACCTGATCAAGAAAATGGGTGACGAAGATCAGACTCACGCCGCGATCGCGCAGATGCCGCATTAAGCCGAACAGCATCTCAACCTCTTGCGTATCGAGACTGGCGGTAGGTTCATCAAGGATCAGAACTTTGGCGGAAAGATCGATCGCCCGGCAGATCGCGACGATCTGTTGCATCGCCACCGAATAGCGGTTCAGCGGTTCGCGCACGTCGAGGGAAAAACCGTAAGACGCCATTAGCGCCGTAGCGCGCTTTTCCATCTCTTTGCGCCGTAGCAGGCCAAATCGACGCGGTTCACGACCAATAAACAGGTTATCCGCCACCGACATATTCGGCAGCAGGTTCACTTCCTGATACACCGTGCCAATGCCCAGCTGTTGGGCATGTGCGGTATTTCTGGGGGAGATGGCACTGCCTTCCAGCCAGATACTACCGCGATCGGCATGATAGACGCCGGTCAGTGCTTTGATGAGCGTGGATTTTCCGGCCCCGTTCTCGCCGAGCAGCGCCATAATTTCGCCGCGACGCAGACTGAAATCGACGTTATCCAGCGCTTTGACGCCAGGAAAGAATTTACTTAATCCCTCTGTACGGAGGATCTCCTGGTGTTGTTCCGCGATCATAATAGCCCTCCGCGACAAGAGTGTGGCTCTGGAGGCCCGTAGGCCGGATAAGGCGGTTGGTTACGTTGCCATCCGGCAGAACCTTTGCCTGATGGCGCTTCGCTTATCAGGCCTACGGTGTTAGGTATGCCCCCAGAAAGGGTCTGAACTTAGTAGCCCATGTTTTTCTTCTTCTCTAACTCTTCTTTCGCGGTATCCGGCAGATACAGCGTCGACTTGGTGATCGTGACCTTCTCAGGCATCGTGCCATCTTTCTTGAACTTCTCGAGCGCGTCGAAGGCCGGGCCTGCCATGTTCGGCGTCAGTTCAACGCTGGCATTCGCTTCACCGTCGATCATCGCTTTGTAGATGTCCGGTACGCCGTCAATAGAACCGGTCAGAATATCTTTGCCCGGTTTCAGCCCCGCTTCTTTGATCGCCTGAATAGCCCCGATCACCATGTCATCGTTATGGGCATAAACCATGCAGATGTTCTTGCCGTTGTTCTCGGCTTTGATAAAGCTCTCCATCACCTCTTTACCTTTACTACGGGTAAAGTCGCCGGACTGAGAGCGGATAATTTTGATGTTTGGTGCTTTGGCGATGGCTTCAGCAAACCCTTTCTTACGGTCAATCGCCACGCTGGCCCCGACGGTACCCTGCAGCTCAACCACATTACACGGCTTGCCATTCACCTCTTTGATCAGCCAGTCGCCGATCAGTTGACCTTCCAGCACGTTGTTAGCGGTGACGGTGGTCATATAGAGAGATTTGTCTTTGACATCGATGGAACGATCGAGCAAGAAGACCGGGATCTCAGCATCTTTCGCTTCCTTCAGCACCGGCTCCCACCCTGTTGCCACTACCGGCGCAATAAAGATGGCATCGACGCCCTGAGCGACAAAGGAACGCACGGCTTTAATCTGGTTTTCCTGCTTTTGCTGACCGTCAGCGATTTTCAGCGTGATGCCGCGCTTCTCGGCCTCGCTTTTCGCCACGTTGGTCTCTGCGGCGCGCCAGCCAGACTCAGAGCCGACCTGCGAAAATCCTACGGTTAATGGGGCGGCCATGGCCATAGACGACATGGCTGCCGAAACTGCTGTGACGATAAGTAAGCGCTTCCACATAACTGTGTCCTCGTAGGGTAGGTTATTGTTGGTTAAGAAACAGTCGCGAAAAAACTATAGACAATCGAGCATGTAACGGATTGCGTTACATCACACTTCAAAAAAGTAAATAGAACGTTAATCACAAGTTTGTAATCGCTTTCATTTACCTATGAAAAAAGCGGCTGAAGATATGGATTTTTCTGTCATGCGAGTGGTCTGAAAAGACCAGCGGGAGACGAGTGAAAACGAAATCAGGCGGAGACATTCGGCGCGAGATAGCTATAATACTCGCCACTTGTTTACGACACAGTTAAAGGAAACAGACATGAGCTTACTCAACGTCCCTGCAGGCAAAGACCTGCCGGAAGATATCTACGTTGTTATCGAGATCCCGGCTAACGCCGATCCGATCAAATACGAAGTCGACAAAGAGAGCGGAGCACTGTTCGTTGACCGCTTCATGTCCACCGCGATGTTCTATCCGTGCAACTACGGTTACATCAACCACACCCTGTCTCTGGACGGTGACCCGGTTGACGTACTGGTCCCGACTCCGTACCCGCTGCAGCCGGGTTCTGTGATCCGTTGCCGTCCGGTTGGCGTTCTGAAAATGACCGACGAAGCCGGTGAAGATGCGAAATTGATTGCTGTTCCGCACACAAAGCTGAGCAAAGAATACGATCACATTAAAGACGTTAACGATCTGCCAGAGCTGCTGAAAGCGCAGATCGCTCACTTCTTCGAGCACTACAAAGACCTCGAAAAAGGCAAGTGGGTGAAAGTTGAAGGTTGGGAAAACGCAGAAGCCGCTAAAGCTGAAATCGTTGCTTCCTTCGAGCGCGCAAAGAATAAATAAGTTCTTCTAGCGCAATAACCCTGAACGCCGGGCTTCGGTTAGTAAGGGTTTTTTTATGCCCGCGATAAATAAACTCTCTATTCCACCATCATTATTCTCAGCGGTTGCAAGGCTTGAACGGTAAGAACAAGCAAACCCGACCACCATTTTGCTGTTCATAGCCACTTGCTGGAAGTTAGCCGACCTCACTCATACTCACCGTTCAAAGCGTGCCCCCGTTTTACCCCTGCACATTTGTGAACGCCAGCAGAGTTTTTTATGCGATTGCAGATATGGAAAGCGGCTCGGAGAGAAAAGCAAAAGATGGAAAAGTTACAAAAAAAAATCGCGAGATACATCGCATAAAACAACGCCACCCGAAGGTGGCGTGCTTTTATTATTACTTATCCCTGTCTAACCAGTCGCCGCTTTCAATTAGCTTTAATCCATCGACGGGTCGTTGATAAACGTACATCCATGCACTCCCGTACGGCGTCTGAATCAACTGGCGCGCGTATTCACCGCCCCTGGTGCGCAAGGCATCAAGTTCGGCCAGCGTGGCGTTGTCAATACGATAAACTTCACCGTGTACTGTTCCGTTCCCCGGAACTGCGCCTGGATAGTGGCCCAGGCTATACAACTGGTAGTTATCGATACTGAAATCGCCCAGTAACTGGGCATTGGTCATCCAGTGACTGTTGCCTTGTTTGTGGCGTAAACTGCCGTAGACAAATATTCGCATTGCTAAAACTCGAACTGATAGAGCAAATCCAGTGCCTGGTCTACACCAGACACGGCTTCCAGATATAGCTTAGGCATCAGGCGATAACGTAACGTGAGTGTCGCCAGTGAGTCAAATATACCCACACCATATTTCACCTGCAGACCTGGCAGTACGTATCCGCTGACGACCACCTGGGAGGAGTCGCCCACCCCCTGAGTATCCAGTGCCAGATTGCTTACGCCAAATGTCTCCCCGATTTTACCCACAACCTGACCACTTTGTGCAACCCCCAGGCCAATAAGCATTGAGGTCATCGCCGCGCTGTCGCTCTGATCGCTGCTCAGACCCTGGCCGCGCAACAGATAAGAGAGCGCTTCCTGCTGAGACATTGCCGGATCAGAGAAGATCTCAGCCTTCGGTTCATCTGCCGTTCCGGTGACGCGAACACCCGCGATCACGTCATCTTCGGTGGCTTCCGGGTTACGAATAGCTTCGATATTCAGCAACGGTTGGTCCGGCGGTCCAGAGAACAACAGTTCGCCTTTCCGCACAATCAGATCCTGACCGTAGGCGTGGAAACGGCCTTCCGGAATGTTGATCTGTCCGTTCAGCCCCAGCCCTTGCTTATCCTGCACCACGTTCAGATCGCCTGTCAGACGGGCTTTCAGACCAAACGCATTCATCCGCACGTTGTTACCCACATGCACAATCAGATTGCTGTTGATCGGGATCCCGGCGCTCTGCGGCTTCTCAGGTTGCAGGTCGTTATTGAGCATCACTTCATCGCTGGAGACGCCCACCGCGCTCTCTGGCAAGTCATGAACCACAATACGCGCCCACGGCACGTCCACCCTGCCATCGAGAGTGAACAGACTCGGCGTCGCTTCAAACACGACATCCGGAGAAACATCCAGTCGCACCATCGGCGGTACGGTGATACGTACCCTGCTGCCTTTCGCCGCCACACGCGCACGCCAGTTGTCGATCTGACTCCAGTCCGCGTCGCCGCTTAAGTTGATCTGCCCCTGCTGGGTTCGTATCACCCCGGCAAGCGTCGAGCGGGTACCGTTGAAATTCATCGCCAGTTGGCTCGGCTGCATATCAAACGGCATAAAGTTGCCGTCGATATCCAGCCCGCTTAGTTGCAGTTGCCCAAACATTTGCGGGCTCTGTACATCGCCGCCCAGACGCAGATTGGCGCTCAGCATCCCCGCCGCCTTTTCGCCGCGCGCGAAGATCGGGTTGACCATCGCCAGATTCACGTTGCGAATGTTGACGTTGCCGCCCAGGTTACGACGCCCTTGCGGATCGGTCACCTGTACCTGTCCGTCAAGCTGACCATTATTGGTCAGGCGGATCAGCCAGCCCAGTTCTGCACGATTGTTGCGCAGATCGGCTGTCACGTTCAGGGTATCGAACGCCAGCGGCAGCGGCGCATCGTTCACCGTCTGCGTCACCTTCACGTTACGCCCGGAGAGCGTAACATTACCCTGCGGCAGCCCTTCTTTGGTGGTGTCCCACGAAACGTCCGCTTTGCCAGTAAATACACCACTGGCCTGCGTCGCCTCCGGCATAAACGGTTTCAGCATCGCCAGATCAAAGCGGTTAAGATTCACTACCGCCCGCCCTTCGGCACCCGCATCGATGGTTTGCGGCACGCACAGTTCAGCATTCGGATTTGCCCAGCAGTGCGGCCCGATACTGATTTTCTGCTCTTTGTTACGATAGTCCAGCGCGATGGGGCGCGTCAGGGTCAGCGGCCCAACCGGCGTCTGGAAACGGGTATTGCTCAGCGATCCTTTCCAGCGCTCTTCTTTACGATCAAAACTCCCCGCCAGATCGAGCTGGCCGGAGACCGGCTCGCCCTGAACACGTAATTGCAACTCGTGCTGCTTCTCGCTGCCTTTGGCGTTCAGGGTCACAAGGTTGATGTTCACGTCGGGCTGCGAAATACGTTCAACCCGTACACTGAGGTTACCGGCAATCTGATCCGTCGATTTGATATCGCCTTCCACGCGCACCTGCGCCACGGACAGTTCCTGCCAGCGCAGCCCGCGGGCGGTGATATCCGCCAGCAGTTGCGGAGCGTCGACGGTACCGCGCACCTTGACCAACCCTTTTGCCGTACCACCGAGTCCCGGCAGCGCGTTGTCCAGTCCCGGCGCGTCGATAGTCGCATCCAGATTGAGATCTTTCACGCCCAGCTCGCCTTTCACATCGGCGCTGTTTGGCCCCAGTTCCAGATGCAGGCCCGGAATGGTCCACTGCAAATAGCTGTTGCCTTTCAGCGATCCGTTGACGTTAACCTTGTTCTGCTTAACGTTCCCGGTCAGTTTCAGCTCCGGCACGTCCATCTGCCAGGTGCCGCCATACAGGCTGCCCCGGGTTTTGATCAGGCCATTGAGCTTCGACGGCCAGTCCGGAATCTCTTTCGCGGTGTTGATGCCGTCCAGCGTCAACTCGCCTCGCCAGCTGATCGCCTGTTGCCAGTCCACCAGTGCTTTCAGCTCGGTTTTCCCTTCCAGCGCCGCCACGCTGAGTTTATCGAGATTAATTTGCTGTTCGTTGCCTTTCGCATCAAGGGTAATGGTCGCCGGCGGAATATCCTGCCCTTTCACCGCCGTACGCATCGACAGCGTGTAGTCCGTCATCTTGCCGGTGAGCTTGAGCTTGATATCGTCGGCCTGGAACTGTTTGTCGCCGGTAAAGGGCCAGTAAATCTGCTTACTGACCACCTCCAGATTCAGCGGTAGCCCGGCTTCCGCCAGACGCGTCTGGGCACGCAGATCCATGTCCACCGGCCCGGAAAGGTTAACACCCACTTCCAGTTGTTCACGCAGCGCCCCACCCACCTTCAGCTTCACCTTCTCGCCTTTCAGCGGATCGACGTTCAGCGTGCTGTTCAGGGTGATGTCTACCGGCCAGTTATTGGTCAACTGGGCCGTACCGCTGGCATTCACCGTACCCTGACTGGAGTCGATATCGAGCGCATCGAGCTTCATGTTGCCGTCGATGCTGCTTACTTTCAGCAGCAGGTTATACACCGTCAGGTCAGTATCACCGGTGATACGCAGTTGTTCGCCTTTAAACGCTTCAATATTGAGATTGAGCGGCAGATGAACGTCCGTCATCTCCGGCAGAACAGGCTGCGAAAACAGATCTTTCAGCGTTTCACCAAGCGGTTTTTCATCCGGCTGCGGGTTCTGGATCTTCGGCTCGACCACTTCTTCCTGAGCCACCTCCGCCACTTTCGGCAGCGCGATCAGCAATCCCTGTAACGACGTGGGTTTCAGGGTCAGATCCTTCTCTTGCCAGTGCAAGCCGGAGGTAAAATCCATCACCGACACGATGGTGTCATCGATTTTAATATTGACGTTATTTAGCGCCACGCGAGAAAGCGTGATCGGATACGGCGTGGAGAGATTCAGCGGCCCGCTATCCTCTTCTTCCTCTACCTGCTCAGAAGGCGGCATTTTTTTACTGTCGATCGCCACATTAATGTCTTTGAGCGACAGATCGTTCACGCACAGGCTGCTGTTCCACAGGCAATTCAGCCCGACCGCCAGATGCACTTCCCCGGCGTTAACCGCTACACCAGGCTGGTCAAAGCGGATATTTTTCAGCGACAAATCACGCCAGCCGCCGGTGACCTGACCAATTTCCAGCCCCGGTACCCAGCGATTCGCCGCATTGAAGATCAAATGCAGGCCGGTTGTTGTTCCGACCAGAAACGCCACCGTTCCCAGCAACAGCAGGATAAAAATCAGGATGCCGAGGCTTATCTTCTTCCATAAACTCATAATTCAGGCCCCAGACCGATGTAAAACTGTAAACCGTGTTCCTCTTTGTCGCCGACCGGCACGGCAAAATCGAGCTTGATCGGCCCGACCGGAGACTGCCAGCGTACCCCCACCCCGGCGCCGGTTTTGAAATCGCTTTTGCGGATATCACTGACCGCTTCACCGCTATCGACAAACATCGCCCCCCACCATTTACCGGTCACGTTGTACTGGTATTCCAGCGATCCGGTCACCAGCTTCGAGGCCCCTTTCAGATCGCCGTTGCTGTACTCTGGTGAGATGGATTTATATTTGTAGCCACGAATACTGCGGTCGCCCCCGGCGAAGAAACGCAGATCCGGCGGCACTTTGTCGAAATCACCGGTTTCGATCCAGCCAAGATTGCCGCGCATCACGAAGCGATGACGATCGTACAGGGAACGGATCCAGACGTTTTGCGCCTGAAAGACCGAGAAGTCGACATCAGAGCCCCAGGCGGTGTTGGAATAATCAATAGAGTAACGCTGGGAATCGCCCCAGGTGGGCATCAGTCCGCCGCGCGAACGGGTTCGGCTGATCATCACGCCGGGATAGAGCAGCATGGTAGTGTTCGTCACCTGCCCCTGCGTAAAGTGGTCGAGACTCCAGCGCAGGTTAATGGCGCGCTGCCAGCCGCTGGAAAGGTCCCAGTAGCGGGAAACCGCAAGCGTGGTGGAGTCCTGTTCGGTATCGTTGAGATCGGTACGCTTAAAGCCGCCCTGTACCAGATAGTACTGCTCCAGCGGGTTCTTCAGCAGCGGCATTTTGTAGCTGAAATCCAGTTGCTGTTCAGGCGATGAGATACTGGCGCTGGTCGTCAGGCTGTGACCGTAGGAGTTCATCCACGGTTTTTTCCACGTGGTCTTCACGCGCGGCCCCACGTCGGTGGAATACCCCACCCCGGTCTCAATGGTGTTTTCCGTTCGCGGTGAAACCACACCCTTCAGTGGCAGTACTTTGGTTTTTCGCGCTTTGTCGAATTCGGGCGCCACAACCACGGAATTAAACCAGCCAGTCGCCGAGAGTCGACGGTTCAGCTCGCCGAGATCTTTTGACTCGTATGCATCCCCTTCTTTAAAGGGCACCAGATTTTGCAGATACTCCTCGCGGATCTGCGAACCTTCAAAGGAGACGTGACCAAAGCGATAACGTTCACCACTGTCGTAATCGATATCCCAGAACGCCTGATGGCGATCAAGCGCAATACCCAACTGGCTCTTATTAAATTCGCTGTCGAAATACCCTTTACGTAGCGCCACGCTGGTGAGGGATTTTTTAAAGCTGTCATAATCCCCATGATCGAGCACCGTACCGATTGCCGGACGCGTTTTCAGCAGATCCAGGTAATCTCTGTCGGTACGCGCGCCGCCGCGTAAAATGACTTCTGTTCCGCCAATGCGCACCGGTTCACCGGGTGTCACTTTGGCTACCAGTACCTGACGCCCTTTCGCCGGAGGCGGACGCAGATCGAAATCGATGGTCGGTTCATAATAACCGAGCGCCTTCAGCCCTTCGCGGATAGCGTCATCCACGCGCGCGCGAAAACGCCGATCCGGCGTGACTTCATCACTCTGGATAGTTGAGAGTTGTGCCCGGACGTTTTTCTCCAGTTCTCCTGATAGCCCTTCGACCTGTAGACGGACGTTCGCGGCAAAAGCAGAACTACTCAAACACAGCAGGCTCACCCAACATAACTGACGGATATGTGGCACTTTTTCTCCTGAAATCCCTTATTTCCACCCCTGGAAAAAAATCATAACGCCGCTCCACGGCTTAACAAAAACCCAACAATTGGGGTTGAAAAACAGACGACACCCCAAATATTTCTTATGTTTACTGTAGACGTATTCGTAACGGTTATTGTGTGCAAATACGCGTCTTGTTACAACCTTAACCCCAATTACTGATTTTCGGGAGAACGGCACCATGAGTTTATTTGATAAAAAGCATCTGATTTCACCGTCAGATGCCCTCCCTGGGCGCAATACCCCGATGCCCGTGGCGACGCTGCATGCCGTCAACGAACACTCGATGACAAATGTCCCCGAAGGGATGGAAATCGCCATTTTCGCCATGGGCTGTTTCTGGGGCGTGGAGCGGTTGTTCTGGCAACTGCCTGGCGTTTACAGCACCGCGGCAGGATACACCGGTGGCTATACGCCCAACCCCACCTACCGGGAAGTCTGCTCCGGTGAAACGGGCCACGCCGAAGCGGTGCGCGTGGTGTACGACCCGGCGGTCATCAGTTATGAGCAATTGCTGCAGGTGTTCTGGGAAAACCACGATCCGGCACAGGGCATGCAGCAGGGCAATGACCACGGCACTCAGTATCGTTCGGCTATCTATCCGCTGACGCCGGAACAGGACAGCGCCGCGCGCGCAAGCCTGGAGCGTTTCCAGGCCGCCATGCGCGCAGCGGGCGACGACCGTCCTATCACCACCGAAATCAGCAACGCGACGCCGTTCTATTACGCTGAGGAAGACCATCAGCAGTATCTGCACAAAAACCCGTACGGCTACTGCGGTATCGGCGGGATTGGCGTCTGTTTACCGCCTGGAACAAAATAGAGATTATCAGGGTCCTGAGGGACCCTTTCTTTTTCATCAGCCCCGTAAGCGATAATTAATGGCATTCTCTCCATGAGCCATCGCCAGCCGCGTTTCAGATAAACAAATAGACAAAACTAATAGTTAATAACTATTTTCAATACTCTACATACCATTTGAACCAACAGATTGTTCACTTCCCCTACAAAGCAATAACTAAAAAATAACTATATATTTATTAGCTATTGCAATTAATCATTCGTTGCCATCATGCCTCGTGCACCAGGCCCGATTACCCCTTGAACGTCTGTATGATGGGCCCATCCAACATCGTAGATAAAAAATATAAAATTTTAACACCTCGCTGCAAAATTGTAATAATCAAGTAAACCAACCATATAGCAATAATAATTTCATCCAAAATTAGATTATAATCTCCTTGAATGGTTTACATAGAATGTCATAATTTAATTTTCAAACAGAAACACTTAATTACAAAACTTCAAGTGAGCATGGGATTTTTCCATATTGCCACCCATAGATACACCTTATGGAAATAACATACGATCACGATATCACTTATATATTATTCTATGGAGCCAGGCTATGAATAGAAAATTAATATTAATATCAGCAATGGTATTATCATCAGTTGCCATCGGTAATGCGCATGCTGCGTTGACGGATGATCAGGGAACTGTACATTTCCAGGGGAAAATTATTAATCCGCCCTGTGAAGTATCAACAGATTCAAAGACGGTAAACGTGACTTTCACGCCTATGGTCGCAACTACCTTTGCCGCTATCGGCTCTGAAAATCCGCAAACCCAGGACGTAGTGATTAATCTGAAATCCTGTCCAGCCGATACCACCATCAACCTGACGTTCTCTGGTGCGACTGCCACGACCAGCGATCAGCTGAAAGCAATGACAGGTTCGGATGCCACGGGTGTCGGTATTGTCATGTATGGAACTGGCAGTGCAGCCAGTACAAAAGTTGTTTTTGACAACAAGCCGGATGCGGCCTTTGCACAAACCACGCCAGCCGGTGAAGCCAGTGACCTGGCGTTTAATTATAAGGCTAAAGTTGTTGCAACTGTCACGCCAGCGGATATCAAAGGTGGCGATTTCACGGCAGATACAACCTATACCATTTCCTATCCTTAATGATAAAAGCGTAGAGAAGGCATATTGAATGATATGCCTTTCTGGCTTGCCTTATGATTTGTGAATGATGAAAAAATTAATACGTAATTCCTTTTTGTTAACATCTATATTAACGTGCGCGCCAGCGATTTCAGGTGTGCAGGTTGGCGCAACCCGTATTGTGTACCCATCCAATAGTGATGAGGTTCAGTTGACTGTTCAAAGTAAAAACACATCAACGAATCATCTGGTTCAGGCATGGGTAAGTAATATAGACGATCAAGGTGATGCGCCTTTTATTGCTACCCCCCCTCTTATGAAGCTTGGAGCAGGCCAGGAAACTATTTTCCATTTTATTTATGCCAAAAAAGGAGCTGAACTTCCTAAAGACAGGGAGTCCGTATTCTGGGCTAATATTAAATTTATCGCCAGCACGCCTGAAAACATGCGCGATCAGAGTAAATTGCAGATTGCATCCAGAACGCGCATTAAGCTTTTTTATCGCCCGACATCTCTTAAGGATAACGAGGCTTTTAGCGCCTACGAAAAAATTAATTTTTCAAGGCAGGGTAATGCACTGAATATAACCAACCCAACCCCTTTTTATGTGACATTTAACTCTATTACTGTTGATGGCAAACCTGTCACTGCCCCAAAAGATACCTTAACAGCCATGACAATGATGGTGGCACCGTATGGGCATATTTCACTGCCAGCAGCATTAAAAGCGAATTCAGTGATCAAATGGAACGCTATTAGCGATTACGGCAGCGCCACACCGAGTAAAGAATCTGTATTAAAATAAGGTTGAATAGAATGGCCAGAGGCGATATAAGCAGTCAAAATCGTTCGGAAAGGTTTGCTTATTCTGCATTAGCCTTAGCGGTAATGCTCTTGAGCACTTATGCCGTTGCGGAAGACCAGTTTAATCTGAACGCCTTAAGCCATGATACGCCACTCGCCGACAGCAATATCCTGCAAAAGTATATTGCCGATAACGAAATGCTGGAAGGCAGTTTTTTATCAACTATTTATTTTAATTCTAATTATGTAGAGAAAAAAGAAATCAACTACAAACTCTCTACAGATAGAAACCGACTTGTTCCTGCTCTCACCAAAGCAGATTTACGTCGTTACGGTGTCAACGTTGATGTGCTCTCAGGCTTTCAAAAAGTGAAGGACGAAGACACCATTGGGAATATTGGGCAATATATAGACGGTGCCAGTTATACCTATAGCGAGAAAACGCAGCGTCTGGATATCCGCGTACCACAGATAGCCTTAAATCAGGAAGCGAAAGACGCGGTCTCACCCGAATTATGGGATGATGGCTTACCTGCCCTCCTGTTAGGCTACTATTATAGTGGATCACAGTTGTACGCCCGAAACAGTAGCGACGGAAATACAAACAGTAATTTTTTAAGTTTAAACTCGGGTGCTAATCTTGGCGGATGGCGGCTGCGCAATGTATCGAACTATTCCGGCGAAAAGTGGGACGAGCTTTCAACAACGTTGACGCATGATATTAAAACGTTGCGCAGCCAATTTTTAGCCGGGGACAGCAGCACACCTTCGGACATTTTTGATAGCATTCAGTTTCGCGGCGTCAGAGTCTATTCTGATTCCACTATGCATCCTTATAGCGAGCAAGGATTTGCGCCGCTGATTCGTGGTATCGCGCACAGTGATGCTAAAGTCACCATCAAACAAAATGGCTATAAAATTTACGAAACCTACGTCGCTCCTGGCACGTTTGAAATTCGGGATATTAATCAGGTTTCATCCGGGAGTGACTTCGACGTTATCGTGACCGAAGTTGACGGCAGCGAACATACTTTTACCCAATCGTCTTCCTCCTTACCGGTCATGCTGCGTAGTGGCAGTTATAGTTATAGCGTGGCCTACGGCAAATATCAGAGCAATGATGTTTCCGACGCGCCTGATTTCGGCCAGGCTCAGCTTATTTATGGTATGCCATGGGGAATGACTGTCTATGGTGGGCTGATTGGTGCCGATATATATCAGTCTGCTGCTCTGGGTATTGGTATGGATTTGCACGCTGTGGGCTCAATTTCTTTTGATGCCACTCAGGCCAAAAGCCAGCTTAATGATGATCAAAATGAAACCGGTATGTCATACCGTCTTCAGTATGCGAAAAACATAGATGCGACTAACACTAACCTGACTATCGCCAGTTATCGCTATTCTTCTGCAAATTTTTACACTTTTGCGGAAACACTTAACCATCGAGACTCAGCGGATATAGCCGATGATATGTACTCCTACAGAGATCTCTATAACCGCCGGAGCCGTGCACAAATCAACATCAGTCAAGCATTGGGAGAATGGGGTAGCTTATATCTGTCGGCTTATCAGCAGGATTACTGGAAACTGAATAAGTCTGAGCGTAATTTCACGTTAGGCTATAACGTGATGCTCAATAATGTTTCGTACTCATTTAACGCGTCACAAACGCAGATGCCCACCAGCCAAACGGATACGCAATATTTATTAACCATTGGTATTCCATTGGATAAATGGTTGCCGCAAACCTGGGCGACTTATGCACTTAACTCTTCACAGCAAGGCAATGCGGGACACCAGCTTGGTATTAATGGCATTGCGCTGAAAGACAATAACTTAACTTACAATATACAACAGTCATACTCAGAGCAGAACAACGCAACAAGCGGCAGCATGAATGCCGCTTATCGCGGCTCATCCGGTACACTGAGCGGTGGTTACAGTTATGATAATAATAGTCAGCGCGTGAATTACAGTGCACAGGGCGGCATAATCGCTCATCCTTTTGGTGTAACCTTAGCGCAAACCTTACCGGAAACCATGACATTAGTTCGCGCACCCGGTGCCGCAAATATTAACGTCAGCGGCGCATCAGGTATTTATACTGATAAACGTGGTTATGCCGTAGTTCCTTACAGTAATCCCTATCGGCAAAACACTATATCGCTGAATACCAGTGGCAGTAGAAATAGTGATATTAGCGATCCGGTAAAAACTGTCGTACCGACTCGTGGTGCAGTGGCTCTCGCGGATTATAAAGTGCGCAGCGGAGCACGTGTGCTTTTTACATTGCTGCACGGTAATAGTACTGTTCCCTTTGGCGCTCTGGTCTCAACCCCGCAAGAGGAAGAGAACCCAACCAGCCTCGTCGACGATCACGGTCAGGTTTATATCACCGGTGTCTCCAAAGGGATGAAACTGGTGGCCCTATGGGGAAATGGCAGTGATCATACTTGTGAGACGCACGTCCCCTCATTATCCGAAAGCGCTGACAGCGAAGCGACCGTAATGCGCCTCTCGCTGGTATGCCATTAATATTGCCAGGTGGCAAGATGCGAAATAAAGAATGAGTCCGTGGTGCCGTGATAACGTCTCTTTCTCCTCATGGAGATACCACAACACCGGTACGCGTCCGATATTAATGTTACCTGTCTGAAAATGATCCGTACCAGCATAAAATTTAATAGTACGACGATAAATGGAAAAAACACTATGCTTCAGTTAGATAATGTTGATATACCCTCCTCTGCTCAAGGGGGCGGTATTCAAATTCCATCCAATATCCAACCTGTTTATTTCATTGGACAATATGATTTATTAACTCACATAACAACACAAGTGACCTTGTCCTGTCAGACCTGTTTAATAGGCTTAACCGCGCTATTAAGACCGTAGATGTCAACGCAACGGCGACATTCGATATGATTTAGCGTTACTACTTTACGGATTAATTATGATTTCACGTTTTATACTGACCTGGATACTGCATATTTTCTTTAGTGTCTGTGCAATATCTTTATCCTGCTCTGCATGGGCAGATTGTACCCTGAGGAACGGTACAAGTACCGTTTTACAGCAAATCAATATACCTGCATTAAGGTTAAATTATACTAACCCGGCAGATACTATTCTTTGGGAAAGCCCCGTTATCACTGCCTCCACTATGGCGGATATCTATTGTTATACTGATCAAGTGGTTGAATCAGGCTATCAATCAGCAAAGACACCGGTAAGTGACATTTCTACTTCCTATGTTTATGAAACGAACAATCCTGGCATTGGTATAAAAATCCTGGCCGGTCAGGATATGTCCAATTTAATCCCCATGGCCTGGCCGCATGGGACTGAGCAAGCTAAGGCGAGTTACGCTTACAAGCAACAAAATTACTTTAAAGTTCAATTAATTGCTACCGGGTCACGAATTACTACCGGTGTCCTGAATTTAACTAATTACAGCGTTGAACGTGTGTTTGGCTCTGCCCGTCAGTATTTAATGTCCTTTAATCCAACCTCGGTGTTCGTGCAATCTGTTGGCTGTGATATTGAAACCAAAGATATTACCGTCCCATTAACAGGATCACAGGGGATTGCTATCACATCACTTCCTCGTTCCGGCAACACCACCTCTCCCGTAAGCTTTGATATTGTTCTAAATTGCGAACAGGGCACGAATGTGAACATAAAATTTGACGGCACCACCACCGACGGTCAAAAAAAGACGTTGGCGTTAGATAATCCTAATCAGAGTTCCTCCGCTCGCGGTGTTGGCGTACAAGTGATGTATAACTACCAGCCCGTCACCTTCGGAAAAGAGGTTTATTTACTGAGCAATGCAGATTCAACGACGATTACCTTGCCTTTTCAGGCGTGGCTGATTCGTCTGAGCGATGCCATCAAGGCCGGAGACGTCAACGCAACGGCGACATTTGATATGATTTATCGCTGATGGTTTTCTCATTTGCCAACAGAAAGAGATCGACATTTACCCACCGCTAGCGGCCTGCCCCGCCCTTACGCTATACTAGCCCCTGAACTTACCGGCTCACCTCCACGGGCCGGTTTTCATTAAGTTTTACCACATGGATTTATCAACTTCCCTTCCGAGGATCTGGCGTGACGCCGGATAAGATATGTTAAACAGTATTTTCATTATTCTTTGCCTGATCGCTGTGAGTGCGTTCTTCTCGATATCCGAGATCTCACTTGCTGCCTCACGTAAAATTAAGCTCAAACTGCTGGCCGATGAAGGCAATCTCAATGCGCAACGCGTGTTGAAAATGCAGGAAAACCCGGGGATGTTCTTCACGGTGGTGCAAATCGGTCTGAACGCGGTCGCCATTCTTGGCGGTATCGTCGGTGACGCCGCATTTTCCCCCGCTTTTAACTCGTTATTTTCTCGCTATATGTCGCCGGAACTCTCTGAGCAGTTGAGCTTTATTCTCTCCTTCTCGCTGGTCACCGGTATGTTTATCCTCTTCGCGGACTTAACCCCGAAACGCATCGGTATGATTGCACCAGAAGCTGTGGCTTTGCGTATCATCAACCCGATGCGCTTCTGTCTGTTCGTTTTCACGCCGCTGGTGTGGTTCTTCAACGGGTTGGCGAACGTGATCTTTCGCATTTTCAAATTGCCGATGGTGCGCAAGGATGACATCACGTCTGATGATATTTATGCGGTAGTGGAAGCTGGCGCGCTCGCAGGCGTATTGCGTAAACAGGAACATGAGCTGATTGAGAACGTGTTTGAGCTGGAGTCGCGCACTGTGCCGTCATCGATGACGTCGCGTGAAAACGTGATCTGGTTCGATCTGCATGAAGACGAGCAGAGCCTGAAAAACAAAGTGGCGGAACATCCGCACTCCAAGTTCCTTGTCTGTAACGAAGATATTGACCACATCATTGGTTACGTTGACTCGAAAGATTTACTGAATCGTGTTCTGGCGAATCAGAGTATGGCGCTGAACAGCGGCGTGCAGATCCGCAACACCCTGATTGTTCCGGATACGCTAACTCTTTCTGAAGCGCTGGAAAGCTTCAAAACCGCCGGTGAAGACTTTGCGGTGATCATGAACGAATACGCGCTGGTCGTGGGGATCATCACGTTGAATGATGTGATGACCACGCTAATGGGCGATCTGGTCGGCCAGGGTCTGGAAGAGCAGATTGTGGCGCGCGACGAGAACTCCTGGCTGATTGACGGCGGTACGCCGATCGATGACGTGATGCGCGTGCTGGATATCGACGAGTTCCCGCAATCAGGTAACTACGAAACGATTGGCGGCTTTATGATGTTCATGCTGCGTAAAATCCCGAAACGGACCGATTCCGTGAAGTTCTCGGGCTACAAATTCGAAGTGGTGGATATCGATAACTACCGTATCGATCAGTTGCTGGTGACCCGCCTGGACAGTAAACCAAGCGTACTGGTGCCGAAACTGCCGGACGTTCAGGGAGACGTTAAAGCGTAGTATTCGCTTATTCTGCCTGCTCCAGAAACATCAACGGCTCCCAATGGGAGCCGTTTTTTAAACTACTGCATAGCACTTTGGTTAAGCCATCTCAGTTTGCAGACGCAGAACCTGACGGTTAACTTCGGACATCACAGACAGATGCTGTTTATCCTTCACTTTTGGGATAAGAATCTTGCCCTTATCAAACTCAAAAGCGCCAACGTCCTTGATATATAACCGTCCACGGAACAGGATCTTCACGTACTTCGCCACTTGCAGTGGGTTGTACCGTTGGAAAATTTTCATTGTTATCTCCTGCTTAAGTCACGCCCTTGTGGTCCCACAATCGGTCCAACCGTTCTAAGGCGCAAAATTTAATGCCATTTGACTATAGACTATCTGTACGATGTTTCCAGCGCGTATAAGTTTATTTACCTTTTCATTACAGTTAATCAGAATCATCTCTGAATCAGGGTGCGGTCCTCAGTATAAGCCTTCGTTTTTCGCAGGATTTGTGCGCCCGTCCGCAAACTGGCATCACTCTTGCGGGAAAAAGCATCATTCGCACATATGATTAAAAATCAGACCTAAGTGGTCGGATCACCTGCAAACAATAAGAAGGAAACACCATGACCTTACGTAAGATTCTCGCGCTGGCGTGCCTGTTAGCGCCAATGATGGCCTCCGCGCATAGCTTCGAAACGGGCCAGCGCGTCCCGCCGGTAGGGATTGCGGATCGCGGCGAATTGATTCTTGAAAATGATAAGTTCAGCTATAAAAGCTGGAACAGCGCACAGTTGCCCGGGAAGGTGCGAATCCTTCAGCACATCGCCGGACGCACCTCTGCGAAAGAAAAAAATGCGACGCTGATTGAAGCGATCAAAGCAGCAAAACTGCCCCATGACGTTTACCAGACCACGACGATCGTCAACACTGACGACGCGATTCCTGGCTCCGGTATGTTTGTGCGCAGCAGCCTCGAGAGCAATAAGAAGCTCTACCCGTGGTCGCAGTTTATTGTCGACAGCAACGGCGTGGCCCGTAAAGCCTGGCAACTGGATGAAGAGAGCTCTGCTATCGCGGTGCTTGATAAAGACGGTCGCGTACAGTGGGCAAAAGACGGGGCGCTCACCCAGGAAGAGGTGCAGCAGGTGATTACCCTGCTGCATAAGTTGCTCAATAAATAGAGACCCGAAAGCCGGGGTTGAGGAACGACTCACGCGGGGTGTAGTCCAGCGGTTTACCCTGCCAGTCGTGAACGTGCGCCCCGGCTGCCGCCGCGACAGCATGGCCCGCAGCGGTGTCCCAGACGTTGGTCGGTCCAAAGCGCGGGTACAGTTGCGCCTGTCCCTCCGCGACCAGGCAGAACTTCAGCGACGAACCAATCGACGTCGTCTGGTGCTCGCCCAGCTGTTGTAAATATTCTTTCAGTTCGTTGTCTGCGTGGGAGCGGCTAATCACCACCAGCGGCGGACGCGCGTCACGGACCTGAATTTGCTTGCGCACATTGCACTCTTCTTTCCAGGCTTTGCCGTCCGCCGCGCTGTACATCACTTTCATCACCGGCGCGTAGACCACGCCCAGTACCGGTTTGCCCTTCTCGATAAGCGCAATATTTACGGTAAACTCGCCGTTGCGTTTGATGAACTCTTTGGTGCCATCCAGCGGATCGACTAACCAGTAGCGCTGCCAGTGCCGACGCACGTCCCAGGCTGGTGGGTCCTCTTCGGAGAGCACTGGAATATCTGGCGTCAATTGCGTCAACCCTTCAAGAATCACCGCGTGCGCCGCGATATCGGCCGCTGTCACCGGGGAGTCGTCCGGCTTGCTGGTAATCTCCATCGGTTTGACTCCATCATAAACCTGCATAATGGCATCGCCCGCGTTCCGTGCAAGCTGGCATACGTGTTCTAGCATTCTCCACCTCATTTGTGGCAGTGGTCTTAACTCATTGTTTTACTTATACCCGATCAAAAGCGAATCCGCCAACTGTGATAGTGTCTGCGGTTTTGCTTGCTAAACTGATGCATGCTTCACAGTTCTGTAAGCAAGAAGATATAAATACATTTTTTACTGTGTTTCAGATCTTAAAAGGATGCCCTCTGATGATTAAGTTTAGTGCAACGCTTCTGGCCACGCTGATCGCGGCCAGCGTGAATGCCGCGACCGTTGATCTACGGATAATGGAAACCACTGATTTGCATAGCAACATGATGGATTTCGATTATTACAAAGATACCGCAACCGAAAAATTCGGACTGGTACGCACCGCAAGCCTGATTAACGCCGCGCGCGATGAAGCCAAAAACAGCGTGCTGGTCGACAATGGCGATCTGATTCAGGGCAGTCCGCTGGGCGATTATATGGCGGCAAAGGGACTGAAAAAAGGCGAGATCCATCCGGTCTACAAAGCGCTGAATACACTGGATTACGCGGTTGGTAACCTCGGTAACCATGAGTTCAACTACGGGCTGGAATATCTGCAAAAAGCGCTGGCAGGCGCGTCATTCCCTTACGTTAACGCCAATATCATCGACGTTAAGACCAAAAAGCCGTTGTTTACCCCTTATCTTATTAAAGAGACGGATGTCGTCGATCAGGAAGGCCATAAGCAGACGCTGAAAATCGGCTATATCGGGTTTGTCCCTCCGCAGATCATGACCTGGGATAAAGCGAACCTGAGCGGCAAAGTGACGGTTAACGACATTACCGAAACCGCACGTCGCTATGTCCCAGAAATGCGTGAAAAAGGGGCCGATGTGGTGGTGGTGATCGCGCATTCAGGACTCTCTGCTGGCCCGTACCAGAGCATGGCCGAGAACTCGGTTTATTATCTCAGTGAAGTGCCCGGCGTGGATGCCATTATGTTTGGTCATGCCCACGCGGTCTTCCCCGGTAAAGACTTTGCCAACATCAAAGGCGCGGATATCGCAAAAGGGACGCTGAACGGCGTGCCGGCGGTGATGCCAGGCATGTGGGGCGATCATCTGGGCGTGGTGGATCTGGTGCTCAATAACGACAGCGGCAAATGGCAGGTAACGCAGGCCAAAGCCGAAGCGCGCCCCATTTACGACACCGCTGCGAAGAAATCACTCGCTGCCGAAGACAGCAAACTGGCGGAGATTCTGAAAGCCGACCACGACGCGACGCGCGAATTTGTCAGCCAGCCGATCGGCAAATCCGCAGATAACATGTACAGCTATCTGGCGCTGGTGCAGGACGATCCGACCGTTCAGGTGGTCAATAACGCACAGAAAGCCTATGTCGAACATTTCATTCAGGGCGATCCGGATCTGGCGAAACTGCCGGTGCTTTCCGCCGCCGCTCCGTTTAAAGTTGGCGGACGCAAGAACGATCCGGCCAGTTTTGTCGAAGTCGAAAAAGGCCCGTTGACCTTCCGCAATGCCGCTGACCTTTACCTGTACCCGAATACCCTGGTGGTCGTTAAAGCCAGTGGTAAAGAGGTGAAAGAGTGGCTGGAATGCTCAGCCGGACAGTTTAATCAGATTGATATCACCAGTAGCAAACCGCAGTCGCTCATCAACTGGGATGGGTTTCGTACCTATAACTTCGATGTGATCGACGGCGTGGAATACCAGATTGATGTCTCACAGCCCGCACGCTATGACGGTGAATGCCAGACGGTAAATCCGTCCGCAGAAAGGATTAAAAATCTGACCTTCAACGGCAAGCCGATTGACCCAAATGCCACTTTCCTTGTCGCTACCAATAACTATCGCGCCTATGGCGGTAAGTTTGCCGGAACCGGCGACAACCATATTGCCTTTGCGTCACCGGATGAGAATCGCTCGGTGCTGGCGGCATGGATTGGCGCGGAATCTCAACGCGCCGGGGAAATTCATCCGGCGGCCGATAACAACTGGCGTCTGGCGCCGATTCACAGTGAGAAAAAACTGGATATCCGCTTCGAAACCTCGCCGGGGGATAAAGCCGCTGCGTTTATCAAAGAGAAAGGCCAGTACCCGATGCAAAAAGTGGCGACCGATGAGATCGGTTTCGCAATTTATCAGATGGATTTAAGCAAGTAACGTTAATGCCGGATGACATCCCGCCATCCGGCAACGTTTTACGCCGCCCGTTCTTCCCGTTGTGCTAACACCTGCGGCAAATTCAGCTCAATCCAGTCCGCCAGCGCGGCGACTTTATCACTGACCTGCTCGCCCAGCGGAGTCAAACTGTATTCCACGTGCGGCGGCACGACCGGATACGAAACCCGGTTGATAAACCCATCCTGCTCCAGCGCCTGCAACGACTGCGCCAGCATCTTCTCGCTCACGCCGCCCATTTTACGCCGCAAATCGCTGAAGCGATGTGTGCCGTCACGTAGCGCCACCAGGATCAAGACGCCCCAGCGACTGGTCACATGCTTTAACACCTCACGCGATGGGCACTGCTCGGCGAACAAATTGCCGTCACGCAGTTGTTGAGAAAGGGTCGATGCACTCATCTTATACTTACCTTTTTGTACGTACTTACTAAAAGTAAGTTTAGGTGCTAGCTTTATAAAACACAAGCGACACATTAAGAAGGAGTCACCTCATGATTGCTATTACCGGCGCGACGGGCCAACTGGGCCAACACGTTATTGAGAACCTACTGAAAACCGTTCCTGCCAGCCAGATTGTGGCCATCGTTCGCAACCCGGCGAAGGCCACCGCGTTAAGCCAACAGGGAATCACCGTACGTCAGGCGGATTACAGTGACGAAGCGGCATTTACCCAGGCGTTACAGGGTGTGGACAAGCTGCTGTTGATCTCCTCCAGCGAAGTCGGCCAGCGTGCCGCTCAGCACCGTAACGTCATTAATGCGGCAAAGGCGGCGAAAGTAAAATTTATCGCCTACACCAGCCTGTTGCATGCCGACCGCTCTCCCCTCGCTTTGCACGTTGAACACGTCGATACCGAGAAGATGCTGGCTGACTCGGGTATTGCCTACGCGCTGTTGCGTAACGGCTGGTATACCGAAAACTATCTCGCCAGCGCCCCTGCTGCGCTGGAGCATGGCGTGTTTATCGGCGCGGCGGGTGAGGGCAAAATTGCCAGTGCAACGCGTGCGGATTACGCCGCTGCCGCCGCACAGGTCATCAGCACCGAAGGCCATGCCGGGAAGGTGTATGAACTGGCGGGTGATGAATCCTGGACACTAAGCCAGCTGGCCGCAGAACTGAGTAAACAGAGTGGCAAACCTGTCGTTTATCAGAACATGAGCGAAGCCGATTTCGCCGCCGCGCTGAAAGGGGTCGGTTTGCCAGCAGGACTGGCGGAGATGCTGGCCGATTCAGACATCGGGGCATCCAAAGGCGGTCTGTTCGATGACAGCCACACGCTGAGCAAGCTGATTGGTCGTCCGACCACGTCGCTGGCCGAAAGCGTCAACGGTATTCTGTAAGTGTTAAAAATCGGTTAATTATGGTGGCATCCCCGCGCATCCTCTCTGATAATGACAGGACGATGCGTGGGGAGAGACAACGTGCAAGGTGTACCCGAGCAGTTTAGCGATGAAAAAGACAGCGCCCGCTTTCGCCATCTGGCGCAGGTGCCGGGCGTTGAGTTGTATCACGCCCATATTTCACGCTACGCCTTTGAGCCACACACCCACGAAGCGTTCGGCATTGGCGCGATAGAAGCCGGTGCCGAGCGCTTTCGCTATCGTGGCACGCAGTACGTTGCCCCAGCCCACTCGGTCGTGACGATGAATCCGGATGAGCTGCATACCGGCGAGGCCGAAACCGCCGACGGTTGGCGTTACCGGATGATCTATCTGGAGCCCGATCTGCTGGAAGAGGTGACCGGCATTCGTCACTGGTGGTTTCACGACGTCACGCGTCACGATCCGCGCCGCTCCCGTCAGATTTGTTCGCTGATCCACGGACTGTGGCACACTGACGATCCTTTAGCGCAAAAAGGATTGTTGCTGGATCTGATCGACACCTTCCAGCCGCTGGCACGTCATGCCCCGGTGCCACGGGAAGGCGCGCATCGCTTTGAGCGCGTGCGCGACTATTTGCATGACAACTACATGCGCCCGGTCACCCTCGATGAACTGGCACGCGTTGCCTCGCTAAGCCCCTGGCACTTTCAACGTCAGTTCAAAGCCCATTTCCACGTGACGCCACACCAGATGCTGATGGCGATCCGTCTGTGGCGGGCAAAAGGTTTTCTGACTCTCGGTATGCCCGCTGCGGACGTTGCCGCCGCGACCGGCCTGACCGATCAATCCCATCTCACCCGCGCCTTTACCCATCGCTACGGCATCACTCCCGTGCGCTATCAAAAGCAGGTTTATTCGCGCTAATGCGCAAGCTCATACAATACGCGCCCCGGTTCCCTGCCTACACTTTTCGTCATGTTTAACGATGTGGATGTAAAGCATGATTAGCGGTGTGTTGTACGCCCTGCTGGCAGGGTTGATGTGGGGACTGATTTTTGTCGGACCGTTGATCGTGCCGGAATATCCGGCGGTGCTGCAGTCGATGGGGCGTTATCTGGCATTAGGCTTGATTGCCCTGCCGCTGGCATGGCTCGGACGTGTGCGCCTGCGGCAGCTTTCGGCGAAAGACTGGCTGACCGCGCTGGCGCTGACCATGATGGGCAACTTGATTTATTACGTCTGCCTTGCCAGCGCCATTCAGCGCACCGGCGCACCGGTCTCAACGATGATCATCGGCACGCTGCCGGTCGTCATTCCGGTATTTGCCAACCTGCTGTACAGCCAGCGCGATGGCAGGCTCTCCTGGCTACGGCTGGCCCCAGCACTGCTGCTGATAGGCATCGGATTGCTGTGCGTGAACATTGCGGAACTCAACCAGGGCTTGCCTGATTTTAGCGGCTGGCGCTACGGTTCCGGCATCGCGTTGGCGCTGGTATCAGTGGTGTGCTGGGCCTGGTATGCGCTGCGTAATGCCCGCTGGCTGCGGGAGAACCCGGAAAAACACCCGATGATGTGGGCGACGGCGCAGGCGCTGGTAACCCTGCCCGTTTCGCTGCTGGGCTACCTCGTCGCCTGCTTCTGGCTGCATGGGAAAATGCCCGACTTCGCCCTGCCGTTCGGCCCGCGCCCTGCGGTGTTTGTAGGCCTAATGGTGGCGATTGCGGTGCTGTGCTCATGGGTAGGCGCGCTGTGCTGGAACATTGCCAGCCAGCGATTACCGACGGTGATCCTCGGCCCATTGATCGTGTTCGAAACGCTGGCGGGTTTGCTGTACACCTTCATCTTGCGCCAGACCCTTCCCCCTGTGCTGACGCTCAGCGGTATTGCTTTGCTGGTTATCGGCGTGGTGGTGGCAGTCAGAGCAAAACCGGAAAAACCACGCGTCATTCCGCTTTCAGAGCCAGGCCGTTAATCCGTCCCCCCTCGAAAGGGTTATAGCGCCCGATGAAAGATGTATTTAAAATGCACCTTATATTATTGAGAATGAGGTAACGGCTATGGCTTATCGCGATCAACCTTTAGGTGAACTGGCGCTCTCTATCCCTCGCGCGTCGGCCCTGTTTCGTAAGTACGATATGGATTACTGCTGCGGCGGTAAGCAGACGCTGGCGCGTGCTGCCGCCCGTAAAGAGCTGGACGTTGATGCTATCGAAGCGCAACTGGCACAACTGGCAGAACAACCGATCGATAAAGACTGGCGTACCGCGCCGCTGGCCGAAATTATCGACCACATCATCGTGCGTTATCACGACAGACACCGCGAGCAACTGCCGGAACTGATCCTGCAAGCCACCAAAGTTGAACGCGTTCATGCTGATAAGCCCAACGTACCAAAAGGTCTGGCGAAGTATCTGACCATGCTGCATCAGGAGCTTTCAAGCCACATGATGAAAGAGGAACAGATCCTGTTCCCGATGATCAAACAGGGCATGGGCAGCCAGGCGATGGGGCCGATCAGCGTCATGGAAAGTGAGCATGATGAAGCGGGGGAACTGCTGGAAGTGATTAAACATACCACCCAGAACGTAACGATCCCACCAGAAGCGTGCACCACCTGGAAAGCGATGTACAACGGCATCAATGAGATGATTGATGATCTGATGGAACACATTAGTCTGGAAAATAATGTATTGTTCCCGCGTGCCCTCGCAGGCGAATAAAAAAGGCGCCCGAGAGCGCCCTGATTCATGTAATTGCAGAGCCGCGTCGCGGCTCTTTTTTTAACGAACGCCTGCCATCCGCTTCTTACCAATCAGCCACCAGCCCAGACCCAGCGCAATGAACCACAGCGGCGTGACGAGCAGCGCCTGACGGGTATCATCTTCTAGCGTCAGCAGTACCAGCACGAAGACGAAGAACGCCATGCACACCCAGCACATCAGCTTGCCAAGCGGCATTTTGTAGATCGACTTCTCATGCAGATGTGGACGCTGTTTGCGATACACCAGGTATGAGCACAGGATGATAGTCCAGACGAACATAAACAGGATCGCCGACACTGTCGTGATCATGGTGAACGCGCCAATCACGCTTGGGTTGACATACAGCATCACGACGCCGCCCAGCAGGCAGATACAGGAGAAGGTCAGCCCTTTCGCCGGAACCGCGCGTTTAGACAGCTTAGCGAATGCTTTCGGCGCCACACCTTCCTGCGCCAGACCAAACAGCATACGGCTGGTAGAGAACACGCCACTGTTTGCAGAGGAAGCAGCGGACGTCAGGACCACGAAGTTAATCACGCTCGCAGCGGCAGGCAGACCTACCAGCACGAACAACTCAACGAACGGGCTCTTATCCGGCACCACTGAACTCCACGGCGTTACGGACATGATGACGATCAGCGCAAAGACGTAAAACATGATGATACGAATCGGAATCGAGTTAATGGCGCGCGGCAGCGATTTCTCCGGATCTTTCGTTTCCGCCGCCGTCGTCCCGACCAGTTCGATCCCGACAAAGGCGAACACGGCAATCTGGAAACCGGCAAAGAAGCCGCTAATGCCTTTCGGGAACCAGCCGCCATCATTCCACAGGTGAGCAAACGACGCTTCCACACCGGTTGGCGACTGGAAGTGCATGGCAATCATCACCAGGCCGACGATAATCAGCGACACGATAGCGACGATTTTGATCATCGCGAACCAGAACTCCATCTCACCGAACATTTTCACGGTGGCAAGGTTAAGGCTCAGCAGCAGGATCACTACCGCCAGCGAGGCGACCCAGTCGGAAAGACCGGGGAACCAGAACTGCGCGTAGGCCGTAATAGCGACGACATCCGCCATCCCGGTCACCACCCAACAGAACCAGTAGGTCCAGCCGGTGAAATAACCTGCCCACGGTCCCAGCAGATCCGAAGCAAAGTCGCTAAAAGATTTGTATTCCAGATTCGAGAGCAGCAATTCTCCCATTGCGCGCATCACGAAAAAAAGCATAAAACCAATGATCATATAAACAAAAATGATCGACGGCCCGGCGAGACTGATCGTTTTACCCGACCCCATAAACAGGCCCGTACCAATGGCACCGCCGATGGCGATAAGCTGAATATGTCGGTTTGTAAGATTGCGCCGTAGCGACTGTTCAGTCGGAGCCTGTTCGTCGGCGGCGACTTTTACCTGATCTACCATATTTTATTCTTCCTGTACCTGTCTGTGTTGTGCGGGCTCTGCGGCCTTTAATGCGTCTGTTGTGCATCTATGATACGACGATCCTGTTTTCAGGACTTATCGATATTAGGTAAGAATCGGCGGGATGAATACTAAGATTTAGATATTATGTTAATTATATGTTTAAAGTGAGTGTCATATCACTCTGGTAACGCGAATTAGCTCACAAAAATACACGCAACTGATGCATTTGCAAGATAAAACTCCGATACCCGGCAATCGAGCAGCGTTATTGCGCATTTTTCGTCCCCCTCCGGCGTGGAGGGGGAACAGAAGTGACTGGTTACAGAATTTCCAGCAGTTCGACGTCAAACACCAGGGTGCTGAATGGCGGGATCGACGCACCGGCGCCACGTTCGCCGTAAGCCAGTTCCTGAGGAATGGTCAGTTCCCATTTAGAGCCAACCGGCATCAGGGTCAGCGCTTCAATCCAGCCAGGAATCACGCCGTTTACCGGGAATTCAGCCGGTTCGCCGCGCGCAACAGAGCTGTCAAAGACGGTACCGTCGATCAGTTTACCGGTGTAGTGCACACGAACGCGGTCAGTACGAGCCGGGATAGCGCCTTCGCCCTGAGTCAGGACGCGGAATTGCAGACCAGATTCCGTGCTGTTCACACCGTCTTTCTCACGGTTTTCTTCCAGATATTTCACGCCATCTGCGGCCATCGCCTGGAAGCGTTCGCGACGTACGGCATCCGCACGTTCATGGATCTCGCGCAGCGCGCGGTGTACCACATCAACCGGCACGGCTGGCTGCTTGCCTTCCAGCGCGTCAGCAATACCGGCAACCAGCGCTTCAGGCAACAGCCCTTCCAGTCCGGATTCGCTCAGTTGCTGTCCTACCTGCAAACCAATGCCGTAGCTTGCTTGCGCTTCGATAGTGTCAAAAGTCGGGGTTGCCATCGTATTTCCTTTCATCGGATATAAAAAAGTAGCGGGCAGCATAACAGCCAGGCTTCTCCCGGTAAAATGTTGTCTCGGGGTGGATGACAAATCACGACGAAAAAGAAACAATAGGGATATCCCCCTGTATATGTGCCAAAAACGGGGAATATCACGAACATCATAGCGTTAGCTGTCTATACTCTATGATTGAGGAACGAGACGCGGAGCAGGAGGAAAGCCATGCCCGGGCGCTTTGAATTAAAACCAACCCTGGCGAAAATCTGGCATGCACCGGACAATTTTCGCATTATGGATCCGCTTCCGTCTATGCATCGCCGCGGCATTATCATTGCAGCGATTGTGCTGGTCGTCGGTTTCCTTCTCCCCTCAAGCGACACGAACGATACGCCAGCGGTAACCCGTAACGCGCAACTGGATCTCCAGTCGCAGTCTCAACCCCCGACGGAAGCGCAGCTTCAGGCCCAGCTTGTGGCCCCGCAAAACGATCCAGGCCAAGTCGCTCCCGTTGCGCCGGAACCCATTCAGGAAGGGCAACCGGAAGAGCAACCTCAGTCACAGCAACCGCAAACCCAGCCTTTCCAGCAGGATAGCGGCATTGAGCAGCAATGGCGCTCCTATCGCGTAGAGCCCGGTAAAACCATGGCACAACTGTTCCGCGACCACGGACTGCCACCTACAGATGTTTATGCGATGGCGCAGGTTGAAGGTGCGGGGAAACCGCTAAGCACTCTCCAGAGCGGGCAGATGGTGCAAATTCGCCAGAACGCGAATGGCGTGGTGACCGGACTGACTATCGACACCGGCAACAATCAGCAGGTACTGTTTACTCGTCAACCTGACGGCAGCTTTATCCGCGTACGTTAATTCATCGTGCCGGGGTCTGCCAGGTCTGATAAGCGTAGCGCCATCAGGCACATCAGCGCCGTGCCGGATGGCGGCTTGCCCTTATCCGGCCTACCACGGCATTGGCGGCGTTACCGCTTCACCTTATTAACCCACCAGATCCCCGAGCACACCAGAACCAGCGCAATCGCGTATTTCCACTCCAGGATATTCTCACCGAGAAAAATCGCGGACAGCACCGCGCCGGAGACCGGGATCAGGAAGTTAAACGGTGCAATCATCCCCACACGGTTATACTTAAGCAAAATACTCCACAGCGCGAACGCCACTGAAGAGAGCAACGTCAGGTAACCGAGAATCGCCACCGATGCGAGACCGTGAACCGCCAGTGTGCCGCCAAAGACATAACCACCGATCACCAACACCAGCCCGCCAATCCCTAACTGATACCCCGTCATCACGGTTGGATCGACCGTCTGAGAGAGTCGCTTACCGTAAAGCGTCGCGGCGGAGAGAATAAATGCCGCCAGCACAATCGAGCCATCGCCCGCCAGGGTAAAATTAAAATCCAGCAGCCCGCTGTTGAAGTTCACCACCATCACGCCGGTAAAACCGAGAATGCATCCCAGCGTTTTGTTGTAACTCAGTTTGTCGTTCTGATAGATGAAGTGCGCCAATAGCACGCTGAAGAAGGTGCCCGTGGCATTCATGATCGATCCCTTCACGCCGGTAGTGAACGCCAGACCGATGTAAAAGAAGATGTATTGCAGCGAGGTCTGCGTCACCCCCAGCAGCGTCAATTGCCCGAACTGCCGGGAACTCAGGCGGCCAATCGGCTTACGCTGCGCTATCGCCAGCAAGAGTAACAGCAGACCTGCGAACAGGAAGCGGTAACCAGCGAAAACAATTTTGGACGGAATATCGTCAGCGGCGATCTGGAAGATCTCATAACCGCTCTTTATGGCCGGATAGGCGCTGCCCCAGAGCAGACAACAAAACGCCGCGCTCAGCCAGACAACATTTTTACGCGCAAACAAAGGTTGCGGGTGCGGAGTATCCATTCATCACCAGATTGAAATTATGTTTTATTTTTAATGATTATCCCGAAAAGGACAAAGAATAGCCAGAGCGAAAAATGAGGGGAGCAGAAAAGCAAAACGCCGACACAAGGTCGGCGTTTCTTACGACGTTATCAGAATAAAAACTTATTCTGCAACAACGTTAATGGTCAGCTTAGCGAATACTTCGCTGTGAACCTGGAAGTCCACTTCGTGCTCACCAGTGGTACGCAGAACGCCGTTCGGCAGACGAACTTCGCTCTTAGCCACTTCAA